>Ga0315277_10012401_pt1 | contig 10690 bp, 7 predicted proteins | sample YL17G05_15_MG_FD_203695 | JGI IMG/M metagenome (GOLD analysis project Ga0315277, IMG submission 203695) | Sediment microbial communities from Yellowstone Lake, YNP, Wyoming, USA - YL17G05_15 | ecosystem: Environmental > Aquatic > Freshwater > Lake > Sediment | place: USA: Wyoming | collected... | reverse complement strand
GTCCCGTAATTGACTGCAGGCTGAAAAGTCCCATCCCCGTTGTTCTTCAGAGCCGAAAGACTGTCGCTGTCCCGATTGGTCACCGCTAAATCTAAATTCCCATCCCCGTCTAAATCTGCGCTGATAACCGACCAGGGCGAATGGCCCACAGCATAGCTGACTGCAGCCTGAAAAGTACCGTCCCCGTTGTTCTTGAAGATGGAGATATTATCGCTACCGAAATTGGTCACCGCTAAGTCCTTATGTGAATCACCATTTAAATCTGCACAGAAAACCGTGACCGGACGAGTCCCGGCTGCATAGTGAACAGCCGTCTCATAGGTTCCATCTCCTTTGTTTTTTAAAATAGAGACATCGTAATAATTCGCCAAAGCTAAGTCCATATCACCATCCCCATCTAAATCCGCGCAGAAGACTGAAGTGGGGCTGTATCCCACTGCATAGTTAACTGCAGCCTGAAAAGTTCCGTCCCCGTTGTTCTTGAAGATGGATACGTTGTCGCTATATTGATTTGCCACGGCCAGGTCCATCTTACCATCCCCGTCTAAATCCGCACTGTATACAGAATAAGGGGCGTCCCCCGCCTGGTAGTCTATCCTTGCGCCAAACAGCGGCTCAAAAGCTAACGCCGAACAGGGCGTCAGGAATAGCAGGAAAAGAATCACAAAAACCTGTCTTTTTAGAAACATCGTTACCTCCTTACTGACATTGTTCTTTATAATTAAAACTATAGCAAAAAGATGGAAAAAGTCAAGGGAAATATTGTAAAAAATAAGGAATAATGAATACCCAAAGGATGTCGAATAAGAATAAAAGTCCAAAAACGAAAGTTGTCCATCAAGTTTACAACTAATGACATTGGGGCTTTTTATCTATAACCTGTAATTACAGTTTAACTCTATATATACCTGTTAATTACTGAGTCTCCATCTGTCGATCTTTAATAATTTATTCTCAGCTTCCAATAACTGGTCAAGAGAAATCATAAAACTCATTCAGAACTATCCTGCTTGGCCGGCAGATCAGTAGTTCTGGCTTTAGTAATAGCAGGCTGGATTACGGGTTTTTTTCAGATTAATACTTGATAAGCTTGCCAGGACTAAGTCTTTTCTTCTGAAATCCTCCTGGTTTGTTACGACCTAAGATTTCAGGCTGAATTTACGATATATCTATAGGTGTCTTTTGGGGTTGACTTTTGCTATTTAAGGGGTATATTTGTGAAAAAATATGTCTGAGCGCCTAAAAGAAAACAGCTATAAAATCTCCGTGGTAGTGCCGGCTTATAACGAGCAGGAGAATATCCCTCCACTCCTGGAGAATTTTGAGAAGATGTTCCGGGAATCGAAGTTGGAAGGGGAGGTCCTGTTAGTGGATGACGGCTCTACTGATAAGACCTTAGAGCTTGTAAGGGAGAACGAGAAAAAATATCCTTTTTTGAAAGCCCTTACCACTAAAACCCATCAGGGGTTGACTTCTGCCTTGCAAAGAGGTTTCGACAACGCCAAAGGCGACATCTATCTTTTTTGGCCTGCAGATTTACAGTATATGCCTGAGGATATTCCGAAGTTTATTCAGAAAATGAAAGAGGGGAATGACATTGTGACCGGCTGGAAAAAGGGAAGTTATGGATTAAAGTCTTTTGTCTCTTTTTTCTACAACGCCTTATCCAGATGGCTCTTTAAAATCAAAGTGCATGACCTTAACAGCGTCAAGGCTTTTAAGAAAGAGGTGCTGGAGGATCTGCCCTTGAGAAAGGACTGGCACAGGTATATGGTGGTGATGGCAGCAGAAAAGGGATTCAGGGTGGCTGAGGTCAGAATCCCTGTTTATCCGAGGAAATATGGGAGATCAAAATTCGGCTTCTGGAGAATCCCAGTCGGGGTATTGGACCTTTTCAGCGTTAAGTTTCAGGTCTCCTTTATGCGCAAGCCGATGCTTTTTTTCGGCTCGATAGGCCTGATTTTGCTTTTCCTGGGGTTTTTAACCGGGCTTTTGGCTATATATTTGAGGATAGTCCAGCATGAGGGGTTCAGGCCTCTTTTATACCTGGTCATCCTTCTCGTCCTGTCCGGTATCTCGTTATTTGCCCTGGGTTTTTTAGCTGAAACCATAGCCAATCTGAAACAGGATATTGAGGAGATCAAAGACAGACTTAAACGGTGACCTTTCTTTTCTTTTGTAATAGATTAAGGACTTTCAGGGTCAAAAAAAGCTGAGTCTCTTTTTAACTAATTATGAGTAAAACCAGAAATTGGAAGGTTTTGGTGACTGATGGAGATGCCCTGCACTCACTGCCTATAGTCAGGTCATTAGGTTCAAAAGGTATGAAACTAACGGTTTCTTCCCAGAGAAGAGTTTTTTCTCTTTCTTTTTACTCCCGGTTCTGTCAAAAAAGATTGGTCTATCCTGATCCGGATAAAAAGAAGGAACAGTTCATTCATTTCTTAATTGAGGAGCTCAAAAGCACAGGTTACGACATCTTGTTACCAGTTAGATCCACGGTTACCCCTTTAGTAGCACAGCATAAGGAAGAGCTTAGCCAGTATACAAATTTTGTTATACCTTCTAAAGAGTCCATGGAGATTGCTAACAACAAGGAGAAGACCTTCAAATTCGCTGAGAAGATCGGCATTCCAATCCCGAGGACATTTTATCCCCAGAACATGGATGAACTGGAACAAGCTACAAAAGAGTTGAGTTTTCCAGTAGTGGTTAAAGCATCCTACGGTGCTGGGTCAAGAGGAGTTTTTTATGTCAAGACTGCGGGGGACCTTTTTAGTTTCTTCAACAAATATTTTTCCTCAGGTAAATACTCCGAAGCCAGCAGGTCTATGGTTCAGGAGCTGATTCGGGGGACCGGGTATGGATTTTTCTCGATTTTCGATGAAGGCGAGCCTAAAGCGATCTTTATGCATAAAAGAATTAGAGAATACCCAATCACTGGTGGTCCCAGTACAATGGCTGAAAGTTACTATCACCCGAGATTAAAAGAGCTGGGTCTGAAGCTTTTGAGGGATCTGAACTGGAATGGGGTTGCTATGGTGGAGTTCAAACAGGATCAGAAGGATAACGAATTCAAGCTCATGGAGATAAATCCTAAGTTCTGGGGATCTCTGAACTTAGCCATAGCCTCTGGAGTTGATTTTCCCTATCTTTTCTGTCTTCAGGCGATGAGACAGAAATTTGAACCGGTTTTTGAATATAAAAAAGGGGTTAAATTCAGATGGTTATTTCCAGGTGATTTTATGCATCTTTTAGCTCATTATGGATTCTCTAAAGATTTCTATAAAGATTTTTTTGATAAAAGCATTCATTACGACATCTCCTTAGCAGATATAAAGCCCAACATACTGGAGATCTTTTTGGTCGCTGGTTATTTTATACAGAACAAAGGGAAGATCAGGTATCCTCAGGGAAAGCTTCTGGTCAGAAAAGATATTGTCTGAAAGGATTTTTTTAATGGAAGAAGCTGGAAGTCTTTATCTTGATTTGCACATCCATTCTTGTTATTCCTGGGATTCTTTACAAAGTCCGCAGAAGATCATAGAGGTTAGTCTAAAAAAAGGTCTCTCCGGGATCGCCATAGTTGATCATGATACCATCACAGGAGGGATCAAAGCTAAAGAGATCAATCAAACTCATCTGGAGATTATCGTTGGCATCGAGATAAAAACTGAGTTCGGTGATGTGGTAGGGCTTTTTCTTGAAAAGGAGATTTGCTCCAGAAACTTTTTTAGCCTGGTGGAGGAGATAAAAAGCCAAGGCGGATTAGTGATGCTACCTCATCCTTTTAAAAAACATAGTTTAGATCCAAGTTTTCTAAAAGAGATTGATCTTATCGAGGTATTCAATGCCAGGTTAAAAAAGAGTTTAAATGATAAAGCTCTGGACTTGGCCACGGAACTGTCTTTGCCTCCGGTGGCAGGTAGCGATGCCCACTTTCCCTGGGAAATAGGAAGAGGGGTGGTGAAGATTAAAAAAGATCTTAGTTCCGGTAACCTGAAGAATTCTTTGCTCTGCGAAGAAAGAAAAATCATCCAGAAATACTCAAATTTTTTCTGGGAGGTTCTGAGCCAGGGAATAAAGTTTTCAAGGAAAGCTAAAGTTATTTAAAAGATGAGAATCTGGCTTTACATAGGGTCCCCCATAAAATACAAGCCTAAGATCAAATATACCTTAGAGCTATTCTTTTCAATCTATGGATTAAAATGTCTACAATTAGATTCACTGGAGGATAACAGCAAATCGATTATTGCTAAGGACGACCTGCTAATTGTTTACGATAAGTGGGACAATTTGGCTTTTTTTAAAGAATTGTCCAGAAACGGGTTCGACCTTTTTTTCTTGGTCGATCTTTTCTCCCAGGTCTTCGAGGCTCAAACACCGCCTGCTTTTAAGAAATTAAAAAAGATGGATTCCGGGGAAGTGAGTCCAGTGCTTTTCAATTTCCCGGCCCTGGGGGAAAATAACCTTTACTCCATAGAGACAGAAGAGAAAAAAATCTATTCTGGCATAACCTGGAAGGATGAAGAGAAAAACCTGGAGGCAATATTCTATGCTGATCTTATAGCTTCCTCCTATTTTCTTATCTCATTTCAAGAGGAGATTCGCTCTGGCAAGAAAGACAGATATGGGAGGTTTAAGGCTGAATACAGCTTCAGAAAAGCTAAGAACCTGATCGATTACCCATTGGTCAACAGCTATTTCAAAATTATTTTTGATTTAATTCGCAGGCGTTTTCTAAGGCGAGATCTTCCCTTAATTCGAAAGTCCTTCTGGCCAGGCGGGGCTACTTTAGCAGTAGTTTTGACACACGATGTAGATATTATGGAGAGGTGGATGGGATACGCTGTTTTCAGAGCATTTCAGCTTTTAAAGGCGAGAAAGATCGGCTCTTTTTTCCTTTGGCTGAAGAAGATCTGGGGATCTATCCGAGAGAACAAAAACCCTGCGCATTCATTTGATTTCCTGATAGAAAAAGAGAGAGAATTGAATTTTGGCTCGACCTTCTTCTTCCTGGCTGGAAAACCAAGTCTCAGGTCTTTTCTGGAGATGGACATCACCTACGATATAACCAAAAAAGCAAATAAAACTCTCTTGAAAAAAATTGATACCGAACTCCATGAAGTAGGTCTACATGGAAGTTATCACTCCTTCTCTGATCAAGATAGAATGAAGGAGGAGAAAAAGCTTCTGGTAGGGATTCGAGGAAACTTTTTAACCGGGATAAGACAGCATTTTCTAAGATTTAACCTTCCTCAGACCTGGTATCTCCAGAAAAACTTAAATTTTTTGTACGATTGCTCATTCGGGTATCCAGACGCAAGTGGCTTTAGGTCTGGATTGGGCTTTCCGTTCTATCCCTATGATGATTCCCGGGATGAGCCGATAGGGGTTCTGGAGTTAAGTACTAACATAATGGATCAGACTTATGTCAAGTACAAAAACCAGGATCTCTTGAAAATGAAAAAGGAAATTCTAGAAATTCTGGACCAGGTTGAGGAATGCGGAGGACTTGTGACTTTACTCTGGCACACCAATGTAGTGGACGAATTCGCCTTCTTCGGCTTTATGGATACTTACCAGGAGGTCTTAAGATATTTGAAAGAGAAAAAAGCCTTTGTCGGCTCTGGCAAAAAGATAGCTTTCTGGTGGCAGAAAAGAGAAGAGCTGGTTCAACTTGGGGGTTCAACTTCGGAAAAGAAAACTTTCTTTTGGGCATATGAATCGAAGGATTTTATAGATAATTTGACCTTAGAATTGCACTTTACTGATCTCGATTTATGCCGGGTCTGGGCAGAGGATGTTAAGATCAAGACAGAGATGAAAAAAGATCTTGGGTTAATAGAGCTATTCGAGTTAAAGCCCAATCAGAGATTCAAAATCTTTTTACAAAAGAAAGATGAATAAAGGAGTTTTGGTTTTAACTCAGTCTTTTATAAGATTTAAGGATGATATAAGCAGTCATTATCTTTTCGTTTTAGCCAAGGAGATATTAAAAAGAGGCTATGCGGTAAGAGTTGTGGCACCGCATCAGGGCGGTTTAAAAGATCACGAAAAGATAGATGGGTTGCCCATCTATCGATTTCGATATATGGTCACTCCTTTAGAGAACTTAGCTTATACTGGCAGGATGCAAGAGATAGTTGCAGGAAATCTTTTCAATAGGGTGATCTTTCTTTTTTTCCTTTTTTCTTTTTTCTGGAAGGCTTATAAAGTCTCCAAGAGTTTTGATACCCGGATTATCCATGCGCACTGGTGGATTCCAAGTGGGCTGGTCGGGTGCCTGGTCAGCAGTCTCCTTAATAGACCTTTGCTGATAACCACCCATGGAACAGACCTTATGATCATCTCAAATTCCAAAATCTCCTTATTATTAGCTAAATTGATTTTTCGGAAAGCGAACTATATAACAGTGGTCTCTAACTTCCTAAAAGAGAAGCTTGTCTCCGAATTGAATCTGCCAGAGCAGAAGATCTTAGTTATCCCCATGCCGGCTAACACTGAGAAGATAAAAGCTTTTCCATCCAGGGAGAATCAATCCAAAAATCTAATCCTTTGTGTTGCCCGATATACCAAACAGAAAAAGCTCGATGTTTTACTTGAGGCTCTGTCACTTCTTAAAGACTGGAAGATAGATTTCGAGGCTATTTTAATAGGTGAAGGACCAGAAAGAAACCAGCTTTTAAAAAAGATTAAAGGTTTGTCCTTAGAGGAGAAGATAAAGCTTTTAGATCTTATACCCCAGGAGGAACTAAACCATTATTATAATCTCAGTCGAGTAGTGGTTTTGCCTTCGGTGAATGAAGGTTTCGGGCTGGTTTTGGTTGAGGCAGGCCTTTGCAAAAAACCGGTGATAGGAACTCGTTCCGGAGGCATTCCAGATATAATCGAAGATGGAGTAAGCGGACTTTTAGTTCCTCCAGAAGACAGGACCGCTTTAGCCTTGTCAATAAAAAGAATCCTTTCGGATGAAACCCTGGCCTTAAGATTAAGTCAGAATGCATATCTACAAGCCTGGGAAAAATTCTCTCCTCAGGCAATTGCAAAACAATTTTTATCGGTTTACGAGGAACTATATCATAAATAACTATCTTGTCGAAAAAATGAATTTTGTAGGACTTAATGGATAACATTTACTTCTAGTTTATTAAATATTTAGAGGATTAATCGCCAGCTAAGAAAAGTAAAAAGCTTCAACCTGAAATAGTTATTTCAGTATAATTTGTTGTCAGATCTTTTATAATCGCCAGTAAAAAGCACATAGATGTTTTGAAAAAATTGGAGAGGAGTTCTGCTGAAGGTTAAGAAAATTTTATATAGAGTAGCGCAGTTTATAATCCTTCTTGCCATCTTCTTCTTTTTGGGTCGAAGTTTATTTTTAAACTGGGCTAAAGTCAGAAACTACCAGTGGGAACTTAATTATCCGCTTCTGATAATCTCTTTTTTCCTTTTTTCCTCGGTGTACCTTTTTCTCTTAAAGATATGGCTTTCCCTGTTGAAAAAAGTCGGCTCGCACCTGGCGTTCCGGAAAATGTTCAAAATCTGGTTTATTTCGAATATCGGGAAATACCTGCCCGGAAAAGTATGGACAATAGTGGGGATGATCTATCTTCTGGAAAAAGAAGGCGTGCCAAAGAGAAAGGGGCTGACCACCTCCATCATCGGTCAGGCACTTTCTGTGCTGTCTGCTTTTATTCTGTCTTTTATCCTTTTAGGATATACTCTGTACGAGAAGATATTCTCCAAAAATCCAGTGGTTTTTCTGCTAGCTATGTTGTTCTCAGTTGCGGTGTTGATCTTTGTAGTCTATCCTAAATTACTGGAGATGGCAATAAATCTGGGCTTAAGCCTGGTTAAAAAAGAACGTATAAATTTGGAGCTGAGGAGCAGAGATCTTCTACTGTATCTTGCATATTACACCTTTAGCTGGTTTTTGTTCGGATTAGCCTTTATGGTTTTCATACAATCGATAACCCAGGTCAACTGGAACCTGTATTTCAGCCTGACAGGTGCATTTGCTTTTTCCCTGACCATCGGGTTTTTGGCGGTCTTTGTGCCGGGAGGGTTAGGGGTAAGGGAGGGAATTTTAGTTCTCCTTTTGAGCCTTTATTTTCCCCTGCCGGTGGCTACTCTGATCTCGATTTTCTCCAGGCTATATATCTCTATAGTAGAGCTTGGCGGATTCTTGGTTTCCTGGGCAATTAAATGAAATGAGATAGATCAAATGTCAAATGTCTGAAAAAACAACTGGAGTGTAAAGCTTTAGCTTTACCTTTAATTCAACCCGGAATGAGGGAGTTTTGGCAAACCTATCCGAGAAATGGATCCGTAGGAAAGGTTTGCACTCCAGACACAAATTTTTGGAACTCTTGAGAGGAAAAGAAATCTTATGAAAAAGAAAGAAAAAAAGGATAAACTAAAAGAAGCTGAGGCAAAAACCAAAATAAGCCAGGAAAACAAAATATTTAAATACCTTCCTTTTATCCTGTTTGCTGTTCTGACTATCCTTATGTTCAGGGAATTCATCTTCTCTAATCAGATGCTTTATGGAAGCGACACCATCGAAGCCGGGGTTATGTTCCGTTCCTTTTATGCCAATTTCGTAAAAGAGTTTCACTCTATCCCTTTGTGGAATCCGTATCTTTACGGCGGTTTACCCTTCGTGGATGCCATGCATGGCGATACCTTTTATCCGCTGGCTATTTTACAATTCATCCTGCCCCTGTATAAAGCGTTAGGCTGGAAGTTAATCCTCACTGTTGTTTTTGCAGGGATTTTTACTTTTTACTGCATGCGGTTCTTTGGCTTCAGCCGTGGTATTTCTCTGATCGGTGCTTTGGCCTATATGTTTTCAGCCAATCTGGTCTCCTGGGTCTATGCCGGGCACGATGGCAGAATGTATGTCACCAGCCTTTTGCCCTTGAATTTCCTTTTCCTGGAGAAAAGCCTCAGATCCAGAAAGCTTATCCATTTTATCCTTTTCGGCGGCACAATCGGGCTTTTGATCTTAGCCAATCACCCTCAGTTAGCTTATTTTGCCATGTGGGGGTTAGGCCTTTATTTTCTATTCAATCTTATCTGGGATTATAAAGATAATAAAAAAATTGCAAGACTTATAAAACCTGTAGTCTACTTCGCAGTGGCTTTACTATTAGGTTTGGCTTTATCACTGGTGCAGATACTCCCCACTTATATCTACGTCAATAAATATTCACCCCGGGCAGAAGGTGGGAAGGGTTATGAGTTTGCCACCTCCTGGTCTTTTCATCCTGAAGAGCTGGTCTCCCAGTTCGTGCCAGAGTTTGCGGGGTTGAATCTGGAAACCGAGAATAGTTACTGGGGAAGAAATCCTTTCAAGATAAACAGTGATTATGGAGGAATCGTTCCCTTGCTCTTTGCCATCATGGCATTAATCCTTGTTCGCAACCGAAAAGTCTGGTTTTTCTCCGGTCTGGGGTTATTGGCTTTGATCTATTCCCTGGGCGCACATACGCCTTTGTTCAGACTTTTCTATCATTTCGTCCCTCAAGTGAAAAACTTTCGAGCTCCCGGGCTGATACTTTTTCTCCTGGTTTTCTCCATTTTGGTTCTGGCTGTATTCGGAGTCGAGAAGATCATTCAACTAAACGAGGCCAAAACTGGAGTGCCCAAGGAGCTGAATGACAAAAAGAAAATGAATAAACTACTTCTGATACTTCCTCTGGCCGCTTTCGTCTTTGCGTTTCTCTTCAGCGTGGCAGGAGGCGCTCTTCTTTCCATCTGGAATGCAATTCTTTATTCTGACATTCCGGCTCCAAAGAAAGATATTATGCTTTTAAACCTGCCCAATATCACCAGAGGGCTCTGGATTACTTTTCTTCTGGTAGGGGGGGTATGTTTGGGCATATACCTGTACCTTCAGGACAAGTTGAAGAGAAGTTATTTCCTTTTCTGGATCGGGGCTTTACTCTTTCTGGATCTGTGGAGATGGGATGCAAAGTTTATACAGAATTTTGACTATCAGAGCTATTTCCAGAAAGATCAGGTTGTAGAGTATCTTAAACAGGATAAAGAGCCTTTCAGAACCTTAGCCATAAGCGGCACCTTTCCAGTTAGCAATTACCTGGCTTTATATGGAATAGAGGAAGCTTTCGGGTATCACGGCAACGTGCTGCGGCGGTACGATGAGTTCACTGAAAAAAAGTATCTGGAAAGCGCCAGGACTCAAGCAGAATATGGTCAAAGATATGTAAGTTTTCTTTTCGGTCCAAAACCTGATCTTTTGAATGTGAAGTATCTTCTTTTCAAAGGAGTTTTGCCTGATACATCGAAGTACAAACTTGTCTACCGCGCTTGCGACAAAAACATCTACATAAATTCAGCTTACCTGCCAAGGGCACGAATGGTCTACAAATACGAGATTATCAGAGACAAAGATAAGATTTTACAGCGATTGAAAGAGCCAGACTTTGATTACCGCGGGACTATTATCCTGGAGGAAGAACCTGAAATCGAAGGATGTAGAGACGCATCGCTATGCGTCTCTACGCCAGCCAGAGTTACTGAAAATAAAATAAACTCTCTGACAGTTGAGGCTGAGACAGATAAGCCCGGTTTATTAGTTCTGTCTGAGAATGCCTACCCTGCCTGGAAAGCATTAGTTGATGGTAAGAAGACCAAAATTTATACTGCGGACTACATCTTCAGG
>Ga0315277_10012399_pt1 | contig 10692 bp, 9 predicted proteins | sample YL17G05_15_MG_FD_203695 | JGI IMG/M metagenome (GOLD analysis project Ga0315277, IMG submission 203695) | Sediment microbial communities from Yellowstone Lake, YNP, Wyoming, USA - YL17G05_15 | ecosystem: Environmental > Aquatic > Freshwater > Lake > Sediment | place: USA: Wyoming | collected... | reverse complement strand
ACCCGGAGGTTCTTCCGTGTGGCGCGACGCACCCCGTCCCCCCACAGCTACTTTGAACCCTGGTCATATGCGCACGCGGGTTTTGTGAAGGCAGCGGAGGTGTCCTTAGCGCCCGAGCGGATGTGGTTTGAGTTGGGACTCGGCTTGGGTGGCTGGGGCGGTGGCGGAGAGGACACCGCATGTGCCAGGCGATTGTTTACCCTTCTCCTGGAAAGGCACGCGGACGCAGTCTTCCAGGAGCCAGGCGAATATCCGACGATCGTACACGGGGGCGTAGTAGCATTGTCTTACCTGGCGGAGTTGGATGTGAAGACCGGAAGCTACGAGAAGGCGATCAAGACGCTCGAGGAGATTGGGCGGCGTTACCCCTCTGTCCATTCCGGGATTGGCATCGCCAGCGGCGTGGCGCAAGGACGTATCGCGCAGATTCTGTGGGAGAATATGCGGCGGCCCCGAGAGGCGGTGGCGGTCTGCCAGGACATCATCCGGCGCTTCCCCGCTGAACCACTTGAGGCCTTCGAGTGGAACACCACGCTCGATGTCGATGCCATACACGAGATGAGCGAGATCAGCGAGAAGCGAGCGCTGCAGGATGAGGAATTGTTGAGGCTATTTCAATGGGTGATCGACAGTGCCGGTTTCGATGTCGTGCGCATGATGGCATACATGGAAAAAGCGGCAATACACCGGCGCGTGGGTCGCCTTGAGAATGCGACGCGGGAATTGATGACTGCGATGGAGCGTCACCCGTCGGCGAACATGACCTTCTATACCGACAACTGCAATTTCAGTGCTTCCGCTCTTGACCTGCTGTGTCAGATGTATGGCGACAATCCGGGTACCATTCAAGTGGCTTTGGACACGTGCACGCGTATCCTCGAACGGCATCGGAAGGACACCCTTGGCGAGGTGGCGCGCTATCTCATTGCCGAAGCCATGGACTATACGGTCGCGGACCGTGCCCGGGTCCTGACAGCGTACCAGCAAGTGCTGGACGACAGCGTGGACTGGTCCGCGGGGCTATGGGCAAGGGCGGGGAGTCCGTACTTGGCAGGGCAGGTCAGTTCGTACGACGTGCGCCATAGGCTCGAGGCAATACGCGCGTACCTGCCGACCCCGGGAGTAGTTGAGAAGGATAGCGTCCCGCTCCTCTTTCGACCGGTTACCACAGCCCTCAAGATCGGCATAATGCCGCGCGGCACAAAGTTGATCGCCCAGTACAGCCTTAGCTTCTATCATGGTAGGCACCAGGCCATCTGGCTTAAGGTCCAGACGGGTGACGGGACCATCGGGTGGATTCTGCGGGATCAGGTGGCATTACTACCTCGCGAAGAGAAGAGTGAGAAGAAGAACGATTAGCGCCGCGTCCACGGGTAATCGTCTCGGACTGTCATGCTTGACGCCGATCTCATCCTCACACACGCCGGCGAGCTTGTAATCATCGCCGACCCCGCCGGTGATGCGATGCCGCGGCGAGGGACGACGCTGGCAGAATTGCATATTCTGCGCGACGGTGCGCTCGCCGCGAAGAATGGTCAGGTTGTCTGGGTTGGGCCGATGGGTCAGTGCCATCGTGAAGTACACCTGACGGCGGGAGGCACCGAGATCGACGCTCACGGGCGGGTCGTGACACCCGGCTTGGTTGATGCACACACGCATCCGGTCTTCGCGGCGCCCCGGGCGATGGAATTCGCGCTACGCGCGACAGGAAAGACTTACCAGGAGATCGCGCAGGAAGGCGGGGGCATCATCAACTCCGTGGCGCGCACGCGGGCCGCATCGTTTGACGATTTGTATCGCCTGGCCCGGACGGTCGCGGATTGTATGTTGTCCCTCGGGACGACCACCGCAGAGGCCAAGAGCGGGTATGGCTTGAACAAGAACGATGAGGTCAAGCTCTTGCGCGTGATCAAGGCGATCAATGCCGATCATCCCATCGACTGGGTGCCGACCGCGCTGCCGGCGCATGAGATTCCCTCCGAGTTCAAGGCGCAGCCCGATGAGTATGTCACGCTGATTTGCGAAGAGATCCTGCCGGCGATTGCGGCCGAGAAGCTCGCCGAGTTCAATGATGTTTTCTTCGAGACCGGCGTCTTCAACCGTGCACAGAGCGAACGAATCCAACGCCGGGCACAGGAACTCGGGCTCGGTTTGAAGTTCCATGCCGATGAGCTGTCCGATGTCGGCGGCGCTCAGTTGGCGGCGCAAATGGGAGCGGTTTCCGCCGATCATCTGGTCTACATTTCCCCGGCGGGGATCGCCGCGCTGGCGAAGAGCAACACCGTGGCGGTGATGCTCCCCGGCACGGCGTACTATCTTGATCTGCCCAAGCGTCCGCCGGTGCGGCAGATGGTTGAAGCCGGAGTCGCAATTGCAGTGGCGACGGATTGCAATCCGGGCAGCAACATGACCGAATCGCTGCCTCTGGCGATGAACCAGGCCTGCGTGTTGTATAAGATGTCGCCCGCCGAGGCCTTGGTGGCGGCAACGATCAACGGCGCCTGGGCAATTCGTCGCGCTGACCGGATCGGATCGCTGGCGGTCGGCAAGCAGTGCGATCTGGTCGTGTGGGATGCGCGTGACTATCGCGAGCTGGCGTATCATTATGGCGTGAATTTGGCGACCGTGGTGGTGAAGAACGGATGCCAACAGTCATTCTCAAGACCATAATGCGGTGGGTGGGGCCCACGCTACTATGCCTGATGGCGACGTGGCTGGGCGGCTGTGCCCCATATTCGTTCTCGGGAGGGCGCACCGCGCTTGTTGCCTCGGTCGCCGTACCCTTGTTCGAGAATCAAACGGCAGAATTCGGTCTGGCGGAGGACCTGACCAAAGGGATCATCGACGGGTTTGTCGAGGACAACCAGATCAAAGTCCTCGGCACCGATGCCGCCGAGGCGGTTCTGACCGGACGCATCGTGGACTATAAACGCAGGGCGTACACATTTGATGTGACTGACCGGGTCAGCGAGTACATTGTGGAAATCTGGGTGACGGCCGATCTGACCAAGAAGGGGGCGGCCGAGCCTGTCTGGGCGGCGGAACGGCTGCGAGGCTTTGGGTCCTACAAGGCCGACTCAGAGGACGAACAAAAGGGCCAGGAACGGGCGATTGCCAAGATTGCCGAGGATCTGCTCAATCGGACGATCAAGAATTGGTGAGGCGCACGGTCAGACAATCGGATACCTTCGAGGGAACTGTGGCCGTTCCAAGTGGTTGAAGTGATATGTCGTACGACCTTCCGTTTGTTCGCTGACCGGCAGGTTTGAAAAGGGGATTCTATGTCGTCCATGCGCTCTTCTGTGACAATGGTCGTCTGCCTCTGCTGGGGCGGCGCGAGTGCGTTCGCCGGCAGTGCCGGTGAGGCCGGTTACACGTTTCTGAAGATCGGGACTGATGCGCGTGCCGAGGGGATGGCCGGGGCCCAGACCGGGCTTGCCGATGGGCTCGGGGCGGTCAGCTACAATCCCGCGGCGCTGGCCAAGACCTCGCCACGGCAATTTCTGGCGACCTATAGCAACTGGCTGGTCGACATCCAGAGCGGTTTTGTTGCGGGGGTATTCGGGATCGGCGGGCAGAGCCGTCTGGGGATCGCAGTCCAGTACCTGGACTATGGTGATTTCATCGCGCGCGACCGGGAGGGGGATGCCCGTGCCGATTTCGGCGCCTCGGACTTCGCCTTTGGCCTGAGTTTCGCGGGATCGGTCGGCGCACGGACTCATTGGGGGGTTACCGGACGTTTCATCACGGAATCGATTGACGGCAAGTCCTCCGCGGGTCTGGCGATGGATGCCGGACTCCTCCATCAGTTCCGTGATGACCGTACCCGGGTCGGTTTGGCGGTCCGCAATGCCGGTGCGCAGACAAAGGGAATGGGCGATGGTCCGAAAGATGAGCTTCCCCTCACCTTTGCAGCCGGAGTATCGCACCAGTTGCGGGGCGCGCCGCTCGTGGCGGCGATCGATCTGCTCAAGCCCAGCGATGATCATTTCGGGGCCGCGGCTGGAATCGAAGTCAGTGCACTGTCGCCGCTCTATCTGCGCGCCGGCTACAACACGCTGGTGGGGGAGATTGACACCGGTTCCGGGCGCGACAAATGGGCGGGGGTAACCGTGGGAGTGGGTTTTGTGCTCGACCGCGTCGTGATCGACTACGCCTATGGCTCCTACTCGAAACTCGGCGATTCGCATCGCTTCACCTTGCGTTCGAATCTCTAAGACCCTCTAACAGAGTGAACGCCGTTCGCAAAAGCAGACCCCTCGCTTCGCTCGGGGTGACAGTAGGATTCGGGATTCCGAAGACGTCCCTGTCGTTCCGAGCGCAGCGAGGAACCTGCTTTTGCATGGACATGGCTTGGAGGGTCATTCTGTTAGGCGCTCTAAGCTTCACCCGTTCAGCCGTTGGCCGCGCCACCCTATACTTGGTGCTGGCGAACCGCATGTGTTTTCGTTAAATGACCCGATAGATTGCCGTGCCCCGGCCGTACGCACGGGTACGCGAAGAGACCGGAACGATACAAGGACGAGGTGGACGGTGGGGAGACACTGGTTGCCGATCGGGCTCAGGATGGGTCTTGCCGGGTCGTTCCGAGCAATGGCCACGGGCTCACTGGTTCTTCTTGGGCTGTTTGGCGCCGGCTGTGCCAGGAGCCGCCCGGACCCGAAAGACACGCTCAAGGGCATGTTCGCGGCCATGGAGGGATCGGATTCGTTGTCCCTGGCGGTGCAGATCGATCTTGCCAGTGCGGCCCAGAGCGTGCGCGGCGATCTGGATTCCGCCACGGCGATGGGCGGGCGACCCGACTGGGGCGGACTGTTGCTGGCATCGTTGACCGGCGAGGGAAGACTGCGCAAACGCTGGCTGGAAAACCAAATCGTCCTGGGAGAATCACAAGTTCTCGGTGACAGCGCCCTGGTCGAAGTGTCGTTTCTCGACCGGCTGACGCGCGTGCAATACTACAACAAGATGCGGCTGGTTTACCGTGATGGTCGATGGGTGGTGACCAGCTTTCGCACGATGTGACGCGCGGTGCTTCTTGCCTGAGGTTGTCCGAACCGGTGGCCACGCACCTGCGGCGCGCGAGTGATCCCATGGCTCACGCAGGCGAACCGGCGGCCCAACCGCCACCGGATCTGATTTCGCAAGCGACGCTCGTTTTCATCGACGTGGAGACGACCGGGCTGTGGCCGGAGCTCGGTGATCGCATCTGCGAAATCTGTCTGATCCGCCAGGAGCCGAAACGACGCCCTCGCGAGTGGTCGACACTAGTCGATCCCCAACGGCCTCTCTCGTCCGGGGCGTTCGCGGTCAACGGGATCACCCCCGCGATGCTGGCAGGGGCGCCGGAGTTCTATGCGGTGGTCGACAAGGTTGATGCCGTATTGGCTGGAGCGGTCTACGTCGCGCATAACGCTCCATTCGACTTGGGTTTCTTGCGTGCGGAGTATGCACGTTTGGACCGCGTCTTCCCCGAACGTCCCACGATCGATACGGTGGCGCTGGCACGGCGGCATCTTCGCTTTGCCTCCAACCGCCTCGGGGCGCTGGCGCGCGAGTTTGGGATTGCCGACCCCGATGCCCACCGCACCCTGGGCGATTGCCGGACCACACGCAAGGTCCTTGCTGCGATCATCAAGAAGGCGTTTCATGGAGGCGATCCCGAGGTGGGGACGCTGGTGAGCGCATCAGGGCCATCCGTTCCCCCGGGGGGCGGCCCCGCGCAGGAGGCACTGCCGCCGTCACTGGCGGAGATGATCGCCGCCCAGCGCGAGATCGAAATCGTCTATGTCTCTGCTGCCGGGTCCACGACGACCCGGTCGATTCGGGTTAAAGAGGCCACACGCGTCGGCGGGCATGTGTATTTGGTGGCCGATTGTTCACTCCGCCAGGAGGAGCGCAGCTTCCGTCTGGATCGCATCATCGACTGGAAACCGCGAGCATGATCGGCAACGATGGAGCCGGAAGATGTCACGATTGCCATTCGCCCGCTGGCCTCGGCGGAGATTCCGCAGTTGTGGGAACTCTGGCGGGCCGCCGGGCTGCCGATCCGTTCCCAGGGCCGTGATTCACTGGCGGCGCTATCGCGGCAGTGCCGTGCGAACCCCGGTGGTTTTCTTGGCGCCTTTGCGGGGACACTCCTCGTGGGATCGGTGATCGCCAGCGACGACGGGCGTCGCGGCTGGATCAACCGCCTGGCTGTGGCGCCGGAATTCCGTCATGTACATCTCGGCGCTCGTCTTCTCAACGCGGCGGAGACGCAGTTGCATGGCCGGGGGTTGTCCATCATCGGCGCACACGCGCACGCGGGCAACCACGCGTCGCGGGCGCTGCTCCTATATGCGGGGTATAAGCCCATGGGGGATATCATCTACTTCTCCAAGCGGGACAGTGATGAGGCCTGAATCGATGGATCACGACCCTGTGGGTCGGCTAGGGATATCCCGCACGGCTGCCTGGGGCCGCCTGAGTGGTCTCCCCACCATCAGCACACTCGTGCTGGCGGGATTCCTCCTTGCGGTGCCGGCCCGGGTTTCGGCGGCGGGCCCCACGGTGGCGAAGACAGCCGCCGGTCTGCTGAAGCAAGGTGACCCCGACTCGGCGCTGGTCCTGGTAAGGCGTGCCCTGCGCACAGACTCAACGAATGCCGAATTGTGGCTGGCCCTCGGTGAGGTTCAACGCGCTCGTGGCCGGATGGCGGCGTGCGTCACGGCGCTGCAGCGGGCAGTCCAGTTGCGACCAAGATTGGTGACCGCATGGGTGGGACTGGCCGACGCCTATCTGGAGAGCGGTCCGATAGATTCCGCCGCCGCCTACGCAAAGGCGGCGTTGGCATATGGCAGCGGACTCAGCCCGGAAGCGTTTCATGCTGTCGGACGGGTGTTCGAGGTGCGGGGTGTCGCCGACTCGGCGATCATCTACTACCGCTGGGCGTTGTCCCTCATGCCCTGCAAACGGCTATTCTGACGGCGCCGATGGATTTCGGGATGCGGATGACACGCACCAAGGTGATTCCGGCAGTGACGCTGTGGGCGATGGTCGCTTTTTCCCCACCGGCGTTCTCGCTGAATGGTACGCACTCGCTGTGGGCCGGTGATCGAATCGAGCCATTCTTGCGCCATCCGGCGCGAGGGAAGGCCGAACTGTGGACGCCGGGTGTCCCGACTGTCGTGATCTTCTGGGCACGCTGGTCGCCGCAGTCGGTCGTGGCGCTCCGAGACATCGTATCAGCGGCGCCGCGCAGTGCCGTGCGTTGGGCAATCGTGCCCATCAATGTCGATCGTGCGGTCGTTTCACCCCGCGAGGCGACCGCGATTGACGCGGCAGCCCGCAAAACGGGATATCAGGGTCCTGTCTGGTATGATGCAGGCTTTGAGCTTTCTCGGCATTGGGGCATGGTCGCCGTACCGACCGTTATCGTCACCGGTCTGGGCGGGACCGTGGAGTTGGCGCAGGCTGGCTGGACTTCCGCACGGCGTGATCGCCTCGTTTCCACGTATTTCGGAACGGCCAATGATACAACGCCATCGGTGACTGTCGATTCCCTGCTTACTAGGTGCCGACGTGACCTCGCGCACTCTCGATTCCTGTGGCGACATCGTGCCGGCGATAGCGCTATGGCGTTGGCCGCACGGGTTCAGGCGGCGTGTTCCACATCAGCGGACGCGCCGCTGCTCCTTGCCTGGTGGCGTTGGGAGAAGAAAGACACGCTCGGGGCTCGTGGTGCCGCAACCGCTGCGATCAAGGCCGATTCCACGGATCCGTGGTCTTGGGTCACGTTGGGCGCGATCTCTGAGCGTTGCGGGGAATTCGTCGAGGCACGCCGCCTCGCCGAACGTGCGCTCGGTCTGGATTCGATCTTTGCGCCAGCCTGGATGATTGTCGCGAGGAGCTCCCTGGAAGCCGGTGACACCTCATCGACCCGGGTGGCCATCGCCGCACTTGAACGGCTCAGCCGCCACGATCCGGACCTGGCGGTGACGCGTGCCCGTCTGCAGGAGCAGGCGGGGGATCCGCGCGGTGCGGCCGCCTACTGGCGCTCGGCGGTCGAGGGCCGGTTGTGGGAGAGAGATGCGGGGCTTTTCGATCCGCTGCCGCCGCGATGAGATGCCCTGCACAAGCGACTGCCTGGCCTCTTCCGGCCGGTTTGAGAATCGGTTGGCCTGGGGCGATGAAGAAACTGGTATATTGCCATTCCGCATCGCTCCAGCGATGCGCGCAGCCAGACGATAAAGGAGACGGTGATCAATCACGAGGGTCGCACGAGGAGCGGATTATGAGAGGGAAAGCAGGCTGGTTGACGGCAGCAACGGCGACGATGGCGATATCGGCGCTCGGATCCGTCAGTGTCTTTGGCGCTGAAGGGCAACTGCAGAACAGGATAACGGCTTATCTGGGACCCGGAGCAACGGCAAGGGAGGCTGTGGTCGCGGTGTGGATGTCCAATGTCAATCCGGTAATCGGGATCACTCTCCCGTTCAAGTTCGCACCGGGGGCCGATTCGGTCGTCCTGGATTCACTTCTGACCAAGACAGGACGAGGCGCGGCCTTCCAGGTGCCCCCACCGCAATACAAGAAGGAAAACCAGACGCTGCTGGTCAACATGCTCTCCGCCGGCGATTCGACGGCTATGCTGGCCGGGGCGATTCCATCCGGCGAGGGACTGCTGGCGGTCCTGTACTTCAGTTCCAAGGCGGCTTTTCCGACGGCGGCATTCAAGATGACGACGGTGCGTCTGCCGCCGGAGAATGATCTTCTGTACGTGACCAATAGCTTCAGCGCTGTGAAGCCGGAATTCGCCCTGGTGAAGAAACCGGCGCCACCGTGGCCGCCGAAGACAGGGCAGGCTACTACAAAGGAAAGCGGCAAGGCCGGCAAGAAGTGACGCGAGCGGGTCAGCGGCGTTGTCTCAAGGCTGCGTGCGCGGCCGACGCTACGATCCAGAATGCGATTGACATCCGGGAGCAATCTCTGCTATTAAGCGCCCCGGTTTCCCCACCCCTTGGCGGGTGCGGAGCCACAGATTGCTGCCGCCCTAGCTCAGCTGGTAGAGCAACGGACTGAAAATCCGTGTGTCCGCAGTTCAACTCTGCGGGGCGGCACTTTGCTGGAGACTGCGGCTTTGTGATTGCCGCTTCGCGACGCCACCGTAGCTCAGCTGGTAGAGCAGACGATTCGTAATCGTCAGGTCAGCGGTTCGATCCCGCTCGGTGGCTTTCACTGAACCGTGCACCGTCTCTCGAGTTCTTGGCGGCGAGGGACGAACACTGGCTGTCGGGCGTTCGACGGCACGGCCACCTTAAGTTATTGCTTGGCAACGGAATGGCTGGACAGTCTATGATGACGGTCCGGCGCGGCACCGGCGGGTGTCAGCAGTGGATGCCTCTGGACGTGTGCCGATAAGTTCCCGTGGTGCAAACGGGTGTGGCCCAAGACCGTATAGCACCTTGGAGAGGGGAAGAAGCGGGATCGGCCTGACTTTTTCCGCTTGACTTTCCTATCTCAGTCTGTATACTCAGGGTTTGCCGTGTCGAACGGCAAGGGTATTTTGTGCTCTTTGAAAAGAGAATAGCGTTGACAGGCCTGACGCAGATTTGATGCGGGCCACAGGAGATCCTTGTCGGATTTCTTGAGGCCGAATTCGGACAATGAAGACGTTCACACGGATCGTCTTCGCCTGAGAATCGATGATGAATTGATTTCTCACGGAGAGTTTGATCCTGGCTCAGAACGAACGCTGGCGGCGTGCCTCATACATGCAAGTCGTGCGAGAAAGCGTCCTTCGGGGCGCTAGTAAAGCGGCGCACGGGTGCGTAACACGTGGGCAACCTGCCCACCGGTTCGGGATAAGCCCTCGAAAGGGGGTCTAATACCGAACGATAACCGGAGGGGGCATCTCTTTCGGTTCAAAGGCGGTCACCTTCGGGTGGCCGTTGCCGGTGGATGGGCCCGCGGTCCATTAGCTTGTTGGCGGGGTAAAGGCCCACCAAGGCTGTGATGGATAGCCGACCTGAGAGGGTGACCGGCCACACTGGGACTGAGATACGGCCCAGACTCCTACGGGAGGCAGCAGTAGGGAATATTGCGCAATGGGCGAAAGCCTGACGCAGCAACGCCGCGTGGGTGACGAAGCTCCTTGGAGTGTAAAACCCTGTCGCCGGGGAAGAAATGGTCGTTCAGGAAATGGGGCGACCCTGACGGTACCCGGAAAGGAAGTTCCGGCTAACTCCGTGCCAGCAGCCGCGGTAACACGGGGGGAACGAGCGTTGTTCGGATTTACTGGGCGTAAAGGGTGCGTAGGCGGGCCGGTCAGTCGGGTGTGAAAACCCGCGGCTTAACCGCGGGCTGGCATTCGAAACTGCCGGTCTTGAGTACGGGAGAGGGAAGTGGAATTCCTGGTGTAGCGGTGAAATGCGTAGATATCAGGAGGAACACCGTTGGCGAAGGCGGCTTCCTGGACCGATACTGACGCTGAGGCACGAAGGCCGGGGGAGCAAACAGGATTAGATACCCTGGTAGTCCCGGCGGTAAACGATGGGCACTAGGTGTCGGAGGTATCGACCCCTCCGGTGCCGCAGTTAACACATTAAGTGCCCCGCCTGGGGAGTACGACCGCAAGGTTGAAACTCAAAGGAATTGACGGGGGCCCGCACAAGCGGTGGAGTATGTGGTTTAATTCGACGCAACGCGAAGAAC
>Ga0315277_10012398_pt1 | contig 10693 bp, 11 predicted proteins | sample YL17G05_15_MG_FD_203695 | JGI IMG/M metagenome (GOLD analysis project Ga0315277, IMG submission 203695) | Sediment microbial communities from Yellowstone Lake, YNP, Wyoming, USA - YL17G05_15 | ecosystem: Environmental > Aquatic > Freshwater > Lake > Sediment | place: USA: Wyoming | collected... | reverse complement strand
TTGCCGCTCGTGCCGGAGAAACATATCCCGCGGCGGCTGTTTACCAGCAAGGAGAGAAGCTCGGGCCTCTTGATCACCGGTATGCCGAGTTCGACAGAGCGCCGGTAATCAGGCGTATCCGGTTCTACGGCTGTCGAAATCACTACAGCGTCAAGGTCCGCAGTCACTCCGGAACCATCCTGGGGCATAAGCTTTATGCCCTGGGCGGCTAACTTTTCAAATAGAGACATGCATTCACCGCGGTCGAGCTTTCTGTCCGAACCGGAGACCAGGCATCCCGAACCCTTAAGCACCTGGGCCAGGGCGCTCATTCCGCTTCCGCCGATACCGGAAAAAAAGAATCTTTTCAGTCTCCCTAGATCAAGTTTCATGACCTTCCCCTTTCATCCCGGGATTTCCTTTCCGGCAGGGTGAGGCAGATCCGGAAATTTTGTGAATCAGAACTCCAATCATCACTGTGACCAGACAGCCGAAAGTCACATACCAGGTATACGGCGGGAGGCCGAAAAGTTTTACCGAGAAGATAAGCCCGGCAAGGCCTGTTGCCGCAGCCACAGTGACCGCGACCTGCGAACTGACCGGGGTGAAAAAGCCGAGCAGGAAAAGGCCGAGAAGCGGCCCATAAGTGAAGGAGGCCACGGTAAGGCCTGTCTCGAGCACCGGCCCCCAGTCTCCGGCGGCGAAGGCTACCCAGATAAGCACCGCTCCCCAGAAAATGGTCACGGCCCGGCTCTGCTTGAGATATTCCTCGGGAGGGCGTATCACTTTAGACAGCGGCCGCAGGACATCCATTACCGCGCTGGAGGTGAGGGCCTGAAGGCCGGAGGAGAGAGTGGACATGGCCGCGGCCAGCATGGCGGCAATAACAATGCCGCAAGCCAGGGGAGGAAAGTGGTCGACAATGAACTGTGGAAAAATCCGGTCGGCGTTCTGCACGTGCAAATCGCCTGGGTGAGCCTGATAATAATAATAAAGAAGTACTCCGATCAGGAGGAAGAGCAGGAACTGGGGGATAATGATAAAGGCCGAGCTGACTATGGCTTTCCGGCCATCCCGCAGGTTGCGGCTGGTAAGCAGCCTCTGGGCCAGCACCTGGTCTGTTCCATGCGAGGCCATGCCCAGGAAAGTGCCGCCGATTACTCCGCTCCAGAGTGTGTAAGTGTTGGAGATCTGGAAAGAAAGATCCATTACTTTCAGTTTCCCCTCCGCTGCGGCACGGGACAGCACGTCGAGGACACCTTCCGGAAACATTCCCGCCAGGAGGCACAAGGCCAGCACTCCGCCGCCGATCATGATTCCCGCCTGAAAGACATCGGTCCAGATCACGGCGCTGATGCCGCCGGCCCAGGTGTAAAGGATAGTAATTCCGGCGATTATCACGACAGCGGCAGTGGTGTCCTGCCAGCCGAGCAGAGTAGCCATGACCAGCGCGGCGGCATAAAGGCGCACCCCGCTTCCCAATACCTGGGTAACAAAGAAGAGCCCGGCGGCGCAATGCCTGGTCAGTAGCCCGAATCTCTGCGAGAGGTAGCCGTAGACAGTGTACATATCCTCTTTGAGATAGACAGGGAGGAAAAAGACAGCCAGTAAAATCCGCGCCGAGAGATAGCCGAAAGTGAGCTGCAGGAACTGCATGTTCGTGGCGTAGGAAAGTGCGGGCACTCCGATAAAAGTGAGGACACTGGTCTCGGTGGCTACGACCGAGAGGCTTACCGCCCACCAGGGAATATTGCGGTTACCGAGAAAATAGGCGCGGCTGTCTGTCTGGTAGCGGGAGAGCCGAACTCCGACAACAGTGACCAGGATAAAATAGATCAGGATTACCAGTATATCTAAGGGGTGGATTTTGATCATCTTGGCCTGAGAGAATCAAGAGAAAGCATTCCGGGCAAACCGGGGAAGCCGAATAATTAAGGCACCAGGTAAGAAAATATACAATATTTTCGTGCGGCGGGGAGAGAAATTTTAAGCGCTGCCGGTCTGGCGGATATTTTTCGAGGATGGTTTTTCGCGATATGTTTTGATCAGGTTCTGGTAGCTTGAGATAAAGCTGTCCAGGGCTTCGAGGATATTTTCGATTTCGCTGACTTTGAAGTCCAAGATACAGTCGCGGCGGAATTCGTAGTTGCCGTATTTGGTGAACAGGTAGTCGAAAATGAGGCGGATAGTGGAGAGCTTGTCGTGTACGTCATCGGAGAAATTGACCAGGTATTTGGAGGATTCCAGGTTAACCATGGCGCGTTGCAGTTCGAGATAAGCCTTTTGTGATTCGGCTAGATTTTTCTCGATTTTTTTCATAAACTGATTCTCCGATATTTTATATATATATAATGCACGCTTTATAATAAAATATATCAATTTATCAAATCTGTCAAGCGCTCATTGCTTTCTTTATTATATAACCGAAAAAAGAAAAACTTTCAACAAAAATTTTTGCATTGACAATAAAATCTATAATTGCGAAATACGTTGCTATTAATATAAAACAATAATGATCAAAAAGTTATTAAGACGAAACTGGTTAGGTTGAAAGCCGGGAAGAGTATTTTTTATTCCCTACACCTCGAATTTGAATAAAAAAACCGCCAAAAAGGGCGGTTAAAGGTGTGGTTCAATCGAAAAATATTTAATGGGAGAGAAGTATATAATTGTTTTTTTCGGCTTCGGGAATGGTGGGGGGTGGGTTATCCTGAGGTTCATTGGCAATCAGGACGAATTCGGTCAAAAAAGTGGTCGAGCAGTGACGGCAAACCATTGTTTTCAGTCCCTGAGTCGAAGCCTTTCCGAAAAACGAGTCGAAACTGGCTGGATCGAGCACATTCAGATCACAAAATCTGCACATTATACCTCCAGGCAAAGCTCCTGTGATTAACGATTTCTAAATATAAAATCGACCTCAGGGAGCACGAACTTTAAAAAAAAGCACCTTTTTGGCGATTGATGGGAACTAGCTTTACAGGACAGAAGAATGGGATTGAAAAAGAAGCGGGAATTAAATCGCCGGTATAAGACCTGGTGATTGGAGATGGCCCACGAAAAAAAGAGGCTGCCCCTTTCAGGACAGCCTCTTTTCCCCAATAAACTTCAAGGAAGCGGTTTTTCGCGCTTTCAGTTGAGAAATGACTGGAGCGCCCGGCTGCGGGAAACATGGCGCAGACGGCTTATTGCTTTTTCTTTTATCTGGCGTACGCGTTCGCGGGTGATTCCGAGAACTGATCCTATCTGCTCCAGAGTCATCGGTTCCTGGCCGCCCAGGCCGAAATAAAGCCTCAGGATTTTCGCCTCCCGTCCTTTCAGGGTGCTCAAAGACTCCTCGATAGCACTGCTCAGGGCGTTTTCAAAGGCGCTTTCGGCCGGGCCCCGGTTGTAGTTGTCCGGGAGGTAGTCGAGCAGACGGTTATCCTCGCCTGGAGTGAGCGGCGCATCCAGTGACAAATGGGACTGGGAAATGGAAAGGGTCTTGCGAACTTCCTCGAGGCTGATATCCATCCCCTCGGCAATCTCTTCCACAGTGGGTTTCCGGCCGAGTTCCTGGGTGAGCCTGTTGCTTTTTTTACCGATTTTGTAGAGAGTCCCGGCCCGGTTGAGTGGAACCCGTACTATTCTTGACTGTTCGGCAAGAGCCTGCAGGATAGCCTGACGGATCCACCACACAGCATAAGAGATGAATTTAATCCCCTTGGTTTCATCGAACTTATGCGCAGCCCGGATCAAACCTACATTCCCCTCATTGATCAGGTCAGCCAGCGAAACGCCCTGGTTCTGGTATTTCTTGGCTACGCTGACCACGAAACGAAGGTTACTGCGGGTGAGCTTTTCCAGTGACCGCTGGCAGCCTTTCTTGATCTTCTTGGCCAGGCCGATCTCATCTTCTCTGGCAAGCAGAGGGTAATTGCTGATCTCCTTCAGATAAAGATCGAGCGAACCCTCATCGAAAAATGATTTTTTACTGTGACTGGCTTTCATTAAAAACCGCTCCTTAGTTTATAATCAGGAGGATTAATCCTTATCTGTCAATTTTGAAAAACTACTGGATAATATGTCCGATCCGGTTGAAACGCGGGAGCCAATGTTCCTGGTCCCAGGAAAAATAAAGAATCATCGGACGTCCTTTGATCAGCGACTTGTCCACAAAACCCCAGTAGCGGCTGTCTGATGACGCGTCGCGATTGTCGCCCAGGCAGAAATAGTTCCCATCCGGCACAAAGAGCGGCCCGAAATTGTCCCTGGTGGGCTGGTAATTTCCATCAAGCTCATTTTTCTTCTCTTCGATAAGATAATCATACTGCCAGCTCACCTTACTCGTTCCATCCCACCGCTTGTTGACACGCTGAATCTCAGGGTCGGCATGCTGGACATATGGTTCATCCTGGGGGATATGGTTGATATAGAGTATCTTGTCCCTCATTTCCACCGTATCTCCGCTTACCGCCACGCATCTCTTGACAAAGTCGAGCGTGCGATCGAGCGGATACTCGAAAACGATAATATCGCCCTGGTTAGGGGAATCGTAACCCGGGACACGGAAATTAGGCAGTTCAACATCCAGAAAGGGGATTTTACTGGGTGTCGTTGCTCCGTAAGCCAGCTTGTTGACTAAGAGAAAATCGCCTACAAGGAGCGTATTTTCCATGGAGCCGGTTGGAATCTTGAATGCCTGTACCAGAAAGGTGCGGATGATGAGAAAAAGTACGAATGCCAAACCTAAGGATTTAACCCATTCTTTCAAAACAACGCCTCCTCTTTAGCCATGTGTATCTACCGGTCAAATACGGTAATACCATAGTTTAACGAGTTGAACGCATTGAAAATTAAAAAGTTACAATGCTACGTGGAACAAAGGAATATATATTATTAAAAAGTCTTTAATTTTAATAAAAAATGAATTAAAAGTCAAATATTGATCTTTAATCACCCAAAAGCTTCAAACTCTTCCTTTGTCCACATAACTCCTGAATTTTTTAGCATAATGCAGGGTGGCCATACGCTTGGGGGGTATGGAAATAGGCTTTCCGGTCTTCGGATTACGGCCTCTGCGGGCCGGGTATTCAGTGATACTAAAAGCGCCAAAACCCTTCAACATCACCTTCGACCCTCTGGCCATTTCCTCGGAAATGGTCTCCAGGATAGCCTCCAGGACACTTTTCACCACGCCTTTACCGAGCAAATCTCCCGCCGCAATCCTGGAAACCAGATTCTCTTTGGTGACATTCTGACTGGGGATAAGAAGCCTCCCTACTGAAAAGTGGGTAAGTTCCTCATCCAGTTCATCCCGGCTTAACTTGGTTGTGGCCAAAAGCAACTGCCCGAGGCGGAACTGGAAGTCGCCGGCACTCCTCAATTCCTCGACCTGATGGTTATCCAACAGCTTCAGTTTCAAAGCCGCCGAGGTAAAACTTATTTTGTTTCTATCCATATATTCGAGAATTTTTTCCACATCCTTGAATGTAATCATCTCTTTGGCCAGCGCCGCTGCTGCCCGGCTGTCGTGAAGAACCTCCTGCAACATCAGCGCCTCATCAATATCCTGTTGTTTCACTTTTCCCCGCCGAATTAGAAACTGGCCTAACAATTCTTTCGCCATTTTCACCCCTTTTAAATATTAAAAAAAATAAAATGACATATTTGAATTTCTTTTCAGATTTTTCCAGATTTCTGTTTATTCTAAAAACTTTATCATAAAAATCCGCTCTTTGTCAAGCGGAATAATCCCCTCCCTTTAATCCGTTGTTGATATTAACTCCTTGTATGTTTATATTTTAAAATACTTTTAACCCGTTAATCAATTCATGTTCCATTGTTTTTTCCTCTATGCGAAGGGGGTCTGGAAAAATGCCGGCACAAGGAGAACATTTCCTGCAGATAATAATCGGGTCAGGAGCAGCAGGACTTACTGCAGCGATTTATTCGGCCAGGGCATCGCTCGAACCCTTAGTCTTCGAGGGCAGCCAGCCGGGAGGGCAGTTAACCACGACCACCGAGGTGGAAAATTTCCCTGGTTTTGAAGCCGGTATCCTGGGTCCGGAGCTGATGGCGACCATGAAAAAGCAGGCTTCCCGCTTCGGGGCGAAGTTTCTCCCCCGGGAGGTAGAAGCAGTGGATTTCAGCCGGGAGAAACTCCAGGTTGTCTCCGGCGGCGAAATTTTCACCGCGGATTCGGTCATTATCGCCACGGGAGCCTCTCCCCGCTTTCTGGGTCTGGAAGCTGAAAAGCGTTTTATCGGCCGGGGGGTAAGCACCTGTGCCACCTGCGACGCTTTCTTCTACCGCGGCAAAAAGGTAGTGGTCGTGGGCGGTGGAGACTCGGCAGTCGAGGAGTCCTCCTTTATCAGTAAATTCGCCTCCGAGGTCACTCTGGTACACCGGCGAGACCAGTTGCGGGCCTCGGAGATAATGAAGGAGAGGTTGTTCAATAACCAGAAAATAACAATCGCCTGGAACACAGTAGTAGAGGAAATATTCGGCTCTAGTGAAAAAGGCGTGGAGGCGGTGCTCCTGCGGAATGTCAAGACCGGTGAAAGGGTAAAGTATTCTGCGGACGGTCTTTTCCTGGCGATCGGCCACATACCCAATACGGAGATATTCAAAGGCCAGCTAGAACTGGACAGCAACGGGTACATTGCAGTCACAGAGAATACAAAAGCCAGCGTGCCCGGAGTTTTCGCCGCGGGCGATGCAGTCGACCATCGTTACCGCCAGGCGATAACTGCGGCCGGCATGGGCTCTATGGCCTCACTCGATGCCGAGAAATATCTGGCCGCCTTGAAAAAGAGCTGAGTATATCAGAACAGCTTATCCATGTTCTTCTGGATTTTGAGGAGCTTGTATTCGTTCCTGGTCTTCCTGAGCAGGGCCTCGGAAACCTGCACTCTCTGCTCGGGCGTGAATCCGTTGGCTTCCATGGACTCAGCCAGGAAGGCAAGCTCGAGGGCGAGACTCTCGGTGGCTTTGCGCTCGGCTAAACGGTTGACATACTGGCGGGTAACTTCGGAGCTGGTCACCAGTTCCCCGAAGGCGAGCATCTGCTCGTAATTGAGCTTCCTTGTCAGAAGGTCGAACAAGGCTCCGGCCATGACCTCGGGGTTGCGGGGGGCGAGGCGGTAGTTGACATTCCGGGAAGGCTCCCGCCGCAAATACCGGGCAAATCCTTTCCGTGGGGTCTTGCCGCCTTTCCCGATAATTCTCAGGAACTCGGCCATGACCAGAACAGCTATAACCAGAATTATCAGCCAGGTTTCCATAGGCTGGCCTGAAGGTTTATAGAGTTGGTTATTGGATCGCGAACCTTTATAAAAATGGCGCGGGAAAGCTAAAACTATTATTTTAATTTTTCCTGATTCATAATATAGCTTTGGCTGCACGATGTAAACCTAAACTTTACCTGAATAATTTTTAATTTAAGTTTTTAAGTTGTTCGTTATGTCCGTTCAGGGACATAAGAATTATATGGAATATTATGCTCTGAATATGGTGGAAGGCCGACATATCCAGAGAAAGGTTAAAGGAGGGGAAGGAAATGGCCAAAAAGAAAGATCACAAGAGTCTTAGAGTTATCATGATCGGTGCCCACCCGGATGACTGCGAGCTGAAAGCCGGAGCTACCGCAGCGCTCTGGGCCGATCAAGGGGCCGCGGTCGAGTTTTTGAGCCTGAGTAACGGCGACGCCGGCCACCAGGAGATTGGCGGAGCACCGCTGGCCAAGCGCCGCCGGGCCGAGGCGGAAAGGTCGGCCAGGATACTCGGGATATCTTCGCAGATACTCAGCTTTCATGACGGTGAGCTGACCCATCGCCTGGAAGTCCGCTGGGAGGTAATCCGGGCCATTCGCAATTGGAGAGCCGATATCGTGATCACTCACCGCCCCAACGACTACCACCCGGACCACCGTTATACCTCACAGGCCGTGCTGGATTCCGCCTATCTGGTGTTGATACCCAATATCTGCGCTGATGTCCCGCCGCTTAAGGTCAATCCGGTGTTCCTTTACTTCGCCGACAGCTTTAAAAAACCTAATCCCTTTACTCCGGATGTCATTGTCGATGCCACTCCGGCCATGGACAGGAAAATGAAAAGCCTGGACACCATGGACAGCCAAATGTACGAATGGCTGCCTTGGGTCGAGGGAAGGCTGGCCGAGCTGCCAAAATCAAAAAAAGGACGGATGAAATGGCTGCATGACTTCTGGGAAGACCACCTCACCCGGTCGGCCAGTGAATATAAAGAGCTGCTTGCCGAGCGCTACGGAGCTAAGAGAGCGGCCAGGGTGATTTATGCCGAATCTTTCGAACTCTGCGAATACGGCCGCCAGCCAAGCCGCGAGGAAATCTGGAAAATGTTCCCCAAATAAAGCCTTTTTCGGTAGTATGGGCGCACGGCCGTGAACCCCTGCTACGATTAATAATTTTCATCATATCTTGATATTGAATAATTTTTAACCTCCACCAAGGAGACCCACCATGCGGAACCTTACCCGGCCAAAATTTTTCTCCTGTTTGCTGGTTTTCCTGCTGATTTTAATAACCTCGGCGGCCAGGCAGAACCTCCAGGCCCAGGCTGCTGCAAAAAGCGGTGAGCCGCTCAAGGTGATCATGATCGGCGCACATCCTGATGATGCCGAGGGCAGGGGAGCGGGTACTGCCGCTCTCTGGGCCGCGGCCGGGGCCAAAGTGCAGCTTGTGGCGGTGACCAACGGCGATGCCGGGCACCAGAGCGAGGGCGGCGGAGCATTGGCCAGGCGCCGTGCCGCAGAATCAAAGCGCTCGGCTGAAATACTCGGGGTGAGCTGGCGCACTCTGGGCTTCCATGACGGGGAGCTCGAGCCGAGTCTCGAGGTGCGCAAGGCTGTAATCCGCGCTATCCGCGAGTGGGGGGCCGATATTGTCTTTGCCCCCCGTCCCAACGACTACCACCCGGACCACCGCTACACATCGCAAGTGGTGCAGGATGCTGCTTACATGGTGGCTGTGCCCAATGTCTGTCCCGAGACTCCACGGCTGGAAAAGAACCCTGTGTTCATGTACTTCTCCGATAATTTCAAGAAGCCTATTCCTTTCACTCCGGATGTGGTGGTGGCTATAGACCAGGTGATAGATAAGAAGTGGCGCTCGCTGGATGCCATGGACAGCCAGATGTACGAGTGGCTGCCCTGGATCGGCGGCGACCTGGCTGAGGTGCCCCAGGGCAAGGCTGAGCGATTCGAGTGGCTCAGGAAATGGCGTTCCAAAGGCATGCTGGATGTGAAAAACAGGTGCCTGGATCTCCTGGTCGAGCGCTATGGCAAGGAGTATGCGGATAAGGTGCAATATGTGGAGATGTTCGAGCTTTGCGAGTACGGAAGTCGGCCTAGCCGCGAGGAGCTCTGGAAAATGTTCCCCAAATAAAGCTTTTTTCGGCAGGGGCGCATGGCAGTGCGCCCCTGCTGCGATTAATAATTTTAATAATATCTTGATATTGTATAATTTTTAACCTTCATAAAGGAGATTAACCATGGAACAGCTTGCCCGGCCAAGATTTTTCTCCTGTTTGCTGATTTTCCTGCTGATTTTAATGACCTCGGCGGCCAGACAGAACCTCCAGGCCCAGGCTGCTGCAAAAAGCGGTGAGCCGCTCCGGGTGATCATGATCGGCGCGCACCCTGATGACGCAGAAGCCAAGGGTGCGGGGACTGCCGCTCTCTGGGTCGCCGCCGGGGCCAGGGTGGAGTTTGTGGCGGTGACCAACGGCGATGCCGGGCACCAGAGCGAAGGCGGCGGCGCGCTGGCCAGGCGCCGTGCCGCAGAATCCAGGCGCTCTGCCGAAATTCTCGGGGTGAGCTGGCGCACTTTAGGATTCCATGACGGGGAGCTTGTGCCAAGCCTCGAGGTACGCAAGGCTGTAATCCGCGCTATCCGCGAGTGGGGGGCCGATATTGTCATTACCCACCGTCCCAATGACTACCACCCCGACCACCGCTACACCTCCCAGGTGGTGCAGGATGCAGCTTACATGGTGGCCGTGCCTAATGTCTGTCCTGAGACACCGCGATCAGAAAAAAACCCGGTCTTCATGTACTTTCAGGACAATTTCAAGAAGCCTATTCCTTTCACTCCCGATGTAGTAGTGGATGTGGACCCGGTTATGGACAAGAAGTGGCGCTCGCTGGATGCCATGGAAAGCCAGATGTACGAGTGGATTCCCTGGATAGACGGGTATCTGTCCGAGGTGCCCCAGGGAAAGGCGGAACGCTTCGAATTCCTCAAGGCCAGATGGAGCCAATGGCTTCTCAGCGGGAAGGATGAATGCCGGGAAGCCCTGGCCGAGCGTTACGGCAAGGATCGGGCTGAGAAAGTTAAGTATATTGAAGCCTTCGAGCTGTGCGAATACGGCAGGCAGCCAAACCGGGAAGAACTCTGGCGGCTTTTCCCCAAGTGACTGACAACCAAAAGATTGTCGAAATATTATTTTTCTTTAGCATAATCTCGTGGCGTCTCTATTATTTTATAATGCGTTAAAAGACAATATAATGACACATTGATGAATTTAAAATTTTCTATATTTCAAGGAGCGGATTATTTTATATCCGCTCTTTTTTATTTTTCTACTCCATAGTCGGAAAGGAGATGCTCCATGAAAAGAATTGGCTCGTTTTTTACTTTAATGATATTAGGGTCTATCCTGGCCGTTATTTCATTAATGTTGTTCAAAGGAGAATGCC
>Ga0315277_10012397_pt1 | contig 10694 bp, 9 predicted proteins | sample YL17G05_15_MG_FD_203695 | JGI IMG/M metagenome (GOLD analysis project Ga0315277, IMG submission 203695) | Sediment microbial communities from Yellowstone Lake, YNP, Wyoming, USA - YL17G05_15 | ecosystem: Environmental > Aquatic > Freshwater > Lake > Sediment | place: USA: Wyoming | collected... | reverse complement strand
TCATGTTTCCACGCATCCTCAAGGTATCATTCTCAGCCCCGTATTTAAGAAATCATAGAATTTAATTCTATTAGCGTTGGGCTAATCTGATACTCTACCCGTGTAATGACTGATATATACGTTGCATCTTGGAAACACAATCTTGCCAAGACGCTTTCTGCTTCACTATTTCAAAACACTCTTCGCCAAAACCTTTTCTTAAATCCTTATTCTCTATCAGTTGTATAGCCTTCTCCGCGAGGTCCTTTGGATTTCTTGGCTGAAACAGAAATCCGTTTTTGCCGTTTCTTATCCACTCGCGGTTTCCAACAATATCAGTTGCGACGGGTGCCAAGCCGCATGCCATCGCTTCTAAAAGAGACACAGAAGTGGTGTCGACGAAGCATGTCGAAATGTAAATATCAGCTGCTGCTAAGTAGTTTGCCATTTCGTAGTGTGGAACGAGCTTTACAAAGCGCACATGCTCTGAGACCCCTAGCGTTTTTGCGAGATTCTGCAAGTATCCTTCCAGGGGTCCTGACCCTTTTATGATGAATTTGACGTTGCTATTCGATTCTAGGATTAGCGGAATTGCTCGGATGAAAGTTTCCACATTGTAATGATGATTGTACAAGGCACGTGTGCTTATGAGGACAATATCATCTTTACGTATGTTAAGTCTGCTTCTGACTTCAGACCCGTCAGCTTTTGGATTGAAGACGTTCAGGTCGACTCCAAACGGGATGACTTCAACCTTGTTCATAGAAACTCCCATACCTATCCAAATCCTTTCAAGTACTTTAGCATCCACTGTGATTTTGAAAGATTTTCTTGCGGTTATTCTCGCCAAGGTTTTCAGTGCAGTGTTTTCGTTCGGTAGGTTAAGCACTTCTGTTCCCCATGATGTCAGTATGAACTGTTTTCCAGAGAGCATTACGGCGGGGCTGTAGTAGTATTCGGCCTGAATATGCACAAAATCAGGATTGATTTTCTTTAAGATTCTCGCGATTCTCTGAAGATTGGGGAGATAATTCTTGGCGAAGGTTCTTCGGGTCAAAAGAGGCAGGCGGTAGCATGGTATTGATTCTGATGTTGGAGTGGTCACCCACATAGTTGTGTCCGCAATTATGCTCAGTTTATGACCTTTTTTATGAAATTCATTAAGATATCGCGTGCTGTGGATTGAGACCGGACTTATGTAGCAAATGTTTGCCACTGTGTCACCTTGCCGACGCCAAGACTATTTAATGCTAGTTTATATCCGTAATAGCTTACTGCTTCATAGACAAAAATCATTATCGGTTAAAGTCTTTAAACAGCTTCGCCAAAGTGTTTGCCAATATTTCCAAATCTAATACGTTGATTATCTGGTCTGTGTTGAGGTCGCAAACCGCATTCCAGTTGAACGAGGCAGGCGTTGAACCAAAGGATTGCTTAAGCAGGAACAAATCGAGGGCGTTCACCGGGTCATCTCCGTTGGCATCGCCCGTGATTTTACCAGTGACCTTAAGGGTAAATGTGCCAACTCCTGTGCGTGCGCGCGCATAATGCTATTTTTCCTCAGAATTATCAAGCTTCTAGTGTTTGTTTTCTAGAATATAGTTAGCAGGGATATGTGGCACTCTTTTAGCCTGTTTTGCCGTAGTTATCCGCGAATATGCTGAAGTCAAACCGGTCTACGGCTCCATCATCGTTAAGGTCAGCTTCAGGGTTATAGTTTGGTGACGGAGGGGGACCAGCGCTGCTTCCGTAGGCTTCACTGAACAAGCCAAAATCGAATCTGTCAACAACGTGGTCGCCGTTGATGTCTCCACGGAGGACAATTTGTACTTGAACGCCGTTTAAGGTGTTGTCTGTGTAGTTTCTTTCAACGTATGGGATTTGTTCGACTCTGGCGGATATGATATAGTTTCCTACTGGGACATTTTGAGTGGTCCAGTTGTAGGTGAGTAGTTGAGTGGCGCCGGCGGCTAGTGTGGTGGTTTTGGTTTCGATGGCTGTTGCGCCGTAGTAAGCGGTGACTTTGACGTTGTTTTCAAGAATGACGCCGAAGTTTCTGACGTTGACTGAGACTGTGACGACTTCGCCTAGTGAGATTTTCGTCTTGCTGGGTATGACGCTTGTTACGGCTAGGTTTCGCATTGGCCATGGTTGCGTTAATGGGTAGTAATCTACGCCATCCGCGGGTCCAATGCCGCCGTAATCGTTCCAGTAGTTGCCTTCTAGGGGGTTGGTTTTCCACCAAGAGTTACTCATGCTATCTAGGTCTTGGTAGGATTGTCTGATGTTGCTCATGAAGTTGTTGCGGTACATGGTGTTGCCGTTGGAGGAGCCTTGCAATGAGATGCCCCATGTGTTTTCGGCGATTGTGTTGCCGTCGATAATCTGGTTGCCAGTAGAGCCAAATATGACTACTCCCCAGTCGCTTTTGGCTACTAAATTGCCACGTGTACCGCCTAAGGTGTTGTAGCTGGAGTAAGCGAGATAAATGCCATAGCCTTGAGGTTGATTGAGTGTGTTATTTGCAAGCGTGGTGTAGCTGGTTCTTTGAAGTTGGATGCCGTACATGCCTCCTGTTATGGCGTTGTTGTTTATAGTGAGGTGGTCTGAGTTGTAGGTTTGGATGCCGCAGGAGTTGGATTGCTCCGTGTTGTTGATGAAGGTGTTTTGTTTGGTATTGCCAGAGTAGATTCCGAATGAGGTTTTTGAGATATTGTTACGCAAGATTTGGGTGCTGTTTGTTGAAGAGAGGTAGATGCCGTATCCGCTTTCGGAGATCGCGTTGTCTGTGATTTGGTTGCTTACAGAAATGCCAATGTTGATGGCGTGCATGCTGTTGTTGAAGAATGTGTTGCCTATAATGTAGTTAGAGTCTGACTGCAACAAGTAGACGCCGTCTACCATATTTCCTATTATATTGCCTGTTATGTTGTGTCCGCTATAGGTGTACGATTTGATTCCATAATCATGGTCTCTTCGTGCATCTGTTAGTGTGAACCCTGTTACGGTGATGCCATTCGCTTCTAGGGATATTGGGGTTCCAGTTCCGTTTCCGTTTATTATGGTTGTGTATTTGTCTACTCCTATTAGTTGAAGATTGACGACATTTACTATCAAGTGTTCGTAGTATGTTCCTGGGTTAACTTGGACTATGTCTCCTCTGCTCGATGCGTCTATGGCTGACTGTATAGTCGGATAAGTTGTAGTCGGAACTATACGTGTAGTAGGACCCGGGGGTGCGGACACGCTACAAATGAGGAATGTGTGAAGAAGTGTTAGTAACAACAAAAAAGATATCGTGAATGATAAGAAGTTGATTTTATAATTATTCTTTTGAGGACGTAAAGAAAGATTGAAGGGAAGAGCATATAACATACCTGATATTCGCCACGTGGGGATAGGTTTAGGTATATAAAAAAAGAGGGGTTAGTCTATGGGGGTGGCGGCGGGGGGAGTCCTAGTGGGAATCTTACTGCTATCCAGGATTGTTGGCCTTCACTTGAGAATGAGTCTCCATTGTACAGTTTGCCAGTCACTATGAAGTCGTAGTGAACCGGTGTGCTGGTTGATGCATCTGGAGGTACTCCATAGTGCCCTATTTTGCCTAGAAGCGCGTTCCATACTGCTTGCCCGTCGAATTGGACATTCTGGGCGCCTTTATAGTAGTACATGCTTCCTGAGATTATTGGTATGTATCCTTCGAGCAGTATTGTGTTAGGATTGATGTCTTTTACGTTCCATCCTGATCCTGTTGGTGCGCGTATTTCTGCAGACCACGTGTATGGGTATGTGGAGTCCATGTCAATGAATCTTGGGTCGAATTTGATTACAGCTGGGTAAGGCGCTTGTCCTGTTGAGCTTAGGATGTATGCTCCGCCTATGATTGTTAGCAGCGCTAGTGCGAATACTATGGTTAAGAGTTTGGTTCTCATGTTTTTCACCTGACCTTGCGTTTTCGTATTCGCCAAAGGTACACGATGGGTATTGCTGATGCTAACAGTATTAGTGGGGTTATTCCAAGTGGAAATTCTGGAGCGATAGGTAAGTTGTATTGGCCGTCTATCAACGTGGCTGGATGCCAGAATCCGTCGGGTGTTGACCAATCGTCGCTTATGCCGTCTTGTCCAAGGTTACCTGGGTCTCCGCCAATGAGTTTGTCAACGAAAACGATGTGCAGTGGTGAATGCTGGGTAGCAGATCTTGATAGGAATACAAGCGTAACGAGTTTGGCTTCTAAACCTGTTGCGTTTCCAGCTCCCATTCCCTCTGGTGGTGGCGCAAAGAATTCTGCATAGTCGATGTAGTTTGGTCCCGTCGAAACAGCAGCAGATGGAGCAGCTATTCCAACGACAGTAGAGAAGTCATAAAGGTAGTATCCGAGCTTTACACCTACGTAGGAGCTAAACACATAGGGCACGAGATATCTTTCGTCAACTTGAACTTTGACTCCGTATCCGGTCATGCTCTCTGGGGCTCCGTCTGTCATGTCGCTGTCAATCATGATATCAACGAACACTTTTGCTGGATCATAGTTTCCGCCAGTTTCAATGTTTTCAGTGTGCACTTCACGACCTGGAGCTGTGTTCTTGAAAACAACAAGAGCTGGACCTATGTCCAAGTCTCCAGCAACCACTGTTGTTCCAGCGAAGTAAATACCGACGTTTGTAAGCCTGAGGTCGCCTGCTCCAACTGTTCCGGTGTTGCCTGTGCCAATGTCTCTGTAAATGTACTCTCCATATTCAAAGAGTGCGTTGACTAGTATGTTTTCCGTGTGTTTCTCAAATATAAGTGTAGGCTTGAAGGCGACGAGGACTTTGCCAACATCGGCGTCACCAGCGGCTACAATTGATGCTGCTGCATACTGGCCGTTATTAACAGGTGTGAGTCTCTTATCACCGACCGTAACCGTGAGAGGCGTTAGAGTAACACGTGAGTATATGTATTCTCCAACTGGGTCTACGCCAGCTATGAAGCCTGAATTGTTCGTATCGTTTACGAAGAAATTAACGTACGTTGGTGGTTGTGCCTTGACCTGCGCTGTAATGACCATTAAAGCTAGCAAAGAGATTACTGACACTAGTAGAATGTTCTTCCTCATTTTTTCACTCTCTCTCTTATTCTATAGATTGTAGATACACCGCACTAATTTAAGAGTTATGTAACTGAATTCTATAAGAAAATAAAATAAGGAGCTAAGCTTACTCGCACCTGCAACAGTGGCGTTTTAGGGAGTGCTTCGTCCGTAGTTTTGAGCGAATACACCAAAGTCAAATCTATCGATTGTATTATCATTGTTCAGATCGGCTTCACGATTCCAGTTTCCTGTCGGTGGAGGACCACCAGAGCTACCGTACGCTGAAGCAAACAAGCCAAAATCAAATCTGTCAACAGCCTTATCCCCATTAATATCCCCAGTAAGCTTATTCCTAAAGTAACCATCTGTCCCCGTGAACACTATGTTGTTGCCGTTGCTGTCCAGCAATTTTGTTGGCAGCACACCAGTTGTGCTTATTATGAGGTTTGACCAGCCGTACCCAACTACTTGAAACTCAATGGAAACCAATCTTCCAGCACCAGTAATTCCAGCATAATTGCCCAAGATGGTCTCAGCAGCCCAGCCGTAGCCAGTGACATTGTCGCCGCCCACAATTGGACTGGTACGAGACGTTTTATCAGGCGAAGTAGTCCTGTACAAAAAGTCACCATAAATAACACGCTTTGTAAAGTTCAGAACCGCATGATTCCAAGTAAGGTTAAGCTGCCAAGTAAACAAATCAGTCATTTCAGTCACGTTAATGTGCACATAGAACTTGCTCCCAACCTGATAACCAGGATCATTAACATAATCCTTGATAATAGCGGCAGGATCAACGAAAACCGTTGGTCCCGAACTATCCAGCTTATCTCCTGGAATGATAATATTTAATGTGAACGTTGGAACAACACCGGAAGCAAAAACCGCAGAAACAACTAGCAAAACCGAGAGAACACCAACTACATAGAGTACCCTCTTACGCCAAACCATCTCTCTCGCCTAAACACAAAGAGCCACAGCCAATATTTTAGCCTTCTGATAATCAATTCTAGACGAAACATCCACTCTGAAGCCGCAATATATCAAAAAAAGCTTAAGCCACACTTCGCTCTAGAACAACCTGAGAGATACGGATGAAAGACCAGTGGACCCAACTCAACATAGATTTAGACAAACTCAGCGAAAGCATAAAACAGTTCTTCACAGAAAACCAGTTTGCACCCACACTCGTTAGAACAAAAAATGGATACAGAATCGAAGCCGCGCTAGGAAAAACCTCGGGCACACGACAAAAAATCCAAGTAAACATAACAGGAAAACCAGACAATTTCACGGTGGACTTTACAACAGTCACAGACACAGGAAAAGGATTCTTCACGCCGAGAATGATCCTCAGCTTCCTCACAACCGCCCTCGGAGGAGGAATCATCCTAAAATATGAATTAGAACAGAAAGAAGCCCTCGACAGAATAGAAAAAATGTTCTGGGAACACGTAGATAGACAGGTTACTCAATTTTCAGATTTAGCTAAAGACAAACGGTAGAGCAAGGAAAATGCTGTAAGCAACAGCTAGTAGGCTAACTTTAAAAAAGAGAAAAAAGATAGGGATTTTAAGTGGTGGTTCTTCCGTAGTTTTGGGCGAATATGCCAAAGTCAAACCTGTCAACTGCTCCATCATTGTTCAAGTCGGCTTCACGGTTCCAGTTTCCTGTCGGTGGAGGACCAGACGAGCTACCGTACGCTGAGGCAAACAAGCCAAAATCAAACCGGTCAACAGCCTTATCACCATTAATATCCCCAGTAAGCTTGTTCCTAAAGTAGCCATCGACTGCTGTGTGAACAAGTGGGATTGGTGGGTAGCCTGGTGGATCGCCTACTGTAGTCAATATAGTATTGTATAAATCGAGTTTTGCTGCGCCGTAGCCGACTAGAATCTTAACCGTGGCTAATGTTCCGCCTCCAATTACTGGAATAGAAGTGGTCGGTATCGTGCCAGTCATAGTGTCTGCGACGTAGAGCGTGTTGTTTGTTGCATATCTCTTGTAGATAGAAGTGAAAAAAGTGCTGGGTGAACCCCCGGGTATCATTAATATTAAGCCAACATCATCCCAGTTCACTTGAACATAGTTGCCAGTGCCAGCAGCGTTAGTCATCAAGTCAGTCACCAGTTGCAGTGTGTAAGTTCCTGATGCACTGAAGACACTTGGACTTATGATGTTCCCTTTTGAATACGACCATAATTTCGTGCTGTTGAATGGTATCGAGTTGAGCAAACTGATAACGGTGCTGTCAGGCTTAACAATCCTCACGTCTACGGAGCTTGATTTCCAAGTGACTCTGACCGGAAGCCAATCTAGATAAACAGTAGCTGAAGATGCCCCTCCGTGTAAAGGTTTCCAAGCAAGTGTTTTGACTTTGAAGTTAGCGTCAGAAAGCTTTGTTGCAGTCCAACTCGTCCAAGAAGTGACATCATTCCACAGAACTGTGTTAGTATCTGAAGTCTGAAGGGCGCTGTTTGACGGAAATGTATAGTAGTTAGTACCGCCATCCCATGAAACAGTGCAGTTTATGCCCCAGTTACCGCTCGTGTACCCTTCAACACCAACCTCAACCTTTGTTATAGTGACCCCAGCTGGAATGGAAACGTCGAAACCGTATCCACCGTATACATGCTGTTGCGCATCTGTCGCGGAGCTAGCGTACACGTTATTCGACGTATACGCGTTGGCTGGAGTGGTCCACGCGCCTGTATTCGTCGTAGGACTTTTTGTGCTCTCCGTTGGGAAGTACGAGTTGCCAATTGAGTTGAAGGCATATGATAAATATGCGTTCAAAGGCTGCCCTGAACTCCAACTGAAACTCTGGCTAGTTATGAATTCCATGTTCGCTGTTGCCAGGGCGGTTGAGGTTGCCCTTAACTTAAGGCTTCCCACGCCTGATCCAGGATTTGGGTTACCATCGACTGCGTCATAGCCAGAAGTAGGCGTTCCAGTTCCAGTCTGTCCTGTTGTCCAGCTGGATGTGTCGCTGGTGAAGTTCATGTTGTTGATTGGAACAACTGGTGGCTGCGACTTGAGAAATGAACCCTCAGCCACAGAGACCGGAGCCAACCTCAAGCCCGCATCGTCCCAGTTGACCTGAGCATAATCAGTCGTCGCGATACCAGTCGTCTTCAACATTGTGTACAGCCTAAGCTTGTAAGTACCAGTCTGAGTGAATTGGTTACCTGCAACGCTTGAGGAATTGTAGAACCAGCCTGTGGGATATGGAAATGAATACGTCTTCTGTTTGGCAGTGTAGAAAGTTGCATCTGGGTGCACAATAATCGCCCTTACTGCAATGCCGCTGGAGGCTAAGATAGAGTTGCCTGAGATGCGGTAAGCAAACGACAATAGTGCACCATCTTGTGGCAGAATACCAAGAGGCCAATTGAATGAGAATTCACTAAAATAAATCACAGATCCGGCTGCCGAGCCAGTTCCATTAATCCTAAGCATGAAACTGCCCACACCTGATCCTGGTGAGGGATTGCCATCAGTACTACTCCAGATAACGGTTTGCACCCCAGTAGGCGTTCCAGATACAGTCGTTGTCCATCCATTGATGTTAGTAGTGAAGTTCATGTTGGTTATCGGAACATACTCAGGGAAAACGTTTTTGTCAAGCGCTAAGTAGAATTCGTGACCCCAAAGACCAGGGTACGGAATATTCGATGCTTTAACGTCAACAGTCGTGACCGAGCCTGGTGTAGGATTCAGATCACCTATGATAGTTGCAGGATCAACATAAATCGTTGGATTTGCCGCATTCACTTTGTCTATGGTCGCTATAAACCCAGTTGCAATCAGCATCGCTACTATTACTAATACCCATGAATATCTCTTATGCATTGTATTTTACCTCTCTCTCACATCTTCTATTACGATACAGTAGGCTAAAGTATATTTTAACCTTCTGATAAAGTTTTGTGTAACTCAATACCAGTCTCCACACACATACAACGTTAACACTGGCAAAACAACTCGAAACCCAAATCACACGCAGGTCGGGTTCATCAAGAATAGAAAAATTCCGCTTAACCCATACGTTGACGATTCCGAGAGACAAAACACGCAACGGTTATTAATTGCAGAGTTCTACTTGTCATTTTAGGATGCACATTCCATGAATAAACTGCTACTGAAAAAACTCCTATTGCTACTGGCGCTCTCTCTGATCGTCACATTAGTCATTTATTCAGTGAATGTTTTAATCTTAGCTGACTTGCTTGCCACCGCTTATCTCTCAGCAAAAGATATGCTTTTCCTCGAGGGACTGATATCAGCACTTTTCGGTGGAATGCTCCTTCTCGGATCTGGAGGCATCGATTTATGGACGGTGAAAGCCGCCATCCTGCAATCAGCTGCAGATGCAATAACAGGCGAATCTGGCGAACCTTCAAAGGTTTTCAAAAGAGATGCATGGAAACCAACAGGATTCATACGTCTCGGACTAGTCCTAATATTTTCAGGAATCATCATGATATTAGCGTACCTTCTGTAAGCAACCACACCATCATGTTAACCGCGCATTTACTGTCAAGCGTGCGCATAGCACGAAAGCTGTCAAAGCCACTAAAAAGGAACACGACATAACTAGCATTTCAGCAATCTGCCGAAAATCTAATCATTTATAGGAGTGCCGTAACCTATCTAATGAATATGAAAGCCTTCATGATGAAATGTTGGACAGCCCCTCTTTTGATCGCGACGATCTTTACAGCTCTACTAACGCTGCAGACACCAACTGTAACCGCGGTAACCTACCAAGTAGGCGAGTTAACGGGCAAGTGGGTACAGTATAACGTTCTTGGCGGATGGGATGCTGAGAATAACACAATTCCCATGCCCCAGGCAATCCGAGACGCACGGAATACGCAATGGATAAACATGACCGTCCAAAGCGTTACTGCAAAGGCTGTCACGTTGATGCGAGTTACTCAATTCCTAAACAACACACAGACATCCGCGACAATCTGGGGAAACGTAGAAACGGGCGCAGGCACCCTCAACTTCACCGTCATAGCACAAGGCCTAGACTTGGGAGACTACGTAATCAACAATGTCACATCACTCAAAATCCTGAAACAGCAAACAGAAACATACGCAAACGCCCCTCGAGAAACCAGTTACTCCAACTTCACCGAGACAATACGAGGAGGAGCAAGCACTAGAGAATACCACTTCATCTGGGACCAGATCACAGGTTTCATGTTAGACTCACTGTTCGTCGAGGAAGACAGCACTACACTTGGTGGAACCATTGCAACCGTAGAAATTAAAATACAAAAAACCAACTTATGGGAACACGGAACAAGCAGCGATACTAACCTGTTCCCGCCAAGCACAGTCAACGCTCTGATAATAACCGGCTTAATCGCCACCGCCGCTACCCTCGCAGGATATGCAGTGCTCCACAAGTCCAAACCAAGAAAAACCAGGACTAGAAGGCACACGTGAAAACACACCAATCAGGCTTTTGTTCAAATCCAAGCACCCGTGACACAAAGGAGTCAAGTAGAGACAGGTAACGAGAAACTTTTGGATTTATCCGAGAGACATTGTTGTTAAAAAGTCTATAACGAAACAACTCCTTAATCCACCAAGCCCAACTAACGCTAACATCCACCAACCTTAGACT
>Ga0315277_10012395_pt1 | contig 10694 bp, 14 predicted proteins | sample YL17G05_15_MG_FD_203695 | JGI IMG/M metagenome (GOLD analysis project Ga0315277, IMG submission 203695) | Sediment microbial communities from Yellowstone Lake, YNP, Wyoming, USA - YL17G05_15 | ecosystem: Environmental > Aquatic > Freshwater > Lake > Sediment | place: USA: Wyoming | collected... | reverse complement strand
TGGCTGCGGCGCGGCCATCGCCGTTTCCTCGATGGTCAGCGAGATGGCCAAGGGCAAGACCGTAGACGAGGCGATGAAGATAACCAACGCCGAGGTCGCCAAGGAGTTGGGCGGACTACCTCCGAACAAGCTCCACTGTTCGAACCTTGGCGCGGACGCACTCCACAAGGCGATTGAGAACTACCTGACGAGGAAACCCGAGGCCGTTGAAAAGGGCTGCCGCTGCCCGTATTGCGACGCACCGGTCGAAGGCAGCAAAATCTGTGCACCCTGCAAGGCCCAGGGGCGCAAATAGCTGGAAAGGAACCGCCGTGAAGTTCACTCATGTCCCCGGCAGGAATGCCAAGCACCGCGTGACCCTCTACGCGCTCTCGACCTGCGGGTGGTGCCGCAAGACCAAGGAGCTGCTGGACACCAACCAGATTCAGTATGAGTACATCGACGTGGACCAGTGCCAGGGCGAGGAACGCGCCGAGGCCTCCACCAAAGTCCGCGAACTGAACCCGCGGGGCTCGTTCCCTACAATCCGGATCGACGGCGAGGTTGTGACCGGATTTGACGAAGACCGCATCCGGGAGCTACTCGAGATATGAGCGCTGAGGAACCATTCTCCGACGAAGTGCTCAAGACGTACGAACGCCTGAAGAAGGAGGCCGAGGAAGGGGGCTACCACCTCAACCCGGACAAGAACTTCGCACACCGCCTCGTCCAGGGACTGCTCGAGAACGAGAAGCGGTACGGCTACTGGTGCTGCCCCTGCCGGCTCGCCTTTGGGGAGAAAGGCAAAGACGTCGACGTCATCTGCCCCTGCTACTATCGCGACTCTGACTTGGAGGAGTTCGGCGCGTGCTATTGCGCCCTTTATGTGTCGGATGAATGGATCGAGGGCAAGAAGAAGCACGGTTCCATACCGGAGCGCCGGCCGGCCAAGTTCATGCGCGAAGGCTACTCCGAGACTCCGGCTCCTCCCGCCTCACTTTCTCCCTCCTCCCTTCCTCTCCCGGTGTGGCGCTGCAAGGTCTGCGGCTACTTGTGCGCCCGGCCTGAGCCGCCGGGCAAGTGCCCGGTCTGCAAGGCCGGCAAGGACCGATTCGAACGGTTCATGTAGGAGGTTCCGATGATCGTCGAAGTGAGTGTCGTACCGATCGGCACCGGCGAGACGAGCGTGAGCTCGTACGTCAGGGCCGCCGTCAAACTCATCGAAGAGACCGACCTCGACTACCAGGTCAACTCCATGGGCACCTGCTTGCAGGGCGAATGGGACGAGATCTTCTCCACCCTCAAGGCCGTGCACGACGAGCTGGCGAAGATGGGCTGCCACCGAATCGTCACCACGGTAAAGATTGACGACCGCCGCGACAAGTTCGGCACCATGGACGCTAAGATCGCCGCAATCGAGGACGAGCTCTAGCCAAAGCCAGCCAGAAGCAGTCGGGGCGCGGAATCCGCGCCCCGAGTCCTTTTCGTCTGACCAGCGGCTACGCCGGATTCAGTCCGGGCTCTGCTCTGCCTCGCTCACGGCGTACTGCTGGGCCAGCTGCAACTGCATCGCCCGCAGGCGCGACGCGATGGTCTGGGCCACCATCTTCATCATCACGTGCCCGAGTCGCGGGTCCTCGTTGAACGCAGCGTCCAGCTTGGCGACGTCGAACTCAAGATAGGTGCTGTTCGCCATCGCCCTGCTGCCGGCGGTATAGTGTGGATTGCCGACCAGGCCCGAGTATGCGAACATCTGGCCCGGGCCGACCGATGTCACCATGTAGTTCTTCTTCGTCACACCGAAGTCGAGTTCGAGCACGACCCCGAGCCGTCCGCTGACGAGTATGTAGAACTTGGTCGCGGGCTCGCCCTGCACGTCAACCATGCTGCCGGCCTTCGCCTCGCCGACCTTCGCGAGTCTCGCCACCAGGTCTACGTCCGCGTCAGGAAGCTGCGCGAACTCCGGAATGGTTTTCAGGAACGCCTTAACATCCATCGCTGTCTCCGTTTCAGTTGGTTTGCTCCGCAGCTAGGGTAACAGCGCTGCAACGCACTGTCAAGCCGGGCCGGACTCTTGACCGGGCTGCTGTCTGCCTTATTATTGGTGCTGTGACTCGACTCATCTGGGTCATCATCTTCGCCTTGCTCATCGGTGCGCTCGTCATCATCTCCCTCAAGAGCCTGCCCGGCACGCGCGTCAACCAGCAACTGGCACAGGTCGCGCAGGCGCGCGAGACCCTGTCACGGATGTTCCCTGATAGCCGGTTCCGCATCCAGTTCTCGACCCCGAATCCGGGCGTCCGCAATCTCGTGGTCACGATTCAGCCCGGTCGGACCGACTCGGCCTCGATTGCGGCGCAGGTAGATTCAGCCGAGTCGGTCGTACGCCGCAAGGCTAACCTGACTGGCTACGACTCCCTGGTGGTCGCCGTCTTCGACCGAGTCTATCGGGCGGTTCCCGCCCACTAGCGAGCCGGCCCGCCTCCGCCCAGATACGGTTGTGCCGGAAGTCTAGAAGCTGTCGTTCAGTGAGATCTCAAGGACGCGGTTGAGCCTGGTATCAAGCCTGTTGGCCAGAATGTCGCGCAAGGCCAGCACCATCCTGACCTTCTCGGCAAGGGTCCAGCCGACGCCGAAGTTGAGGAATCCGTGGTGTCTCAGCACATCGTCGTGGTCATTGAACGCTGGGTCGTACTCGACTATCAGCTCGACACTGCCGGGCAGCAGCGCGTTCAGCGCCAGGAAACCATCGAATCCGCCCCAGTAGTTGACACCCAACTGGCAGTGGGTGCGGATGGCATCAATCGTCTTACCGGCGCACAGGTACCCACCTTTTTCACGCACCTGGTACACCTGGAGGGAACAGTCATCGTACCCCTGGCTCTCGAACCCGAGCACCAGGTTCGGGGCATAGCCTAGTTCCTGCAGAATGGCGATTCGGGCCTGGAAATCCGGACGGTAGCGATCAAAGAGCCTCGGCTTCTCTTCTCCCAGGACGCTGTTGCCGCCATAGGACATCCCGAGCGTGAGGCGGTCGAACAGACCGAGACCGAACCGCATCATGATACCGCCGTCGCCCCAGAGTCGGCCGCTGATGTAGTACTCGGCGTGGGCCAGCGAAATCGGCACCGGTTGGTCGATGTTGTAGAGGATGGCTGATGCCGGCAGGGCTGCCGCGAGAACCAGAAGGACGATTCTCATCTGCGGTCAGAATAGGTCAACCGATGCCCGCTGTCAAGCACTATCCCGCGTGGAGAATTGCCGGACCTGCCCGGCAAGGAACGCCGCCACGTCCGCGACCGGGAACGGCCACGCATAGACAATCCTCCTCCCGGGGTACCGTTCCCTTGCGCGGCTGACCGCAGCCGGAATGTCTCGCTCCGAGTGCTCGCCGCCACCGGTCATCATCGGCGTGACGACCAGCACCGAGCTGGCCCCTGACGCGACCGCGCGGTCAAGCGCCTCATCCAGGCTCGGTGCACAGAACTCATTGAACCCGACGATGACCTCGCAGCCGGCGGCGCTGCTCAGCGCTCGCCCCAACTTCAACGAGGCCGCGTGGTACGGGTCGTTGTCTTCCGTGCGCGGCCAGTGTCTCAAACTGGTTTCCAGCTCCACATAGCGCTCGTAGCCCGGCCCCTCAGCCACGGCCGTGTGATCGACCTTCGCGTGGAGTGCAAAGAACTCGTCCAGTTCCCGCTTGGGGAAATCGGCCGGTGGAACTCCGTGCATCGCGAGCACGACTACCATGCGCTTGTTCACAGGGCCTCCTCAACAACTGCAGAGCCTGCCCTCTTTCAGAGTCTCGACTCCCTCCCGCACCAGCCACGCGCCGATGAACAACCCAACAATGGGATCAGCCCGCCAGAATCCGAAAAGCCGGTTCGCCAGCAGCCCAAGCAGCAGTGCGAGCGACATGAATGTGCAGGCAAGAGTCTGCTTCGAATCGGCCAGCAGGCTGCGGCTGCCCAGTTTCCGGCCGGTGCGCTGCTTGGCAACGAAGAGCGCCGGCATCACAACCAGCGATGTGGCGGCGATGATGATGCCGAACAGGCTCGGCTCCGGCACTTCACGGGTGATGAGCTTCCTCGCCGCCTCGAACAGCACGTACGCGGCCAGCACGAAGAACGACCAGCCCACAAGCTTGACCGCCCTGGCTTCGACTCTCTTCTCCTCGGCCTCACTCAACCGGCTCTGACTGAAACGCCAGATCATGATTCCGCCCGAGCTGGACTCGATGAAGCTGTCCATACCGAACCCGATGAGCGCGATGCTCGACGCAAGCCCACCCGCGAGGAGCGAGAGCACGCCCTCGAGAATGTTATACGCGACGGTGAAGTATGAGAGCAGCAGGGCACGCCGGCTGTGTTTCGTATCCGGTCCGCAACACTCGCAGGCTTCGTCCATTCACATAGAATCGCCACGGGGACGTGGAAGTCAAGCCGGGCAAACAGCCACCCTTCACCGACCTTGACGCCCCTCTGTCAGGCTGTTACACTGGGAAGCAATGAAGAAGCTCTTTCCCTATTTCTTGATCGTGGCGCTGACGTCCGCCCTGGCCGTGTCGCTCCGGACCAGCTGGGCCGCTCGCGCCCGCCACCCGATCTCAGGAATGATCGTGCCGGCATCGGTCAGCGATGACGTATCGGCCTCACGCACCAACGCCATCGTGCTCGCCGCCCGCAAGGTCAGCCCGGCGGTCGTTTCGGTCGTCGTCACCCAGACCCGCGTGGTCACCTACGACCCATTCGGCGGGCTCGGGTTTGACGACTTCTTCCGCGACTTCGCTCCCCGCCGTGCCTACCGCCAGGAAGTCAAGTCGATGGGCTCTGGCGTCATCATCTCTGCGGATGGCGACGTCGTGACCAACGCCCACGTGGTGCTCAACGCCACCCAGATAAAGGTCACGCTGCCCGACAACCGTGAATTCCACGCTGAGCTTGAGGGCATCGACGAGACCCGGGACCTGGCGCTGCTCAAGATGAAAGCAAAGGACCTGCCGGCGGCGGCTTTGGGCAACTCCGACGACCTGATGATTGGCGAATGGTCAATCGCCATCGGCAACCCGTTCGGGTTCATGATCCAGGACGCCCAGCCGACCGTCACCGTCGGCGTGATTTCGGCCCTGCACCGCGACATCAAATCGAACGGCGGCGACCAGGTCTACGCCGACATGATCCAGACCGACGCGGCCATCAACCCGGGCAACTCCGGCGGCGCGCTGGTCAACGCCGCCGGCGAAGTGGTTGGCATCAACACGTTCATCTTCAGCCACTCCGGCGGGTCGGAGGGCATCGGTTTTGCCCGGCCCATCAATGACGTGAAGCAGTTCGTGAAGGAGACGCGCAGCTCCGGTGGCATCACCCGCTACGAGCGCGTCAAGACGAGCCTGGGAGCGGCCGTCGCCGACATCAACCCGACGCTGCAGGGCAGCTTCGGCCTCGACTACCGCCGGGGCGTAGTCGTCGTTGAGGTCGACGGCGGAAGCATCGGCGAGACCATCGGCATGGCGCCGGGCGACGTCATCCTCATGGCACAAGGCAAGACGGTCGGCTCGGCCACTGCGTTCGAGCGGCTCTACGAACGGCTTGCCGGGACCATCGATATCGTGAGTGACCGCGGAGGGGAGCAAATCAGACTGCTCTACAGGCTAAAATGACAACACGCTACGATACGCCGGAAATGGCCGCGCTCTGGAACGAAGAGGCGAAGTTCCGTTCGTGGCTGCTGGTCGAGAAGACGGTCGCCTCGGTGCAGGCTGAGCTCGGCATCATCCCCAAGCCGGCGGCCCGTGCCATCCAGCGCGCCTCTTTCAAGATCAAGGAGATTGACGAGTTCGAGAGGATTACCAACCACGACGTCATTGCTTTCACGCGCAGCGTGGCGAAGTCGATCGGCACGGCCGGGAAGTACGTCCACTACGGTCTTACGTCCTACGACGTTGTGGATACCGCGCTCTCGCTGCGCTGCATCTCCGCTCTCGAGATAGTCCAAGCCGCGCTCGGCGACCTGCGCCTCGAAACCGCTCGCCTCGCGCTTGAGCACAAACGGACACCGATGATGGGCCGCACTCATGGCGTCCATGCCGAACCGATTACCTTCGGCCTCAAGTGCCTGTCGTGGTTCGAAGAGACCAAACGCAACATCCGGCGACTTGCCGCAGCCGCCGACGAGATGTGCCACGGTAAGATATCCGGTGTGGTCGGCGGCTACACTCAAATGGGACCCGACGTCGAGGCCAAAGTACTCAGGCGTCTGAATCTCAAGCCCGAGCCGGTCTCTACCCAGGTGATTCCGCGTGACCGCCACGCCGCGATGCTCAACACGCTGGCCCTGGTTGCCACCGGACTTGAGCGAATCGCTACCGAAATCCGCAACCTCCAGCGTACGGAGATTGGCGAACTGGCCGAACCCTTCACCAGGGGGCAGCGCGGCTCCTCGGCCATGCCCCACAAGAGGAACCCGATAGCGTGCGAGCGTGTCACCAGCCTTGCCCGGCTGGTCCGCGCCTACGCTCAGGTCGCGCTGGAAAACATCTGCCTCTGGCATGAGCGCGACCTGTCCAACTCAGCCAACGAGCGGGTAATCATCCCTGAGTCGTTCACCCTCACCCACTACATGATCCGGAAGATGACCGGCGTGCTGGCCGGACTGATCGTGCGGCCCGACCGGATGCTCGAGAACATCGAATCCTCAGGCCAGACCTTCTTCTCCCAGGCGGTGATGCTCGAGCTCGTCCGCGCCGGGATGGACAAGGACCGGGCGTACAAGCTGGTCCAAGCGCTGGCCTTCACCTGCCAGACTGAGGGGAGCTCTCTGCCCGAACTTTGCGAGACCAATCCCGAGATCTCCAAACTCCTCGACCGTCGCGCGATGGGCCGGGCGTTCGACCTGAAACGGCTGCTGCGGAACGTCGACGCCGTGTACCGGCGCGTCGGACTCGTCTCCGGCAAGTCCAAAGCCTGAGGCCGTGGACTTCTCTCCAAACGAGGACCAGCTCCTCGTTGGCAGGCTGGCCCGCGAGTTCGCCAACCGCGAGGCGGCCGCGACCATCAAGGAGTGCGACGAAACCGCCTGCTTCAACCGTGACTTCCTTGGCAAGATGGCCGCAGCCGGCCTGCTCGGCCTTTCCATTCCGCAGCGATACGGCGGCACCGGGAACGACTACATCGCGCTGGGCCTCGCCTGCGAAGAGCTGGAGTACGTTGACACGTCGCTCCGGGTCATCCTATCGGTGCACGTCGGCCTCAACAGCCTCACGCTTCTCACGTGGGGCACCAAAGAACAGAGGCAGCGCTGGCTCGTGCCGCAGGCAAAGGGCGACAGGGTCGCTACGTTCGCCATCACTGAGCCTGCGGCCGGCAGCGACGTAGCCGGAATCCAGACCCACGCCCGTCGGGATGGAACCGACTACGTCCTCACCGGCGAGAAGATGTGGATATCATTGGCAGATGTCGCCGACCACTTCGCCGTCATCGCGTGGACCGACACCGAGAAGAAGAAGGCCCGCGACCACTCCGGCCTGTCGGTGTTCCTCCTCGAACGTGGGATGAAAGGACTGACGACTGCGACTATTCACGGCAAGCTTGGCGTCCGGGCCGGCAACACCGGCTCGATTGCCTTCGACGACGTGCGGGTGCCTGAGGCCAACCGGCTCGGGTTCGAAGGCGAGGGCTTCAAGATTGCGATGTTCGCGTTGGACCAGGGGCGCTACACTGTGGCGGCTGGCTCGACCGGGCTTATCCGCGCTTGTCTCGATGCTTCGGTCGAGTACGCACAGGCGCGCACGACCTTCGGCAAGCCCATCGCCGAGCACCAACTGGTCAAAGAGATGATTGCGGAGATGGCCGGCGACTACGAGGCCTGCCGCCTACTCTGGCTCAAGGCCGGGTGGCTCAAGAACCAAGGCAGGCGCAATACGCGCGAGACCTCGCTGGCCAAGCTCTGCGGCTGTGAGGCAGCCGAGAAGGCCGCGTCCAACGCGGTCCAGATTCACGGTGCCTACGGCTTCTCGAGCGAGTACAATGTCGAGCGTTTCTACCGTAACGCCAAGGGCGCCCAGATCTACGAAGGCACGCGCGAGATTCACAAACTCCTGCAGGCCGACTACGCGCTGGGACTGCGGATTGACAAGCCCTTGCGCTGCAACTTGCCCAAGCCCGAATAGAAAGGACTCCCGATGCCCGTTATCTTCCTCAAGTCCGGCGGCACGGTGACCTGCACCGGCTACACCATCAAGGATGGCGTAGTCAAAGCCATGGACTGCAAGCTGGACGGAACGCCGATTCCCGAGGACAAGTCAAAGCCAGCCGAGTTTGCAGTCTCGCTGGCCAACGTCCTCTACATCCTGCCAGGCAAGCTGTAGCGGCCCCGCGGGTCCGCCACGTCAGACACGTCCGACCAGTCAGACCTGGATAACTCCTAATGGAACGTGTCCTCGTCCGCAGAGTCTCTGACCTGAACGCCGCGGTCGCCGAGGCGCTCGACCTCCTCGGCTACGACTTCGCAGGCAAGCGCGTCTGGGTCAAACCCAACCTCCTCGGCCCACACCCACCTGAACACGGTGTTACCACCGACCCGGAACTCATCCGGCAAGTGGTTCGGGGCCTCAGGGGGCGTGGGGCCAAGGACATCTGGGTAGCTGACAACCCCGGCGGCGGGCTGCAAGGCAATGTCTCAAGCTACATCGCGCCGACTGGCGTGGTCGAAGCCAGCGAGGGTTGTTTCCGCAGCATTTCAGAAACCCCCGTGACTCTCGCGACAAAGTCACGCTTCCTCTCGGAGTTCAGGGTCTCCCACATTGTGACTGAGGTCGACGCCGTGCTGAACCTGCCGGTCTTCAAGACCCACGCTCTCACGATTCTGACCGGCGCAATCAAAAACCTCTTCGGAATCGTGCCCGGCGGACAGAAGACACACCTTCACACGGTGGCCAAGTCCGGGAACGACTTCGGCGAGCTGCTGGTGGACCTCTACCAAGCAGTGCCGGTGCCGGTGCTGACCATCATGGATGCTCTGCGCGGCATGGACGGTCAGAACGGCCCGAGCGGTGGCCGCGTCCTCAGCATCGGCAAGATCCTGGCATCGAGCAACCCGGTGGCCGTGGATGCGGTGATGGCCGCGATGGCCGGAGCGCGACCAGGGCTGGTCCCGACGACGCGCATCGCTGCCGAACGGAGACTGGGCCCCGGACGCATCGAGGATGTCGAGGTCGTGGGCGAGTTCGAGCCAATCGCGGGATTCCGGCTGCCGTCGGCTCGACTGGCGGCGGGCATAACAGGCGTCGCCGCGGCGATTGCGTACCCGCTGATAGAGCGCCGTCCGCTATGCGACAAGAAGCTCTGCACCGGCTGCCGCCGTTGTGCCGACGACTGCCCGGCCACGGCCATCGCCATGTCGCCCTACCCGGTCATCGACCGCAGAAGTTGCATCATGTGCTACTGCTGCGCAGAACTGTGCCCCGAGAAAGCGATGATCGTGCCCGGCCCGCTCCGCGGCCTGATTCAGAACATCACCGGCAGGTGAGCCTACAGCCGACAGCTAGCTAACAGCATCAGACCCGAGGTCTCACTGCTCGAAGGCGTCGGAATCCAAGCGCCCGGAGACGCGTGCCAGTAGGCGCGAAAGCATCCTCTTGACTTCCTCGTACTCGGAGTCAAGAGACTGCTGGACAGGGAGAGACACGTACCCGAGAGCCTGCGCGAGGTGAAGCTGGTAGCGAAGCTCCTCGCAGGAGCCAACGGCGACGTTGATGAACTGGGCAAACTCCTTTGCCGTGCTGCGTGCAGCGCCTTCAGCCAGATTCATGGGAATTGAATAGGCCGCCCGGCGCGTCTGGTTCGTCAGGGCAAACAGCTCGCTCTTCGGGAATGAGCGGGTCACCTCATAGACCCGCAACACAAGCACGTCGGCCCGCTTGAAAACCTCATATCGTCTTACGTCACGCATAGTCGCCAGTCTACTCGGCCGCCGCCGTCAAAGTCAAGCCAAACTTCCAAGCACAACCAGCAGCGGTTGCCGGATGCCGGCTGTTAGCTGTGAGCTGTAAGCTGTTAGCGTCTCTTCAGCGTCTTCTTGCGCGCGGCCTTCCACTCGTCGTCGTCGATCTGTTGCCGCACCTGGCGAATCCGGTCGCGCAGCGTCGCCGCCTTCTCAAACTCCAGCAGCGCCGCGGCCTGTTCCATCTCCCGCTGCAGCCTTGCCAGCAAAGCGACCTTGTCCTCTTCCTCGTCGTTCGTCGTTCGGCGTTCGCCGTTCGCCGTTTCCTCGGTCGCCTTCGCATCGGCGACGGACGTGGTAAGCCTCACCTGGTCGATGGACTTCAGGATTGAGCGTGGCTCGATGCCGTGCGCCGCGTTGTACTCAATCTGCTTCTGCCGCCGCCGGTCAATCTCCTTGAGCGCGTTCCGGATCGAGCGGGTCACGTTGTCCGCGTAGAGTATCACCTCCCCGCTGACGTTGCGCGCCGCCCGCCCCGACGTCTGAATGATTGACCGCTCGTCGCGCAGGAAGCCCTCCTTGTCCGCGTCGAGAATCACGACCAGCGACACCTCGGGCAGGTCCAAACCCTCGCGCAGCAGGTTGATGCCCACCAGCACATCGAACTCACCAAGTCGCAGCTGCCGCAGAATCTCCACGCGCTCAATCGCCCCGATTTCCGAGTGAAGGTAGCGCACCTTCAGCCCCATCTCGGTCAGGTATTCAGCCAAGTCCTC
>Ga0315277_10012392_pt1 | contig 10694 bp, 8 predicted proteins | sample YL17G05_15_MG_FD_203695 | JGI IMG/M metagenome (GOLD analysis project Ga0315277, IMG submission 203695) | Sediment microbial communities from Yellowstone Lake, YNP, Wyoming, USA - YL17G05_15 | ecosystem: Environmental > Aquatic > Freshwater > Lake > Sediment | place: USA: Wyoming | collected... | reverse complement strand
GGAAAATACATCTGGCCTGAAATACTGCTCTACGGAGACGCGGCCATAGCGACAGGTAGACTCCTTCAGATCATGAAGCTTGAACAGAAGAGCCTGGAAGAACTCCAGAGCGAACTGCCGAAGTTTCACCAATTGAAATTCGCCCTTCCGTGCCCGGACGAGTTGAAATGGCGAGCCTTGGAGATCGCTATGACGATGTGGAAAGAAACGAAAGATGTCAGAATTTCGACAGTTGATGGATTGAAAGTCACTTATTCGGATTCCTCGTGGTTTCTTCTTAGGGCATCAGGTACAGAACCCGCGTTGAGATGTTCCGCTGAGAGCAGGAAGTCTGATGAAGTCAAGAGGCTTCTGGATGTGGCCACTAAACTTGCTCAGAACGCGATAACCAAAGCCAAGGAGACTCAACGGTCATGACATCTAGAGAGCAACTTGCTATGATGATCGATCACTCATTGCTGCATCCTAACTTGACCGCGGACGAAATCAGGAGAGGATGCCAAGATGCCATCGAATTTGGGTTCGCGGCAGTCGTTGTGAATCCCGCGCACGTGCCCGTCACAGCAAGAGCTCTCAAGGGTTCGCCCGTGAAGGCATGCAGCGTAGTTTCCTTTCCCTTCGGGCTCTCGACAACAGAGGCCAAAGTCCTCGAAACACGGAAGGCATTGGTTGAAGGAGCTGAGGAGATCGATATGGTAATGAATTTCAGCGCTCTTCGCTCAGGCCAAACAGAACTCGTGCTAAATGACATTGAGGGCGTCGTGGATGAGGCCGAGCGAACTTCGAAACGTATTGTGGTAAAGGTGATTCTCGAGAACTGCTACCTCTCTCAAGCGGAGAAAGAACGGGCGTGTCAGCTAGTGGTGAAAGCGGGGGCAGATTTCGTGAAGACCTCGACCGGTTTCGGGAAGAGTGGAGCTACAGTTGAGGATGTCCAATTGATGAGGAAGACCGTTGGGCCCAAGTTTGGTGTAAAGGCAGCTGGAGGTATACGTACTTTGGAACAGGCGCTCCAAATGATTGAAGCAGGAGCGGACAGAATTGGAACGAGCGCAAGCGTTTCAATTATTGAGAGTCTCAAGAACTGAAAGACAAGGCAGGCGAATAGAATGCAGCCGGATCGGATTCTGAAGATAAGGTACAGTTGATGAGCAGACAGAATTCAGAATTTTCCAGCTACTTGGGACGGCACACAACTCTCTCCTACTTGGCCAGCAAGCCGAGTGTTTGGCGGCGCATTCCATACCTCAAGGACAACAATGGCCATGCTCCCCCGATTGTGTTGGCTGTGGGCGATCGACGACGACTCTACACCTTTGCACGCACACTACGACGACCAGTCCTTCTCCCTGAAACTGCGGCAAGACTGTCCAATCAACGCGTCCGGAGCAAAGATTTGCCAGCTACAGCTGAGTTTGGTCGAGTGGCGATGGCGATAGGATTGATTTCCAAAATTCCGGTTCTGGTGGTTGAGACTCAGATGGGCGCACCAGCCACTCAAATCATTATGAAAGAGGTTCTCTCGGATGAACTATCAAGCAGCGAATATCGTGCAGGCAAGATCATGGTGCACCTGCCTCACAAGGTTGTCATTCGAGTGGGAACCGCGGGAGGCATAAACTGTCAGGGAATGCCCACGATCAAAGTCGGGGACCTGGTCAACGCCACGCATTCTATCGGGGCAACCGGGGCAGTGATTCAGTCACTCCTCCGCCTCGACTTCTGGCAATCAGGCGCCATGGACGAGTTCCGACGTAAGTGGGTTGGCCTCGGATCTGACTTCTCAATAACCCAAGACGGTCATCCGAGAGTTGAATGCAGCACGGATGTTGTAAATGCAATTGACGCTTCGGGACAAAGAGTTGCGAAAGGCGCATACCACAAGGGAGGAAACGTTACGAAGGACTCGCTTTACGCTGAGCTAAGCACCGACGTGTTTCTCGGCCTGTGCCGCACCCAGAATTGTCGATCCACTGAGATGGAACTCTCAGCAATTGCAGTCGCGGCCCGCGAAAGTGGTGCACACTTCGGTATGGTGTCGGCGATCGTAGGTGTGTTACCGGGGACATCATTCACTGAATCCGAAAGCGCGAAAGCAGCCTCGGAGCAAAGATCCCTGAAAGTCGCATTGGAGGCCGTGAGAAATCTTGCCATGGCCGTTAAGGTGACCGGAAGCTGAGACTTGGAGACCAGTGAGTCTTCCCGGCTTTTCGTCTGTCTGCGTCCCATTTGCTTAGGATGCGAACCGCATCGACTGCGACTCTGCAAGCGTCTTCTTCGCCCTTCACTGCAAACGTATCCTTGACTCGGTTTGCGTAGACTGCGAGGACGCATCCGCTCCGGAGCCCATAGATCCCAGCCAGGGTGAATATCGTGGAAGCCTCCATTTCCATTGTTATGACACGCTGTCTCTGCAATTGCTGCACGAGGTTCTCGGCATGTGGCGGCAGATAACCGCCAACGCCAGGTCGCCCTTGACCAACATAGAAACTATCTGCGGATGCCGTGTGGCCTGCACGATACTTTCTGCCAAGCTTCTCGGCAGCTTCGATCAGAGCTAATGTCACATCGTAGCTCGCGGCTGCCGGATACTCGCTCTCGACGTACTGCTTGCTTGTCCCGTCAAGTCGAACCGCGGCCGTAGATATGGCAAGGTCTCCGCAGTCCAGATCGGATACTAGCGACCCGCAGGAACCGACTCGGATGAACGTGTCGGCGCCGATCCTGCTCAGTTCCTCGACGGCTATTGCCGTGGCTGGGCAGCCAATGCCTGTCGAGCAAGCAGAAACCATCGTCCCCTCTATCGTTCCGGTCCAAATTCGGTATTCCCGGTGCGAAGAGACTTCATGAGCTGAATCCCAGAACTTCGCGACCTTCGGCACACGGTCAGGGTCCCCGGGCAAAAAGACGTAGCTGCCAATCTGCCCTCTCTTGGCGGAGATGTGGTACTGAACTCCTTCGTCAGATTCAGGGCGGGCAGCAGAGACGAATTTCTCACTCACTATGCTGAGCCTCCATACTCGTGGAGATTTAAGAGATAAAAGAGTTCGTTGTTGGATCGTTGAAGGTTCAGACAGCTCAAAATGGAAGGATGATAAGAGATCTGAACTGGTGATCATGATTTTAGATGCTATTGACTGCAAAGAGACTGGTTACTACAATTTTTTAAAGTAATCTGGGGATAGGACAGATCATGCTACGTTCTGTTGGGAGACTGGGAGCCAGTATTTTCGACGCCGCCTCAGCACCTCTGCGAATGCAGGTTCTTCGCCTTCTTTCCACGAAAGGTGCCCTACCATACACGGAAATCATGTCCTCACTCAAGTTGGATCCGGTGCGTGACGCCGGGAAATTCGTTTATCATCTTCGCAGCCTTTCGGAAGCAGGACTCATTACTCTTGACAAACGAACGAAGAAATACGAGACAACCGAGCTCGGAGAAATGGTCGTACATTTCGCGCGGGACCTCGAAGAATACGTAAGCGTGAAACGGGGCAAATTATTCGTTCGAACGTCGCGCCTTGCGATCGAAGACTTCCACAGAAACAAAATAGCCAAATCCCTAGTGGTAGAGGCGGGCGTCCCTCAGGAGCTAGCCGACGAGATCGCAGCCGAAGCAGAGGACCGTCTCATAAAACTCAGAACATCATATCTGACGTCGGCTCTGATTCGTGAGTTCGTCAATTCGATTCTTATCGAGAAGAAGCTGATAGAATACAGACACAAGCTCACACGACTCGGCATGCCCGTGTATGACGTCACTCAACTCCTGCGGTCAACAGGCGAACGTGGTTTGGCGGCGGATTATGTGCAAAAAGCCGCGGGGGCTTCAGTGCTTGGGGAATACGTCCTCCTAGAGTGTTTGCCACGCGAGATAGCGGACGCCCACATCTCGGGCCGGATTCACATTTCCGATCTTGACAGTTGGCCCCTCAAACCAAGTGAGGTCCAACATGATCTACGATACTTTCTAAGGAATGGGCTGGTTGGATTCAAGCCTCCTAAGCGCTTGAACGAGGCTCTCGCAATGATCCAAGGTATTTACCGTCTTGGAGTTGCGGAAATTTCAGGTGAGCAGAACTTCGACCTTTTCAATGTACTATTGGCGCCATACGCGAAGGGATGCGGGGAGAGCTCGATAAGGGAGTCGCTTGAAATCTTCCTCGCATCTGTCGGGCAAGACTTTCCCACAGTGGCAGGTCAGCCCGGACTATCTTTGGGGTTGGAATACGTGGTCCCCGAGCTGCTTGAGAGCATCGAGGCCGTGGGACCGGGTGGAAAGATGATGGGGGTTTATGGTGATTATCGCGAAGAGGCAGGGCAGCTTCTTGATGCTTTGCTCGCAGCAGCTTCTGAAGAAGCCCAGATTAGACCCTTAGTCAATCCGAGACTTGTCTTCAAGCTTCGAGACTCAGTTATGAAAAGTGATGAGCTCCGCTCCCGGATTGTGAAGACTCATGATTTGGCTGCCTCCCGAACATTGCCGTACATAGCATTGCTTCGGGATGTTTCTCCGGACTGCTATACTGCAACTGGATTGCGACTTTCGGATGATTGGAGTAAACAATGGGAGAACGATTGCTACAGAACGGGCTGCATGGCCACGATTTTCATCAACCTGCCAAGGCTCGCATATGAAGCGCGACGGGACGATACCCGATTCTTCGATTCTCTCGGAGAGTTGTTCGCTTCTACGGTCGAGGCCTTCAAGATCAAAAGGACATTCATGATTAACAGGATGAAGCAATCCATCCTGCCGCTACTGTTCGGGTCTGGACAAGGCACCCCTTACTTCAGAGAGAAGATGGCTACCTACGCCATTGCTCCGCTCGGCCTTAACGAAGCCGTCCTAGCGCATACCGGAACCGAGCTGAAGAAAGGTTCAATGGCCTTTGGAGAGAAAGTCCTGCAAGAGCTGAATAAACAGTGTGCAACAGCCTCAGAAAACTTCGGAATGCGACTTGTAGTTTCTGAAAGACCAGGAGATGACGCTGCGTCGAGATTGGCCGAGCTCGATGTTGAACAATATGGCAGAAGCACTGTTTCCGCTCAGGGGCGAAATCATCCTTACTACACCGATTTGCCGGGAGTGCCGCTTACCTCGAAGATACCGATCGACGAGAGGCTCGCTATTGAGGGAACATTGCAAGCGGCAACCCCTGGCGGCCACTTGGCCACGATTTCCGTGGAATCAGATGTCGATCCTGGAGCGCTGATGTCTCTGACGTTCAGGGCTGCGCAAAGCGGACTCAGATTCATTGCCTATTCCGGAGTTTACTCTTTCTGCAACAACTGTGGTCGAATCATCAAAGGTCTGGTGTCCACTTGCAGCGCGTGTGCATCGGATAACGTCACACACTATGGCCGTTCATCGGCTACATACATACCTCTTTCACTCTGGCCTGAGGGAAAGAAGCGAACCATTGAGAGGAGAGTACTGTACTCAGTCACGTAGGCGCTTCACAGACTTACTCCCGTACGTAAGGTTTGCCTAGAGCGCGGGGAAACCTCTTACCGCCAATCGCCGCTGTGAGAATTGTGAGCGTGACGGCGTAGGGCATCATCTGCACGAAGTAGAATGGAATTATCTCCTTGACACCTGGTGAGACCACGAATGTGAATGCCACGGCCTCCGAGAATCCGAAAATGAAAGAGGCTACAAGCGCCAATATCGGATTGAGGCCAGCGAACACAACAGCTGCAAGAGCGATGAATCCTCTTCCCGCCGAGATCTCCTTGACAACTCCCCCGAACCAGCCCAAAGGCATGAAGGCTCCACCCAAGCCTGCAAGTGCTCCGCCAACAACACACATCAACACCCTAATTCGCGCGACGCTAACCCCTGCAACATCTACAGCAATTGGATTCTCCCCACTGGCCCTGATCCTGATACCGAACAGAGTTCTCTTCAACAGAAGATAGGCGAGAAGAGCAAGAATTATCGCAGAGATTGTCACCGGACTGATGCTGAAGAAACCTCCCCAGATATTGAAACGCAAAGGCTGGAACATCAAGTCTTGGGAAAATATGTGAATCCCGGGAAAGCCCCAAATAGACATGAGTAAGAATGGGCCCAGTCCAAGCGCGAATATGTTCAACCCCATCCCTGCAATCACTTGATTCGCCTTCCCGTAGACACATATCACCCCAAACGCAAGCCCAATCAGCGCGCCCATCAATGCGCCAAACAACAGCCCATAAAGTCCACTTCCGAAAACCTCTGCCCAATATACGCCAAGAACAGCGGTAATCAGGAAAATTCCTTCCATGCCCACGTTAACTGTGCCCGCTTGTTCGTTCAAACACTCGCCGACCGCGGCTAACGCCAAGGGCGTCATGGCGAGCAGCCCTGTCTCTATGAGGCCTGGAAGGCCGAATCCCGCCAGAGAAATGACGTACATCAGCGCGAGTGTAATGACTATGCCGACTATGTACCATTGGAGTCTACGCCTTGGGGTCATGACTCGCGGCGCTTCCTGATTATTGCAATTACCTCAGGCATAGCGAGAGCAATCACAATGATACCGTTGATGGCCTGTACCAGTTCTGACGCGACTCCAACGTTGTACTCCATGAATCTGCCACCATGCAACAGGCCGCCGTAGAAGAAGGCCGCAAAAACCCCGCCTATAGGATGATTTTTCCCGATGAGGGCGACTCCAATGCCATTGAACCCGAGGTTCAAGAGGTTGCCCAAAGTCGCATAGAGAGTCCAGGAGGGCGGTCGTCCCAAAATCTGACTTGCACCCGCCAGTCCAGCTGCGAGTCCGCCCACTAGAAAGCTGACAAGGATCGCTTTGGAAGCACTGGCACCTGCATACCTCGCGGCTTCTGGATTGTCGCCTACAAGTCTGAGCTCAAAGCCAATTCCCGTTCGCCAAAGAATGACGGTGACTGCAATGCAGAAGACCACGACAACCAGAATCACGGTGGTCAGAGTCTCTCCGATTACTGCGTAACGAGCGGTAGGGAGTGCAGGAAGTGCTCGTTCGGCTCTCCCCGGTTCCCCAAAATATGTTCGAACCAAATATGTTACGAACCAGAAAGCTATCCAATTGAGCATGATTGTGGAGACGACTTCGTGAACTCCTCTCCAAATCTTCAGAACGGCTGCTGGTAATGCCCACAGAGCACCGAGACCCATAGCGAAAAGTGTGGCAGCGATTGGGTGCACACCTGCAGGCAGAAACATAGCGCCTCCCACGATAGTGGCTCCGATGGCACCTAAGTACATCTGACCCTCTGCTCCTATGTTGAACAGGGCTGCTCTCACACCGACCGCGAACGTGACCGCAGTCACCATCAGCGGAGTGGCAAAAGCAAGGGACTCCAAAATTCCCGAGGTGCTACCGAACGCACCATAGAATAATGCAACGTATGCTCGTATGGGGTCATAACCGAAAGCTAGCATAAGAAAGGCTCCTGCCACGATCCCCACTACAACCGCGACACTTGATTCAGCGATTGGCTTGATTGTTCCATGTAATCGTGTGCTCATCCGACTAACCAACAATGGAAGGGGATGTAACGAGTGCGAGCGGTTGGGTCTTGCCTAGTGAGTATGGTTGAAGAAAAATGGGAAAGAGGACCACTAACCTAGTATGGCCCTCCATTGGTCAACGACGCTCTGTTCAATCGCCAGTGGAACTTGGATCGTGCCATTGCGGATACCGTCCTCCAGTTCCTTCGCCGCATCCCAGACCCAGCTTGGCAACGCATCTCTCATTGCTGCGACTTTTGCTTTGATCTCGTCGGGAGTTCCCGGAAGTACTTTCTTTCCGGTCAGCTTTTCTGCGTCAACGCCCATCTGAATGAACTCGTCCAAATCGGCCAACGTGCTCACAGATATTCCTTGGATGGAAATGCCCGAGATTGTTGTTCCAATTCCCAGGGTGACGATTCCGCCGTTCTCCGCCACGACCTGCCTGAACTTGCCCTGGACGACCAATTGGGTAGCAAAGTAGACGCCTTTGTCAACGCGTTTCATCATGCTTGCAAGTACGAAGCCCGGATTGATCCAGTCCTGGTTGGCGTCGACCCCTACCCAAAAGGGTGGTCCCATCGTGACGCTTTTTGACTGTGCGATTTCTTGAACTGCCCGGTTGAGGCCTAGGCCGAGCGGTCCGGCTACGTTGAAGACGGCGACTGCGTCCTGAGCGTACATGGCTTTTGCAGCCTCGTATCCCTTCGTGATGTCGCTGAAAGTGCCTGTGTATGTCCAGAGCACGCGATCTTTCACTGGTGTTGCACCTATCGATGGGGCATCCGTGCCAAATTTGTTCTTGTACCACTTCAGCGCCCAATCGGCACCCCACTTATACCCGATCTCGAACTTCCAAAGCACTGGAATCTCGATGCCCAAGACGACACCGATGTGAGTGTAATTGAAGTAAGCTGCTGTTAGTGCTGCCAGAGCGCCAACTATGGCGCTTCCCTTATGCTCTTCATAGAGTATGCTCATTACGTTGGGCAAGCCCGGTACGAAACCGTCGATGATAGCGAAGTTCTTGTCAGGATATTTCAGTGCAGTTTGGTTTATGGCATCCGTCAAAAGAAAACCGATGCCAACTACGAGGATGACATCTGGATCCTTGGCTGCTGTTTCCAGATTGGGAACATAGTCCGCTTCTGACTTGCTGATCAGTTCAACCATCTGGACTCCGAAGTCCTTCTCTGCCTGCGCCCCTCCTTTGTATCCCATATCGTTGAACGATAAGTCTCCACGCCCACCAATGTCCGATACGACGGCAATCTTCTTCACTGATGGTGCCTGGGGGATTGTCAGGTAATAGGCGGCGGCTGCGCCTGCGGCTATCACGACGACTACTAGGATAATGACTGCCTGCATTCTCGTTATTGCAGATTTGTTGGTTAGAAGTCGTAGAATATTCGAGGTTTTCCTCAATTTTCCTCACGCGCTCTCAATAGGCATTTGCCTATCGCATTCTCAAAAAAGCAAGTAAGTCATATTTAAGATGAATTTTGGGGCCCGTATGTAATAAGCAGAAAGTGTAGCTGCACTCAGCTCGTAACGCCAGCCATCATGAGACCGATTTCTTGCATCTTCGTTTTTCCTGATTCTCTGACTCCGACCACTTTGCCATTGAACATGACTGCAATCCGATCGCTGAGGGCCATAATCTCGTCAAGATCTTCCGAAACAAGCAGAATGCCTGAGCCTTTTTCCCTCAACCTAAACAGAAGCCTATGAGTGTGCTCGATAGCTCGCAGATCGAGTCCGTACGTCGGATGGGACGCGATCACCACGCGCGGTTCCTTCCACAGTTCTCTCGCAAGAATCATTCGCTGAATATTCCCGCCGGAAAGGATCCTCGCTTCGGTCTTGTCTAAATCCGGCGTCAGAATCTCAAACTCGGAGACTAGGTTCTGACAATGCTTCCTTATCCCTGACATGTCAAGGAAACCCGCCCTGGAAAACGGTGAGATTCGATAGTCCTTCATCATCAAGTTCTCCATGAGACAGAGACCCTCAGCTGTGCCAGTCCTCCTTCGTTCTTCTGGAACGTGGCTCACACCACGCATCGCGATTTCTTTGCATGAACGGTTGGTCATGTCGTGACCGAAGATCATCACCTTCCCTCCAGTCACGGTTCGCATACCGGTCAATGCCTCGACTAATTCAGTCTGCCCATTTCCAGCCACGCCTGCAATTCCCAAAATCTCGCCTTGATGTAACGTCAGGGAGACACCCTTGACGACCGGCTCTCCCATCTCCCCTGTGACGTACAGGTCCTGGACCTCCACAGCGATGTCGCCGTTCGAGGCCGGGCGAACCTTGGGGAGGACCGGCACTTCGGGACCGATCATCATCGTGACGAGTTGTTGCTCGTTCGTTTCGGAGGTGTTCTTCGTACCGATCAGCTTGCCCAGTTTAAGAACGGTTACTCGGTCGCTGTTCCGCATCACGTCTTCAAGTTTGTGTGTGATAAGAACAACGCCCTTCCCCTCATCTGCAAGGCCGCGGAGGATTTGGAATAGCTGCTCGGTTTCGTGGGGTGTCAGCACCGAAGTGGGCTCGTCAAGTATTATGACATCTGGATTATGATAGAGGACTTTGAGTATCTCTGCCCGTTGCTGTTCTCCGACTGAAAGGCTCTCGACTTTCGCCTTTGGGTCCACTTTCAAATTGTACCTTGCAGATAGCTCGTTGAGCCTTCGTTCAACCTCCCGTATCGGATACGCGAGGCTTTTCGTTTTCAAGCCGAGAGCAACGTTCTCCGCCACCGTGAAAGGGCGGACCAGCGTGAACTCTTGGTGCACCATTCCTATTCCAAGTTTGAGGGCATCCTCAGGGGAGTTTATTGTAGCAGGTTTTCCTCTGACGTATATCTCCCCTCGTGTTGCGAGATAGAAGCCGGAGAGAACGTTCGCGAGAACAGTCTTCCCCGCGCCATTCTCTCCTAGAATTACGCGGACTTCGCCGGACTTGACATCAAAATCCACCTCATCCAGTATGAGGTGCTCCCAAACGCCGGGGAACCCCTTCACGACCTTCGTAGCCCTAAGCAGAACTTCCCCTTTCGTAAGTTGGGAGGAGACGCTTCTGACTTGCTGAGCGGTCGATGTTTTGCGCATCTGGTAGTCCGGGGCTTGATACTCCGAATATGAGCTTAAGCCTTTCAGTCTAGCTACGTAACCACAAATTCGAGACCGAAAACAGGAAAATGGTTCCT
>Ga0315277_10012391_pt1 | contig 10695 bp, 6 predicted proteins | sample YL17G05_15_MG_FD_203695 | JGI IMG/M metagenome (GOLD analysis project Ga0315277, IMG submission 203695) | Sediment microbial communities from Yellowstone Lake, YNP, Wyoming, USA - YL17G05_15 | ecosystem: Environmental > Aquatic > Freshwater > Lake > Sediment | place: USA: Wyoming | collected... | reverse complement strand
CGCCTGGATCATGGCGGTGGGCGCTTCGGATTGAAAGATATTCCGCCCCATGTCCACGCCGGCCGCGCCCTCGTTGACGGCGCTCGCGGCCATTTTCAGGGCGTCGAGTTCCGGGAGCTTCTTGCCGCCGGCCATCACCACGGGAACCGGGCAGGAAGCCGTGACGGTTTCGAAGCCTTCGGCCACGTAATAGGTCTTCACGACGTGCGCGCCCAGCTCGGCGCAAATTCGGCACGCCAGGCGCAGGTATTTGGCGTCGCGCGTCAGGGTCTTGCCCACCGCCGTCACTCCCAGCACTGCCACGCCGTGACGGTTCCCCAGGTCCACCAGGCGCGTCATGTTGTGGACGGACTGAGTCTCAAACTCGCCGCCGACGAACACTTGCACCGCCACTGCGCACGCGTTGAGCCGAAGTGCGTCCTCGATGTCCATGGCAATGTTTTCGTTGGAGAGTTCCTTGAGGATGCTCGGGCCGCCGCTGGCGCGGAGCACGACGCCGTTGCGGTACGAGGAGGGAATCGTCGAGCGCAGGATGCCGCGGGTCAACATCAGCGCATCGGCGTAAGGAGCCAAGGGAACGATGTTCACGTCCACACGCTCCAGGCCGGTGGTCGGCCCCTGGAAATAGCCGTGGTCGATCGCCAGCATCACTGTGCGGCCGGACTCCGGGCGGAAAATCCGCGAGAGCCGATTCTGAATTCCCCAGTCCAGCGCCCCTGAGCCTTTCAGGAAGAAGAGTTCGTTCTTGGCGGGAATATCAAGGTGAAAATCTTTGGTTTCGCTTGCACCATCAACGTCAGCCATGATCTTTCTTTCCTCCTTATTATCGGCTATGCATAAATCCCGCGCAGCTTCAGAGTGAACGCCACGCGGTCAATGGCGAGCATGTAGGCGGCAATGCGGTTGTTGACGTTGTGCTTCTCGCCGTAACGCACCACGTCATTGAACGCCGCCACCTGGATGTGCTTTAGCCGCTCGTTCACCATGCCTTCGGGCCAAAAGTAGCCTTGGCGGTCCTGCACCCACTCGAAGTAAGAAACTGTCACGCCGCCGGCGTTGGCCAGGATGTCGGGGATGACGAAAACTCCGCGGTCGAACAGGATGTCGTCGGCGGGCGCGGAGGTGGGGCTGTTAGCGCCCTCGGTCAAGATGCGCGCCTTGATCCGGCTGGCGTTGCGGCTGGTGATGACGCTCTCGGTGGCCGCGGGCAGCAACACTTCGCAATCCTGTTCCAGGATTTCCATCGTCCCGATGTTCTCGCCCCCCGGAAAGCCTTTGACCGTCTGGTTTTCCTTCAGGAAGTCGAGCAGGGCTGGGAGGTCCAGGCCGTGAGCGTTGAAGACGCCTCCATTGATGTCGGCGACGCCGATAATCTTGTATCCGGCTTCGTGCATCAGCCGCGCCGCCTGGGAGCCGACATTGCCGAATCCCTGGATGATGACTCGCGTCTGCTCGCGTTGCCGGCCGAAGCGCTTCAGGGCCTGGTCGGTGGCGATCATGCATCCGCGCCCGGTGGCTTCCTTGCGGCCGCGCGACCCGCCTAGATCAATCGGCTTGCCGGTCACGCTTGCCGTCACCGTGTGCCGGACGTGCATGGAGTAGGTATCCATGATCCACGCCATCGTCTGCTCGTTGGTGTTCATGTCGGGGGCGGGGACATCGCGTTCCGGGCCAAGCCAGTCAAGGATTTCTGCCGTGTAACGCCGAGTAATCCGCTCGAGTTCCCCCTGGGAGAGCTTCTGGGGGTCGCAGATGATGCCGCCCTTAGCTCCCCCGAAAGGGATGTTCACCACGGCGCATTTCCAGGTCATCTCCGCGGCGAGCCCGCGGATTTCATCCAGAGTGACGTTGGGACCATACCGCAACCCTCCCTTGCAGGGGCCGCGAGCGATGCTGTGCTGCACCCGGAAGCCGTCGAAGACTTCCAGCTGCCCGTTGTCTAACGCCACTGGAATGTGCACGATGATTTCCCGGTTAGGAGTGCGGAGGTACTTGGTGAGCCCTTCTTCCAGATTCAGCTTTCTGGCCGCCACGTCAAAGCGCGCCGCCATCGATTCATAAACGCTCAGCTCTTTGTCGGTCTCAACAGTGCTCATCAATTTCCCCCGGTGCGGCCTTGCGAGCGGTAGGCTGCAAAAGTATAGCAGATGCCCTTGGAAGGCAACAGGCTGGCGCAGGAGGTCGTGAAAGCCATTGAAGAGATGTGACTTTGCCTTTGAAGGGTGCGCCAATGGAGTGTTGGGGATGATGGGCGTCGCAGGATTCCGGCTAGGCGACGGAGGTCGGGGCCAGCTCCGGCGAGCGAATCGGAGCAGCCTGGGAGGCAGGCTCGCTGGAATGCACCGGCGTCCAGGTGTCTTTCTCTCTCAAGAGCCGGTTCACCAGGGCGCTGTGCAGGGCGTGCCCGGCGCGGTCAGCTTCGACGTGGCCGATAAGAGGATGACCAAGCAACGCGAGGTCGCCAATGATGTCGAGGATCTTATGCCGGCAGAACTCATCCGGAAATCGCAGGCCTTCGGGGTTCAATACGCCCTCGCGGGTCAGGACCACGGCATTCTCGAGCGACCCCCCGCGCACCAGGCCGCTCTTGCGCAACATCTCGACTTCTTCCAGGAACCCGAAAGTGCGCGCCGGGGCGATTTCCGCTTCGTAGCTCCCCTCAGTGGGGGCAAACTCCAGAGACTGCTCCCCAATCAAGGGATGCGCAAAGGCGATTCGATAGGTGATGCGGAAGGTGTCCGAGGGGTAGACGGCGATACGTTTGGTGCCCTCGACGACTTCCACCGGTTTCAGGATCTTCGCGCAGGTCCTTCGAGCACGCTGGCGGCGCAGGCCGGCCTGGGCGATCAGCCGCAGGAAGGGAAGCGCACTGCCGTCGAGGATGGGCACTTCGAGGTTGTCAATCTCGATCACCACGTTGTCCACGCCGGAAGCGGCTAGCGCGGAGAGTAGATGCTCCGTGGTGGAAATGAGGACGCCCTTCTTCATCAGGCTTGTGGCATAGCTCACGCGCGCCACGTGCTTAGCCCGGGCCTCAATCGTGAAGCCCTCCAAGTCCGTTCTCTTAAAGATGATGCCGGTATTCGCCGCGGCGGGAACAAGTCGTACATTGACGGGCACGCCGGTGTGAAGGCCGATTCCTGTAATGCTTACAGGCGAGGCGACAGTTTGTTGGTTTCCCAAATAGTTCCTCTCAACCGAGTTCTTCTGACTGCACTATGAGTACCAGACCATACAACTTATTATAACTTTTGTTTTGAATAAGATAGAAAGTACAGTTATTCCTGGGTTTTGATGTTCTGTGGTAAATATACAACACTTTGGAGCATTCATGCCAGACTTTAGAACAGCGGACCTGACCGGCAGCACGGCGCTTCCGCCCGCGGATCGGAGCGAGAGAAGGCTCTCGCTCACCGTATCCGAGGGATAGGTTAGAATGGGCAAGGAACCGCTTGGGGGGTAGGGTGGACAAACCGAAAACCGAGTCCGATCATCCAAAAGCAGGCCAGACACTAATCTTGATTGACGCGATGTCGCTCGTATTCCGAGCCTTTTTCGCACCCATGCAAACGGCGCTGGTTTCTCCAGGCGGCATGCCGACAAAAGCAATCTACATTTTCATACGAACCCTGCGGAAGCTCCTCAAGGATCACAAGCCGGGTCATGTCGCGGTGGCCTTCGATTTGGCCGCGCCAACTTTCCGTGACAAACTCTTCGAGGAGTACAAAGCTAATCGCCCGCCGTTCCCGGAAGAGCTCGCCGTCCAGCTTCCCTACGTGCGGCGTTTTTGCGCCGCATTGGGGATTCCTCTGGTCGACAAAGAAGGCTTCGAGGCCGATGACGTCATCGGGACTCTAGCCAAGCAAGGCTCGGCGCAAGGCCTGGACGTCTTCATCGTTTCCGGCGACGAGGACCTCTTCCAGCTCGTGAACGAAAAGGTGCGCGTCTTGAAGCCCGCCCGAGGCGGGAGTGAGGGAGAGACTGTTTGCGACGCGGAGAAGGTCCAAGAGATTCTCGGTGTCGAGCCTGCGCAGGTGGTGGATTGGCTGGCTCTGACCGGCGACCCGAGTGACAACATCCCCGGCGCGCGCCCGTTGCCCGGCCAGGAACCCCCGTTAGCTGAAGGGGAGAAGAAGCGAAGCTACATCGGTCCCAAGGGCGCGACGGAGCTGATTCGCCGCTTTGGTACGCTGGAAAAAGTCTTGGAAAGCTACGACCAGGTCGAGCGGCAGAGCTACCGCGACGCGCTGCGCGAATATCGCAACGAAGCGCTGCTGAGCCGCGAACTCGCCACCATTCGAACCGACGTTGAACTCGAAACCAGCATCGAGCGGTTGAAGCTCGGCGAACCGGACATCGCCGCCATCGCGGGGCTCTGCCAGGAATTGGGGTTCTCTTCCATGCTGCGCGAGTTCCTGGAGCAGGCGCCACGCCCGACGGCTGCGGGGGTTCAATCCGAGGAACTTCGCACGCCCCAGGCCCTTCGACGATGGATCGAGGCGGTCGGCCCGGGCCGCTCCATCGCCATCGCGTTCGCGGTGGAGGGGGAAGAAGTCTTCACCGGCCGGCTTGCGGGCCTGGGATTGTCTGACGGCTCGCGATTGGCCACTGTCCCGCTTGATTCTGCGGGCGCTGCGGCTGAGTTGCTCGAAGTTCTGAAGCCCGTGCTTCGCGACCCGGCGCGCGCCAAAGCGGTTCACAACTCGAAGCTCCTGCGGTTACTGCTCGCCAACGAGCAGATGGAGCTTGCGGGCGTCGCCGATGACACCATGCTCTATTCTTACCTGCTCGAGCCACTGGCCTCGAGCCACACGCTCGAGAACATTGTCCTGCGGCGCCAGAGCCGCAAGATTTCAGTTTCGCTCGCAGAAGCCGCCGACGCCACGCGCGAGCTGGCCGCGCTGCTTGTGCCGGAGCTGGTCCGCGCAGGGCTCAAACCACTCTATGATGATATCGAGTTGCCCCTCGCTGCGGTTTTGGCGCAGGTTGAGGCGGTGGGCATCCGCCTCGATCCGGAAATCCTGGCGCGCATGTCGGGGGAATTCGATAAAGAACTCACCGAATTGACGCGGCAAATCTACGATCTGGCGGGGACGCCCTTTGACATTGACTCACCCAAGCAGCTCGGCGAGATCCTTTTCGAGAAGCTGAAGCTGCCCGGCGGCCGGCGGCTGAAGAAGAGCGGGCAGTATTCGACGGAAGCGTCGGTGCTCGAATCGCTCGCCGAGCGCAACGAACTGCCGCGCCGGATCATCGAGTACCGCACACGCGCCAAGCTGAAGTCCACTTACATCGATGCCTTGCCGAAGTTCATCCACCCGGCAACCGGCCGGCTGCACACCAGCTTCAACCAGACGGTGGCGCGCACGGGCCGGCTGTCGTCTTCGAACCCGAACCTGCAAAACATTCCCATTGGCGACGAGTTCGGACTGCGCATCCGCTCGGCCTTCGTCGCCGAGCCTGGCTGGCAATTGATTTCGGCGGACTACTCGCAGATCGAGCTGCGCGTACTCGCGCACATGGCCGAAGACCCGTTGCTGATCGAGGCGTTCTCCCGCAACGAGGACATTCACTCGCGCACGGCGCAGGAAATCTTCGGCGTGCCGCCGGGGTTGCAGACCCACGAGCATCGCCGCATGGCCAAGGCCATCAACTACGGCGTCATCTATGGCCTGAGTTCATTTGGCCTGGCCGGGCGCACCGGTACCAGCAAGACTCAAGCCCAGCAGTACATCGACGAATACTTCAAACGCTACAAGAAAGTGAAAGAGTTTCTCGACGGGATCGTGGAAGAAGCACGCCAGACGGGACGGGTGCGGACGCTGTTCGGCCGTCTGCGCCCGATTCCCGAAATCAACAGTCGGGACGTGCCGTCGCGCAATCGCGCCGAGCGCGAAGCGATGAACACTCCGCTGCAAGGCACCGCCGCCGACCTGATGAAGCTGGCGATGGTCAAGGTGCAATCGCGATTGCGCCGTGAAAAGCTCCGCTCGCGCATGATCCTTACCGTTCACGACGAGCTGGTCTTCGAAGCGCCGGAAGATGAGCTCGACGCCGCGCATGAAGTCGTCAAGGCGGAAATGGAAGGAGCGCATCCGATGAAGGTGCCTCTCCGCGTCGATGTCGGGGTAGGAAGCAATTGGAAGGAAGCGAAATAGAATTAAGAATTCTGAATTCAGAATTCACAAATCAATAAGGAACATCCTGATGGAAAACCTGCAACTGATTCGAACTCTCTTTGAGTACGACTACTGGGCCAACGGCGAGGCGCTGGCGAGCTTGAGCACCGTGGGCGACTCGGCGGAACGGCCGCGCAAATACTTTTCTCATGTTCTCGGCGCGCAGCGGATCTGGCTGGGGCGTTTCGAGAGCCCTGAGCCGCCCTCGGCGGAGCCCTGGCCGGTGCTCACGGTGGAAGAATGTCGCGCGGCGATCGAGGAGGTCCACCAGCGCTGCAGGGCGCTGCTCGACAAGCTGACGCCGGAGAAGCTCGACGAAAATCTCGCCTATCGGAACCTGAAGGGCGTGGAATTTCAGACGCCTATCCGAGACGTCCTCATGCATCTCATTATGCACTCCGCCTACCATCGCGGTCAGGTGGCGGCGACCGTGCGCGAAGCGGGCGGCAAACCCGCCGCGACCGATTACATGGTCTACGTTCGCAGAATGAAGAAGTAACCCCCGCACGGCGCGTCGGCCCGCGGCCCGCCCCTCCTTCGTTGACTTGCCGTGGGGCGCGGCATAAGATGTTTGCGCCTGAAAACAACATTGACTGACAGAGCTTTGGTGAAAGGAGCGGTGCATGACTTTCCGTCGAGATATGGTCCGCGGCATTCTCATCACTCTCAGCCTGGTGGTCCTCGGGGTGGGCACTCGCGCCCTCGGCCAGGACCCGGCCGAGATTGACATCCCCTACAAGAGATTCGTGTTGAAGAACGGCCTGACCCTGCTCGTCCATGAAGACCACAAGGCGCCCATTGTGGCCGTGAACGTCTGGTACCACGTGGGCTCCAAAAACGAGAAGCAGGGCAAGACGGGCTTCGCGCACCTCTTCGAGCACCTGATGTTCAACGGCAGCGAGCACTATAATGACGACTACATCAAGGTGCTCGAGAGCCTGGGCGCCACGGACCTGAACGGGACCACCAACAACGACCGGACGAACTACTTCCAGAACATCCCGACCTCCGCCCTGGATGTCGTGCTCTGGATGGAGTCCGACCGCATGGGGCATCTGGTGGGCGCGATCGACAAGCCCCGGCTCGACGAGCAGCGCGGCGTGGTGCAGAACGAGAAGCGGCAGGGCGAGAACCAGCCATACGGCAAGGTGTACATCACCATTTCCGAGAACACTTATCCCAAGGGACATCCTTATTCCTGGAGCGTCATCGGCTCGATGGAAGACCTGAACGCCGCCTCGCTGGACGATGTCAAGCAGTGGTTCGCGGATTATTACGGCACGGCCAACGCCGTCATCGTCCTGGCGGGTGATATCGATCCGGAGACCGCGCACCAGAAAGTGGAACGTTATTTCGGTGACATCCCCGCCGGCCCGCCCATCACCAAGCACCAGGCGTGGATTGCCAAGATGACAGGCGAGCATCGGCAAATCATGCAGGATCGTGTTCCTCAGTCGCGTATTTATAAAGTATGGAATACACCCGAATGGGGTTCCGCGGACAACGACTACCTGGACGAGGTGACCGATGCCCTCGCCCTCGGCAAAACTTCGCGACTTTACAAGCGCCTCGTCTATGACGATCAGATCGCGACAACCGTCCAGGCTTTAGTAGATCCCAACGAAATTGCGGGCCAGGTTTTGCTCATGGCCCAGGCGCGCCCGGGCGTCGACCTCGCGAAGGTCGAAAAGGCGATGGACGAGGAACTGGCGAAATTCCTGCGTGACGGCCCGACGGCGGAAGAACTGCAGCGCATCAAGACCCAGAAGCGCGCCGATTTCATCCGCGGCGTGGAGCGCATCGGCGGTTTCGGCGGGAAGTCCGACGTGCTGGCTCAGAACCAGGTGTATGCGGGCGACCCGGATTTTCACAAGGTCACACAGAAGCGCCTGATGGCCGCCACGGCCGAGAACGTGCGCGATACGGCCCGCCGCTGGCTCTCCGATGGTGTGTATGTCTTGGAAGTCCATCCTTTCCCGGAGTACGGGGCCGTCCCCTCCAATGTGGACCGGTCCAAGGTTCCCGAGCCCGGGGCGCCGCCCATCGCGCGCTTTCCGAAGCTGGAACGCGGCACGCTTTCCAATGGGCTGAAGATCATCTTCGCCGAGCGGCACTCGATTCCGCAGGTGAACTTCAACCTTCTCGTTGACGCCGGCTACGCCGCCGACCAGTCCGGGATGGCGGGCACCGCCAGCATGGCCATGGATATGCTCGACGAAGGCACCAAGACGCGAACCTCCTTGCAGATTTCCGATGAACTCGCGATGTTGGGTGCGACGCTTTCCACGGGCTCAGACTTGGACACCTCCTCCGTCGACCTCTCGGCGTTAAAAGAAAAACTTGACCCATCGCTGGCGCTTTTCGCCGACGTTATTCTTAAACCTTCCTTCCCGCCGACGGAATTGGAGAGGCTGAGGAAGCAGCGCCTGGCCCAGATCCAGCAGGAAAAAGTGCGGCCGGTCACCATGGCCCTGCGCGTCTTCCCCAAGCTCCTCTATGGCCCGGGGCATGCCTACTCGAATCCGCTCACCGGCTCCGGCACCGAAGAAACCGCGCAGAAGATGGCCGTGAGTGACCTGGCGAAATTCCACCAGAGCTGGTTCAAGCCCAATCACTCCACGGTGGTCGTGGTGGGCGACACCACGCTCGCGGAGATCCAGCCCAAACTCGAGAAGCTCTTCAAGGATTGGAAGCCGGGCGACGTTCCCAAGAAAGATATTCGCACCGTGTCGATGCCGGATCAGCCCACCGTTTATCTGATGGACCGTCCAGGCGCTCTCCAGTCGGTGATCCTGGCGGCTCACGTGTCTCCACCCAAGGCCAATCCGCAGGAGATCGCCATCGAGACGATGAACGAAATCCTGGGTGGAGCCTTCACATCAAGGATCAACATGAACCTGCGCGAAGGAAAGCATTGGTCCTACGGCGCGTTCTCGCTCATCTGGGGCGCCCGCGGGCAGCGACCCTTCATCGCCTTCGCCCCGGTGCAGACCGACAAGACCAGCGAGTCAATGACGGAAGTCTTGAAGGAGTTGCAGGGTATATTGGGCGGGACCCCCATCACCGCGGAAGAGTTCGCGCGTGCCAAGGCCACCCGGGCGCTCACCTTGCCGGGGCAGTGGGAAACCATGGATGCGGTCGGTGGGTCGATCAGTGAGATTGTGCGCTACGGCCTGCCCGACAACTATTTCGACACGTACTCCCAGAAGGTGAATGCCCTGACGATGGACGAGATCAACGCCGCGGCCAAGACCGTTGTCCATCCCGATAAGTTGATCTGGGTAGTGGTGGGCGACCGGCAAAAGATCGAACCGGTCGTCAGACAGTTGAACCTCGGCACGCTGCAACTAATGGACGCCGACGGGAACGTCGTGCCGGAAGGGAAGTAACTTCGCCACTGTAGGGCCGCTCTGTGAGCGGCGAGGGGACACCGGTCCCCGCTGAGCGGGGCAGGCGCCGACGGGCGCCTCAGGTGTCATTGCGGCAGCTTGCCGAGCAGCTTCCACACCCAGAGGTGGGCGCGGTGCCACCAGGCGAGCGGTTCGGTGAACATCAGGATGCACTCGCCGTGAACTTCGCGGATGCCGCTTTCCTGGCAGAATTTGATGGCAGCGAGTGACCCCGCGCCCTGTTGCATCCAGACCCGACGAATGCCCGCCGCGGCCGCGTCGCGGACCACCTGCTCGGTCTGCGCGGGCGGAACGACGATCAGCACGCCGTCCACGGGCTGGGGCAGCGCGCCGAGGCTGGCATAGCAGCGCTCGCCCTCGATCGTCTCCGCTTGTGGATGAACCGGGAAGATCTTGTAGCCTTTGGACCGGAGTTCTCGAAAGGCGAAGTTTCCGAACTTCTTGCCTCGTCGCGACACACCTACGATCGCCAGCCTCCGCTGGCCCACGAAATCAGCAACGGCTGCTTTGCTGGTCATCGGAACTCCTCCTCGGTCCTTGCGGGGCGATTCTACCTCCATCCGCTTGCGAGGTCACGCAAATCAGATAACAGTGTCCGCGCCGTCCGCCGGCGGGCGCTTCAACGACCAGTGGCGCCGCATCAACTTTCCAGCGCGCGCGTTCAAAATGTGAGACAATAGAGACGCTCGCAATTGCGCGTCAGTTCCGGCGGTTTTCCATCCGAGGGTGCAGGGTTTTTCGCCTACGCGCCACAGATTGGCCACACCGGCACTACGTTACGGGGGATGGCACATCTCCCGGCAACCTTAACTCCCAGGCACCTGGGATTTCCAATTCGTGAGGAGAATGAATGAAAAACCTTTTTGTAGGCAACCTACCCTTTGGGACGACCGAGGACGCACTCCGTGAACACTTCGCGCCGTATGGAGAAGTGCAGCAAGTGCGGATCATGACCGACCGCGACACCGGCAAGTCGCGCGGCTTCGCCTTCGTGGAAATGGCTCAGGACGAAGATGCTGCGAAGGCCATCACCGGCCTCAGTGGCCAGGATTTCGGCGGGCGCGCCCTCACCATTAATGAGGCCCGCCCGCGACCGGAGCGCAGCG
>Ga0315277_10012390_pt1 | contig 10695 bp, 11 predicted proteins | sample YL17G05_15_MG_FD_203695 | JGI IMG/M metagenome (GOLD analysis project Ga0315277, IMG submission 203695) | Sediment microbial communities from Yellowstone Lake, YNP, Wyoming, USA - YL17G05_15 | ecosystem: Environmental > Aquatic > Freshwater > Lake > Sediment | place: USA: Wyoming | collected... | reverse complement strand
TGCCTCGCGAGTCACTCGGCGTCGAGGGCAGAGAACGCTACCCCCGCACTCATCCACAAAGTCCGCACCCCTCGTCCGCTGGTGGAGACTTTTTGTTTATGACTACAGTTTCCTCCACCATTGTTGCGCCGCGAACCCTCGTCTGATGGGGGGGGAATGCTCCGATCAGCTTGAGACTGCAGCGCGGTTTCAATTCTCACTGCCTCGGCCAAACGCGCCCGTCATTGAAACCGGGAATGCGTCCACAGCCAGAGAGAGTTTCGTTCTCAGGAACGATTCCTCCACCATTCTGTCGGTCTCGAACCGTCTCTCTCCATTCTTCGGCGCTCTCAGCTAAGGGCGCGTCTGCGCTTCTCCTGGCGTGTGTGGGCGTGTCCTGGACGTCTTGGCATTCTCGGAATGTGTGGACGACCTTACCCCCTCCGACCCCGTTTTCGGCCCCAAAACGCCACTTCTGCCCTCTCTTTCTCTGAATCGTGTGGACTTGTGCAATCCGTCCACACATAGAGAAAAGTGAGGAAATCACTTGCTCTTCTGAGAGGGCGATTGTGGGGTTCGAAAACGTGATTCTGGAGTAGGAAGTTGAGGGTGCGAACTCGCTCCAAGACTTGCCTCAGGCAATGGTTGAACAAGTTTCGCAGGCGGACTACAATCCCCCGGTAGACACAGGAACCAGCAGTAGTGCCGAGGCGACCAGATGTGCTCGGATCTTGAAGCGCGGATCACGCGTGCCGCGGAGACCGCGAAGAGACTGCTCGGTCAGCTGGGGCCACTCGTGTGGGCGTTGCACGCGGGCCACCAGTGTATAGGGGATACTGCCCAGGTGATCGCCGAGGACCCGGAACGCCACGTCCAAGTCGCCCCAGGAATCAGCGGCGAAGTGCGGCAGCAAGCGGTCAACGACATCAGCACCCTCGTCGCAGGGGCGTCCGGGGACAGAGCGATGTTCTCTAGCGCGAACCTTCGTGACGTGATCAACCGCAGTGTTGTCGTCTATGCCGTGGCAGGCATCGAGGACTTCATGGATGAGGCGGCCGAACCGGTCTACCAGCTCTTGCAGGGCAAGGAGAGGTGGCCTCGCCACTTGACTGGAATGTGCCGGTTGGTCGAGCGCCAGTTCGGGGGCGCCAACAAGCCCTTTCCCTGCTATCACAGAGTCTCACACCTCGCGCAGGTGCGCCACAGTATCATCCACAACGACGCGAAGGCTGACTGCGACTTCAGGAGCAAGGTGGTCGAACAGGGCTTGGAGTTCAGGCTGGCCAAGGACGGCAAGTCGGTCATCTGGGCCCCTGGGCGTTCTGAGTGCCCGACGCAAGACTGGGACGGAAGGCCCATCTCCATAGCCGTCGAGGCATTCATCCTGCCAATGCTGCGATATGCCCAGGGATTCATCGAAGATGCCGACCAGAAGCTGCGCTCAGCCGCCGGTATCTGTGCAAGATGAAGGACCGGTTCTTGCTCGGCTGCGAACGACATCTCGTGAGGCTCGTCCCTCACCAGGCATCCTGGGCCGATCTGTTCCGCGAGGAGGCTGAGCAGTTGTGCGCGCCTCTGGGCGATCGGATCGTGCGGATCGAGCATGCAGGCAGTGTCGTATGCGTGGGGCGAGTGCAACAACCTGATTGCGTACGGTGAGGCATGGCATGGCGATTGTGGTCAGACGGGCAACGTCGGCTGACGATCACGCGATCAGCGACATCATGAGCGCGGGATACCGGTTCATTGCCGGGCCCGACGGCATCACGGGCGAACAGCTGGCCCGCCTGCTCCGTGAGCGCTGCACGATAGAGGACGTCGTCGGCATTCGAGCGCGTTGGGAGTGCCTTGTTGCGGAGGCGGACGGCCAGGTTGTCGGCATGATCGCCTTCTCCGAGGATGAGATCCAGGAGCTCTGGGTGCATCCAGACTTCCACCGGCGAGGCGTTGGCTCAGCTCTCTTCAGGGCCGCCGAGGCGACAATCCGGAACACCGGCCAGCTCCGCATGTGCGTGTGTACGACTGGCTACGGAAGGCCCTTCTATGAGGCCATGGGCATGACGTTCGTCGGCAGGAGAAAGATCGACCGCGGGCCCATGAAGGGAGGCAAGATCACCGTCCTGGAAAAGGGGCTCGCACGACGCGACCCTTGAGTGAGACCAACCAGGGCTGCAATCAGCGCAAGGGCAGCCGAGGCAGCAATGGGCGTCGCCGCGGCATACTCAAGTTGATCCATCTGCAGGAGGTGGCACCATGCCGATCATCACGGTAAAGATGGCGAAGGGAAGGACAGTCGAGCAGAAACGTGTGCTGGTCCGGGCTTTGACGAAAGTAGCGGTGGAAACCCTCAGTGCTCAGCCGGAATGGGTGACCGTACTGATCGAGGAATACGAATCCGACCGCGGCAACTGGGCCGTCGGGGGGGAACTGCTCAGCGACAAGCTCGGTACCGGGTAAGGCAGACAGGGGCGTGGGCCAATAGGGCGCAGTGTTGAGGCTTCGCCACTTCCCCGGAGGTGCGGGCTTCTCACTCTCTGCCTCGCTGATACCGCTGGACTTCGGCCACCTCGTCCACATTCAGAGAAAGCAAGGAACTGGCTCGCTTTTTCGGCACGGCCTTTTCGCGTTTTGAGAAGGGAGTTCGGAGTAGGACTCGGCGCTTTCGAACTCCTTTCGGTATGTCATCCAGTATCCTCCAGCTCACTTCACGTTGAGCTGTCTTACCGGTCTTGCCTCGATATACCCCTGGTATCCCATCGGTGCCAGTTGAAACCTTGGCCCATCTTCTTCAGCCCATTCGAACCCGTAGATCTTCGGGTCGTAGGTGTCCATCGCGTGCGCTACCGGATCCCGGCGCGGTTCTCCCTCGCACGGCGGCCCCTGGAAAAACATCATCTTGCATGGCGGAAGGTCTATGAGCTCAAAGCCTGCCGGGACCTCGTCTGCGTAATCAGCCGGCACCTCGACCCCTAGGCTATATACCGACGTGCCCGGTTTCCGCAGGTTCTCCGGCAGCCAGAGGCCGATAAACCCAGAGAGGGCTTCCTTGATGTTAGCGAGCACCGCGTTCATCCGGCGCTCCTCCTCTACGTCTCGGATCACCTCGTCGTAATACTCGCCGTAGTGCGTTGCCTTGGCCGCCCACTTCAGGATCAGCTTTCTTGCGGGGCGGTCGACCACTTGGACGAAGATCGTGTAAGGGCTTCCATACATGGCATTCACTCCTTTCTGTAGGGTAAGGTGATAACCACGGACCGGGTTGGGGACGAAGAACCTGCTCAGCGGCGCGATCTTCCGATATTCCTGAGGCGTCATGCCGAAGTGCCTGGAGAAGGCCCTTGTGAACCCTTCGTGGGAACCGAATACGAAGTCAAAGGCCACATCAATGATCCGCGCATCCGTATCCCGCAGGCGAGCCGCCGCCCGAGACAGCCGCACCGCACGGAGGTAATCGAACGGCGTCTGCCCCGTCACCTCCTTGAAGACTCTTTCCGCGTGCCAGGGCGAGTAGGCTGCAGCGTCAGCAAGCATGCGGAGCGTAATCGCCTCTGCGATATGCTCCTCCACGTAATCCTTCATCCGCTGGACAGCTTTTCTCTTCCCCGCATCGTCCACGCTCTCACCTCTCGTGAGCAGAATACCACGAGATGGTCGTAGTCGACTTGACCTGTCTTGCTGAACTTTCCTGCAGAGTGAGGCCTGGCAGGCTTCAGCAGAGATGCTGTAGGCGCACTCGATTCGCGGTTCCAGGGGCTCCGACGTAGCTCATCAGTCGCCAGTGTTCCCGTCATCGGAGGACCGGGACACCGACGTCTCGGAACCCCTTCCCGTATGTAACGGCCCGGAGGAGAGCGATCGTGCCGAACCCACCGGAGCCTACTTCGCCCGCCTCCCTGGCCGGGCAGGCGGGCGGGCTACGCACCCCAGGCGCCTGCCTGCCTCAAACGACAGCCCCAATTGTGGAATACACCTCTGGGCGGCCTCCCTCATGTATGGCCTGGAGCGGGGCGGCCGCGTCCTCTATGGAAACCGGAGTCAGGGGATGAGACCATATCGTAAGCCAAAGGCTACCTTCGGTCCGCGCGCGGTGCCACGAGAGAAGCTGGCCGCCGGGCTCCGCGGGCTGATCCTGCTCACCGTTCTTCTGATGGCCCGCACCCAGGCCGGCGTCCACACCGCCGCCTTCGACCTGGTGGTCATCATCGGCGCGGCGTACGTGCTGGCGAGCACGTTCCTCCCGTGGTCCCGGTTCGGCCTTCGTCGCGCCACTCTCGCCATGCTGGTGGCGGACGTGGGGCTGATCACCGCCCTCATCCACGCCCAGTCGGGCATCGGCAGTGACTACTACCTGCTCTATTATCTGCCGATCCTGCACGCCAGCGTGCGGCTGAACCTGAGAGATGCGGTGGGGACCAGCTTGCTGTCCGCGGCGAGCTACATCCTGGTCGCTTTCGTGGGCATGAGAACAGGCCCGATCACGGTGGATATGATCGCCCGGGTGGCGACGTTCACGGTGTCCGCGGTGCTGCTCGCCGGCTTCTTCTTCGTGCTCTCCAGAGAGCAGCGGGAGTTCGAGCGGTTGTCCAGGGCCTATGATCGCGCCATGCGCAGCAAGGACGAGTTCCTGTCCCGCGTCTCGCACGAGTTCCGCACCCCCCTCACCGCCATCGTCGGGTTCAGCCAGCTTCTCCACGAGCACAACCAGACCCTCGACACCGACCATCAGCACGAGTACCTGGTGATCATCCGCGAGCAGTCCCAACAGCTCGCCCGCATGATCGAGGACATGCTCGACATCTCCCGCATCCAGGAGAACCGTCTGGTGCTGAAGCGCGAGCCCGTGAGCCTGGGCGAGACCATCGAGTCCGCGCTGATGCTTCTGGACAGCGCCAGCGACCGAGAGCGAGTGCGCGTCACCATCGAGCCGCGCATGCCCATGGTGGACGCCGACCGGAACGAGCTCGAGCAGCTGCTCTCCCGGCTGGTGCTGGCCGCCATCACCTGCTCTGACGCTTCTGCACCGATAGACGTGAAGGTGGGATTGGCAGTGGACGATCACGCGGTGCAGGTGACCGTTCTGGGGGCGGGCATGGAGGCGGCGAACCCGGAGCTGTCGCCCCTGGTGGACGCCAACGCCAATGCCGTGGAGCGAGCCCGGGACAACGCTCGCTTCCTCGGCCTGGGGGTGGCGAAGGAGCTGGTGGAGCTGCACGGGGGACGCATCTGGCTGGACGATTCCTATGTAAGCATGGCATCGCCTGACGAGCCGGAGGGCGATGCTCCCAGATATCAGGCGGCGATCTGTTTCACCCTGCCCGTCTACGAGGCGAAAGAGGCGGGACCCCAGGTGATCATCGCCAACCCCGGAAGGGCGGCGAGGCGGGCTGCGACGGACAAGGTGGGGAAGGAGTCGGGTGCGGGAGAATAGGGGCCTGATGGCCAAGATCATGATCGTAGACGACGACCCGTTCGCGCGGAGGCTGATGCGCGACAGCCTTAGACTCTGCGGCGACGAATTCGAGATCTCCGAGGTTGACCGCGGCAAGCTCGCCCTCGAGCTGCTGGCCGTGGAGCGGCCCGACCTCGTGCTGTTGGACATCTCCATGCCGGAGGTGGGAGGCATCCCCGTGTGCGCGGAGATCAAGGGCAACCCGGCCACCGCCAGCATCCAGATCATCATCGTCAGCGCCCACGCCGACAACGAGTTCATCGCCGCCGCCCTCGCCTCCGGCGCCAGCGATTTCATCCCCAAGCCCTTCCAGCCCACCGATCTGGTGAAGCGGGTGAAGGAAGCTCTGGGGGAGGCGGTGCCGGGGTAGGCGTCGCTCGCACCGCCGGCCCGTCGGGCCCCGCCGGATCACGACCGGCTGCGATGGTAGGTGGGGTTGAGAGCTGATGAGGCCTGACTCATGACATCCTCGGTCTCCTCCTGGTGCGCCCAGGCGGTCCCCTCGGCAGCCCTTATCCTGGCGGTACTAACCCTCTGGCTGATCCGGTTCGCTTCTCCCTGGCGGTGGGTGGCAGTGGCACTCGGCCTGGTGGTGGCGGACCAGGCAGCCAAGGCATTGGAGCCGCTTCTCATCACTGCACAAGGAGGCATGCGCACTCTCTCCTTCCTGGGCGGATGGGTGCGCGTCCACTACGGGTGGAACGGGGAGCAGGGGTTCGGCGATGCCTATCCCCATCTGCTCGCCGTCTCCATCTTCTGCTCCGCCGGGCTGTTGTGGTTCTACCGGTGGCTGGGCCGGGAGCGATACCGCATGTCCGCGGCGACGGAGATCGGCTGCGCGATGGTGCTGGGCGGACTTCTCGGTATCCTCATTGATCGCATCCGCCTCGGCTACACCGTGGACTTCCTCCGCTTCGGCCGGGGAGGCCAGTTCGTCTACAACCTGGCCGATCTGGCGGTGATGGCGGGCGCAACGGTGCTGTTGCTGCGGACGGTGCACTTCGCGGTGACCAACAGGGGCAAGGGGTTCCCGCTGGCGCTGGTGGGGGCCGAGCATCATCCCCAGAAGCGGCCTTCGCGAAGACAGCGCCTGTGGCTCCCCGCCGGAATCGTGCTGGCTGCCGGCGCGGCGCTATGCGTGCTCTGGCGCGCCACCGCTGAACCACGGCTGCCTCCGCTCCACGATGCGGCAGCGCGCGGCGATGTCTCCGAAGTGGAGCGGCTGCTGGCAGGAGGCGCCGATGTGAACGCCTCCTGCGGGCCCTGGCACGAGACCGCGCTCGACCTGGCCATCTTCAAGGGACAGACGGCGACCGTCAGAGTGCTCCTGGAGCAGGGAGCAGAAGCATCACCCGAATCGCTTCACAATGCGGCCATGCGCAGAGATCCGGAGCTGGTCAGGATGGTCCTCGAACACGGGGAATCCGCGGCCGCTACGGGGCCGGGGGGCACACCTCTGATCTGGAACGCTGCCTTCTCCGGCAACGCGGAGACAGTGAAGCTGTTGCTATCCGCCGGGGCCGATCCGAACGCCAGGAACACGGATGGGACCACCCCGCTCCACCGGGCCGCCGCCGCCGGGGACGCGGCGCTGGTGCAGGCGCTCATTGCCGGGGGCGCCGAGGTGAACGCAAGGGATGCCAGGGGCCGCACTCCCCTGCTGATGGCGAGTGGCGCCTGGCAGCTGAAGGGCGACACACTGTCCATCAACACCGATCTCGGCCGCGCGGTCACTGTGGCTCTGCTGGAGCACGGCGCCGACCCGAATGTGAGGGCCGATGATGGTTGGACGCCGCTCGCCCGCGCCGCCACCAGGGGTGATGCCAGCTGGGTGAAGGCCCTGCTCGACGGGGGCGCAGCCCCGGACGCGAGGGGGCCGGGCGGTTGGACCGCCCTCCACTACGCTGCGGCGAGAGGGTTCAGGGAGGTGGTGGAGACGCTCCTGGCGGCTGGCGCGGCCGTGAACTCGAAGGACGACAGCGGCTCCACTCCTCTCAGCCTCGCCAAGAAGAGCGGGGTGGGCGACCTGCTGCGCCGCCATGGCGGCAAGGTGTAGGCGTAAGCTGCCCGGGCCGCTCCGCAGTCGAACCTCTCTCAGCCTCGATTGACAGGCTCGTGCCACGGGTCTAACATCACCGGAGAGAACGCTCGTGTCGTAGGACCTGGTGCCGGAGGCCTAACCGAATATGCGCATCCCTGGCCAATGTGCAGCAGGTCACTATTCGTGTACTGCAGACCGCTCGAAAGGACCCAGTATCATGACCGACAGAGTGCGTGCACTGGGTGTCTTGCTTACCAGCTTGCTGGCGCTGACGGTCCTGCTGCCGGGGGCGGCGTCCCCGTCTGACAAGGAGTCACTCGAAAGCGTGCTGGCGGGAATGCAGCATAGGTACGCCTCCATTACTAGCTGCCAGGGCTCTGTTCACCTGGTCACCACGCTTCCGATGGACAAAGGCGAGAAGCTTCTGAGCGTGCAAGTCCTCACCGCGGCCTTCGATGGGAAGCGCTTGCGGATCTCCGGCCAGGTCCATACCGGCGCAGCGGCTGACTTTGCGGGCACCTTCAACGGGGCCACGACGACGGAGTTGCTAGCGGACCCAAGTGTTGGCGTGTGCACCTACGAGGGGCTGGACGGGGTAACCGGCGGGATGTTCTCCCTGTTCGTGGACCCACGCAACATCGGGGGATTTCCGCCCGCCAGTGTGGATCGCCGTGCTGCTGGAAGTGCGAGAATCGTGGGGCGGGAGGTGCTCGACGGTCGCGAGTGTGTGGTTCTGGAAATCACAGGTCCAATCTCGCGGATGAACGTCTGGGTTGATGTCGAAAGAGGGTTCGCCGTCCCTAAGTGCCGTGCCTGGTATGTCCGTACCGTGCCCTATCTGGGTTGGGCCATCCCCGGAGGCTCGATCCTCCTGCGCGAGGAAGTGGTGGAGTCGAGGCGGTATGGCGAGGGGCTGTGGGGACCGGCCAAGTTCACGCGGGTCGAGTACCGACCGGACGGGACGATAGAGAAGAAGGTCTATGGGACCTATGACCCGGAGTTCAAGATCAACGTGCCCATCAGTGAGGATGACCTGAGGCTTACGCTGCCATCAGGAACGAAGGTGTATGATGACTCTGAGGGTTCATCCTACGCAGTTCCGTGAGCCGCCCGGCGGCATTGACGGCCACGGCTGCCGAGGGGTGAAGCTCGGCACTGATTTGTGACTGCCTGGGCGTACGAGCCCAGGCAGGCTTGCCATCGTGCTGAGTCAGCTAGTCGCCTTCCGTCGGGACAGTCATCGGCCGCCTGCGTTGACACCTTCCCCAGCCTGACCTAGAATCACTCCGCCTGCTCGCGCGCAGGCAGATCACCCAGGAGGCCCCGTTGCCCGAAGTACAATCCGACATCCTCATCCCCGCGCCGCGAGCGCGGGTGTATGAGCTGGCCAAGGATGTGGAGCGATTCCCCGAGTTCCTGCCCAATGTCCAGCAAGTCACCATCCGCGAGCGACAGGGGTCGCGCACGGTGAGCGAATGGGTGGGGCTGGTACCGGAGTTCAAGCGCACCATCAAGTGGACCGAAGAGGACATCTGGGACGACGCCGCCCATGTCTGCCGATTCCGGTCCCTCGAGGGCGACTGGGACCGGTATCAGGGCGAGTGGAGCTTTGTGGAAGAAGGGGAGGGGACACGGGTGCGCCTGCGCATCGAGTACGAGTACAATGTGCCCCTGATCGGCCCGCTCATCAGGAAGCTGTTGCACAAGCTGGTGCAGCGCAACGCCCAGGAGACGCTCGAGGGCCTGCGCCGGCGGGTGATGGGAGAGACGTAGCATGGCCCAGGAGAAGCAGATAGCCATCGTCGGGGCCGGCCCGGCCGGCATCTTCGCCGCGCTTGCCCTCTCGGAGGCGCCCGGCGCCCGCGTCCACATCTTCGAGAAGGGGCCGGACATTGACGAGCGCATCGCCAACTCCCACGGCAGGGGCAAGGCCCGCGATCCTAAGTGGCTGCTGTGCGGCTGGGGCGGGGCAGGCGCTTTCTCTGATGGCAAGCTAACGCTTTCCGCCGAAGTGGGAGGACAGCTCACCGCCTATCTGCCGCGCCGCGAGGTGGAGGCCCTGCTCGCCGAGGTGGACGGGATGTGGCTGCGCTTCGGCGCGCCGGAGGAACTCTACGGCGTCAACGAGGAGGCGATGGCCGAGCTCTCTCGCCGCGCCACTCGCGCCGACCTGGAGTTCGTCTCCGCTCGCATCCGCCACATGGGCACCGACCACTGCCCCCAGGTACTGCGGGAGATGCGCCAGGCCCTCGGGCCCAACGTGGAGGTCCACGCCAACGAAGCGATCGGCCGCGTCATCGTCGAGAACGGCAAGCTCACCGGTGTGGAGAGCGCGAACGGCACGCTGTATCCGGCCGACTACGTGATCCTGGCGCCGGGACGGGAGGGGTCGGGCTGGTTCAGCGAGGAGGGGGCCCGCCTCGGACTGAGCCGCGTGGACAACCCGGTGGATGTCGGCGTCCGCGTGGAGGTGCCCGCCGAGATCATGGCCGACGTCACCAACGTCGCCTATGAGTCCAAGCTGATCTGCTACCCCAAGACCTTCGACGACCGGGTGCGCACCTTCTGCATGTGCCCGCATGGGGAGGTGGTGAAGGAGTACACGGAGGGGATCGTCACCGTCAACGGGCACAGCTATGCGGACCAGCGCACCGGCAACACCAACTTCGCCCTGTTGGTCACCACCCGATTCACCGAGCCTTTCCACGATCCACTTGCTTACGGTCGCTATCTCGCCAGCCTGGCAAATCTGATCGGCGACGGAGTGATCGTCCAGCGGCTTGGCGATCTCCGCTCCGGCCGCCGCTCCACCGCCGCGCGCATCGCTCGCGGGCTGGTGCAGCCGACTCTCACCAGCGCCACCCCCGGCGACCTCAGCTACGTCCTGCCCCACCGCTACCTCTCCGGCATTCTCGAAACTCTGGAAGCGCTCGACCGCTTCGCGCCCGGCATCGGCTCCCGCCACACCCTGCTCTATGGGGTGGAGGTGAAGTTCTACTCCGCCCGGCCCAAGCTCAGCGCATGTCTGGAGACCGAGGTGTCGGACCTCTTCGCGGTCGGCGACGGCGCCGGCGTCACCCGCGGCCTCATGCAGGCCAGCGCCAGCGGATTGCTCGCGGGCCGGGAAGTGGCACGGCGCCTCACCGCAGGGTGAACACTGGTAGGGCAGACTTTCAGTCTGCCAGCTTGCCCTTCGTAGTCCGCCTGCGGCGGACGAAGGAGGGTA
>Ga0315277_10012387_pt1 | contig 10698 bp, 6 predicted proteins | sample YL17G05_15_MG_FD_203695 | JGI IMG/M metagenome (GOLD analysis project Ga0315277, IMG submission 203695) | Sediment microbial communities from Yellowstone Lake, YNP, Wyoming, USA - YL17G05_15 | ecosystem: Environmental > Aquatic > Freshwater > Lake > Sediment | place: USA: Wyoming | collected... | reverse complement strand
CACCAGGCTGCAGCAGGTCACGCCCCCTTCGGCCTTGGCGAGCTCAGAGACATCGATCGGCGTGACGGCGACTCCGGCCGCGCCCAGTCTCTCCTGCGTGCGCGGGTGGGCCGTGGGGAGGACCACGACGTCTCCGACCAGGAGCGCGTTCGCCGCGAAGGGTTCCGCGGGGTCCGTGTGCGTGAGCCGCAAGCCCTGGAAGACACTCTCGTCCACCCAGGATGGATTGACGAGGAGATGATCGCGCCCCACCCGGGTCGCAGCCGACTTGAGGTGGAGGCATGACCGCACGGGCGCGGAAGTCACCCCATAGCCCAGCGGCGCGAGGAGGTCGCGCAGCTGCTCGAACCCGCTCTCGTTCGTGCGAGGCGAGCGCCCCACGTAGACGCTGCGGCCAACGACCAGCACGTCGCCCCCGTCCAGGGTGCCCGGAGCCTCGATCCAAGCCAGCGTCCGGTAGCGATCGAGGGCGGAAGCGACGGTCGCGGTCTCGGGTCGGCGGCTCGGGGCGCCCGAGCGCGCGATGACCGCCAGCTCGTCCAGCACGATCGCCGCGTCCTCCACGAACACCGAATCCGGCAGATCGGGCTCCGCGGGGAGACTCTCGACCAGGCAGCCAAGTGTCTCCAGGCACCTCTCGTAGCTCCGGTGCTGGCGGTCCGCCGCCTGGACGTCGATCGCCACGCGCTCGAGATGGGTGAGCTCACAGCGGCCGATGGCGGGGCTCACCTTTCTTGTGAGTGCGACGAGGTGCCGCATCCTCACCTCGCCGCCTTCAGGCGGTCCGCGTAGGCCTGGCGCAGCTTGGCCACCTTGGGCGAGATCACGATCCGGCAGTAGGGCTGGCCGGGGTTCTTGTCGTAGTAGCCCTGGTGGTAGTCCTCGGCGGGATGGAAGCCGGCGTACGGCGCCAACTGGGTCACGATGCGGCCTTCGAACACGCGCTTCCTCTCGAGCTCCGCGATCACCTCTTCCGCGGTCGCACGCTGCCGGGGATCGTGCCAGAAGATGGCCGAGCGGTACTGGGTGCCCACGTCGGCGCCCTGGCGGTTCACGGTCGTCGGATCGTGAAAGGCGAAGAAGATGCGCAGCAGTTCGCGGTACGGGAGCCGGGCAGGATCGAACGTGATCTGCACGCTCTCCGCGTGTCCGGTGGCGCCGCTCGAGACCTGCGCGTAGGTGGGGTTCCGCGCGCTTCCCCCGGAATAGCCCGACGCCACGCGTTCGACCCCCTCGAGTTGCTCGAAGACGGCCTCCAGGCACCAGAAACAGCCGCCGGCCAGGGTGGCGATCTCGGTTCGATGGTCATTCATGGCTCCTCCTGCCGCGGGAGAGGTGCGGCCCGCCACCGCCGTTCGCGACGGCCCCGTCGCGCCGGCCGCCAGAAGGAGGATCAGCAAGGACACGCCACTCGCAGGCCGCGTGCCCCACGCCGGTTCATGTGCGCTCATCGTCATGCTCCTCTGCCCGCGCCTCTCGGGCGCCGGTCGGGCGGGTGGGACGCACGCTCGACTCTACTGCAGGATCCCCGCGTCGGGCTCGGGCGTGCTCCGCTCCCGGCCGGGACGCATTATGATGAGCGCGGCACCACGCGGGTGACCGGTGTTCCTCCGGCCTCGCTCCCGCGGCGGTATCGCATCATGCCGCGCCCCATGTCAGGGCTTTGTGCGGTCGGGATCGAGGCCCCGCCTCAGCGTCCGCGCGCCATTGCGGGAGCGCCTTCACGTGCCGGCGCGTCTCCGCGCTTTGATTCCGGCTCATCACAGGCTACTCTTGCAGCGATGAAGGCTCTTCTCCTCTATCCCAAGTTCCCCGAGACCTTCTGGAGCTTCCGGCACGCTCTCAAGTTCGTGCGCCGGAAGGCGTCCCTCCCGCCCCTCGGGCTCCTGACCGTCGCCGCCATGCTGCCGCAGGACTGGAGCAAGCGCCTGGTGGACGAGAACGTGCGCGGGCTCACCGCGGCCGACCTGGCCTGGGCGGACATCGTGTTTGTCAGCGCGATGATCGCGCAGCGTGAGTCGGCGCGCGCGCTCATCGCGCGCTGCCGCGCCGCCGGCAAGACCATCGTGGCGGGCGGGCCGCTCTTCACCGCCGAGCACGCTCAGTTCCCCGTGGTGGACCACTTCGTCCTGAACGAAGCGGAGGCGACGCTGGCCCCGTTCCTGCGCGACTTCGCGGCCGGCACGGCGCGGCGCGTCTACGCTTCGGCGGAGTACCCCGACCTGGGCGCGACCCCGATCCCGCTGTGGGAGTTGGCGGATCTCCGCCACTATCACTCGATGAGCATCCAGTTCTCGCGCGGTTGTCCCTTCGACTGCGAGTTCTGCAACGTCACCGCGCTGTTCGGCCACCGCCCCCGCACCAAGCGGCCGGCGCAGGTCATCGCCGAGCTGGAGGCGCTCTACCGGCAGGGCTGGCGGCGAGCGGTGTTCTTCGTGGACGACAACCTGATCGGCAACAAGCGCGATGTCCGGCAGGGGCTGCTGCCCGCGCTGATCGCCTGGCAGCGGGGCAAGCGCGGCATCTCCTTCTACACCGAGGCCTCCATCAACCTTGCCGACGACGACGCCCTGATGCACTCGATGGTCGAGGCCGGGTTCGACACGGTGTTCATCGGCATCGAGACGCCCGACGACGCCAGCCTCGCGGAGTGCAACAAGCGCCAGAACCGCGGGCGCGACCTGGTCCGCGACGTGAAGCGCATCCAGCGCGCCGGCCTGCAGGTGCAGGGCGGGTTCATCATCGGCTTCGACAGCGACACGTCCTCGATCTTCCAGCGGCAGATCGAGTTCATCCAGAAGAGCGGCATCGCCACCGCGATGGTGGGGCTGCTCAACGCGGCGCCCCAGACGCGGCTCTACGAGCGGCTGAAGCGCGAAGGCCGGCTCCTGGGCGAGATGACGGGCGACAACGTGGACGGCACCACGAACTTCGTCCCGCGGATGAGCGCGGAGGCGCTGCGCGAGGGCTACCGGAACGTCCTGAGCCATCTCTACGCGCCGGGCGCGTACTACCGGCGCGTGCGCACGTTCCTGCGCGAGTATCACCCGCCGAAGGTGGCGATCGCGCTCGACTGGCGGAATCTCTGGGCCTTCGCCTACTCGAGCCTGCGTCTGGGCGTCCTCGGCCGCGAGCGCTTCCACTTCTGGCACCTGCTGGTCTGGACGGTCTGCCGCCGCCCCGCGCTCTTCCGCGTGGCCGTGACGCTCGCGATCTACGGCCACCACTTCCGCCGGACCTGCGCGGCGCTGGGGGCTTGACGACACCCTCCGGGCCACCGGGTCCGGGCGAGCGAGATCAGGCAGTGCCGGGCTTGCCCCTCAGGTACTGGACCGGCCACGGGCCTTCCACCCCCAACGCCAGCGCTGCGTGCAGCGGCCAGTACGGATCGCGCAGCATCGCGCGCCCGAGCAGCACCACGTCGGCATGGCCGCCACGGAGGATGGCGTCGGCCTGCGCGGGCTCCGTGACGAGACCGACCGCGCCCGTGCGCACGCCCACCTCGCGCCGGATGCGCTCGGCGAAGGGCACCTGGAAGCCGGGCGCGAGCGGCACCTGCTGGTGCGCGACGGCCCCGCCGCTCGAGCAGTCCACGACGTCGACACCCTCGTCGCGCAGCAGCGAAGCGAGCCGCACCGCCTCTTCGAGGCCCCAACCGCGTTCGGCCCAGTCGGTCGCCGAGAGCCGCACCCAGAGCGGCAGCTCTTCGGGCCACGCGGCCCGCACGGCGCGCGTGATTTCGAGCGCCAGGCGCGTGCGGCTCTCGAACGGGCCTCCGTAGCGATCGGCGCGCCGGTTCACGAGCGGCGAGAGGAACTGGTGCACGAGGTAGCCGTGCGCCGCGTGGATCTCGAGGAAGCGGAAGCCGGCTCGGTGGGCACGCCGCGCCGCAGCGCCGAATGCCTCGACCACCGCCTCGAGGTCCGCGAGGGTCATGGCCCGCGGCGCATGGTACGCGGGACCGAAGGGCTCCTCGCCCGGAGCGGCGGGAACCCAGCCGCCCGCCTCGAGCGGCACGGCACGGCCTCCTTCCCACGGTACCGCCGTGCACGCCTTGCGCCCGGCATGACCGATCTGAATGCCCGGCGTCGCGCCCCGCGCCGCGACCAGCGCGGCGACGCGGGCGAGCGGTTCGATCTGCCCGTCCCTCCACAGCCCGAGATCTCCGGGGGAGATGCGCCCCTCGGGCAGGACGGAGGTCACTTCGACGATGATGCCTCCCAGGCCTCCGGCGGCCCGGCTGCCGTAGTGCACGAAATGCCAGTCGCCGGCCACACCGTCCACGGCCGAGTACTGGGCCATGGGCGAGAGCACGATGCGGTTGCGCAGCGTGATCGAGCGCAGGGCGAGCGGCTCGAACAGTGAGGCGGAGGCGGGAAGCGGCTGGGCAGGCATGAGGACTCCTCGTTCGATCTGAGAGTGGGTGCGCCCGGGTGACCGCGGCGCGACCGGCGCGGCCTCGACAGGCTAGGTGGCCTGGCCCGATCCCGCAACAGCGGGCGGCAGCCGTGGTGCGGCATTTGCCATTCAGGGCCACGGGGGGCACATTCCCTCGAACCCTTCGGGTACCAGGAGGTGCCGCCGATGATCCGTCGATTCCCGCTGGCTGTGCTCGCCCTCGCCGTTCTCGCCGCACCGGTCCACGCCGCGCCCGCGCGCCCCTCGCCGCGCGCCCCGGCACTCTCGCCCTCCGGCGCGCCCGTGACGCCCGAGTCCTTCCTCGGCTTCCGCGTGGGCGCGGACCGCAAGCTCGCCGACTACGGCCAGATCGTGCGCTACTTCGGCGCGCTGGCGCGTTCCTCGGACCGCGTCCTCCTTGACACGCTGGGCACGACGACGCTGGGCCGCCCCCTGGTGATGGCCGTGATCTCGAGTGCCGCCAACCTGCGCGACCCGGACCGCTGGCGCGAAGTGACGCGCCGGCTCGCGGACCCGCGCGGGCTCTCCCAGGACGAGGCGGAGCGTCTCATCGGCGAAGGCAAGGTCATCCTCCTCATCACCTGCAGCATCCACTCCACCGAGATCGGCGCGAGCCAGATGGCCATGGAGTGGGCCTGGGACCTCGCGACCAGCGAGGACCCGCAGGTCCTGCAGCAGCTCGACGACGTGATCCTGCTGCTCGTCCCCTCGCTGAACCCGGACGGCACGGACCTGGTGGTGGACTGGTACCGCAAGTACCTCGGCACCCAGTACGAGGGCGGGCGCATGCCGTGGCTCTACCATCACTATGCCGGGCACGACGACAACCGCGACTGGTTCATGCTGAACCTGGCCGAGACGCGGCTCGTGAACCGCGTGCTCCACCACACCTGGTTCCCGCAGGTCTATCTCGACGAGCACCAGATGGGCCAGACCGCGCCGCGCATCTTCGTCCCGCCCTACGCGGACCCGGTGACGCCCCTGGTGCATCCGCTGCAGTGGCGGCTCACCGATCTGATCGGCACCAGCATGGCCTGGCGCCTCGAGCAGGCGCGCAAGCAGGGCGTGATCTACGAGTACCTGTTCGACGCCTACTGGCCCGGCGGCACCAAGAACACGGCCTGTCTCAAGAACGTGATCGGGCTCCTGACCGAGTTGGCCTCGTGCCGCGTCGCCACGCCGGTGTTCGTGGACCCGAACGAGCTCTCGGGCGGCGCGAAGGGCCTGCCGGACTACCGGCTGCAGCACAACTTCCCGAACCCGTGGCCGGGGGGCACCTGGCGGCTGCGCGACATCGTGGACTACGAGCTGATCGCCTCGAACAGCCTGCTGGAGACCTGCTCGCGCCATCGGGCGGAGATCCTGCGCGCCTTCTACGAGATGGGCCTCGAGGCAACCGAGCGCGGCCGGAGCGAGGCGCCCTACGCCTACGTCGTCCCGCCCCTCCAGGGCGACCCGGCGGCCGCGCGCCGCATGATCGAGATCCTGCGCGAGAACGGCCTGGAGGCCCGGCGTGCCGAGGAGGACTTCACCGCCGCGGACGGACGCCGCCTTCCGAAGGGCAGCGTGGTCTTCCTCGCGGCCCAGCCCTACCGGTCCTTCCTCCTGGAGATGATGGAGCGCCAGCGCTACCCGGAGGTCCGCCAGAGCCCCGACGCGAAGGACATCTTCAGGCCCTACGACGTCACGGCCTGGACCCTGCCCCTCATGATGGGCGTGAGCTACGCGCGTGTGGACGCGCCGTTCGAGGCGCGGCTGCCGGTCCTCCAGGGCGAGCCGTGGCCCGCCGGGCGCGTCAGGGGTCCGGCGCAAGCCTGCTGGGCCGTGCCCGCCACGTCCAGCGCGGCCGTGCCATTCGTGAACCGGCTGCTGGCGAATGGGATCAAGGTCGAACGAGCCCTCCAGTCCTTCACCGCCGACGGCCTGGCGTTCGCGCCGGGCGCCTTCCTGGTGCCGGCGGACGACCTGCCCGAGGCGCGCGCCGCGGGCTACCGCCCCGAGGTGGATCTCGCCGGCCTCGCCGCGTGGCCGGCGGTCACGCGCGTGCCGCTGCGGGCTCCGCGCATCGGGCTCTACAAGCCCTGGCTCGCCAGCGAGGACGAAGGCTGGACCCGCTTCGTACTCGACCAGAACGGCTTCCGCTACACGAGCCTCGACAACGCGGCGCTCAAAGCGGCCAGCCTGAACGCGCGCTTCGACGTGATCGTGCTGCCGGACGTGCGCAAGGACATCATCGTGGACGGACGCCGCAAGGCGGAGGACGGACCGGTCTATCAGGAGCCGATGCCGCCGCCGTACGCCGGCGGCATCGGCAAGGAGGGCGTGGCGAACCTGAAGGACTTCGTCGAGCAGGGCGGCACCCTGGTATGCCTGTCCGCGTCCGCGGCGCTCCCGCTCGAGGAGTTCAACCTCCCGGTGCGCGACGTGGTGGCGAAGGCGAAGCCGGGCGAGTTCTCGGTGCCCGGCGCCCTGGTCAACCTCCGGGTGGACAACGCGCAGCCGCTGGGCTTCGGCCTGCCGGAGCAATGCGTGGCCTTCTGCACGGGCGGGCCCGTATTCGCGACCTCGCCCCCGGGCGCGGGCACCGGACGCGCGGTGGTGGCGCGCTATCCGGAATACAAGGACCAGGTGGTGGAGAGCGGATGGGCGGAAGGCACCGCGCTCATGACCGGCCGGGCGGCCGTGGTCGATGCGCAGCTGGGACGCGGGCGCGTGGTGCTCTTCGGCCCGCGGGTCCAGAACCGCGCGCAGATGGTGGGCACCTTCAAATTCCTCTTCAATGCGCTCTACTCGAGCGTGACGGAGCGATAGCGCATCTGCCGCGCCTCGGGCGGCGGGGCGGCGGACGGCGGCCGATCCGGACCCGGTCCGAGGTTCCCGCGCGAGCCGTGGAGTCCACGAGCCCGGTTGCGCAGGGGCCAACCGCAGGCGCAGAGTCGCGCGACCCGCTCTCATCCTTGGAGGATCCCGACCATGCCCCGACCTGCTCTGGTCCTGATCGTGCTGGCCCTCGCGGCACCGATCGCCGGAGTGCTGCCTCCTGCCCGGTGCGCCGCGGCCGCGCGCGCCGGCGGCGCGGGGCCCGCGTCCCGCGAGACGGCCTCCAGCGATTCCCTGGTGCGCGCGCTGGTCTCGCCCGTCCCGTCGCCTTCCACGCCCAACGTGTGCGTGATCCCCGAGGACCAGGACCCCGGCGCGGTGCGCCAGGTGCTGGACGCCCAGGCCGCGGCCTGGAACCGCGGCGACCTCGAGGGCTACATGAAGGGGTACTGGAAGTCGGATTCGCTCACCTTCTACGGCGGGGGCGACGTCGCGCACGGCTGGCAGGTGACCTATGAGCGCTACCGCAAGCGCTACCAGTCGGAGGGCCGCGAGATGGGCCGGCTCGCGTTCGATCCCCTCGAGGTCCAGGTGCTGGGCCCGGGCATCGCATTCGTGCGCGGCGGCTGGAGCCTCCAGATGAAGGAGAGCCGGCCGCACGGCCTTTTCACCCTCTGGCTGCGCTGGTTCCCGGACGCGGGCTGGCGCATCGTTCACGATCACAGCAGCGCTGCGCCGTAACCACTGCCCATAGAAGACGGGGCGGCGCGGCGGAGCCGGTCGCGGACGGGGCCTACCTCACGACCAGTGCCTGGGGCTTGCCCGTGGTCGCGAACCGCACCCGCAGTCTGCGACCCACGCGCCGTGCTGCGAGCCTGCGGCCGTCGAGAGAGGCCGTCCTCGATGCGGTGACCAGCTCGACCTCGCCGCAGGCGCCCGGGGCGCCCGTGACGACGATCGTCTTCTCCCGCCCACGCACACGCGTCTCGAGCACCTCCACGGCGGCGTAGCGGAGCATGTCCCCGCCGCGGAGCGGCAGGTTGAGCGGCAGCACGTAGGACCTCCGCGCCGTGAGGGTCAGCTTGCCACGTGAGGGGAGGCTCGTGGCTCGCGCCTCGCCCGGCAGCACCATGCGGATGCGGCCGGTGCGCGGCTCGTCGTGGTAGTTGGCCACGAACAGGAAGCCGTAACCGCCGTGCGCGCGCAGGCACACCTGCAGGTCGGGGTCGGTCTCGATCGCCGGCCGGACCCCCAGCCGGGCCACGAGGCCCGCCACCAACGCGACCTGATAGTCAAACATGTGGTTGAGGCCGAAGCCGAGCAGGAGCACGCGGCCCCGATCCTTCTCGATGCTCAGTCCGCAGGGCTGCCCGTCCGCGGTCCGGGCCAGGACTTCCGCCCCGGGGGCCTCGTACCAGGACAGGCCGCCTGGCGCGACGGCCTCGATTCCGTCCACGCGGTAGATCGGGTTCCCCTCCCTCCGCCCCGCGAGCTTCACGCCCAGCCAGTCCGCGAGGATCGTGCACGGCTCCCATCCATCGTCCCGCACCGGCAGCTCGGGATTCAGCAGCAGGCGGCCGCCCGACCTCACGTACTCCACCAGCTTGGCCTGCGTCTCCGCGTCCATGAACTCGAGCGTGAACACGACCAGCGCGGGCAGGTGTTTCAGCTCCTCGAGCGTCGCGCGCTCGAGGTCGAGGAGGGAGTAGTTCAGGTGGGCGAGCTGGAGCAGACGGCCGAGCCCGTCGTAGAACAGCTGCTGCTTCTTCCACTCCAGCGCCTCGATGGTCGGGCCGGTCAGGTACTCCGTGGTCCAGTAGGGCGCGTAGAATCCCACCACCACGTCCGCATGCTTGCGGGTGTCGGCGAGCAGCGACCCGAAGCAGCGGAGCTGCCGCCCGAAGTCGCGGAGCGCGGCGAAGTGCGATCGCCTCCTCCCGTCGGTGGCCACCGGGGCCTGCCATTCGTGGTAGGGGCCGAAGGCGCCCATCCCGGGCTCGTTGCGCCCACCCGAGAACATGTAGGCGTTGAGCGCGTTCAGCCCGTGCGCCGCCGAGGTCTTGAGGGTCAGCTCGACGTCCTGCGGATAGAGCCGCGGGCGGTCGCGCATGATGCCGCTCTGCAGCTCCGCGCACATCGCCGGGACCTCCGGACCGCCGATCATCTTCAGGAGCTCGCTGCTGATGGCGAGGTCGTGGAAGTTCTCGTAGTCGACGCGCCGGATCTGGTAGGCGCCGCCGAAGACCACGCCCGGCGCCTGCCCGGGGAAGTCCCGGAACATCATCGCGGTCATGGGAGCGAACACGCCGCGGCCGCGCACGTCGAAGTCGTAGAACTGGGGCAGGTTCGCCATCACCGGCAGCTCGATCCCGTGCGCCGCATAGCGGGCGTGGAGCCCGCCGAAGTAGGTGGCGTAGTAGTGCTGGTAGAAGGCCATCCAATCCAGGAGCAGGCGGAGACCCCGCCGGTCGTCCCCCGAAGGCGGCTGGGCCGCCTCGTCGAAGTCGCGGTAGCGGGTTCCGTGAGCCCGGTTGAGACGCTCGAGGTCACCCTCGTAGCGCTGGCGCAGGAAACCGCGGTACATCCGTTCCGTCGCCGGACCGTAGTCCGCCGCCTTCTGCAGCCACTGCACCATGCCGATCTCGTTGCAGAGCTGCACCAGCACGACGGGTCCGCGCGGATGGGCACGGCGGGACACGATCGGCAGCACGGCGTCGTACCAGCGCCCCACCCGTTCCTGGAAGACCGGGCTGTGATAGGCGAGCAGCGTGGTGTGCGGCAGGTTTGTGATCTCGCGCCCGCGCACGAACACGTCGGGATGGTCGCGGATCAGCCACTGGGGCACGCCCTCGTTCACGAGTTCGGCATTCGAGACCGGCCCGACGCGCGCGATGAAGCGAAGCCCGTGCTTCTCGACCAGCTCGAGGTAGCGCACCAGGTTCCGCTGCGCGTGGGTCTCGCCCGTGAAGTCGAAGCGTCCTTCTTGCGGCTCGTGCCAGAGCCAGGGGATGTAGGTGCTGACCGTGTTGAGACCAGCCGACCGCGCCGCCTGCAGGTGCAGCGGCCAGCACTTCGGATTCAGGCGGAAGTAGTGGATCTCGCCCGAGTAGATGAAGAACGGCTCGCCGTCCAGGAGAAAGCGGCCGCCCTCGCAAGTCATCACGGATGCAAGCTCCTCCACTTCAGCCTTCGAGCCGTGGATTGGGGGCCGGCGAGGCCCTTCGGTCCGCCGGGCGAGCGCGAATGCCCCAGCCCGAGCGCACGGGCATGCCCGGATTCCGCACACTACATCGGCAGGCCCCGACGCCCAAACCCGGCTGCGCCGGGGCTTGTCTATCGTCTGCGGGCCAATGAATTAGCCGGGATGTCGCCATTTCACCCGTTCCCCCACGCCCTGGCGGCATGGGCCGAACGGACGCAGCCGAGGGCCTGCGGCGACACGACGGTGAGGTCGCAACC
>Ga0315277_10012386_pt1 | contig 10699 bp, 12 predicted proteins | sample YL17G05_15_MG_FD_203695 | JGI IMG/M metagenome (GOLD analysis project Ga0315277, IMG submission 203695) | Sediment microbial communities from Yellowstone Lake, YNP, Wyoming, USA - YL17G05_15 | ecosystem: Environmental > Aquatic > Freshwater > Lake > Sediment | place: USA: Wyoming | collected... | reverse complement strand
TTAGGTGCCGAGAAGTGACTCCGCCGGGATTCTCCACTGAGCGGAGAGTTTCTTCACCATTTCAACCGTAAGCCTTCGCTTCCGGCTTAGGATTTCTGACACGCGGTTCCTTCCTCCCAGAATCTTCGCCAGATCCGCTGTCGTCACACCCGATTGCTCCATTCGGAACTTGATTGCCGCCACGGGGTCCGGCGACTCTATGGGGAAATGCTCTTCCTCGTATTTGTCCACCAAAATGGCTACCACCTCGACCGTGTTGGCTTGTCCGGTTCCTCTCTTCGCGTCGAAATTCTCTTCTAGAAAGGCGAGAGCTTGTCTGTAATCTCTCTCAGTCTTGATGGGCTTAAGAGTGAATCTGGCCTTCATATCTCCTCCGCATTGATCCTATCGTACTGCTCATGGGTCCCTACAAATCGGATGTACACTATTTGCGTACTGTAGTTTATTCGGATGATGAGCCGGTACTTGTTGCCTGTGATGTTGAAAACCACTCTTTGGTTTCGAAGGACACTCGCAGACCTGAATTGTACTTTGATGTCATTCGGATGCTGCCACGATGCTCTTCTTGTTTCGGCGAACCAAGCTTTCAGAGGCTGCTCTGAGTCCGGGTGGTTGTCCCAGAAGGCACGCAAATGTGATCGGGCGATGATACGCACTACCCAAAATACGATGTTCCCGAATTGGGAACAAGCGGTAAATCGTTTGATCCTCCAGCCCGGGTGCAACGAGGAAGGTTGCGTCAAGATTCCGTTCGCCTTTCGGTATCGAAATGCACTCGATGGATTCTCGATTTCAACCGCGAGGGTCACCGTCTTTCTTGGAATTCCTGAGTTTACGCCCAATTCCTTACGTTATTCTTCAGTGGAAATTCGTATTTGACATTGAAACTGTGTCTTCGTATAATTGTAAGCCTATCAATAACTTATACGCCCCGAGAGTGCTGTTCTACGCGGGTCGGGTTCATCAAACCGAATTCATTCTTCGGAAAAAATGTCCAACACAGCTAAGTGGATCACAGGAATCATCGCATTTGTCGTCGTCATGGGAGGACTCTTCATCGTCTCGATTGTGGCGATGCTCTTTATGGAGCCCGATGACGAGAGCTCAGGAACTTCCGGTGAGCGCGTGGCAGTCGTTGAACTGAACGAGCCCATAATCGAGTCGCAGGAGATTGTTCGCCAATTCAAGAAATACCGTGAAAACAAATCAGTTAGGTCGATCGTGTTCCGCGTTGAATCACCGGGCGGCGGGGTGTCAGCAAGTCAGGAGATTTACGAGGAAGTCCGCAAGACTCGGAACGCCGGTAAACCGGTGGTCGTCTCGATGGGATCCGTAGCGGCAAGTGGCGGCTACTATGTAGCTTGCGGGGCGAACACCATTGTGGCCAATCCGGGAACTCTCACGGGGAGCATCGGCGTCATTTTTCAGTTTTTGCATTTCAGCGAACTGATGAGCAAAGTTGGAATCGACGCCTCGACATTCAAGACCGGCAAGTACAAAGACATCGGGTCGCCCTTCCGCAAAACGACTGTGGACGAAAAGAAATTCTTCGATCAGTTGTTGGGTGATGTGTACGACCAGTTTGTTACAGTTGTGGCGTCTGAGCGAAAGCTGGATCGCAAGAAAGTGCTCGAATACGCTGACGGGCGTGTGTTTACGGGACGTCAGGCGCTGGCGTACGGTTTTGTCGATACGCTTGGCACATACGAAGATGCGATCGCCATCGCCGCAAAGCTAGGCGGCATATCTGGGAAACCAAAGGTTGTGAAGGAACGGAAGCTCAAGCCGTTCCTCGAGCGGATGCTTGGACAGGCGGTCTCCGGGTTGGCAGAGATGAAGCAGGAATTGTTCAACCAGCCCGTGCTCCAATACAAGTTTACATCACCGTACTAACAATTCGCAGGAGGCACCTTGACAAAAGCTGATATCGTTGATGTCATTGCAGCGGCAACGGGGCTCACGAAGGTGGAAACCGAAGCCGTGGTCGATGGGTTCATCTCCACCGTGATCGACGCGATGAAGGCGGGGAAGAACATCGAGATCCGGGGTTTCGGTAGCTTCAAGGTGAAGAAGCGAAAGGGGAGAATGGCCCGCAATCCAAGAACCGGGGAACAGGTCAAGGTGGAAGAGCATTTCGTACCAATCTTCAAAGTGTCGAAGGACCTGAAGCATGTCGTCGATGAGAACCTCAAGAAACCACCGGGGACAGCCGCGTAATGAAGCCAAAGATCTTGTGCCCGGAATGCCAGGCCGAACTCAAGCTGGGAGCTGAGGTTTGCCCCGGATGCGGAAAATCCTTGGAATGGTCCTCGGTGAAGTCCGATTCGGAATCGGACTCTACTGGACGCACTTGCCCAAGCTGCGGAACCGAGAATCTGGCCGAAGCAGAATTCTGTAGCTCCTGCGGTTCCAGACTCCTGGGGGCGAGGGGGAAGGCAAAGCAGCAAGTGAAGTCTTCTCAGCGCACCGAGAAGAATCGTGATGCGAAGAAGAAGGATGTTGAGTCCGGTCCGCTGTTCTCACCGAAAGTGATTTTCGGCTTTCTTGGCATTCTGGCAGTCTTTGTCGCGGCAATGTGGTTTTTCTCAGGACGTGATCAGGCTCCTGTGAAGGAGCAGGCCGGTCCTGCCGTGCAACAGATGCAGATGCCAGCGGCAAACATGCAGCTGGCAGCTCAGATCACGGATTTGGAAAAGCAGGTGATGGCAAATCCATCCGATTTCAAAGCGATGCTTTCACTGGCAAATCTCTCGCATGATGGGCGTTTCTTCGACAAGGCGATTACATACTACAAGCGCTACCTGGCAAAGAATCCGAAGGATGCGAACGCTCGTGTTGATTTGGGGATATGCTATTTCGAGACCGACAATCTGGACGAAGCACAGAACCAAATGAAGACGGCGCTGAAATACGATCCCAAGCACCTGCAGGCGCATTTCAACATGGGGATCGTGACGCTAAAAGCCCGAAAGATCCAGGAATCGAACGAGTGGTTCAAGAAGACTATTGCCCTTGCTCCCCCGAACAGCGAAATGGGGCAGCAGGCGAAGCAGTTCCTCGAGCAGCATTCTAGTCCACTGATCCAGAACAAATAAGGGAGAGCGCCATGCCGAGTGGTAAGAAGCGTAAGCGCCATAAAATGGCGACGCACAAGCGCAAGAAACGCTTGCGGAAGCAGCGCCATAAGAAGAAGAACCGGTAGTCCCATTTTGACCGGAGTTAGCAAGCGAAGTGCCGCTAACTCCGATGTCAAAATGAGGATCCCGCAATTCTTTGTTGCGGGAACCCAACAAAGTGTCAGCAACGTATTCTTGACCGGAGTTAGCAAGCGAAGTGCCGCTAACTCCGATGTCAAAATGAGGATCCCGCAATTCTTTGTTGCGGGAACCCAACAAAGTGTCAGCAACGTATTCTTGACCGGAGTTAGCCGCCTTCGGCAGCTAACTCCACGGTCAGATTGACAACCCCGTTGTCTCCTCTCCGGGATCTCCGCTACATGGAATTTCCACGTGACGCGTTTTTGAATCATCTCACTTGGTTCAAGGTTTTCTTCACTGCTTGTTCCTAATCCGCGGCCGACGGTCACTCCCGAGTGCTTCTATCGGCCTGCCCGCCTACGTGAACCGCAGAGGGCAGGCGGGGAGTCCAGAACAGAGAACGAGCAAATCCCTGAGCCCGCAGAACGCCGAGACCTGGGCATTCGCTTAGGACGTGCCGGTATGACAATGCACCCCACTCCCACACCTTGACCTCCATGCGACCCTCCAAGTCCTACTTTGTGTATATCATGGCCAGCAAGCGAAACGGTACACTGTACATTGGTGTGACAAACGACATCGAACGCAGGGTCCACGAGCATAAGAATGATCTGAACGAGGGATTCACCAAACGGTATCAAGTCCATAGACTCGTCTGGTATGAGGTCCACGACGACATACTGCAGGCCATCCAACGGGAGAAACAGTTGAAGAAATGGAATCGCCGCTGGAAATTGGCGTTGATAGAGAAGCACAATCCGACGTGGCTGGACTTAGTCGACGAAGACGGATTTGTGCTTTCACTACCGAGAGAATGACGACAATCCACCGCTTCCTTGTCACTCCCGAACGCCTTGACCGGCCTGCCCGCCTTCATGAATTCAGAAATGAGCACCGCCAAAGCCCCGAACCCAGAGAGTTCACGTTCTGGACACCCGCTTAAGACTTGCGGGTGTGACAAAGGGGACGATTGTCACTCCCGAATGCTCTTATCGGCCTGCCCGCCTTCATGAACCGTACGAGGCAGGCGGGGAGTCCAGAACTGAGGACCACCAAAGCCCCGAGCCCAAAGAGCACTACGTCCTGGACACGCACTCACAGAATGCGAGTGTGATAATGCGGCCCACGAGCATTGGCACCCGGATTTCGTCGCGCGTTCTCCCCCCATTCCTCAAACCTGAGAATAGCCTCAAAACCAACGATTCCAGTGCTAATCGATTTTCTTGTTTCTTTTGCTCTTATTTTCTACTTTTATTTGCATTCCGAGTGTAGCTTCGCTGACATTTTTTCATGGAGGATTGTATGGCAGACGACAACAACGATGGCATGGCCAAAGGTTTGATCGTTGGTTTCATAGCCGGCAGCGTGGTCGGCGCGGTCCTGGCCTTGTTATACGCACCGAAGACCGGAAGGGAGTTCCGCAAGGACATCAAGGAAAAGACCGGTGAACTGGTCGACAAAGGTGAGGAGTATCTCGCCAAGGCAAAGACAAAAGCTTCGGAGATTATGAACGAAGCAAAAAAAAAATCTAACACCCTGATTCTGGATGCCCGCAAGCAGGCGGACAGCCTGATGGGAGACGCGGAACGAATCCTCTCCGACGCCCGAAACAAGACGGGCCTCTAAGGAACACGTTCCCGATGCCCGCGGGATCAGTGTGCTGATCGAAACGACGTTTTAGTACTCTCTTGAGAGGAACTCCACGTGGAAACTGTTCTCCAGCTCATCCAAGCAATTGCGCTCATAAGCCTGACGGTCCTGTGCGTGTATCTCGTCATCGTGCTTGCCAGCGTCAGACGCGATCTGGCGGAATTTGCGCAGCGTTCCAAGCCTGTGCTCGACAACCTCGCTTTCATCACCGAAAAGCTGAAGTCAACGGCGCAGAAAATTGATGATCACGTCGACATTGTCAAGGGCTCGCTCAACTCCTTCAAGAGCGTGGCCGATAATGTCCTCTTGCTCGAAGAGCGCGTTCAGCAGCGGCTCGAGGAACCCATTCTTCAGGTTGCATCGATCATCGGAACCATTGTGAGCAGCGTTGGAGTGTTTTTTGATCGGTTCCGACCCCGTGCATGATCTCAACCGATGTTCGTGAGCCCCGCCAGACCCGCTCGACCGGGCCCGCCCGGCCCTGCCGTTCGGACGGGTCGATCGGCGAGCTGGTCTGCTCACGAACCGGCTGCTTGATCTGCACCCCTGAGCAGTCCTCTCGTCCTATCTATCACTTCTGAAGAATGAGGAGATACCGTGGCTAGCGCGCCCCAAAAAGAATATACGACGGACAAAATCCGCAACATTGCATTTATCGGACACGGCGGGTCCGGGAAAACGACCATCTCGGAAGCCGTGCTCCTGACCTCCGGAACATCCACAAGATTCGGCAGGGTGGAAGACGGCAGCTCAATCTCCGACTACCACCCCGACGAGATCGAACGAAAGATCTCCATCAACGCCTCCCTGCTCCACTGCGATTGGGAAACCTTCAAATTCAACATCCTCGACACACCCGGCTATTCTGACTTCACGGGAGAAGTGGTTTCCTCCCTGCGTGTCTCCGATATCGCTGTCGTTCTCTTGAAAGCCGTCGAGGGCACCGAGGTCGGAACGGAGATCGTTTGGAACTACACGAAGCGTTATCAAACACCTGCTATCCTGATCGTCAACAAGCTCGACAATGAAAACGCGGACTTCGATCACGCGTTCGCATCGGCAAAGAACCGGTTCGGAGCCGACGCGACATTGGTCCAGTTCCCCGCAAACCAGGGACTGACATTCGATTCCATCGTTGACGTTCTGAAGATGAAGATGTACAAGTACCAGCGCGATGGAAGCGGACGCTTCACGGAAACCGATATCCCCGCCGAATTCAAGGAGAAGGCGGAGGCACTGCATGAAGAGCTCATCGAGAAAATCGCCGAGACCGATGAAGACCTGATGAACAAGTTCTTCGAGGATGGGACGCTCAAGGACGCGGATTTGCAGAAGGGCCTGAAGCTTGCACTCAACACGCGCAAGATCTTCCCGGTTTTCTGTGCCGCCGCCAGCATGAATATCGGCATCAGCCCGATACTAAGCTTCCTGGTTCAATACGGACCTTCACCCGCGGACCGCGGTCCGGTGCAGGCAAAGGATCAGAAGAATCAGGACATCCAGGTCGCGCCCGACGCAAACGCACAGCCCTCGCTCTTCGCGTTCAAGACAGTTTCAGAGCAGCACGTTGGTGAGCTGTCGTTCTTCCGGGTCTACTCTGGCACAGTGACGCCGGGCCTCGACCTGACGAACAACTCGAACGGCAAAGTCGAGCGCCTCGGGCAAATCTTCGTCATGAATGGCAAGGAACGCCGCGACGTCGGGAAACTTCTCGCAGGCGACATCGGCGCAGTGGTGAAGCTGAAGGACACGCATACCAACAATACGCTCAGCAGCAGGTCGTTCTCGGTGTTGTATCCGCCAATCGAGTTCCCCGAGCCGGTCATCCGTATGGCTATTAAGGCCCGCGCAAAAGGGGATGAGGACAAGATTGGCACGGGGCTTCACTATCTCCACGAAGAAGATCCAACATTCCTTGTCCACGTCGATGGTGAATTGAGCCAGACGATCATTGCAGGACAGGGCGAACTGCACCTGCTGATCGTCACGAAGCGGCTGAAAGAGAAATACGGTGTCGATGTCGATCTGGCCGAGCCGAGGATCCCGTACAAAGAGGCGATCAAGGCGAAAGTGAACGAGATCGAATACAAGCACAAGAAACAGACGGGCGGGCGCGGTCAGTTTGGCCACGTCTATCTCAAGCTGGAGCCGTTGCCGCGCGGCGGCGGATTCGAATTCGTCGACGAAGTGGTCGGCGGCGTCGTCCCCGGCCGTTTCATCCCGGCAGTGGAAAAAGGCGTCATTGAGACAATGCACCGCGGCGTTCTTGCCGGCTATCAGATCGTCGATGTGAGGGTGACGATCTTCGACGGATCGTATCACACGGTCGATTCCGACGAGCATTCGTTCAAGATCGCCGGCGCCATGGCGTTCAAGAAAGGATTCCTCGAAGCCAGGCCTGTCCTGCTCGAGCCGATTAACGAGATCGAGGTCATCGTTCCCGATGAGTACATGGGCGACGTGATGGGCGATATCTCCGGTCGGCGCGGGAAGATCTCCGGCATGGAGTCGGAGGGGAGCTTCCAGAAGATCAAAGCGCTGGTGCCCATGTCCGAGATTCATAAGTACTCAACGATCCTCCGGTCGATGACCCAGGGCCGCGGCGTGTATCGCACAAAGTTCTCTCATTATGAGGAGCTGCCGAGAGAGCAGGCGGAGAAGGTGATCGCTGCAAAGGAGAAGGCGAAGGAAGAGGAGGAGTAGTCCGCAACGGACGTTTCTCAAGCCCGCCGAAAGCGGGCTTGGTTTTTTTCAGGGCAGGAGGGTCACGCGGATTTCACCCGCCGTAGCTCGGAAGGGCGAAGGCGGGGCGTGACCGTTCCTGTGCGGATGTGCCCCCGACAGAATACGTCCCGACGTAGAGCGTCGGGACAAGTCGTGCAAAGCGAAGCACGCCCTTCCACCTGGAAGGGCACACTTCGTTGTGACCCGAACGCGCAGAGTAAACAACCACCAACACATCTAGATCCACTATGCCCTCCCTCGAAAACAAAATCAAACAGAAAAAAACCCGCATTGGCGTTGTCGGACTGGGATACGTCGGACTGCCGCTGGCGGTCGAGTACGCCGCGAAGGGCTTTGAGACCGTCGGCATCGAAGTCGACACAAACAAAGTCAACGCTATCAATACAGGCAAGAACTACATCGACGACGTCGATAACAAGGTTTTTGCCAAAGTGACGAAGAGCGGCAAGCTCAGAGCCGCTGCGACCTATGATGACGTCGGGAAGCTGGACGTGATATTCATCTGCGTTCCGACACCGTTTACAGCGAACAAAGAGCCGGATATCTCATACATCATCGCCTCCGCAAAGGAGATCGCCCCCCGGCTCCGTAAGGGACATCTGATCATATTGAAAAGCACAACATTCCCTAACACCACCGAGGGATACGTCCAGCCGATTCTGGACGCGTCCAAGCTCAGGGTCGGGAAGGACTATTTTCTCGCTTTTTCGCCTGAGAGGATCGACCCGGGTAACAAGAAATGGGGGACTTGCAACACGCCGACAGTCGTCGGCGGAGTCACTCCCGAATGCACAAGGCTTGCATGCCTGATCACTGAACAGGCGGTCTCGAAGGTCGTTCCAGTTTCAAGCCCGAAAGTCGCAGAACTGGAGAAGCTTCTCGAGAACATCTTCCGGAGTGTCAACATTGCGCTGGTAAATGAGCTGGCCCAGTTGTGCGACAGGATGGGCGGCGTCAATGTCTGGGAGGTTGTGGAAGCGGCGGCGACGAAGCCGTTCGGTTTCATGCCGTTCTATCCCGGTCCGGGTATCGGCGGACATTGCATTCTGATCGACCCATACTATTTGTCCTGGCTCGCCCGCGAGCACGATTTCCAGACGAATTTCATCACGCTTGCCGCCGAGACGAATGAGAACATGCCGTTTTATGTGAAGAACATGGTTCAGCGCGAGATCAGCATGATGCCCGTGGCGTTCAAGGACGCGAAGATTCTGATCCTCGGTGTCGCCTTCAAGCGCGATGTGGACGACATCAGGCATTCTCCGGCACTCAAGGTCATGGAGCTTCTGCTGAAGGACGGCGCGCGCAACATCAGCTACAACGATCCCCACGTGCCCCAGGTGAAGGTGCACAATCACCAGTTTCAGTCGGTCGAGGTGACAAAAGAGCTTCTCCGCAGTGCGGACTGCGTGGTGATTACTACGGACCATAGCACGTACGATTATGAGGCGGTGGTCAAGAACTCGCGGTGCGTAATCGATACACGGAACGCGACGAAAGCGGTAAAGCAAGGTCGAAACAAGATCGTGCTTTTAGGGGACGGGAAGTAGGCAGCGGTGGCACATTCGAGTAGGCAGTACGGAGTATGGAGTAGGCAGTACACCCCGAGCGAGCGTTGTTCGCGAGTCGAGGGGTAAGGAGTAAGGAGGAAGCGGTGGCAAAGGATGTGGTTGGATATCGTGGATTCAAGGACTTACACGTGTACCAGCTGGCCTATGCGCTTGCTATGGAGATCTTTCACGAGACCAAGACTTTCCCTCTGGAAGAGAAGTACTCGCTGATTGACCAGATCCGGAGGAGTTCGAGATCAATCCCGACGAATCTGGCTGAGGCGTGGAAGAAGAGAAAATACGAGAAGGCTTTCGTAAGCAAGCTGGTTGATTGCTCCAGCGAAGCCGCAGAGGTCGAAGTCTGGCTTGATTTCTCGCGAGATTGTGGTTACCTGAGGAAGGATCGATACGAGTATTTCGCTGGGAAGTATGACGAGATTGGCAGAATGCTGTATTCGATGATCAACCAACCAGGCAAGTTTGTTGCGGGGGTGAAACGATAACATGATGAGTAAGCAGTACGGAGTATGGAGTATGGAGAAGGATTGCCTGCTGGCTCCTGCTTGCTGTTGTCTCCCTACTGCATTCTGCTTACTCCCTACTCGAAGATTTGAGGTGTCAGCATGAAACGTCTCTTTTCACCATGGCGTTCTGCATACATAGCTTCATTCAAGACTGCAAAGCCCCGCACCGGATGCCTCTTCTGTCGCATCGCCAAGCAAAGCAAAGATTCGCAAAACTACGTTCTCTGGCGCGGCGAGCACTGTTTCCTTGTCATGAACCTCTATCCGTACAACAGCGGGCACCTGATGGTCGTGCCATATAAGCATACACCGGATATGGGCTCGCTCTCTGATGAAACGAACATAGAGATCATGCAGACCGCTGATCGCGCGATGAAAGCGCTGGTCAAGGTTAGCGAGCCGCAGGGATTTAATTTCGGAGCAAACCTTGGCCGGGCGGCGGGAGCAGGGATCGACAAGCATGTGCATTTCCATATCGTCCCGCGCTGGTCCGGTGATACGAACTTCATGCCGGTGCTGGCGGACGTGAAGCTGATATCAGAGGATATGCGCAAATCGTGGAAGGAGCTTAAGAAGGTACTAGAGAAGTGAACAGTGAACCGTGAACAGTAAACAGTAAAGCGTGAGCAAACTCGTTGACTGTTCCAGCGAGGCCGCCGAGGTCGAAGTCTGGCTAGATTTCACCCGGGATTGCGGCTACCTGACTCAGGATAGATGCACATATTTTGCCGCGAAATATGACGAGGTCGGCAGAATGCTATGTTCGATGATCAATCAACCAGGCAAATTTGTCGCAGGGAAGTAACTGTCGCACAATGAATAGGGAGTATGGAGATCGACGGTCTGTGGGCTGGTGCCTGCTGCCTTCTCCCTACTGCATACTTCACTCTCCATACTCATCGGATTCTTCAGAGATCTTTCTAGTCACAACCTGCAAAGGAGGACTGCATGAAGCTCAACGCAAAAGCTTTTT
>Ga0315277_10012384_pt1 | contig 10700 bp, 9 predicted proteins | sample YL17G05_15_MG_FD_203695 | JGI IMG/M metagenome (GOLD analysis project Ga0315277, IMG submission 203695) | Sediment microbial communities from Yellowstone Lake, YNP, Wyoming, USA - YL17G05_15 | ecosystem: Environmental > Aquatic > Freshwater > Lake > Sediment | place: USA: Wyoming | collected... | reverse complement strand
TCCGCCCGCACTGGCGGAGGTGATGTTTTCTCAAAAATGAAATATGAAGGCGGAGTTCATCGGGTTCAAAGAATTCCCAAAACCGAAAAAGTGGGGCGAATTCATACCTCAACTGCATCCGTCGCCGTTTTGCCCAAACCTAAAGAAACGGAAATTAAAATCGGCCCTAATGATTTGAAAATCGACGTATATAAGTCTTCCGGTCCCGGTGGCCAATATGTAAATAAAAGAATGACAGCTGTTAGGATTACTCATTTACCTTCAGGACTTGCTGTTACCTCTCAAACGGAAAGAAATCTGCAACAGAATAGGGAAAACGCACTGAGTATTCTGGGAGCTAAACTTTTGGAAAGAAAAACAATAATTGAGACGGAAAAAATGGGTAACAAAAGAAAAATTCAGATTGGCGGGGCGAAAAGAGCTGAAAAGATCAGAACGTATAATTTCCCCCAAGATAGAGTTACCGACCATAGGATAAAAAAAAGCTGGCACGGAATAGAAAAAATTTTAAACGGCGAGGTGGAACCAATTATCAAAACTCTTAAAAAATCAACGCTGGGTTAAACTTCCCTTTTCTATTGCTTCAATATCATCTTCGTATTGACTGGCAAGATTCAAAACCGAATCTCCGTAAAATCGGTATTTTGTATTTACTGTACCAGAAAAATAAATCATAGCTGCCTTCCATTCGGCATCTCGTGTTTTTGCTCCAGCTCCATAATCTGATAAATATAAAGAGGCAGCCAAAAATGCATCTTTAATATCCCAGGGATCAGCTGCTTTTCCCGTAATTGCTTTGACTCTGTCTCGGTATCTCATCCAAGTCGAGGGAATAAACTGAGCCGGCCCCATTGCCCCACCCCAGCCATATTCCATTGGACAAGAAACAGGAGTATTAAAAGGGTCTCTTCCTAACTCTTGGGTAATTGACAAAAAATAAGGAACATCTCTGGTTGGACTCATGGTTTTGGGCGCTTTTTTTCCGGTTTGAATCCTGATTCCTTCTCCGGTTTTAGTATTAACTAAATAACATTGACCAACATTTCTTCCTATATTTGATTCCTGGGTTAAAATGGCTAATAAAAAAGCAGGTCTAACGCCGGTAAGGGCTTCTGCGTATTTTGCAATTTCATAGGCTTCGCCAAAAGTAGGAGCCTTGGGTACGCCAATCAACTCAAAAATTCGAGCTCTAATTTCTTGGGCTTTCTTTTGGGTTTCGGTTAGCAATTTTTGATACTCTGACTCCTTGCCTTTGGTCTTTTCTAAAATTGATTCCTGCTCTTTTTTAGTGGTCTGGCTCTCCTGTTTTTGAAGAAGCTGAATTTCCAGTATCTTTTCCAAATCATCTTTTTCTTCGTCCAAAGATTGTTTTTGGCTTTCTAAGTATGATTTTAAGCTTTTAATATTTTCTAAAAGCTCCTGGTTTTTAGTACTTAGTGACTCCAAGGCCACCAGGTTATCAAAAAAATCAGAAATTTCTGGCTCAGAAAGCAAAATTTCAATTAACGACTTCTGGTCTTCTTCGTAAATAGTTCTTAAAATATAAGATAACTTTTCTTTAGAATCTTCGATTTTTAAGGAAGTTTTCCCAATAGAAGCTTCGGTATCATTAATTTGAAAAGATAGGTCTTTAATCATAACGTTGCTTTGTTGAATTTGGAGATCTAACTTTGCAATTTTTTTCTTTAAAATAGAAATCTGGTTTTGAAGAGTTTTCTTTTCTTGTTGGGTCTTGGTGATATCTCCTTCATACTGAGAAATCTGTTCCTCCAAATTTTTTAATTCATCTTCCAGCAATTTACGTTCTTCAATCGGTGAAAGCTGAGCAAAACAAAAAATGGTCGGCAAAATAAAAGCCGTCAACAAGAGAAACGATAAACAAATTTTTGAAATCCGGGAAGACATCCTTAATTGGATATTAGAAATTAGGATTACTTTTTTTCCTCTTTTGTCTCCTCCATCACCTCTTTTTCTTCAACTTTTTCTTTCTTTTCAACCTTTTCTACTTCTTCCACCTTTTCTTCAATTGGTTTTACCAATTCTTCTTCAACTTTTTCAAGAGGAGAAACCGAGGCAACTATTTCTTCTGGTTTTTTTAAAATTTTTACTCCCTCGGGAGTTTTCAAATCTGAAATTTTAATATTGTCTTCAAAGGTCTTCAGGCTTTCCACTATAACCTTTATTTCTTTTGGAAGGTTTTGAGGTAGAGCCCTAACCTCTACTTCAGAAATATCTTTTACTAAAGTGCCTCCCAAATCTTTAACCGCTGGAGAGAGCCCTTCAAAAACTAAGGGGACTTTAGCAATAATTTCTTTTTCAAGTATTGGTTGATAAAAATCAACGTGAATGGGTTTGGAGGTTATTGGGTCTCGTTGAACTTCGTGGATTAGAACCGGCGTTTTCTGTTCTTCAACTTCTAAAGAAATCAATGTGCTTTCTCCAGCCTGTTGATAAATTTTTTCAAATTCTTTTAAGTTGATTTCAAGAGGAAGGGCTTTTTTCCCTCGACCGGAGGTCATTTTTGGTCCATAAAAAATAGCGGGTAAAACACCACCCTTACGAAGAGTTTTCGTTTTCCTTCCCATGTCCTTGCGGATTTTTGCCTTTAAAGTAAACATGTCACTTTATTATGCGAATGATTTGAACTGGACAGATATCGGCTGCTTCTTGACTACACTCAACTTTGGTTGTTTCCAATTCTTCGTTTCCAGTTTTAGAATTTTTTTTCGAGCCAATTAAATGGGATTTTCCATCTTCAATTAATTCAAAATACTTCGGGCATAACGTATGGCAAGAGCTGCAACCAATGCATTTTTCTCTTTCTAAAATTATTTTCATAGGAATTTTAAATTTTATTAACAGAACCAAATAATTTAATTTTTTCTTCAACGACCTTTTGAACCGCCTCTATCACTTGAGGTAAGATTTTGTAGGGTTTTACTTCCTTGGGTTTTGCTCTTAAAGATTTTTCTAATGACTTTCTCCAAGCCACTCTTAACTCAGTACTAACATTAATTTTAGTAATGCCCAATTTAATAGCTTTTTTGATTTCATGAGGAGAAATTCCAGACCCTCCATGTAAAACTAGGAAAACATTGCTCTTTTTTCTAATTTCTTTTAATCTTTTAAAATCAAGCCGTTCGGGCATCTCGGTGAAAATCCCGTGAATATTGCCAATAGCAATTGCCAAACTATCTACCCCGGTCTCTTTGACAAATTTTTCAACCTCTTCGGGCTTTGTTAAATCTTCTTTTTTTATTTTAAATTTTCCTCGATGAACTTCAGAAGTTTCTCTTATGCAGCCTAATTCGCCCTCCACCCAAATTCCCTTTTTGTGGGCGAAGCCAACAACTTTTCTTGTCTTTTTTATATTCTCTTTGAGTTTTAAACCTGAGCTATCGAAATGAATATAATCGTATCCTGAGTTTATAGCCTTTTTAATATACTCTAAAGATTTGCCGTGGTCAAGGTTAAGAAAAACTGGAATTTTGTATTTTTCACAAAAGGCTTTTTTCATTACTACCGCTTTCTCTATGCCAAAAAATTGACTTTCTCCTTCCGACGTCTCCAAGATAACCGGTGATCGGAGTTTTTTAGCAGCTGCTAAAATTCCCTGTAGCTGTTCAAAGGTTGAAAAATTGAATTTGCCGATCGCCCAACCTTCTTTTTGGGCTTTTTTAAAAATTTTCAGTTTCTTTTGGTAATCTTTCATTAAAATAGTGGTGTTTTTTTAATTTTTATTCTTGGAAATGGCTGCCCCCTTTTTAATAAGCCTTCTTTCGCCCCCAATTTATTGATATTGAAAGCGGAATTTGCAATTCCCAACTGTATTGCAAATATTATATTGTTGGTTTTTAGATATCCTGAAAGAAACCCGGAGTTAAAAGAATCGCCAGCACCGGTGCTGTCTATTAATTTTATTTTTAAAGTCTTGGCTTGATATAAGTATTTCCCGTCTGAAACAACTGCACCATCAGCGCCCTTTGTCATTATACAAATTCCGGGAACTAATTTGTCTAATCTCTGGAAAATTGCTTTTTCTTTTTGGTAAGGAATTTTAGTAAGCAGAGAAGCCTCTTCTTTATTCAAAATTAGAATATCAACTTTTGCTAAAATTCTATTCAGTGCGGGCCTTGGCAAAGTTAATTGATTGTAGCCGGGATTTAAAGTTGTTTTTATTTTATTTTTCTTTGCAAAGTCAACCAACTCTTCTGTAATTTTCGCCATTTGCTCAGCGAAAGGGGCCAAATAAAACCATCTGGTATTTTTTATTTTTTGCCAAGGAATATCCTTTTTAGATAAAATATCCGCTGCCCCCCTGTAAACCAAAATGGTTTTTTCTCCGTCGGGATGACTTAAAATCACTGAAACATTGGTCGGTTTTTTGTTCGTTTTTTGAATTAAACTTGTATCAATTTTCAATCTTTTAAGCTCTTCTATTGCTAATTTTCCGAAATGATCATTGCCCACTAAGCCACAATAAGCCACTCTGAGTCCCTGCCTGACAAAAGTGGCAGCCGCATTAGTGCCGCCGCCACCCGTAGAAAAAGCGATATCATCAATTTTCATTTTTGTAGCAACCGGCAGGCAAATGCTTCGAGTCGTGTCAAAGGTTTTATTCACAATCGGCGAAAATTTCTTTGATTTTAGATAAATATCCTGGGTCGCCGACCCGAATGTAATAATGTCGTATTTCATAATTTTTTTTCAGTCTTAGCGATTTCAATTGTTGTTTTAATTACAGTGTCTGGGCTTAAAGACATTGATTCTATCCCCTGCTCTACCAAAAATTCAGCAAATTCTTCGTATACCGAGGGGGCTTCGCCGCAAATGCCGACATATTTTTTCCTTTTTTTACAAACTTTAATGACCTTGGCAATCATTTCTTTTACGGCTTCATTTCTTTCATCGCCCCTATTTGAAACCAAAGCCGAATCTCTATCTAATCCTAAAACTAATTGAGTAAGGTCGTTTGAACCAATACTCATTCCGTCAAAAATTTCCAAAAACTTATCGGCCAAAATAACATTTGAAGGAATTTCGCACATTACAATTACCATTAAGCCATCATTTCCTCTTTCTAATCCGTTTTCTTTCATTAAATTCAAAACTTTTTCACCTTCTTCAACCGTCCGGCAAAATGGAATCATAACCCAAATATTTTTCAGACCAAAAACATTTCTGACCCTTTTTATTGCTTCACATTCCATTTTAAAAGCCGGCCTAAATTTTTCATCATAATATCTTGAGGCTCCTCGCCAGCCAATCATTGGGTTTGCTTCTTCCGGTTCAAAAATTTCCCCACCAATTAAAGTCCGGTATTCATTTGTTTTCAAATCAGATAGTCGGACAATTACTGTCTTCGGATAGAAGGCAGCAGCAATTTGAGCAATCCCTTCGGCTAATTCTTTAATAAAATGTTCTTTTTTATTCTTGTGTTCGACAGTAATTTCTTCGATTTGTTTGATAATTTTTTGGAGATTTTTTTGCTTTTTACTTTGAATTTTGAGTTTATTGAAATGATAAAGAGCCAGCGGATGAACTCTAATTTTTTCAGCCAAAATAAATTCAATTCTGGCTAATCCTACTCCTTCATTCGGTAAAAATGATAATTTAAAAGCGTTCTCTGGCGCACCGATATTCATCATTATTTTTGTCTCCAATCTCGGAATTTTTTTTAAGTCGTATCTTTTGATTTCAAAAGGAACTTTTCCCCAAAAAACCTTCCCATTCAATCCCTGAGTACAATCAACGGTTATCACCTCGCCAGTATTTAAAATTTGAGTTGCTTTTTGGGTGCCAACAATTGCCGGAATTCCAAGTTCTCTCGCTACTATTGCAGCATGGCAGGTCCTTGAACCTTCGTCTGTAATAATTGCCGAAGCGATTCTCATTACCGGAACCCAATCAGGGTCAGTCATTTTCGTAACCAATACCTCTCCTTTTTGAAATTCTCCAATCCTTGAAATACCAGGAATTAATCTTATTTTTCCCTGACCAATTTTATTTCCAATAGCAATTCCAGTTAAAACTGGCTGTTGTTTAGTTTTTATTTTATATTCCTCGTAAAAATTTTTGACTTTTTGAGAGTAAACGGTCTCTGGTCTTGACTGAACTATAAATAGCTGATTTGTTTTTCCGTCTTTTGCCCATTCAATGTCTTGGGGAATTTTGTAATGATCCTCAATGAGACAAGCCCATCTGGCCAAAGTTAAAATTTCTTTATCAGTCAAAGAAAAACTTAATTGATCCTTCGGTAAAACTCCAACCTCTTTCAACCCGCCCTCTTTTTTAAATACGTATTTTTTTGTTTTCCGGCCTAAATTTTTTATGATAATAGATTTGTAACCTCGCCTTAGGGTTGGCTTGAAAACACAGAATTGGTCAGGCGTAATTTTCCCCTTAACTATCATTTCACCTACTCCAAAAATAGAATTAATTAAGACAATGTCTCTAAAACCAGTTTCGGTATCTAAAGTAAATATTATACCCGAGGAAGCTAAATCACTTCTTACCATTTTTTGAACTCCTACCGAAAGCCCGAGTTTGAGATTGGAAAACCCCTTTTCTTCGCGATAGGCAATGGCCCTATCGGTAAAGGTGGAAGCAATAGACTTCTTTATCGCTTCTAACAAATTATTTTCTCCGGAAACATTTAAATAGGTCTCGAATTGGCCGGCAAAAGAAGCACCAAGTGTGTCCTCAGCAACCCCTGAAGTTCTTACTGCCACATCAGGATTTGAACCGTATTTTTCCCCCAATTCTCGATAAGCCGTAATTATTTCCTTTTTTAAGTCCTCCGGTAATTTTCCTCTCAGAATAAGATTTCGGGACAATTTTCCGGTTTTTTGCAAACTTTCAATGCTTTTGGGGTTAAATTTCTGAAAGATTTTTTTTAACTCTTTGTCAATTTTATTAATTCTCAAATAATGCCAGTAAGCATCAGTGGTTAAAGCAAAGCCATTTGGAATGTTAACGCCTTTTTGGGTTAATTTAGAAAACATCTCTCCCAAAGAAGCGTTCTTTCCCCCGACTAAAGGTACGTCTTTTTTTGATATCTGATTAAACCAGAGAATATATTTTTGCTTTTTATTCATTTTTTTTATTTATCTAAGATATTTTTAATTTTCTCCACGCTTTCGGGATTAGATAAAGTTGATAGGTCCCCCAGCTCTTCTCCTGTAAATAATCTTTTTAAAATTCGGCGCATGATTTTTCCGCTCCTGGTTTTTGGCAAATCCTCAACCAAATAGACATTTTTTGGCAAAGCTATGGGACCGATTTCTTTTTTAATCTGGTCTACCACTTCCTTTTTAATCTCTTCTGAGGGCCGTCCTCCGCTATAAGCGACGAAAGCAATCGGCACCTCGCCTTTTATCTCATCGGGAACTCCCACCACCGCTGATTCAGAAATTTCAGGATGCAAATTTATGGCATTTTCCAGCTCGCCGGTCGAAACCCTGTGCCCTGCCACCTTAATCACGTCATCTACCCTACCAATAATCCGAATTAATCCATTTTTATCTTTGAGGGCGCCGTCAGAGGTAAAATAAACTTTATTATTATATTGGCTCCAGTAAGTTTCTAAATATTTTTCTGGGTTTTTATAAATTCCCCTTAATAATCCCGGGGCAAATGGCGGCAGGATAGCTAAATTTCCTGCCTTTCCCGTTTCGCAAGAGTTTCCTTTTTCATCAAAAATATCGGTTTTAAGTCCTGGAAACGGCAAGCCGGTAAAAGACGGCTTAAAAGGACCTATACCGGGCAAGGAAGTGATTAAAATTCCGCCGTTTTCCGTCTGCCACCAAGTATCAATAAGCGGACATTTTTCTTTCCCGATTTCTTTAAAATACCACAGCCAAGCAGATTCATCTATCGGTTCTCCAACTGAACCTAAAAGCCGCAGTGTATCTAATTTACAACCCTTGAAAGCTTCTACACCTGTTTTTTCCAGCATTCTAATGGCAGTGGGAGCAGTATAAAAAATTGTTATTTTTTGCTCATCAATAATTTTCGCCCATCTGTCAGGAGTCGGAAAAATTAGCAACCCCTCAAAAATCACGAATGTCGCCCCGCAAAGCAAGGGCCCATAACAACTGTAAGTATGTCCCGTTACCCACCCAATGTCAGCCGTTGACCAAAAAATGTCTTCATCTTTTAAATCAAATATCCATTTTGAAGTGGCGTACGCCTGAACCGCATAACCTGCGGTTGTATGCAGACAACCCTTTGGCTTTCCGGTACTGCCAGAAGTGTAAAGAATGAACAAAGGGTCTTCTGAATCCATTATTTCTGGCTCGCATTCTGCTGATTCATTTTGAACCAATTCATGCCACCAAAAATCCCTGCCTTCCTGCCAATTAACACTATTTTCTGCTCTTTTCACCACAATCATTTTTTCAACTGTCGTTCCCTGAATCCCAGCATCAGCATTAATTTTTAAATTAATCAAACCGCCATTTCTGTAATAACCGTCGGCAGTAATTAAAATTTTCGCTTCAGAATCTATAAGCCGAGTTTGAAGTGCTGTTGGGCTGAAAGCTGAAAAAACTACCGTGTGCACCGTTCCGATTCTGGCGCAAGCCAGCATAGAAATTATCACTTCGGGAATCATCGGCAGATAAATTCCTACTTTATCTCCTTTTTTTACTCCTAATCTTTTAAGAGCGTTGGCGAATTTATTAACCTCCTCAAAAAGCTGCTGATAAGTGAAGGTTTTTGGTTTTTCATTTATCGGTTCCGGCTCCCAAATTAAAGCGATCTTATCGCCTTTTTCTTTTAAATTCCTATCCAGACAATTTTCAGCAACATTTAATTTCCCATCCAAAAACCATTTAAAGTAAGGCGGCGTATGTTCAAATGATTTTTCCCATTTTTTCCTCCAATAAAGCTCTCCGGCAAATTTCTCCCAAAATTTAACCGGATCTTTTTCCGCCTCTTTATAAATTTTATCATTGTTCACCCACGCCTTCTTTCTAAATTCTTCAGTTGGAAAATATGAATCTCCCCTTTTCTCGAGCTTTGCTCGAGACGGGTCGTCAGAACTTCGTTCTGAATAGACTTTTTTTATCATATTTTTATTATAGCAAAATAAAAAGCCGAGGTAAATCTCGGCAGCTCTTTTAAAAGTGGAATTTAAAGTTTTTTGCCAATAAATTCGGCAAATTCCGCCAACCTACAAGCATAACCCCATTCGTTGTCATACCAAGCCACAATTTTAACCAGATCTTCATTGGCTATTGTTAGATTGGCGTCTACAATAGCGGAAAAACTATTCCCGATATAATCAGATGAAACCAGAGGCGCGTCTTCTATACCCAAGATTCCTTGAAGTGTTTTTTGTTGGGAAGCTTTTTTGAAAGCAAAGTTTACCTCTTCAGCGGTCGTCTTTTTTTTGACCTGGCAAATTAAATCTAAAACCGAAACAGTAGGAGTGGGAACCCTAAGGGCAATTCCGTCTAACTTTCCCTTAAGCTCGGGGATAACATTCCCGATGGCTTTTGCTGCTCCGGTAGTGGTGGGAATAATATTTAGAGCGGCCGCCCTTGCTCTCCTTAAATCCTTGTGCGCCAGATCCAAAATTCTTTGATCGTTGGTATAGCTGTGGATGGTAGTCATAAACCCGCGGACTATTCCGAAATTATCATTTAAAATCTTAGCTACTGGAGCCAAACAATTGGTAGTACAGGAACCCATATCAGTTATTTCAACTTTCGCCGGATCAAAGTTTTGTTCATTCACCCCCAAGACAAACGAAGGAATCTTTTCAGAATTTTTTGAGGGAGCGGAAATTATCACTTTTTTGGCTCCGGCCGTGAGGTGTTTTTTTGCTCCTTCATAATCAGTAAAAGCGCCGGTACATTCCAAAACAACGTCTATCCCAAATTCTTTCCAGGGTAATTTTGCCGGATCGGTCTCAGTAAAAACTCTAATGCTTTTCCCCCTTTTTGTTCCATTGACCAAAAGGGTTGTCTCGGTAAATTTCACTGGCCTTGCATAAACTCCGTATATGGAATCGTACCTTAGCAAATGGGCTAAAGTTTTGGTATCGCTTAAATCGTTAATCGCCACCACCTCCAAATTTGGGTGATTGTCCATTATTCTTCTAAAGACGGGGCGACCTATCCTGCCAAAACCATTAATAGCAATTTTTATCGGCATATTTAATTACTCTTTGATTTTTAATAGTTTTACAATTTTTTCTTTATCAAATCCCGCCACAATTTGTCCATCAACTTCCAGAACAGGGACTTCCATCTTCCCTGATTTTTTGATTAACTCTTCTTTGGTTTTTTCATCTTGACTAACATCAATCTCAACAAATTCTATTTTATTTTCCTTTAAAAATTCTTTCAGGGTATAACAATAAGGACAAGCTGGAGTAATATAAACTTTTACTGTCATTTTATTTAAAGTAAGAATATTTCAAGGTTTTTATTATTCGCAACCCCCACCAGTAGAGCCACCAGAACTGCCATACGATTCAGAAAATCCTGTTGCTGCTGAATCCTCAGATAACTTTTGAGAACAGGTGTCAGGTTTTTGCCCAAATCCGCAACAAAGTAAAGTCTTTGCTGCTTCAACTGTTCTCCCTCCAAAAACAAACTCAATTGGTTCATTCTGCGTGTTTAAATTTTCTCCATTTATAATCAACGTTGGCGAACCAGAAATATTGTATTGATCCTGTAAGACAAAATCTG
>Ga0315277_10012383_pt1 | contig 10700 bp, 8 predicted proteins | sample YL17G05_15_MG_FD_203695 | JGI IMG/M metagenome (GOLD analysis project Ga0315277, IMG submission 203695) | Sediment microbial communities from Yellowstone Lake, YNP, Wyoming, USA - YL17G05_15 | ecosystem: Environmental > Aquatic > Freshwater > Lake > Sediment | place: USA: Wyoming | collected... | reverse complement strand
ATAGGCGTTTTGCCCTGGACTCCAAGTACGAGTACAATACTGGTGCGCTCGACCTGGCTCGACACGGAGTATGTGCCGGCTACGGGCTGTATGAATCCCGTGTGTCAGGCAACCGGAACAAATGACTAGTGTGTATTATGGAGACGACACTAAAGATACCTTCGTTACAGATGGCGGAAGATCTTATGACCGAGGCCGGCAAGATGAACCCGGGACCGTGGATATCCCATTCCGCTTTTGCTGCAAGAGCAGCGGCAGCGATCGCCCGCCTTCATCCTCGGCTCAATCCGACTCAGGCCTTTGTGCTGGGTTTCCTCCATGATATTGGCCGGCGCGAGGGTGTAACCGAGATGCGCCATGCTCTGGATGGGTATAGATTTCTGCTAGCCATCGGTTTTGATGATGCTGCCCGGATTTGCCTGACACATTCTTTCCCCATAAGGGAAGTAGATGCAGGAACAGGAAATCGGACAGTCAATATACCGGGTACTTCCAGGAATCGTCGAGAATACATTTGGGGCAGGGTTCTTGGAGGAAGGAGAAGGAGCCTGGAAATGAAGAAGAAAGACCTTGTTGCCCTGATCCACGCCCTTTCCGGCGCCGCTGCCCTCATCGCTAGTCCCGCTACCAAGGGCCAGATCGGCATCCCAGAGCAGCCCATCAGGGCAATCGGCTACGCGGTTTTCACCCTGGGATGCCTCCTCTTCGCCTACTCGCTTCTGTTCCTTGGTAGAGCATTCATGGGGAACGTTGATCCGGTATCCGAAAGGCTGGTTACCGGTGGCCCATATCGGGTGATGCGGCACCCTGTCTACCTGGCGATGCTCGTGATGTGTTTGGGCCTCGCGGTTGGGCTGAGAAGCTGGCTGGGTATCGCCCTGACCATCGTCGTGTTCCTTCCATCAACGGTCTACCGTGCCAGGCTGGAGGAGGCCGCTCTGGCTGATAAGTTCGGCGAGGAGTGGGAGGCCTATCGTGACCGCAGCCACTTCATCATCCCGTTCTTCCATGGCCCTATGGCATAATCCCAACTTCCGCAAACTGTGGGTGGGACGGACTATCTCGAAGGAGAAAAGCAGTGAAATACCGGGTTCATCGTCTAGAAGTGAGGCAGGATACGGCTCAGGAGAAGTTGGAGCATTTCTTGAACCAACTAGAAGGAGAAGTCTTGGCGATAGTGCCGTATGTCAGCCCAACGTTCCAGGGTATGGGCGCTACGTCCAAGGTCATCTTTCTGCTCATTGTGGAAAAAGTCGCATAGAGGGTTAGCGTGGCTCGAACGTGCTGGTGTGAGGCGCGTAGCCGCCAGAACGTTGCATCTCAGGAACCGGCTCCTTTATCACCAGCGGCAGGTAGACAAGACCGCTGCGCACGGTGTACATCGCCGCGCTGGTGTAGCCCTTCACGTCTGCGATCTGGAACTCGATACGGTTGGCCGTCTCGCTGGGTCGGCCGAAGGGCACGGCGGAGGCGGTGATGGTCTGTACCTCGGTGGTGCCGCTGATGCCTGTGCACGCGGCCACCAGCCAATCGCTCCAGGATGCTCCCCCATCCGTCGAGAAGCGATAGCGGGCGCTGTTCACGTTCAGGCCAGAGATCTCGTCGAAGACGCGCACGGTGCAGGTGAGCGTACTTTGTTCACCCCACCAATCGTATGCCAGGTCCCCCCAGCCGGTCGGCGGGCTGGTATCGGAGAGCGTGACCGTCCTGGTCAAGTCGCCAGAGACGTTGCCCGCGCCGTCAATGAACTTGACGGTGACCGTCTTGAGGCCCTCGCCCGCAGTGAGCTGCCATTGTGCGCTCGCGGCAACGCTGATGGGATAGCCGACGACGAGCACGCGGTCCAGGCACAGGTCGGCGGCGGAATGGAAGGCGGTACGGAACTCTAGTCCGGCGCTCCCAGCGTCGGGGTAGTTGAAATCCACTGGGAACTCTTGGTAGGTATTGGCGGCGCGAAAGTCCGTCCCGCGCAGGCGCCGCAGGCCCAGCAGGCGCATGCCGGCACTGTCCACCACGTCGAGCGTGGCGACCTCGGCGGTAGTGGTCGCGTCGTTGGTCTTTAGGCGGAAGTAGGCGCGGTAGGCGCGGCCGGGCGGCAGGCCGTAGGTGTACGGGCCGTACCAGGCTCCGGGGCTGTGCACACCGGCCAACCCACGCCAGGCCCTTCCGTTCAGTGCGTCCCCATCGTCAACCGGCTCGCCTGTCCCCGCCTCGTGAACCAGCCCCTCGCCCTCCCAGGCCCAGCCCTCGTTGGCAAAGGCCATCATCTGCACGCCGCTGCCGGGGCTGGGGTCACTGGCAGACAGCGAGGAGAGAGTCACGGTGAGCGTGTCGGTGGTTGCGCCGCCGATAGCCGCCGTGGTGTTTGTCGGCGGCCGGCGGTCGAGGCCGATGTGGGCCACTTCAACCTGCGACTGCACGTTGCCCGTGCCATCGGCGATGCGCAGCGCGAGGGTGATGCCGGTGGAGGCGGTATCGCCGAGCGCTGTGACGTCCCACACCGTGCTCCAGCCGTCACCGCCTACCGTGTCGGTGACGAGCAAGGCTGTAGTGTCGGTCACGGCGTAGAAGCCAACCGCGCTCACCGCGCTGGCCTCATCGCTGGCGTTGGCGACGATGGCCACCTGGTTGCCAGTGACGAAAAAGCCCGACCAGGGAAGTGTCACCGCACCGATAGGCGTGGGCCCGCCGGTGCTGGGCAGTTCGACGGTGACGCCGGTGTAATAGTGCGCCAGAATCTGCTGATAGCCCCAGCCGTGCCACTCGGCCCAGCGCCGCGCTCCCCACTGAGATAGCCCCCACCCGTGTCCCTGGCGCGCCTCGCCAAAACTGACGGGGTCGTCCACGGCCTGGATGTAGGCGTACCCCGCCGCGCTGCGGGTGGGACAGCCGTTCTCTGCACTGTAGAACGCCTTGATCACGTTCCCCTGGTAAGCGACGTACTGGCCCTGGGTGGCGTCGGTCGCGCTGTCGCTGCGCGGGTGGCGTTGATCCTCCCGGCCCATGACCTGGTAATCGGTCCAGTCGGAGACGTCCCAGTTCCACCCGGCGTGCTCACCGGTATAGTGCCAGGCGTAGGTACGCACGGCCACGGCCTGGGACTTGAGGGCCTCGCCAGGCCACGAGGCGGGCATCTCCACCGGCACCACGCGCTTGACGTAGGTCTCGAAGGGGATGGCGTCAACCTGACCAACCGGCACGTCCGAGCGGTAATAGTTCTCCGCCCGGTGGATGACGCGGATGGTAGCCGGGGGCGTCTGTTGGGCAGAGGGCGCCAGGTAGTCGCCTGGTAGAGCAGCAAGGTCGGGGGAACCCTCGCCATCTGTCGCCGCAGCGCTGTCCTGAGCCTGCTGGGGGACTGGGGCAGCCAGCGGGCGAGTCAGATCCAGCACCCACACGTCGCCCGCCCGGTTGAAGGCCAGGTAGCGGCCGTCGGGCGACCAGGCCGGGCTGCTCTCTTCGAGGTCGTTGCGCAGGAGCGGCCATGGACTCTCCCCGTCAACGCCCGCCAGCCAGATGTCACTGGCCGGCGCGGTCGCCGCCCCCAGCGGCGCGCGCGAAAAGGCCAGCGTCCGCCCGTCCGGCGACCAACTGGGGACGCTGAAAACCTCCATCGGCTGGCCCTGAACCAGGAGCACCGGTGCACCCTCGCTGGCCACGTCGGCCACCCACAGCGCGGGCGTGAGATCCGCGCCGGCGATCACATAGGCCAGCCGTCGCCCGTCCCGCGACCAGGCGAATTCGACCGCCTGGGCGTCTGCGGCCAACAGCCGGGGATCTCTACCTGGCTGCGGCAGTACCCACAGGCGCGTGTTATCGCTCCAGGCCAGGCGCCCCTCAACAGCGCTCAGGCGGACCCGCGCCCCCGCAGGTAGGACAGGCAGGCCAGCCAGCGCGCCCATCCTGGCGGCGCTTTGCAGCCACACCTGCCCGGCCCGCGCAAAGGCCAATCCCCCGTTCACCCAGGTGGGAGGTGTGCGCCAGTCGGCGCTGGCCCGGGCCTCCTCCCGTCCACTGACCAGATCGAGCACGCGGGTCTCCCAGTGCCCGCCTGCGGCGAAGGCCAGGACGGCCAGCCGTCGCCCGTCTGGACTATAGGCCGGCTGGATCGCGTTCTCGCTGAGGAGTGTGGCCAGGCCGCCTCGGGCATTCACCGCCCACAGTGCGCTGAGGGCCTGGCGGGCCATGCCGTCGCCGGCCACCGCACCCCAGCGATTGACGAGCACTGTGCGGCCGTCAGGCGACCAGCCGGCCAGGCGAGAGCGCCCATCAGCGGTCAACTGCCACGGATTGCTCGTATCCTGCGCATCTGCCAACGGGTGATACGCGCCGAGTGGAGCCAACAGCAGCCATACGCCCAGCGTTGCCAGACCGGCGGATAGGCTGATGCGCCAGCCACGCTTTGGTCGTGCGTTCCGCTTCACACCATTCGTCTCCATGCGTGATCCTGCACGAGGAAGGCTTTGCTTCCGGGTTCGGAACGCTGCCATTATACCATAGATGTGACTCTGTGACCGGTCGGTTCTGATCCGGACCGAACCCGGTCGGCAATCACCCGGGAACGACCGTTGTCGCTGACCTGCACCCGGCCATCAACCAGGACCTGACGGCGCTTGGTCACGTACTTTGCTACGGTCTCACCGTAGTCGCCGAAGACGAGGACGGGAAAGAACGTCGTCTGGTCCTTGCCATCACTCACCCCGACCCCAAATGAGGTGTAGGTCACCTTGCCGCTCTGGGACGTTCGGCGTTCCGGATCGCGGGTTACATTGCCGACCAAGATGAGCCTTTGGCAGTTCATCGTTATCACCCCCTTTCTGCGCAGGCGTAACTTCACGCTTGCCTGCACCCCACCGATGACTACCCGGATTCCTTGGAGGTCAAGGGCAAGCACAGCGAGTCCGCAGGATTGGAAACCCTTGACCCGACAAGGTGGCTGGTACAATGAGAAAGCAGGCAAGCGAGAGCTAAGAGTCAAGAGACGGTTTCGGAGGGACTCGACCCCGATCGCTGATCGGGGCCAGGGGCAGGCCGGGCGCCAGCCCGGGGCGTGGGCGGGCCGTCCCCTTCCAGGAGACTTGGTCTTGCCAAGCGCGTATAATCAGCTAACCCGCGAAGGCCAAGGCCGGTCCGCCTGCGCGGGCCGCGTAAGCGGCCACCTGCCGGTAGCTGGGGGTGAGGCGTAGTCCAGGGCTTCTCCAACGCTCATGGGCGGAGAATATTCCCCGCTGCGGCAAAGAAACCAGTGCCTTACCGCAGTATGCCTTGCTAGTCCGATGATGGCACGGCGCAGGGAGCCGTGGCCAGCTTTTGCGGCAGAAGCTGATTGACTTTCTTCCATATTGCAGTACACTGTCAAGGAAGAAGGACGGCTCTAGTGCAAGGCTGTGATACGGACTCAGCAGGGATCTTGCTTAAGTACAACTCCTGGGGTGAATTAGACGGACTCCATCTGAGATACCAAAATGCCAGAGGATAACACATTCGGTACAGGTAGTTAGGCCGAAACCATTCGGCCTACTCAATAGCCTGCCTTTCGTTCTGACTCACAGTGTTTGAAAAATGGATGTTCTTCTTCCTTATCTCAGGGAATGGTTTCTGGGCAAAGAGGAGCACTTTATGACTCTTGCACAAGCGGATAGTCGTATTGAAGGGTGGTCCAAAGCCGAGTTGCTCGTCTTGCTCAACAGGCTTGTGGCACAAGGACTCGTTGAGAGTTTTGAACGCGAAGCGAACATTCCTTCACCAAAAGATGGGAAGCGCAAACAGGTTTCGACTTTCTGGTCGAAGACGAACTCGGTGTATTGATGGCGGCTCCAGGAAAGAGTCATAACGAAGACCCACGTCCTACGCAGTTCGCCGGTCTCGGGGTCGATCATCAGCCCGGCGTAGCCAGAGTCCACCTGGACTTCCTCGCCTGGCGGAGTCTCCACCCGCACCGTTACCTCCGGTGTCTTGGGCTCCAGGTTGCGCACGAAGCGGTGCACCGAGGAGTAGCTGCCGATGTACCCGCGCTCCTTCAGCCGATCATAGATGGCGGCAATCTCGACATTCTCCTGGCGCAGCTTCTCTACCTGTTCGCGGTACGGCTCCACCGAGGAGACGTTCTGGAGTGGGGCCGGACCCTTCAACGTCTCGTCTGCCAGTCGGTGCAGTTCGCCCAGGCGCGGCAATGGCCCCGATGGCAACCCGTGCTTGGCGGCCCAGGCTCGATAACGCCCCACCGTCTTGCGGTTGATCCCGGTAGCACGCGCAATGGCGCGGTTGCTCTGACCGGCCTGCAATTGTCTCAGGATCTCTCGGTTGAGGCTCGACTACAACGGAAATGGCCTACCGGTTGAAAGGTAAGCAGACTGTGCTACAATTGTGACTATCCCAACAGGGAAAGTGCCCGATGTGTGCACAGGCCCTCACTGAGGGAACAGACTGGGACTGTCATCACGTTGTGCCGCGTGCCCTGGGAGGCACAGACACGCTGGACAATCTGGCGCTGCTCCATCCGACCTGTCACAGGCAAGTACATAGCCTGGGGGAAGCTGCTTTATCACCGCGTCCCACCATAGGGCGTCAGTAGCGGCTCGGGCTGGATGACGCGATAGTGTCACGTCCAGTTTCTGGGTGGCCGGGGGGGCAGTGACGCCCTCCGGCCACCCAGTAGAAAGCAGTTCAGCTAGAAAGAGGGTATGTAATGGCAGACCAACTCAGACCAGACTCGCTGAAATGGGCGCTGACACATATTCTGAGGTTTGGAGACACGGATCTTTTTCCTGTCCCATTCGAATACAAGGCCATTGAACACAGCTGGGATGGTCTTCAAGATGAACTGGTCAGCCTTGACCTCTCAACTTATGAACCTCGCTCCCTACGTCGATTCCTCGTTCCCAAAACAGGAGGCGGGTTCAGAGTTGCTATTCAACTTGATCCTGTAGACACTCTTCTGTACACAGCAATGATTTATGAGGCGGCGGAGTTGATTGAGCAGCAAAGAGTCTCGCCGGACAGAAGGATAGCGTGTGCTTATCGAGTTGAAATTGATGCTAACGGCCAGTTTTTCAGAGCGCAAAATGGATGGCCCGACTATCACGAACAAAGCACTTTGCTTGCCGAGTCGGGGAGGTACAACTACGTCCTGACCGCTGATGTTGCTGACTTCTACAACCAGATTAGTCATCATCGAGTAAGAAATGCGCTTGAGCTCGCAGGCGCTTCATCGGAACGCGCCAGGAATGTGGAACAGTTCCTTATGAACTTGGCTGCCCTCCAGTCTAGAGGCATTCCTGTAGGGCCATCAGCTTCCATCCTGCTATCGGAAGCTTGCTTGACTGATGTAGATTCGTTCTTGCTCCGCAAAGGATATGTGCACACTCGTTATTCCGATGACTTTAGAATATTCTGTACCAACCGGTGTGAGGCCCATAGGGCTCTACATGATCTGTCTGACTATCTGTATACAGCTCATAGGCTTACTCTTCAGTCCAGCAAGACGCGGCCTGTCCCGATCGCTGAGTTCGTGGAGACCGAGTTGTTGGATCCCGAGAGACTCGAAGAACAGGGGAAGACGGAGAAACTAAACGAGTTGATGAATGTACTTGAGGACTACATAGGAGCAGCCTACTCCAGGTTGGGCGATGGGATATCACTAGAAGAGATCATAGACAGGCTTCCAGAAGAGCAGCTGCGAATCGCCCGCGAGAATATGGTCGAGTTGTTTGATGCTTGTTTGCAGAAGACTCCTCTTCACCTCGGCTTGTCCAGGTATCTTCTCAGGAGGGCGTCTGCACTTCAGACCGGGGTCCTTCAGGAGCGTGTTCTTGGGAATCTAGATACTCTGGCCCCAGTCATGCGGGATACTGCGCGGTATCTGACAAAGTCAATGCGAGCAAGCACCGCCCTCACAATCGGCAACGGCCTTATCGAGTTTCTTAAGACTTCTGATCTTGCGTTCATTCCTTATCTTCGGCTGTGGATAGCGAGTGTTTTTCTCGAGAAGCTCACTGCCCAATTCAAGGACGTGATCTATGCTCTCTTTGAAGGTATGGGTGATCAGTTGGGGGTGCGGCCTATGGCCTTGCTCGCCTGTGAACTAAAACTCCTCGACTGGGTCCGCGAACGCAAAGAGATTTGGAGCAACCACAGTCCCTGGGACAGGCGCTCCATAGTATGGGCGGCATCCGTGCTTCCGCAGGATGAGAGAGGGTTTTGGCTGAAAAGGGTCCAGGGTTCAGGAGACATATTGGATAGAGCGGTTGCTAAGGCGATACTGGGAGGGTTGAGGTTCACCTCTGGTGGCTAGGTGTCGCCGGACGCTGGGACAGAGGGATGGTCGCTGCCTAAGTTGTGGTCGGCGGGGCGGTCGCCCACGCCTCCGCCAATCTCGAACCGCGCGCCGGGATCTGTCCGGGCGCTTTCGGGCGAATGGCAGTCCTACCTTGATGGCAGCCTGCGAGATAGGTTGAGTACTGAAGAGGACCTCTCAGGACAAGACGGGTAATATGAGCACGGAAGAAATCAAGAATCGCATACGGCGCTGGGTCAAACGCAACGGCAGGATTGTCTCAGACATTGGGGAGATTGCGATTGGAGAGCCAATCGCAGAAGGCGGGACTGCTCTTGTATTCGCTTCTGACTTCGCTGGTGGAACAGCGATCAAGTTCTTGGCAGAGTCTGTATCCGCTCGATCCACCCGCTATGAGCGCTTCTTGAGTGAATATGTGAACCTAGTCAGGCTCGTACCAACAGGAGTTGTCGTACCCCTTTACTACTTCGCTGTACAGCACCTGGGAGGCGACGTGCGCGTTCCATATATCGTAATGGAGCGCTGCGTGAAAACGCTGGACACCCAGTACAGCCAGGATAGACTAACTGATGAAGCTGAATTCCGAACGCTCCTCAACCGGCTGTTGACAGTGCTAGAAGTCATTCACGATGCCGGAATAGTCCACCGCGATTTCAAACCCAAGAACATCCTCCAAAGATCAGACGGTGACTGGGTACTGGGTGATTTCGGGATTTCCTGGTTTGATCCAGGATTTTATGTCAAGCTTGCACAAACACGGAAGAGCGATAGACTAGCCAATTGGGGTTTTTCTGCACCGGAGCAGTTTAGGAGAGATGCATATGACAGGGCAACACCTTGTCTGGACCTGTATGCACTGGGGCAGACTCTCTACTATTGCGTTAGTGGAAGGTGGATTGCAGGCCCAGGTTATCCCCGCTTTGCTCAGCTTGCCCCGCAACTCAGCCTGTATGATCCGGTCATAAACAAGCTTGTCAGGCAGGAACCATCAGAACGTTTTCAATCAGTCAGTCAAGTGTGCCAGTTCTTAGCGGGACTTAAGCAGGACAGTCAGTTCGACCGTGATGCCCGTCGCCTCAGAGAAATGATAAGACAGGTATCGGAATTCGATTTGCGCTTGAGACGTTCCGTACCAGGCTCAAGCGGGTACTATCAGGCTAAGGGCAAGGGAGAGATTAACAGGGTTCTAGAGTCCCTAGCAGAAGGCTGCGATAGCTATGACCTGTGGTGGACCAAAGGCCGTGAGCACTCTCCCGCATCGCCTCTTAGAAAGCTATCTAAAGATATTTGGTTGATTTGGTGCTTCGAGTGCGAGATAGTCGATCTGTGGGTATGGCGGCATCCAACTCTTGAGCGGCAGTATGTTGTAGTTCATTTAGCCCCAAGGCCTCCATTTGGGTTCTTAGACCTGGAAGGAAGGGAGAAGGATGCAGCCGGTTACTTCGAGGGCAGGTATGTAGATCCCAATATGCTATTTGACGGGCATGCAGAAATCGATGGAGAAATCGTTGAGGTAGCCGGAGCTGAAGAACGATGGAGAAACCTCAGAGATGATTTCCTCATTCTTGCTCCAAACATAAGCGTGTGCAATGACCCGGCAAACGATCGCTGGATTGATGAGATCTATCACTCACTCGTCGAGGCTGGCATGATTCACACTTCCGTCTTGGAGCCGCTTGAACAGCTTCCCCGTGCGTATTGGATGTATATGTTTGACTGAGTCAAAGATTAGAGGACCTGCCAGGCTGCCTGACCCTGCATGGCGTGTCCCGGAGCTTTAGCCTGGTATCGGCGAAAGTTCGGTCGCGGCTCTGCCTCTTCCGTGGGGCACAGCGCAGCAGGATATTCGTCGGGGCTATTCGCCGCAAACAGGTATTCGCCGTCCCTCCTTCCTTCCTGGCGAGCGTGGCCAAAACAAAGAGCCGGTTCCCTACTACGGGTACCGGCTCCATCCCTCTGGTAAAGCAGTTCTCAAAGAGCGACTGTGGTTAGCATAGCACATCAGGGTAACGCGCAGCAAGCGACCTGGTTTGCCTGCCGCAACCCCTGGCCACCAGCCGGATCCCTTTGAGGGTCAAGGGCGAGCGCAGCCACGCCAGACGTGGCACAGGAGTGCGAAGCATTGAAAACCCTTGACCTGAGAAGGTGGCTGGTACAATGCGAGCAGGCAAGCGTGAGCGAAGCTGCGCGCGGCAATCATACGAAAAGGACAGTGGCTGATTTCAGCGCCTGAAGTTGACGAGTTGACTCACGAGTAAATGTTACCGAAACCGAATCGTTGCCTCACGAGTAAATGTTACTGAAGTGGGTATTCGTTGACTCACGTGAAATGTTACCCAAATGCCATTCGTTGACTCACGAGAGATGGTTACCGTGACAACGTGCACGTTAAGAAATGGTCCTC
>Ga0315277_10012381_pt1 | contig 10701 bp, 12 predicted proteins | sample YL17G05_15_MG_FD_203695 | JGI IMG/M metagenome (GOLD analysis project Ga0315277, IMG submission 203695) | Sediment microbial communities from Yellowstone Lake, YNP, Wyoming, USA - YL17G05_15 | ecosystem: Environmental > Aquatic > Freshwater > Lake > Sediment | place: USA: Wyoming | collected... | reverse complement strand
GGCTCATGTTAAATTAAGACCATTAGATTTCGCGACGGAAGGAATTTTCCTCTGTGGGATTGCCCAATTTCCAAAATTAATACCTGAAAGTATTGCCCAAGCGAAAGGTGCTGCGGCGCGAGCGGCAACCATTCTATCAAAGGATACCATTCTAATCAGCGGGACTTCATCCAAAATAAATGAGGATTTATGTATTGGATGCGGTTCTTGCTTAGAGATGTGCCCTTTTAATGCGATTCAAATGCGTCTTGTTGATAAGAAAATTGAAAAGGCATATGTTTCGATTTATCAAGCACACATCATTGACGCGCTTTGTAAAGGATGCGGGACCTGTGCTTCTGTATGTCCGGTCCAGGCAATTTATACCCCTAATTTTACCAATTCCCAGATCCTGACCATGGTGGAATCTATTACAAAAAAACAAGTTGCAAAGACTACTACCTAAAGAGGAGTTGAAATGACACCCAACATAGTCACTTTTCTCTGTAATTGGTGCGGTTACGCCGGGGCTGATCTAGCAGGAGTTAGCCGGTATCAATATCCAGCTTCCATAAAAGTTATTCGGGTCATGTGTTCAGGGCGGATCGATCCAGTATTTATTTTACGAGCTTTCGAAAATGGGGCGGATGGCGTTCTGGTATGTGGGTGCCATATCAACGATTGTCACTATATTTCGGGGAATCTTAAAGCAGAAAAGCGAATAGCAAAAACTAAGCAATTTCTGAAGCTGGTTGGAATCAATCCGGATCGGCTCCGGTTAGAATGGGTTTCTGCCGCGGAGGGGGCAAGGTTTGCAAATGTCGTAAAAGAATTCACACAATTATTAGAGAAACTTGGATTCTCGAAACGGGATCAGAAGGAAGGGAGTAGTCAATGACTGAAATTTATGAAATAGACTTTAATAGTTTTCTACTACGAGAGATTTTCAATATTTGTTTGATTGGTGCCTTAATTCTGTTTGCAGCTTTCTTATTCTTCAAAATGCGGGAGAAAGAACCGGGATCAGCGCAACTCAATATCTATCTCGGCTATTGTTTATTCCTGCTGTCCTATGCCTGCACCCGGGTATTCTTCGTCTTCTCGGACATTGAAGTATATAGCATGAAAATCTCAGAAACCATTCTGAACACGGTTTATGTAGGAATAGCGTATTCCTTTGGGATTTTTGGAGCCCTTTGGTTAGTCCTGATGCTGGAACGATTCCTCCTCCATACAAAGTACATTTTTTCCATCCTCGCCATAATCATGTTCATACTATCAGTCCTCTCGATTTTCATTATGGCCCTTAATACCATTATTCAATTCGCGATAACCATCACACTACCCGCCTTCTTTCTCCTCGTCGTATTGCTTTACCTCTATATCGCTGTTAAATCAGCGGGCGAAGCCCGGAAACGGTCGTTAGGCATTATAGCTGGACTTGTCATTATGATGGTCGGATTCCTATTTGGATCATCAGTTATTGGGGCTTATCTCGATCCCTTAGGACTCTATGTCGTCCGGACTCTCATTGAACCGTTCATCATCATCGCGGGAAGCGCCGTTTTCACCTTCTCTCAACGTTAATTCGTTTATTATGAAAATGACTTGAAATTCGAAGTAACAAAATTCATTAAAAGAAAATTTATAATGGGATTTTCTAATGAGTAATACGAAATCGAAAAGTGTATTACAATATAATCAGGCTTTTATATGGAATTGAATTTTCAATTGCAAGCAGCTGGGCTGGAGGGCGACTGGATCCTGCGAAAGATCGTCGGATCGCCCCAGAAAATGGAAGCCTTTAAAAAACGATACCTATCAGAAGATGGAAAGCGCAAAATCCATTGACATATTTATGTAAAGTGTATGAACTGCGTCATCACCAATCTTTCAATCTTCTTCATGACACCAACTCATCAATCGGTTCTTTTTAACCATTTATCCAAATGTTGTTGTTCTGGCTTACCCTTCACTTGTGCACTTCTGTCCCGGATTCGGTCCGTGTAAATGCCCGCCTCATAGTGCCGTTTCTTTTCTTCTTCATCTAATTTTTTCTCCGCTTCCAGCTCCTTGTAGTACTCGGGATATTCATCTCGGCATTGTTCGCAGCCACAGGGCGGGTCGTGGTAGTGCGTTTCCGACCGGTCATCGGGAACTGGCACTTCGATATTTATATGAATTTCCTCTCCGCAGGGACAGGTATAATATTCTGTGGAGCAGCCTTTCCAGATATCAAGGATGTGCCGGACATTTGCCTCTGAGACAAGAGTTCCGCATTTAGGGCATACCACGACATCCGCGGCGGGTATCCCCAGTTCCCGTACGGCGTCTAGGGATGTTGCTGCCGGATTTCCCCCTATCGCCACATACAGGTGGGGAAAAAGAATAAAATGAAATCCGGGGAGGGTTTTAATCCGGTTCTTGCTCAGATCTAAGTAGCGCAGATTCGTTAGTTCAACAAGGGATTGGGGGAGCGCCTTTAATCGGTTTTCTTTGACAGAGAGATGAGTTAACTGTTTTAGGTTCCCTACAGACTTGGGTAAGGTCGTTAGGGTATTATAATCGAGATATAATATGCACAAGTTCTCGAGGTGCCCGAGCGATTCGGGAAGGGCGCTTATATTCGTCCCATAAATATCGATCTCTTCCAAGCATCTAAGGTCCCCGATGGATTCTGGGAGAGTAGTCAACTTTTCGGCCCGCTTAAAACCTGCCCTCGCATCTTGGGAGGGTCTGTAATAGGACGGACCCCTCTCGCCCAGTGAATTAATGAAGAGGAATTTCAGGGATTGCAGCGCGCCTATAGATTGGGGGAGGGATGCGAGTTCAGGCGCATCCAATACGCAGAGACATTCCAGTTCCGTCAACTGCCCCAAGGATTCGGGAATTGAAGAAACCCCGAATAACTGGAGCCCGACGATAACATTCTTCCTGACCGTTGCTTGATTGTCTTTTCTCCAAAGAAAATAGCTGGCAGGTCTCGGTTTTTTCTGAGAAATAGACGCTCCCCGTTTTTCTGAAAAATAGACGATGGTGTCATTCATCTCCTCCAGTTCTTGTATCACTTGAGTCTGGCTGGGGAGCAGCGTCTTGGCTATACGAAAGGAGTCAATGCCACTCCAATTGAAAAGTTTCCTGTCTTTGAACAGGCGAGTGCTCTTTACGGTCCGCAGGAGTTTCAGCACCTGCTCCAAGACTGGGTCGTTCGGGTCCGAAAATGTGACGATCCACTTATCCGCTTGCACCGTCACCGCGCTCTGCGAAAGGAGCTGTTTGACCTCAGTCAATCGCTTGCTGTGCGATTTCAGATCCAACTGGACTTCTATTACCATCTTAGAACAACCCTTATCACTTTTTTATTCTTTTTTTATTCAGGCAATCCTTCCTTTTATGGAGCAAGTTCATTTCCTCGAACTTTCTTGACATTCCTATCCCTCTTATTTAGAACCTTATAATAAATAATATTCGCCTAAAGCAAGGGGAATTGAAGGAGTTAGTAAAGCACCTGCGGGCTCTGGAATTATAGTATCTGGATGCCCAATAGTATGGGCACGAATTCCTACATCATCTACCTTCAAGATATAACAGGGAATTGGAATATGACCTCTGGTACCATTGAGATGGTCGAAACCACCACCTCTGGCATTCCCGCCTTTTCGCTACCAATTATCCTCCTAGTGTTTCTCGGCGGCTGGGAATATTTTCGATCTCTTAGGTCTCTATATCGTCCGAATCTTAATTGAACCATTCATCGTTATCGCGGGAAGCGCTATTTTCACCTTCTCCCAACGATAATTTGTTCATTCAGAAACGATTCCAATATGAGTAGTCCAAAAAATCATAAAAAGAAAATTTATAATAGAATTTTATAATGAGTTATCAGAAAACGAAATACACTTTTCGAGGCAGCATACATGGCAAAACCGATCTTGATAAAAAACGGGTTCGTGCTTGACCCCTATAACAAGATTCATGGCGAAAAAATGGATCTTGCCATAAAAGATGGAAAGCTAGTCGATTTAAAGTCCATCAAGGGATCTTATGATACTATCGACGCAACTGGGATGGCGGTTATGCCGGGTGGCGTCGATATTCACTCACACATCGCCGGCGCTAAAGTGAATTCGGGACGGATGATGCGTCCTGAGGACCACCGAAAGGATCCTGTGAAAAGGACGAAAGTCACGCACTCAGGCACCGGATACAGCGTGCCCACCACATTTGTTACCGGATACCGCTATTCCCAAATGGGATGGACCACCGTCTTCGAACCTGCGACGCCTCCCCTCAAGACCCGTCACACGCATGAAGAGTTCAACGACATGCCGAATATTGACAAAGCCTGCTTCCCACTCTTTGGGAACAATTGGTTTGTGTTAGATTATGTCCATGAGGGCGATATCGATGGATTGGCAGGTTACATCGCATGGTTGCTCCGATCCACTAAATCCTACGCAGTAAAGTTGGTCAATCCTGGGGGCGTAGAGAATTGGAAGTGGGGGAAGAATGTGGAGAATATAGATGACCTAGTTTATCATTTTGAGGTCAGTCCACGCCAGATTATAACAGCATTATGCAAGGCAAATGAGAAGTTGGGTCTACCTCACACAATTCATGTTCATGGCAATAATTTAGGGCACCCGGGTTGCATGAGTGTAACAAAGGACACGTTTGACTGCGTAAAAGGCTGTGGTACTAAGCGCGATGTGCTCATGCATTTCACACACCTCCAATTTAATGCGTACGCCGGGACGAGCTGGAAGGATTTCTGCTCAGGCGCGCCTGATCTTGCAGAGTACCTTAACAAGAATAAGCACGTAACGGCCGATTGCGGGCAAGTGATTTTCGGCGATAGCACAACGATGACAGGCGATGGCCCTTGGGAATTTAATCTACAGCATCTTGGCTCAACCATGCTCTGGGGACAGAAGCCAGGCATGAAATGGATTAATGGTGATGTAGAAGCGGAATGTGGGAGCGGGATCGTGCCCTATGTCTTCTCGCCTAAAGTATTCGTCAATGCTATTCAATGGGCAATTGGCTTAGAGCTGATGTTACTGGTTAAGGACCCATGGCAAATCTTCATGACCACGGATCACCCGAACGGCGGACCCTTCTTCTTCTACCCGCGGATTATTTCGTGGTTGATGAGTAAACCAGCCCGGGATAAGGTGTTGGCAGATATTGCTAAAGAAGCCACCGAGCGCACCTCCCTGAAAGATCTTACCCGTGAGCTGACACTGGAGGAGATCGCAATTGTCACCCGTGCCGGGACCGCAAAGAGTCTGGGATTAATCCAGCAAGGGAAGGGACACCTTGGCGTAGGAGCCATTGCAGACATTGCCATCTATAACTTAGGCTTAGAGGAGAAGGATCCCGTCAAAATCGAGAAAGCCTTCACCAAGGCAGCCTATACTATTAAAGATGGCGAAATTGTGGTGAAGAACGGTGAAGTCGTCAAAGTCGTCGATGGGCGCACATACTGGGTGGATGCAAAGGTTTCCGATGATCTCGAGGCGCGCGTGAAGCAAGACATTGAAACCAAATGGTCAAAATATTATTCCATTAATTTAGCTAATTTTCCAATTTCCGAGGATTCCCTCAAAGTTTCAGCGCCGATCAAAGTGCAGGCAGCCGTCTAATTTTTTCTTCTTTCCTTTTGCTTTTAAACAGGTCCTTATTTTCAATTTTTATATAGTGTTACTTGCAGCACTATTAAAAGTTGGACAATCTTGTTCCTTTAAAACTCTTTCGGAATTGGAGTGTGGAGGATCACGTTTCGGTTGATCAAACCCGTGAATATCCGGCTATTACGTGCCTTTAAAACGATGCAACTCCCTAAACAATCTTATGCCCCCGTTTCTCACTATTTCGGATACCGCGCGTTACCTTGGTGTCTGCCCGAAGACCTTGCGGCGCTGGGATGCTGCCAACTTGCTGAAGCCTGCGTTCCGTACCCTCGGTGCGCATCGTCGTTACGACCTCGCCTTCATCAAAGTGCTGCGCACACCAACTCGAATACCATCATCGCTACCCCCTCCTGCCCCTGCCCCACTCCGCGCGATCACCTACGCCCGCGTCTCCTCCGCCGTCCAAAAACAGCGCGGCGATTTGCAACGCCAAGTTGAGGAACTCCAGCGCTTCTGCCACGTACACCAGTGGCAGATCGTCAAAGATATTCAAGATGTCGGCAGTGGTGTTAATGATGCGCGGCAGGGCTTACACAACTTGATCCACGCCGTCAGTCGGGGGGTGTGCGACTTAGTGGTAGTTGCCTATCCAGACCGCCTTGCCCGTTTTGGCATTAATGTCTTGCGAGCCTGCTTTGCAGAATGGGGCACCTCCTTGCAGAATGGGGCGCCCTTTTTTATCTAATTATTCTATGCAGGTCAGTTTGTGGATTCAGCCCACTACAAAAAGGAAATGTAGGGAGGGGGGGAGGTTTATAAAAAACAAAGAGTGGGCTGAATTTTCCACCTGCGGTTTTTCCTCCTACATTCTTCTTCATTCAAGACTTTTGTATTTGCCTATTTAAACTTATGACCTTTTTGGTATGCGGGGTCTTACCGGTGTATTGGGTATCCAGAAATAGGAGGTTCCTAAGCCGAGATGGAAGAGGACACGCCCCCAAAAGTCGAAGGAAAGGGGTCTAGCCTAGAATCAAAAATAAAAGGGAGGGGGCAGTGCCTATCTCTCAAAAAAAGAAAGCCATCGATTAAATAAAACACCCCTCTGAATTTACATAATTTACCTTGGAGTTCACTTTTCGGTAGCACCTAGCCCCCTAATACCCCTACCCGCCTAAAGCTAGCTCAAAAGGTGTACGAGATTAGACCCCCATGGACTCACTTCCCGCCTGCCTTCGGCAGCTGCGGCGGCAAATTCGCACCTACCGGGCGCAGATCCGCACCCTCCAGCGGCTCCCCACGCCGACCTTCCCGAAACTCCTCATCCCCTACTACGAAGAGTTAATTCGCGTCAATACGGAGGTGATCGCCATCCTCGAACGGCAGGCACCCACGGAAAAAGAAAAAAATGGGAATCGCAAGATATAAATTATACAAGCCCCTTTTCGGAGGGTATAAAATAAACAAATTACGGTTGATCTATTATTTACAGAGAGAGAGGTGTCATAGGTCTTGAGTCTAAATCAGTATCAGGAAGAAGTACAGTTAGAAGCGGACGCCCAAAGCGTTTTTGACAAAGTGAGGGAATGGCTCCCCAAGCATGATTTCATCATTAAGACTGAAATTTCCCCTACCTACCTCAATTCTTACACCGGGTGGGCTGCCTTTTTCATGACCAATAAACAAGCGCGGAGGTGGCTGGATGTCCAGATTAAGCCCTATCCTCCGGGATGTCGAGTGAGCATACGCGAGAAAGTCCGCTTCCTCGCCCTTATGACTAGCTCGCTCATTAAAGAGGAAGTCATCCTCCTCCTTCAATTTTTAATGACGACCTTCCGGGTGAGCCCTTCCGTCCGCAAATGCCCGAGCTGCAATGCGCCGGTCTTGGATGGCGATGCTACTTTTTGCGGACGGTGCGGAGTCCATCTTTGACCAAAATCACAATCTATGGAAAGGGAAAAATGGGGTAATTTGCTCTCTGAAAGTCTAGCTGAAAATGCGGAACGCCATGAAGATGATTATAAACGTGAGAATCGCAATAAAACAGAGCGCGAAACTGGATCTCTCATTGATGTGACGCACGCTACTTTCAAGTTCGGTCAATTTCGCGAGAGTATAAGTCATTTCATTAATTTCTTCAACTTTAGTGACGCCCATCCGAAACTGATCAAAGTGGCTGGTTCTCGCTATTTCCTGCGCCTCCGCCTCGGTCTTCGCGCGGACGACGACGGCTTCCTTAGCACCCAACACTTTCCAATACCGCCCTTCTGCCAGTTCATCTTTATTTACCATCTCAGGCAAGAGATCACGCTCCCCCATACTTGTTCTTCAGGATTTGGAACTCCGGCAGTTCCTGGAGCGGGATAAAGGCGGAGTTCTCCTGAATCGCGTTCCACTCATCTCCGAGTTCCAAGGCGCGCTGGAGGTAGTCCAGAGCCGCTTTCAGGTCCTTGCGCTCCACCTCGATCCCTGCCAAGGCTTCCAAGATGAGGAAATCGTCCGGACATTTTGCGTTACCCTCCTTGAGGAGCTGGACCGCCTCGTCAATCTTTCCCTCTTCAGCGAGGGTGTTACCCCGATCGAGAAAAAGTTCCGCCAGGACATTGGGGTCGCGTTCCACCTCCACGGCCTTCTTCCAATATTCGCGGGCTTGGGGTGGGGGTGCCGTGTCCGCCAACTGGGCATAGAATTGCCCCTTCTGTGCCTCGGGGATGATGCCCAACCCCAAGAGGAGTTCGTCTGGCGCTATGGCTGCGGGGACATCGAGCTTGTCGGGGAAGACCTGGTGCAAAAGGGTAGCCAGGTAGTGCTGGAGGACCTGCCCTTGAATCTGGGCTTTGTAGTAGGTATCGATATACCGCGCGAACTCTGGACGCGCGGGGGCTTTCCGCTGCCGAGGGGGCGTGGGTGCCGCGTGATGGAAACTGATGCCGACTCCCATTTCCATAGGATTCAGCACGATTTTCTTGGGGAACTGCTCCACGATCTCCTCCAGCTTCGCTTTCTGGTACTTCTCACAGAATTCTGCCTCGAACTTGGTCTGCTCCGCGAGGTAGTCCTGCAGGAGCTCCTTCTTCACGAGGTATTCGTTCTCCTTCTGGGCCTCGATGAAATTCGAGAACTGGGTGATGAGATGTGACTGCGGCGTGGTCAGCGTGGTGCCCTTAATGTAGGGTTTATTATATAGGAGGAATTCCTCCAGCCGCTGGAACCCCATGCGGAGGTGCTTGCAAGCGCTCTTGCAAACTGGTCGGTCTGGGCAGTAGAGCGTGGCGAGCACGTCCTTGGGCTTATACTCCTGCCCATTTACGAGCACCTTGGAGCCCTTGAGCCCGCTCACCAAGTTCAATAACTTCTGAAGATCGGGATCCGTCGCATCGGCAAATTGCACTGCGCACATTTTTTCCCTCGTATCAGCTCCATGCTTGGTCGCCAGCGCCAGCGCCTCGCTGATGGTCTGCGCGCTCGACTTGGCGTTGAAGCGGACCTCCACTTCTGTTACTTTACTCATAAGATTCCATCCTTCTTAATCTTCCATTTTCGCTTTATTATTTTTAAAATATTCAATTAACCCATACACCTTTTTTACATAAAGACTGAATAATTGTAAATTTGCAAAGGCAAGCGCTCTTGGAATTTCTGTTCCGGTGGGGTGACCGATGTCATTTCGATAATATCGAATCAAATCAAAAATGCGATCTAACCAATTATCTGAATCATTAATAAGTTCATCCGGCAGTTCCTTCTTTATCTTATTAAATTCAGATTTGAATCTATCATATTTTTGCTTGATGAACCGTAATTTTTCAAAATCTTCATGAAATTTTTGTTTAATATTCGGATCTTGAATTGCTTCTGCAAATGATTCAATTAGAACGTACATAATTCTTTCCGAAGACACACCTAGCATTACCGTTGAAGCCATCGGACAATTTACAAGAAAGGTCTGCAGACTCTCCGCGATATATTTTTTGGCTATTGAATCTAAATCTGGGATTTCTTTATCCAACCGTTCCAAGTAGTTTTCCCGATCATGGGGAAGTATTAATTCCGATTTTAAGCATTCTCTCCCATATTCAGTTACATGGAAATTAGGTAAATTGGGATTCTGAGCATTTGTTCCAGGTAACAAAATTCCTTGGAGAATTAATTCCCAAACAATATCATAAATCTTAAACTCGAACGGAATTATTGCGGTAGGATTTTTATACTCCTGCCCTAGCATTCCCCTTTCCATTGCTACTCTTTTAATAGCAAAAACAATATCGTTTATATGTGAACTTGGATTTTGCGCTTTTGAAGTCCTTTCACATATTTCTTTTAAAACCTCAAGAGCTAATTGTCGCAATGTTTCATAACCCATTAAATTCTCCATAATATCACCTTTCAAATCAAATAAATTCAATGACCTCGCTGAGCCTCATATTCATCTATTATATAAGGATTCGACTTACTCCCATTCCCTTGGCTCGCATACGCCGCAAATCCGCCATTGCCATTGATTATAATCGGTGGATCCAAGGTTATCCCTACCTGATTATCTCTCATAACCCCTATATTTTGATTAAGATTTAAATTTGGGGTAATAATTACTGGAATGATCATCAAAAATAGCACGAATTTTGAAAGGACCCTCACTTTCTGAGAAACCCGCCTGACTATGGATTTATTCATCAGGGATTAACACCGCCCTGCACATCCGGCAGAACTTCGCCTTCGGGGGGTTGGGGGCCCCACAGCTCGTGCAGAAGGTGCCCCCCTCGAAGTGCGATGAAGCGGGCGGTGCCGCGGGCGGCGGTGCAGGTGCGCCTACCGGCGGGGGCGCATATATTACATACACTGGCGTGACCTGTTGCGGTTGCACAGGCGGCGGTATGTACACCCCCCGATGGGACTCTTGATCCGTGGCAATCCCACACACGCCCGCCAGCATTACGAGGACGGGATCAAAGTAGATCAAGGCGATACTCACCGTGATCGTGATGCTTAAGGGACCAATTTCCTCATACGGGAGGAAGGGCCCCACTAATCCGACGAACCCGAATATCAGGAGGATCGCGCCACATATTCTTATGCTGACATTGGTTGTGGT
>Ga0315277_10012380_pt1 | contig 10701 bp, 7 predicted proteins | sample YL17G05_15_MG_FD_203695 | JGI IMG/M metagenome (GOLD analysis project Ga0315277, IMG submission 203695) | Sediment microbial communities from Yellowstone Lake, YNP, Wyoming, USA - YL17G05_15 | ecosystem: Environmental > Aquatic > Freshwater > Lake > Sediment | place: USA: Wyoming | collected... | reverse complement strand
CGCCCATAACCCTCCCGAATCGCGAGGTTACGGATAGCTTTCATCACTTCCGAGATATGGATCTTTTTCGGGCAACGCGGATAACAAGCGTCGCACGCCGAGCATTGCCAGATCTCGGGGCTGGAGAGCACTTCTGCACGCAGGCCCAAGCCGGCCTTGTGCAGGATGAGCCGTGGGTTGAAAGCGGGTTCATAGCGCCGCACCAGGCAGGTGGAGGCGCAGGTGCCACAAGACCAGCAGGTGAGGAGGTGTTCACCCCCTGGCTCAGCCAGGACTTCCTTGATGAAAGCATGATCGAAGGTGTTCGAGCGGATCACGCCTTCACCCCCTCTTCTTCCTTCATCAATTCGGCCATCTGCGGGACGGCCTTCCAACGGTTCAGGCGCTTGGCGATCTCGGGTCTGGCCTTCTGGGTCTGGGCGCGCAGTTCAGCCTTATCGAAGCTGGCCAGCTTCCGGTCCATCTCGGTGATGACCCGAGCGTACTTGTCACCCTCAGCCGCCGAGACCCACTCCACGCGGAAGCGCTCGGGGTTGATGCCCATGCGCTCCAACGCGCGCGGTATGCGGTCGAAACGCTTGGCTGCCACTCTCTGGCCGGTGATATAGTGACAGTCTTGCGGGTGGCACCCGCTGACGAGCACCATCCCCGCGCCACGGCGGAAGGCCTCCAGGATAAAGTCCTGGTCCATACGCGCCGAGCACATCACGCGCAGGCCACGCGAGGTGGCCGGGTACTCAAAGTGGCTGGTGCCAGCGTTATCGGCCCCACCATAGGAGCACCAGTGGCACATGAAGGCCAGGATCTTGTCCTCGGGTTTATCCTTCAATAGCTCTCGCAACTGGGCCACCACCTGCGCATCGGTAAAGTGGTCCTGGGAGATGGCATCGTTCGGGCATTCGGCCACACAGCCGCCGCAGCCGTGACACTTGGCCTGGGTGATCAGCGCCGCCTGGCCCTGGACAACGCTGATGGCCCCGTAGGGGCAAGCGTTGGCGCAGATGCCGCACTTTTTGCCCTGGAAGCTAAGACATTGCTCCGGCCACACTCTGGCCACGATCGGCTCGATCTCCCAGGTATCGGAGAGCAACACGCGCGAGGCCCGCGCGGCGGCCGCGCTTCCCTGGGCCACACAGGCGGGGATATCCTTGGGCCCCTGAGCCGCGCCGGCCAGGAAGACGCCGTCCGTAGGCGAATCCACGGGGCGCAGCTTCGGGTGGTATTCCATGAAAAATCCGCCCGGGCTGCGCGACAGGGCCAAGGTGGAGGCGACGCGCTCGGTATCCAGACGCGGGATGGCCGCCGCGGAGAGGGAGACCATCTCTGCCTCCAGCTCCAGCACCTGGCCCAACGCCTGATCTTCAGCCTCGACGTAAAGGTTGTGGGTCAGCGGGTCCTCGGTAATCTGCGAGGGCCGCCCCTGGATGAAGCGGATACCCATCTCGCGGGCGCGATTGTAGAACTCCTCATAGCCTTTGGAGGGGGTGCGGATATCCATATAGAAGATGGTGATATCCATATCGTGGTACGTCTGCTTGAGGAGCAGGGCGTTCTTGATCGTGTACATGCAGCAAAAGCCGGAGCAGTACTCGTTGTAGCGGCTATCGCGCGAGCCGACGCATTGGATCAAAGCAACGCTCTTGGGCGTTTTGCCGTCGGAGGGGCGCACCAACCGTCCGACGGTGGGCCCGGCCGAGTTCGCCAGCCGCTCCAGTTCCATGGCAGTGATCACGTTGGGATAGACGCCGTAACCGTATTCGGCGACCAGAGTGGCGTCGAACGAATCAAAGCCCGTGGCGACGATGATCGAGCCGACGTCCAACTCCACCGTCTCGGGCTGCTGCGAAAAGTCAATGGCATCCAGCTTGCCACAAGCGGTGACGCACTTGTAGCAGTGGACACAATTGTCCAGGTCTACAGCATAGATCAGCGGCACCGCTTGCCCGTGAGGCACGTCAATCGCCTTGCGAGGGGCGATGTCCAGCTCAACGGGGTTGGGCGCCTCGATCGGGCAGACTTTGGCGCACAGGCCACAGCCATTGCAGCGATCGGCAAGCACATAACGGGGCTTCCGGGTCACCTGCGCCCGGAAATTGCCGATATAACCATCCACCCTGTCCAATTCGGAATAGGCCAGGATCTCAACATTGGGGTGACGCGCCGCGTCAACCATCTTGGGAGCGAGGATTCAAATCGAACAGTCCATCGTGGGGAAGGTCTTGTTCAGTTGAGCCATCGTCCCCCCGATGCTCAGTTCCTTTTCCAACAGATAGGTCGGTATCTTCATGTCGGCCAGGTCCAGGGCGGCACTGATACCAGCCACGCCCCCGCCGATCACCAGTGCTTTCTTGGTCACCGGCACAGTGATCGTGCGCAGCGGCGCGGCATGGCGCACCTTGGCCACCGCCGCCGCGACCATCTCTTTGGCTTTGAGCAGCGCCCCCTCCGGATCGTGCGCGTGTACCCAGGTATCCTGCTCGCGGATATTGGTCATCTCCATCAGGAAGGGGTTGAGCCCCGCAGCGGCCACACAGGCGCGGAAGGTCGGCTCGTGCATACGCACACTGCAGGCTGCCACGACGACGCGATTCAGCTTGTGTAAGCGGATGTCCTGGCGGATCAGGTTCTGGCCGGGATCACCGCACATATAGAGGTTATCGCGGGCAAGGACCACATCGGGAAGGGTCAAGGCGAACTCGGCGACTGCGCCGGGATCAATGACCCCTCCGATATTGGAACCGCAACTGCAGACGTAGACCCCTACGCGCAGTTCCTCGTGGTTGGTCATAATCAACTCCTCGTACAGATATCAACTTTGGGCTACCAGCCGTGAGCTCTGCTCACGACTGATAGCCAACGGCTATTTCTCAACCAACAACTCTTCAAACAACCTCGCCACCACCTCGCGCCGTGCCTGCTGGCGTATCACCTCAGGAGTGCTCAGGGCAAGAGCCTCTTTGGGGCAGTACTTCACACAACGGGGTCCATCCGCCTGGTCCTCGCAGAGGTTACAGATCTCGGCGCGCTTGGTGGCCGGGTTGAGGATGATCGCACCGAAATCGCACGCTTCCACACACCAGCCACACCCGTCGCACTTGTCGTTATCCACCAGGATAATGCCGTTCTTTTCGGAGCGGGTGAGGGCCTTGCGCGGGCAGGCTATGATGCAAGGCGCATCCTCACAGAGCCGGCAACTGACCGCGGTCATCGTGATCGGCTCGATGCGCACCACGCGGATACGCGAAAGGCCCGGATCGAAAGCATTGGTCTTGGTCAGCGAGCAGGCGTATTCGCATATCCGGCAACCGATACACTTGGTAGGGTCACAAATGATATGCTGGTACCCTATCATGGCCATGATTATGTCTCCTTATTGAGAGGTGGGGAAGACACCCATCGCTCAAGCGTCTTCCCTCCGTCTGCGAACGGGTTAGGCACCAGCCGCTGTACCCAGCGGCGCAACCTGGGCGGCTACCTCGACGCCAACATCCTCGGCGATATCCTCCAGCCCTAAGGCGACCAACTTGTCTTTGGGGATCAGCCCATCTGGAGTCCAGCCGCGCGCCTGGTAATAGTCATCAATCATCATCCGTAGCTCTTCAGGCTTGACGTACACGCCCTTGCCCGGGCCGGAAGGAAGCGGGTCACCCAATACACGACCGGGAAGCCAGTCATCCGCTTTGGTCCAACCTTCGCGGATGTTGAAGGCCTTCTTCAACGTACAGGCACGCTCGCCAGCTTGCTGTATCTCGGCAGCGGTCATGGGGAGCCCGGTGGTCATGGTATACAGGCGGGCCACGTCCTCGTAAAAGTTGTCAAGGCAGTTACGTATGAACTTGCACAACACCAGGCAGTCGAGAACCGCGGCGGTATCTTCCTTATCTCTGGCGATCTTGCCCCGCCCCGGCTCGGCCTTGAAGCGATCCACCGTGCCCTTGACATCGGCCTCGTAGGCCAGGGAGCGGTTGTGGCAGGGGCCACGCGTGCCCACCGCCAGGCCCATGGCAAAGGTCTTCATGCCGCGCACATCGTAGCCGGGCATCTCCATACCTTTGGAGTGCATGGCGAAATGATCGCTGCCCTTGCCTACCTTCTCCGAAGCCCGCTTGACCCCGTCGGCCAGCAGATTGCCGATCCCTTCGCGGCGGGCGATCTTTTGCACCAGGGCCACGGCGGCGTCATCGTTGCCAAAGTTGGGCTCCAAACCATCGCACTCTTCTTTGCTGAGGATCCCTCGCTCGTAGCATTCCATCGCCCAACTCACCACGACGCCGGCGCTCATGGTGTCAATGCCCAACTCATCGCAAAGCTCTGCCAGGCGGATGATCGGCGGGAGCGACCCGATGCCGCAGTTGGGCCCGAGGGCAAAGAGGGATTCATAGTCGAGGCCGGCGATGGCCCCTTTATACTTGCCCTCGCGCACCTCCGCCCACTGTTCGCAGGCGATGGAACAGCCGGAGCAGCCCACGGCCTTCTGGGTGTAGTGATCGTGCATGTACTCGCCGCTCACTTGCTCGGCGTGCTCAAAGACCGTTTCCCGGAAGTTGCGCGTGGGCAGCGTGCCCATCTTGTTCATGTTGAGTACGTTGGTCGGCGTGCCCAGGATGCGGTACTTTTGCGTGCCGGGGCCCTGGCTGACCTGGATCAGCTTGAGCGTCTCCCGCAGCAAACCCTCCGGGTCGGCCACCGTGATCGGGTGCGTGCCACGGATGGCGATAGCCTTGATCCGCTTGGAGCCCATCACCGCGCCGTTGCCCGTGCGGCCCGCCTGGCGGCCATCATTATCAATGGTGGCATAACGCACCAGTTTCTCGCCCCCTGGGCCGATGGCCGAGACGCGAATGTTCTCATCGCCGAGGGCCTTGCGGATCGCCCTTTGGGTTTCGGTGGTGCCCATGCCCAGGAACTTTTCCGCGTCGAGGAAGCGCACGTCGTCATCGTCAATAAAGAGCACGATCCACTTGGGCGCTTGGCCCTTGATGACGATGCCATCCCAACCAGCGTGCCGCAGCATCTCGGAGAAGTGGCTGCCTGAGAGCGAATCGCCGATAAAGCCCGTCAGAGGTGACTTGGAGGCGACACTGTGCTTAGTGCCCGCCGGCACCGTCGTGCCGGCAAAAACGCTGCAAGCGAAACACAGCGCGTTCTCAGGGCCCAGCGGGTCGCAGCCTTTGGGGGTGTTGTCGTAGACCAAGCGCGTGGCCAACCCCACACCGCCCACGTACTTCCTGAGGAACTCAGGACTGACCTCCTGGACCTGCGTCTGCTGGGTGGAGACATCAACGTGCAGCACCTTCCCAGTATACGAGTTCATGATCCTAACCTCCTGCCTCCATGAACATAAAGATGAGTCGCTGGCCGTCTTGCAGTCGCATATCGAGGTTCTCGGCTGCGCGGCGACCGTCGAGATTGACCAGGTGGGATGATACCAGATCGAAAGTCTCGGGGACGATGACCGGACCCACGAGAGCGGGGAATCGTACGGCGAGAACACCAAGGACATCACGCAACGTCGCCTGTTCGTCCATCTCGACCAGGCTTTCCTTAGTTTGGGCCAGCTTCCTTGTCAGCCCCAGGAACTCTACGTTGAGCTTCATGTGTGATCCCTATCTCCAGGCCAAAGTGTTCGATATCCCTATTATACCGATTATGCGGAAAATAATCAAGAATAAGATTATCCCCTTTATCCGCTTTACGCGCCAAACCACTCCCCCGCCTGAACGAAGGCGACCGGAAGGAGGAACTGAACGCCCTACATAACTCTGCCCATTATACCCAACATTTCTACTCAACGCAAGCCCCTATTGAACCGAACTTGCATTCACTTTTCCCCGTAAAAGGCCACGTAAGAGGGATCCCCGTTGGGAAAATGATGCGACACAACGGCCCGCCGAGGAAAGATCCCTTCGAGAGCTGCCAGGCTGGCCGTATCCTGGGGATGGAGGAACACCAGCATACGGCCCTGGAAACCCGCGAGGGGCGGCTTATCGGCCCCCAACTCCAGGATCTCCTGCAAGGGAGGGTGCCCGGCGACCTCCAGATATATGTTCATTGCCCGGCCGTCGAACCAATGGGGCCAGACCTTGACATAGATCGAGGGCTCGCCAAAAGCAATCGCCGTTTTCGCCATCTCCTGAGCTACGGAGTAATTGGCCACGTCGGGGATCACCAGGGCGAAATCGTGAAAGTAGAAGCGCGTCGTCTCGCAGAGTTCTCCCCCGAGGAGCGGCAGGATCAGCAGCACGGGCAGAACCGTTGCGCTCAACTTGAGCTGGAACGTACGCGTGGTATGCAGGCCATCCCCGTCGCTACCCGATTCGATGCGGATGGATATCACCCTCAGGTGGGCCAGGAACCGGGTCATTTCGCCGCGCAGGGCCCTTATCCCCATGGCCCCCAACACCAGCACCGGCCCGATGGTGCCGGAGGAGCGAAAGCAGTTGGGCGCCTCCCCGACCAACATGCTCGCGGTCATCGGCGCGATCAAGATCAGCGTAGAGAGCACCAGCAGCGCATTCCCGCCGCGCCGGAAACGCGCCAGGGCCGCAGCCACCCCCAGGATCAAGAGTACCCCACTGATATAACCCAGATGCCGCTGATAGGGCACCCCAAAGCGCGAATTGCCGTCGCCCTCGTAATTATACATGAGCAGGCTGACGACGATGTCGCGCCTCATGTTCTGCCACCAGGAGGCCCCCTGTCCGCTCAACGACTCGCTCACCAGGCGCGCAGCATGTAGCTCACGCGCCAGGTAGACCTGGGGGGAATCCACGACGAAACGCAAGAGGGGCGCCGCCACGACCATTGCGACCAGCATCATCAGCCCGATGCCGGGGCCGATGACCTTGAGGGACCCACCCCAGCGTATGGCCAGAGATTCCGGGGAAGATACCTCCTCGCGGCGAGACGGCCAGGTTAGATGGAGCAGAACGTACACTGCCGCGCAGCCGATTACCATGGGCACGGCGTAGATGAAGGCCTTGTAGGTCCACAGTCCCAGACCCAGATAGAGGCCGGCCCAGGCCCAATCCCGAGCCTGGCCGCGACGCAGGCCGCGGGCGAGCCCGTAGAGTGCCAGTATCGCAAACAGTGGCATCAGGCTGACGCGATATCCCGAACGCGTCAGGACCAGGTGCCATTTGTTCGCCGCCAGGAGAACGGCGGCATAGACCCCCGTCTCACGGTCAACGCACTCACGGGCCAGGGCGTAGATCGCCGGGATGGTGGCGATGCCGATCAGGGCTGAGGTGAGGCGCAGGGCATAGGGGTTCAGCCGGGCCACCCTGGCGACGACCGCGGCCAGGTAGAAGAACATCCCCTCACGGCCATAATTATCGGGAAAGAAGATCGGGTACTCGCCGCGCAGAAGGCGCTGCACGTCGGTGTAGTTGTAGGGCAGGTCCCACCCCAGATCGGAGGGGAGCTCCCACAGCCGGTGGAGTCGCAGAAAGGCCCCCAGGATGATGGCCGCGATCAGGCCCCAGGTTGTCCAGGAGATGCACCATCGCCCGAGCTTTAGCGTGGCCAGGGCGCGGCTCGCCCAGGATACCCCCTGTTGCGTCTGCCCCCTATCCTGGCCAGGCAGGGCCACAAAGCAGAGCACCATGCCGAGTGCCCAGCAAAGGAGCCCCTGCCAGGTGATGCGGTTCCCTCCCAGGCCGGCGAACCCCAGGGCTGCGAACACCATTGCCCAGAACAAGGCTCTGGGTTTGATCTGCAGGCGAGATGTGGGCGGCTCCTCACGCGCTCGCCCCAGGACGGGGGCTGCCAGAGCATAGATGAGGGCGGCGGCCCCCAAAGCCACCAAGGCCATCCCAGAGGACATCCTCTGGTCGGTCAGCCTCTGCGCCCAAGCGGCCAGCGCCAGAGCCAGGCCCATCGCCAGCGGGCGGCTGGCGGAGAGCCAGCGCCCCAGGGGCGACGGTTGGGCATCCGAAGGGTGATCGGCGGAGGGGATCATCTCTCCCGCAACGACACCAGTCATCGTCCTCGTCCTACAAAGGGAGCGTACACTACAGGGCGATCTACGGCAACGGCGGGCTGTTCGGGAAGGGTCATGCGGTAGTAGCTGCCATCCATCCAATAGCCGGCTTCAACCAGACGCCACAGGCCGGCCATGTGCCCCAGAGGCGCTTGGAGCTGGATCAGCGTGGATTCCCCCGGGGCGAGCGAAGCGACGCTCGTGTTCTTCATGGAGAAATCGTGTTCACCATCGGGCTTCCAGCCCCAGGCTTCGACGGCATCCGGCGTCGCTGGCTCTGTGCCGATGTTGGTCATGGTTAACAGAACGCTCAGTTGCGTGGACGAGGTATAGGCAGCCACCCGCTCGATGACCAACTCTGGCCCCAGAACGGCAAAGGAACGCTGCAGGCGATGGAAAAAGTAAACACGCTGGTCTCGCTGATAGCCGATCTGGGTGATCGCCCAATCGCCCACTTGCTGCGGCACTGTCGTGCTACGAAGCAGAAATTGGCGCGCCTCGCCAGCCACGATCGTGCTCGTCTGCGCCAGTGTCGCCGACCAGGGCACACCATCGGGGCGGGTGCCCATCACGAGCAGATCATCCAGGGAGAAATCGTCCGTACCGGTATTCTCCACCCAGGTTTCCAGGGCGATGCGCTCGCCCACTTGCAGGACGGGGCGCACGCTGATCCCCACGAGCTTGAGCGGGGAGGGGCTCACATCCAGAGTGCCGCTGACGACCAGCGCATAGGTGACGTCGTTGGCCTGGAAGGTGACCCGCCCGATCTTCCAGGCGCCGGCCATGTTGGGCTGAACCGGGATGGCCACCTCACCAGAAGCCTGGCCGGCCAAGAGCCATTCGCCGTTGGCTTCGGCCACCAAGGAAGCGCCTGATGGGGCGTGAAGCAAGAGCTGAACAGTCACGATCGCCAGGGGCTCCAGGCCGATATTACGCAAAGGCACCAGTAATTCGGCGGCATCTCCCAGGCGGATGTTCGCCTGAGAGGGGTGAATATCACTCCCCAGAGCCAGCGGAACGGGGCAGACCTCATTGGTGATCAGCGCCCCCTCGGTCAGGTCGGCCAAAGCCAGGCCAAAGAAGCGCACCATACGCTCCAGGTCGGGGCGCACCCAACCGTTGCCGCTGAGCAGCAGCACTTCCAGGTGCAAGTGTTCCACGCTCGCCCCGGAGCTCCCGGAATAGCCGATCAACTCCCCGGCTCGCACCGCTCGCTCGCCGGCTTGCGGATCGCGCAGGTGAGCCAGGCGCACCAGCCAACTGCCGGTGACCACCTCCACATAGTTGCCGAGGTTGGTTTGGAAAGGTCGCTCATCGCGGAGAAAGTAAGCGATGCCGTCAGTAGGGGCGAAGAGGGGGGTGCCTTCGCGCATGGCGAAATCGAAGGCGATGCCCCTGGCCTTGCCATTGGCCCAATGCTCCTGGGGGCCCCAGGTTACGGCGTGGCCCTCCTCACAGGCCCAGGGCAAAGCAAAACGTCCGGGGATGCTGTAATCGGGCTCCTCGGCATGGGCAGGAAGCGGCACGAACAGGACGGCCAACAGGCAGAGAAGGCTGAACAACCTCCGTGCGCCCCACAGGGGCATCGAGCCCACCTCCTTAACGACAGATCAACACCGGAAACCAGGCCTCGCGCAACACACGGTCCACGGTGCTGCCCAGGAAGGCCTTGAACAATGGCTGATAGCCATAGCCGCCCATCAGCAGCAACCCCGCTTTTTCCTCTTCCATGACCCGCAAGAGCACCTCGTGGGGCAGGCCCTGTTCGCAGCGCGCGGTTACCGGGGGACAGCCCGTTTCCTGGGTATAATGCTGAGCCAGGTCGAGCGCCTCGCGGCCGGTGCGGCCATTTTCCACGGTGAGGATGGCTCCGCTCACCTTCCAGCAACAGATGATGTGTCGAAAGACAAAGAGCGCCTCGCCGGCTTTGGGGCTGCCGTCGTAGGCTAGCACGACGCGTTGCAGGGGCATCACCTCGGTGCCGGGGACGGCCAGGATCGGGCGCGCCGCCTGGGTAGCCACCATCTCAAAGATCGTGCCCAGGGGGCGCTCGGCCCAACGGCCGTGTTCCTTACGTTGATTGATCACCACCAGGTCCGACCAGCGGGCGCGCTCGATGATCTCCTGGTCCACCTTGCCCCTGGCCAGACTGGTTGTGGCTTTGAGCCCCAGGCCCTCGCAACGCGCGCGAAACTCCTCCAGCACCGCGCGCCCGTGAGCCAGGGCCTCTTCGTCATCGGAGGCGACCACGTGCAGGCCGTGGAGGGTGCTGCCCTCGCGTCGCGCGAATTCGACCGCTTTCGCCATGGCGCGCCAGCCGCTCTCGGCGCCGGTGACGGTGACCAGGATATCGCGAAACAGGTGCGGATACTCCTCTTCCTCCAGGCGCTCCTCGCGCCAGAGGCCCGCCGGCGGGCCCGGCTCCAACTCTGATGGGATCAGCAGGCCGCGGATGGAGCGCGTCAGGCGGCCCCAGAGGCGCCGCCGCTGGTGGCCGAAACGGGTCACAAAGTCCCTGGCTGCTTCACCGGGGGTCAGTTGCTGGCCCAGCTTCTGAGAGAGGTAATAGGCATGCTCGATGATCCACAGATAGAGGTCCGCCTCCGTCTGCTTGGGGAAATCCGCCAGCAGGTTGTGCTTGCGGATCGTCTGGATCAGAGGGGAATACACCGCATCGTACCAGTGCGCCACGGCCTCTTCCCAGGCCAGATCACGGCCTT
>Ga0315277_10012379_pt1 | contig 10703 bp, 9 predicted proteins | sample YL17G05_15_MG_FD_203695 | JGI IMG/M metagenome (GOLD analysis project Ga0315277, IMG submission 203695) | Sediment microbial communities from Yellowstone Lake, YNP, Wyoming, USA - YL17G05_15 | ecosystem: Environmental > Aquatic > Freshwater > Lake > Sediment | place: USA: Wyoming | collected... | reverse complement strand
ATCCAAGATGAGCGAAGCATTCGGTGATGAAACTTGCGCCTCCTGCGGCAAGGACTTCCCGGCAGATGAGGTGAAATCCTACAAAGACAAATGGTACTGCACGGAATGCTTCGAGAAGGTAAATACTTGCACTGAATGCGGCGAGGAATTCCGGGTAATCGAGATGAAATCCTATAAAGGCGCAATGTACTGCGAAAAGTGTTACAAGGAAAAGCACTTGGCAAAACCGCGGCAGAAAAAGGATCAAGCCGGGACCGAGGAAAAGCCAGGCCAGGGCAGTACCGCCGGGCCGCAAGTGCCGGCCACGTCGATCGCCGACGCGATCGCCAAGTCCCTGGGCGCCATGCTTGCCAATCCCATCAAGATTGAGCTCGCCCCGCTGCAGCTGCAAGTGACGGCGACGGGGCCAGGGTTCCAGCTCATGGCCCCAGTCTCCTTGCCCATGCAGCAATCACCTCTACCTCCCGCGGCCGTGGCCACGGCACCAGGTCCCTCGGAAGCCAGACTTGCCGCGGCGCAAGCACCACATGCCACGCGTGCCGCCCACGTCTTGCCTCCATCGCTCACCACCGCTGACCGCCCCTACCTCGAACCCACGCTGCTGCGCATCATGGGGGCCCGCAAGCACAAGTGGCGTCCCGCCGAGCTGGCCACCGAGGCAAGGTCGCTCCACCCCGGGCTCGACGTGAAGGAAGAAGACGTCACGCGGGCGCTCGATCGGCTCAAGCTCCCTCTCGACGGCGCCAGTCCCGAGCAGCAGGTCGTGCAGCTGTCGACGCGGTATATGCGCCGCGATTTCCTCGTCGAGGCCGACGAGATGGACTTTCTCGACCTCCTCATCTTGAAGGTCCTCGCAACGGCGGGTACCAATGGTATGGCCGCGACGACCATCCACGAGGCAATCCGCTTGTGCAATCTCTTGCCCGCGTCCATGCCGACGGTCCTTAACCACCTGCGCATGCTCAAGTCGCCGGGCTGGGAACTCGTCGACAAGGCAGGAAAGGGTTTTCGGGACTACTACGTGATCACGACGAAGGGCGCGAACCTGCTCGGCGAGGCCGAGGACGCCGCGACCGGGTTCCACGACTATGCCGGCGAGTGGAAGGACAGGTTCGAGCGCATGGGCGTGACCGGGCATGACGGCGGCCTCACCGAGAACGCGTCGATCCTCATGGAACCGCTGCGGAGCGTGGCCGTCAAGCACGCGGCGACCGCCGACAAGCAATTCATACTCGCGTATATGGAAAAAACGATCGACCCCGCGGCTGCCAGGACGAATGCTCGGAAGGTCGAGGCCTTGCGAGCTCTCGGTTTTTGATTCTTGTCGAGTCGATTGCTACGCCATGAGAAAAAAAAGAAGGCTCAGGCCTTCTCACTTGATCACTTTCAAGGCTTGGTAATGCGCCACGGAAGGGCTGTTGATGTCTTCGAACACGTAATCCTCGCCTTCCTTTTTCAAGGTGACGACGAACACCTCGTCCCCTTCCTGCCGTAAGTAGGCAACGACACCGCCAGACCCGGCGAATGAGGGCGCTTCCCGCAGCTATCCAACCTTGGTGACGTTTCCGATTTGCCGGACCTTTTTCTCGATGACTTTCATCAGCTTCGGCCGGCTTGCCTCCGTGACCGGCCCGAACTTCCGTCGATTCGCCTCGTCGAATAAAGCAACGAGGCCATCGAGGTTTCGCGCCAGGGTGCAGCGCACGACCTCGTCCGCGACTTTTCGTGGGTCCTTCATGAGTAGCATAATGCTCACGTGCATTAAAATCGTGTCGAAGCTTTAAATAACGCTATGGTGGCTGGATAATAGACGGCGGTGATCCCTTGTGGCTCACGAAGGAACATTGGACGGCGAAAACAGCGCGGATGACCCCGCGGCTGCCGGGATGAAATCCTGGCGGGTCGAGGCCTTGCAGGCGCGCGGGTTTTGACCTTGCTTCCGTTGATGGATTTACGACTGAAAGCAAAAAAAGCAGTATCTTGCCGTCTCACTTGATCACTTTCATTGCCAGGTAACTCGCGACGGGCGGACTATTGATGTCGTCAAACACATAATCATCGCCTTCTTTTTTCAAGGTGACGACGAAGACATTGTAAACTTCTCGCCGCAATAAGGCAACGACCCCGCCAATGCCGGCAAACGAGGGTGCTTCCCGTAGCTCCCCGACCTTGGTGACGTTTCCGATTTTCCAAGCTTTTTTTTCGACGAGTTTCATCAGCTGCGGCCGGTTTGCCTCCGTGACCGGCCCGAACTTCCGTCGATTCACCTCGTCGAACAATGCAGCGAGGCCTTCGAGATCCCTTGCCCGAATGCACCGCACGACCTCGTCCGCGACTTTTCGGGGATCCTTCATGAGTGGTAAAATGCGATCGCGCAATTAAATTCGCTCGACGTCGCCAGTCAAGAAGGCTTCACGATGATATTTTTAAATAATGCGATGCATGGTCTGTGGCAAGCAGCTTGATTGAGCATCGACATCGCCAGTAAATAAAAAGATGACACCTCACTCTTGCTGATTTTCCAAATTCTTGGAGCATATATAATTGGAAGGGAAAATCACCTTGATGTTTGATTCATCACATTCGATCCCATCAAGTATGATTCTTTCCATTCAGTCGAGCGGAGACAAGTATTTCTCATCACTCCACCTTGCCGCGGGGTGCGGTTGAACTCACTAAATTTAAATTACCGCACACCTTTATTCAATCACCGCAAAGCGGTAGATGCCGTGCCGTGGTAGTGTAGCCGTAAGCACTGGAGACTGTCGAATAATGGCTCTTTCAAGCTGTTATGCAGCCCTCTCCTAACCCGGGTTCAAGTAGACAAGAGAATTCCTCTTGCGTGAAAATCCCGGCCACGGCGCTCTTCTTTTCTCTTAAAAAAACCCATCGCGGTTGTCACGCAAGCCTTGAATCGAACGTGAGAATTAAACGGCCGGCGAGTCGTATTTCCCGGCAAGGATGTCCGGAATGTCTTCGTCGCCGAGCTGGTAAAACTTCCGGCGCTGCAACAGCCAGAGACGGTCCATTTGCTTGTCAAGCTTGGCCGGTAACCGCACGATGAATTCCATCGGCAGGTTCGACGCGTGCTGCAGCCCCCATTTGATGCGGGCGTATTTCCACTCGCCGACCTGCTTGATGCCCACGACCGAGAAAATCGCCATGGAAACCCGAACCGAGACGGCGGCGATTCTGGCAATCCCTTATTTCGTGAAATCCGGGAACTCCATCATCTTTCGTTGCGTGATCGATTCGAGAGCCACAAGGCCCGCGGCGGTCATCTCGGCCCCCTTCACGCCGCCGATGTCGTAAGGTTTCTTGCCGCGCAGCGATGCCAGCCAAGCGGCCATCATGAGCGTGTCGCCGCCCCCGTGGCCACCCTCCGCGCTCGTTGCGCCCCCGGCGATCATGTCTTGCTCCGTGATCTCCTTGCCCTTGACATTGTGGCGGTCTGGATACCGGGCCTTGTCCTCAGGCACGAGGTGCAAGTAATACTTGGATTGGCCAGAGATCGTGGCATCGAAATAGCATTTCGTAGCCCAGAACATGGCATGCCGGACCTCATTATTGGGTAACACGAACCCGCTGCCGAATTTGCAGATCACGCCATTCTTGGTTTGCAGCATAGCAATCTGGAAATTCTGGTTGTTGAATTTCGTGAGCATCTTCATGTTACCGAACCCGCAGACCTGAACAGGCCGGTCCTTCGGATCTTGCCGGTTGATCACGTACAGTGCCATACCCGCTGCGTGCCCGTAGATGACCGGTGGTAGCGTCGCCCGCCACGTGGGATGCACGTCCTTGGTGAACTCCGGGTCCAAGGCCTTCCCGCCGGAATAATTCTCGAAGATCATGTAATGCTCGACGCTGTGGTGATATTCCCCTTCCGTGTAGAAGAGATCGCCCATTTTCTTGTCATCCACGAGCTTGGCCGCGAACTGGATGGGAAGGTACCAGCACGCGTTCTCGCCGAACGCGAACTTGCCTTTCTTGCCCTTGTTCCCGCGCTCGGCATCCAGGATGGGAAACAGGTCGTCGAGTTTGGTTGCCATGGGGACCTCGCTCCACGTGTCCAGCCCGGTTTCCAGGCACCGCTTAGCGATGCCGGCGTGGGTCGACGGGGGGGTGAGGATGAGCACGGCATCGAGCGCCTCGTGCTTGAGCAGCTTGTCCAGGGACGTGTAGGTCGCGTCCACCTTGTACTGCCAATTTTTCGTTGCTTGCTCGCTCGTGTCCATCATACACGCGGGAACGAATTCATTCTCGAATCGCTTGTTCATGATGGTCGTGGCGAAAAGGCTTTCGGCGCGGGGGCCGCCGCCGATGAAACCGATGTTGATGGGTGCTGGCATGATCATCGATGATAGTTCGCCACCGGGCGATAAAAACGATGCGTAATTCCCGGCCACAACGGGTGTGCAGATAAAGGAAAAAGGAGGTTACAGCGCTGCTTTTTGAATCTCGAACAGCTCTTTCAAGCCTTTGTCGGCCATATCGAGCATTTTATTCAAGTTGTCCCTCGTGAACGGGTTGTGCTCTGCGGTACCCTGGATCTCGACGAAATTTCCGTCACCGACTTGGATCACGTTCAAATCAACCTCGACATCCTTATCCTCCTCGTATTTCAAGTCGAGCAGGACCTCGCCGTCCATGATGCCGACCGATACCGCCGCAACTTGCTTCGTGATGACCGGCTTGGAAACCTTGCTGTTGTCGATGAGCCATTTTTCCGCGAGCTTCAAGGCGATCCACGCGCCCGTGATCGACGCGCACCTGGTGCCACCGTCGGCCTGGATCACGTCGCAATCGACCTTCATCGTGCGCGGGCCGAGAGCCTTGACATCGATGACTGGCCGCAAAGCCCTGCCCACGAGCCGCGACAGCTCGATGCTGCGGGAATTCACGCGCCCCTCGCGCTCGCGGTTCTGGCGCGTGAGCGTCGACCTCGGCAGCATGCTATATTCCGCCGTAACCCAGCCGGTTCCCGAATTCTTCATCCAATTGGGGACGTCCTCGTCCACCGTCACGCAAATGATGACTCTCGTCTGACCTGTCTCGAAAAGGACGGATCCCTCGGCGAATCCGATGAAGTCCTTGGTAACTTTCACCGGGCGCAGCTCGTCTGGCCGCCGCCCATCGACGCGTTCAACCATGATCAACCAACAACCGAGCCTTTTTTTTGATGCTCTTGCTACGATAGCATGTCTTAGGTCATTTTTGAACATGCCCGAATTCGAACCCGGATTCGGTGGATGCGGTTACCATGGACGATGCAGCCATTCGCCAGGCACTGCAGCGGGATCGCGAGCTGTCGCGGTTGATCCCGGCCACGGCCGAGATCGAGCACTTGCACAAGATCGAGCTGGAAGAAGCTATACGGTTATCGTCGGAGTACCCACGCTTGTTCAGAAATTACAAGGGTCGGTCATTGTATGCCGCCCAGATCACTTATCAAGAAGCTCTGACTGGCTTGTGGCGACACCGCGTGATCTTCATCAACGAGAAGAAGAAAATATTGCTGCTCACGTGATGTTTCAAGGATTAAAGACGCCCTTGTCGAGCTTGTCGTCCAGTGTTTGGATTGAAGGCGTCAAGTCGATGTAATTAAAGAAGGATTCGAGCTTGGAGCGTATATCCTCGGGCGATGGCGGGCAACCATCGATGGCAAGCTTGATGGGGAAAAATTTCTTGCTGTTTTCCTGGATCGCGTAGTTCTTTTGCGGGTCCTCGAATTTCTTGTTCAACTGTCCCATGCACGCGCCAATCTTTACGATGAAGAAGGGTTTCGAAATGCCCGAGAACACGTCCCTCAACCGCGGCGCGGTCGCTTTCGTGATGACGCCCGAGATGAACACGATGTCAGCTTGCTTCGGAACATTCACGAGCTCGATGGACAGCTTTTCCAGGGCTTTTGACAAGCTTTCGAGGCAGCCACCACCGCAATCGGCCAGCGGCAAGTAGTAGCCCTTCAATGTATGCTGATAGATGGCATTCTTGCTCATGGTCATTTTAATAATAACTGCACACATAGATAAATTTGAACTAAAATGATCGACACCATGCACGAGCTCCAAGACGAGCTTCGGAACAAGTTTGACATTGGCGTGAAGAACCAGCAGTTGATCAGCAGCGACGAACTGGTCATTTCGGGACGGGATGACAAGATGCTCGAGGTGCTGGACTACCTCGCCACAAAATGCAGCGCGCGGCTCGTCCACCAGGTCGTGAACGATTTCGAGACGCGCATGGAGTTGATCGACGTCCTTTTCATGAACCACTTGCGAGCCAGGGTCTACGTGAAGATCGACATCGACAGCCGTGACAAAAAAATCACGACGATCGCGGACATGTTTCCCGCCGCCAAGTGGCTTGAGAAATACCAATCCCAGTTTCTCGAGCTTGATTTCGTGCCCCGGCAGATACACCAGGCTGAAAATCCGCCCGCCACGAAAGGCGACGCGGGCCTTCCATGGGTCAACATCCAGGTCGATGACATTGTTGACAAGTCGAAGCTCCTCGGTGCCCCCGGGATACTGGATCCGAAGCTCGACATAGCATCGTACACCTGGGTGAAAACCCAGCAAACCGTGATCACGAGCACCCGGTGCCAGCTCGGGCATTTCCACCGAGGCATCGTCAAGTTCGCGGAAAACGTGCCGGTCTCCGACCTGCCGTTCGTCATCGCCAGGTCATGCTGGAAGGACAGGTTCCATGCGCTGACCGCCCTCGCGATCGTCATGGAACGCCTCAACGGGATCGATGGAAAGGTGCCGTTAAACGCGACTTATTGGCGCGCGTTCGCGTGCGAGCTCGAGCGCGTGCGAAACCACCACGAGTTCCTCATTTCGTGGTTGCAGTTGGCAGGCAATCGCCAAGCTGTCCAGGAAAATAAACTGATCATCCAAGAACTCGAAGCAATAGAGAAATCTCTCGTCGATGAGCAATCAAAGACACCGTTCATCGTGCCCGGCGGAATCCTGGTGGATCCCGTTGCGATAGGGCGCATCACGAGGCCAGCAATCGAGAATGCCTTGCGTAAGTACGAGGCAAACTTCTCTGATTACTTCTTAGCACCGATGAATGACCGCGGCCTTTTCGACGCGTATGCAGGCGTCGGCAAGATCGGCAAGGCTGCGGCGCTGGCGGCGGGGTTGAATGGTCCATTCTTGCGGGCCTGCGGCGTGCCATTCGACACCCGCGTCGATTTTCCATGGGGTCCATACAAGCAAGGCCTCTTGCGTTGGGACACTTGCACGAGCCTTGATGGCGACGTGCGGGCGCGTATCGAGATCCATGCATACGAGATCATCCAGTCCCTTCGCATTATGTACCAGCTCCTCGCGTTGCTCGCGGAAACGCCAGTTGCCGAGGCGTCCAACGTGGACGCGGGAAAAATCGTTGCCGGAGCGGAAGGGTTCGCCGTCGTGGAAAGCTCCAGCGGCGATCTGCACCTGTACGTGAAGGGGTCGAAGGACGGGTCAAAGCTCAACACGATACGGATCCAGGCACCGAGTTACTTGAACTTCACGGCGCTGGAAACCATCATCGGCACGGCAAATCTTCGCATGTATCCCTACATCGTGCATTCCGTGAACCCGTGCTGGACTTGCATCGACATGTGAAAAAATAAGGATTAAACGTGTTACTTGAACTCTTCTTGAATTTCATTCCATTGCGCGTTGAGCTTTTGCTTGAGATCCGAGCGCCATTTCGCTTCCACGTCGGGTGCGGGCTTCTCGCGAGCGATGCGTTTTTCGAGCATCTCTAGCTCGATCCGCTTCAGCTGGTCGTGCTCTTTTTCCCGTTGCTTCTTCAACTGGACCTTGTCCACGGCCGGTGCGGCGGGAACCACCTTTACCTCCTTGACCGGCTCGCCTGTCTTGAGATCGAGTTTCACCGGGACCTCCTCCTCGGGCAAGCCGCGTCGTACCCGCAGCTTGCGTCGGAACTCCCGCCATTTTTCCTCGATTTGTTGCGGCGTGAGCTCCAATTTCTTTCGTTCGATTTCCTTCTGCAACATTTCCCGCTCGATGCGTTCCATTTGTTCGAGCGATTTCTTCTCGTCGGCAAGGCGTTTCGTTTCTTCCTCTTGCTGCAGTTTTAGCTCGCGCTCCCGGCGTTGCTTTTCCAGGGCATCCATGGCCTTGTTGTAAGTTCCTGCCAAAGAATTTGCTTGCGCCTCGCCTTTCAAGATTTCCCAGACTTGCGGCGGCAGCTGGTCGTAGGCCGGGTCGATTCCCTCGTTGATGTCCTTGATCTTGACGGATTGTCCGCGTTCCTTTGCGAACATGCTAGCGATCTCGCTGCTGCGCGCGCGTTCTTCCGGATTGGACCCTTTCCCGTGCCACACGATGATCAAGTTGCCGTAATCGAATAAGAACGAATCATCGCTGGTGATGGATTCGTGGTTCTTGGGCATTTCCATGAAGAGCAAGCCGCCCTCAGTCTTGATGCGATAGAAGAAGAAATCCTTTGCCGACGCGACTTGTTCCTTTTTCAAGACCGATTGCGCGAAATTGCCATCCAATATCATGAGGGATTGGAACGACGAGATGAAATCCAGCGGTTCCTTGGCTTGCTCGACGACCGTGATTTTCGCGCCCTCGCCCCGTTTTTCCTTGAGCAACTTGGCAATCTCATCGCCGAAAAATCGTTCGTCGAGGGTCGCGAGTTTCCCATTCCACGTGAAAATTTCGTTTCCCTTATCGAGAAGGTACACGTCGGCCATGGTCAAGTATTCTTGCTCCATCTTGACCGCGACGCCTTTCTCGATGCGATACAGTATCCTGGATCCTGCGGGCGGTGTGGCGATATAATCGACACCCTTACGACGTGCTTGCATGCGCAAGTCGATCTTGCGCATCTCGAATTCGACGACATCTTTTTTCCGCACCTCCCGCTCGCGCATTTGCGCTTCTTGCCCTCGTTTCCGGCCAAGCTCTTCTTCCTTGAGCTTCTCTTCCAGCTTGAGGCGGTCCTGGGTAAGCTCTTCTTTTTCCTTCCGCAGTTTTTCCTGGAGAAGATCCTTCTCGTTCTCGATTCGTTCCCGCTCCACGTGCTCGCTTTTTCTTTTTGATGCGTCCGCCTGTCGTCGGTGCTCTCCTTCCATCTCTTGCAGCTTCTGCCTGCGTTCCTCGTCCATAAGCTTGGTTTCTTGCACGCTGGCAATGTTATCCGACCGGGATTGCTCCCGGCGTACCTCATCGAGGATCTCCTTCTCGTCCTTGGAGAGAAACTGCTTCTTTTCAAGGGACATGTTTTCCGTGGATGCCATGTCTCGGCCAAGGCCGAGGTTGACGCGACGCAACTCCGATTGGATCGACACGTTTTCGCGTTTCTCTTTCACATCCTCTTTTTTCGGTGCTGTTGGTACCACCGGTCGATCGATCCTCGATTCTGCTCGGGCTTCCGCCATCGCGGCGGCTCGTTTTTCGAGCACAGGTGGCACGGTACTCGATGCGGGGGTGGCGGGCTTCGGCCTTGATATCGCCGGTTCGCCCTTGGCAAATCTCTCGGCAATTTCCTTAGCTTTGGCCTCGACTTGCTTCCGGTCATCGCGGGCGATCTCGGTTTGAGACAAGTCACGCTTACCAAATTTTCGCGCTATGAATTCTTTAATGGCGGCGTTTTCCTCACCCTCGCTCACGATCTCGCTCTTGAAGTTGTAAAGGCGCTTGGTGCTGATCAAGGTCGCAACCTTCATAGCTGCCTTGTATCGTTGCATGCGGTTGGAATCATGCCCTTGCCACACGAGCACTTTCTGCTCCTCGTTGATCACGACGAACACGACGTCTTGGCTCGTGACTTTTGTAATTTCGGAGAAGGTATCTTTATCCTCGTTATAGAGGTATAGCTTTGCGTCCATGCGTGTGCACCATTCCTAATCATATAGCATTGATCCGGCCCGAGCCTATTTTAGGGATTCTCCCTAAAAATTGTGGACCTAGGTACCCCCAGCTTCAAGATGAAGAAGATGATATCTTCATAGTGGTACCTCGTTGTCGCGCCAAAATGGGCCAGGCTTGCCTTCCGGGCGTATAAGATGGCGCATCACTCGCAGTCGATGGCGTCGACGTGTGGGGTGGCCCCATCGAGCAAACTTTACCACCAGCACAAATCATAGCTCTCCTTCTTTAACCTCTCGATAATTTGAGCCAAATTTCCGCCACGACGGATTCGTGGCTCTCGACCGGGGAAGAAAAAGTCAGTCAGGTCAACGAGCAAGTCTAGGGCACGGCACGTGCTGGTCTTCTGGATACGTTCCATCCACCGTGCAGACGTGTAATCCGTGGCCTGGGTAGGGGCTCTGCGGCTTTGCGGGAGGGGCCAATGGTATCACATCCTTGTTGATCAAGTCTAGACCGTAGATAACCATTTCCCGTCATCGCGGTAAAATGGCCCCGGCTTACCTTTCGGACGCAATGGTATAACCCATTTGCCGACGCGCTGCCGCCAAGTGTTGATGAACTCGGTCTCGAAGTTCAGCCGAATACTTTGCAGCAATGTGCACTTGTATCCCTCATCATCAAAAATCCGGGGTAAGAGAATGAAGAGCTCCCCTTGGGCACATGTTTCCTTGATTCGTCGATTGCTATCATCTTCCAACAATAGATATTCATTGCCGGGGTTCTTTACAAGAAATTCGGGGTCGTTGAAGATGGCACACCACTCTTGATCGATGGCATCTACGTACGGAGCGGCCT
>Ga0315277_10012378_pt1 | contig 10703 bp, 6 predicted proteins | sample YL17G05_15_MG_FD_203695 | JGI IMG/M metagenome (GOLD analysis project Ga0315277, IMG submission 203695) | Sediment microbial communities from Yellowstone Lake, YNP, Wyoming, USA - YL17G05_15 | ecosystem: Environmental > Aquatic > Freshwater > Lake > Sediment | place: USA: Wyoming | collected... | reverse complement strand
TGATCATACTTATCCTTCGAGACCATATCCTTGCTGGATTTGGCGGCCTCCGCGCGCACCTCGATGATCCTTTTCTCGTAGTTTTCCTTGAGGGCATCTATTTCCTCCTTGAGTTTCGTGTACCGGTGCGTTGCTTTCTTTTTCTCTGCTTCCAGTTCCTCTTCGAGCTCCTTGACGCGCTTGTCCGGCACGGGTTCCACGATTGCAGGGTGTGCCGGTTTTTCCACCGCCACGGGGGCTGGTGGTGCACGCGCGGGGGCCCGTGATTCCACTACGGCAGGCTGCGCGGCACGTGTTAAGGCATGCTCGGAAACCGCCGCTGCGGCCTTCGAGGGTCCCTTCTCTTCATCGGAAGCTTTGGTTCCTCTTCCTTGGAGAAGGTTCGTGATTTCGGTCTTGAGGACTCCCACCTCCTCTCCCTGGTTCACGGTAAGCGTCTTGAAGCCGTAAAGGTGGTAGAGGCTCTTGATCTTGGTCGCCAGGGTACCACCCTTGTACAGCTTGAATTTCGACGCCTTTTGCCCGTTCCACACGAACACCGTCTTGTCGGAGTCGCTAATGATAAAGGCAATCTCGTCTTCAGCGATCTTCGCCGTGTATTCGAAGGTTTCTTTATCGTAATCTTGTACCATCAATGTTTTGAATGGCATTTTCACACATCCCGTGGTTTCACGAACCGCGAGAAAGTGCTGCTGAATTGCTGGATAATACTCCCTCGCGCATTCGGATTTATTGTATCAGAGTTGAATTAGATGTTTAAAAAGTTATTATCACGCGGGTTCACGAATGCATCTTCTGGAGGCGTTCCTTGAACTGGCCATCATCGATCCCTTCGACGCGGATCCTCTTTGTCGTGCTCGTGGCACCTTGGAGCAGCGTTACTTGGGATGTGCTCAGGCCCAGCTTTTTTGCTAGCAATCTCAAGATGGCCTTGTTTGCCTTGCCCTTCTCTGGCTGTTCCGTCACGTGAATGACCAGCGATTTCTCTTCCTCGCCGGCCTCGATCGATTCCTTCCTCGACCCTGGACGGGCGATGACGATAACATCTACGCTTGGTGGTGCCATGTAATTTATCTACAAGTCATTGTTTAAATCCTAATTTTGATTTTTCTCATTTAGAACCTCGTTTCACGATGCTGTGCCGTATCACAGTCGCATTTTAATCGGTGAAGGAAATCATGAGCGAAACCAAGGAACCGAAATCGAAATTCAAATTCACGTGCACGAAATGCGGGGCTTGTTGCGAGAACCGTGGCCCTGTTCCATTGACCATATCCGACTTGGAAGCATGGGCTTCCAAGAAAATCATCAGGAATATGTTTCCTTACATTGTGATCCACCGGGAGAAGGCTTCTAGCATCACGCGCCTGGTCTTTAACATGATCAATGACCAGCCTGCATCGAAGGCCAAGGAAGGCGACTCGGAAAAGGACAATGCCAGCAGGGAAACCGGGGCATCCTCGGAAAAGAAAGAAGGCGGATCAACCCCGGAGGGTGGCGACGAGATGGATGACATTATCGTCGGCGAAATCGTTGAAAAGGGCAAATGCCCAATGTACAACAAGGAGACCAAGGCGTGCCTCATCTGGGCTGACCGGCCGACGTATTGCCGGGCATTCCCGCTCGGGTTCGAAGATGGCAGCTTTTTCGTCGAGATGGAGGATTGCCCCGGCCTTGCCACCAAGGAGGAAATGAGCAAGGACCTGCTCAAGCAGATGCGGGACGATGCGAAGCGGCTTGCCGACGATTCCCGCCAGGTCGGCATCGTGCTGCCAATATTGCAAGCACTCGTCATGAACGCTCTGCAGCAGGCGAACTTGAGGGCGATGAGCAAGATGTCGCCCGAGGACATGCAAAAACTCAACGATATCATGCAAAAGATGTCGCAAAAATAGGTTTCTTTTCCTTTTTTGGTCACGGCGCGGGTTTCGCGAAGCGCGCCCGCGCGATTTGCTCGAAGCCACGAGCATTCGAGATCTTGTAATCCTTCGGGTGGCCAGTTTGATTGATATCTTGAATTAAATTCTTTTGATACAAGATTGATTCAAGATCCTTCCAGAAAAGGTCGACGCCATCGCCTGTGAAGATATAGTACTTGATCCTTGCATCCGGGGGTAACCGGGAAACGAGGGTAACGATTTCATCCGTGAGTGTTTTCGCGATTTGTTCGATGTAATATTTCTTCATGGCACCGATGTCCAGGTTCTCTCCCCCGATGATGACGGTCTTCTTGCCCTCTTGCAAGAGCCGCATGAGGTCCACACCGCGGACGATGCGGCCCGTCTGCTTTTGCAAGGCCTGGGCAATCCGGTTCGCGAGGGTTTCGAGGGAGAGATCGTTGATCGAGCTGCTGGCCAGGGCATTTGGCCGGCCCTCGTAAAGCGTGAGGATCTCGGCGCTGCCAAAACCGATGTCGGTCACGACCGCGTCCACGGCGGTTGCCTCGTTAAACTCCTGCATCATGGTGTAATAGCTGCCATATGGCCCGTAGACCACTATGCAGTTTGTGATGTTCAACCGGACTTGCACGACCTGCTTCGTGTGATCGTTTTCGAGGATGAGCTCCTTGGCGCCTTTCAGTGCCTGGCTCAAGGCCTTCATTTTTTCCACGTTGGTGGATACGGGCACACCGACCGTGGCGATGCAATCGATTTCTTGCACGCCGGGATTGCTTTCGTCGATCAGCTTGGTCTTGATTCCCAGGACGACGAGAGCAACTTTCACGGCGAGCTCGACATCGGCGATGTCCGCGATCATGCCGTTTTTCGTGAGGACCCGCTTCACCTCGGATTGCATGCGTGCCAGTTCCCCGAAAAATTGCTTGTATACTTGGCCTTGCTGGTCGATGCCGACGTGCACGCAAGCATTCGTGTCCCAGCTCGCGTCGGCGCCCATGCCACTCCATCCCTCGTTGAACTCGCCGATCATGGCAGCGTTCACGAAGTCCGCGCCGCCACTCGTTGCTTTGATGAGAGCTGATCCGAAATCTATACCGGCAATGAGCGCCATTTTTATTCTCTTCTCTTTCACCTTTTTCAAAAACGTATGATTCCCGAGCCGAATTACCTAGTTCATTAAATACAATTCAAATTAAAAACAAGTTCTTCTTACTATTTAAGAGGCTATTTGCTTCCATTAGGAAGCATAATTATGAAACACCTAATTATAAGAATACACTTGAGTATAGTGGTTATCGACGGGGTATGTATCCATTCCGGTGATCCAGAATAATCTTGAAGTTAAGTCAAACTTATGCAAGATACCTTGAATAGTTCTTAAGCCTTCATGGCGAACATTCTCTAGGTATCGACCGCTGGTGCATTTTCGGGTGCTCGGTGATTTTTGGAATTACATCTACTTGATCCCCTTGTTCGCCATCGGGGTGCTGTTTCTTCTCATCTTGCTGAAGAAACACCGGGAGCAGCGGCAGCGCTTGTTGCCGCTCACCGATGAAGAGCGGGAGTCCCTCGCGAACCCGATCGCCATCACGGCAATCCTGTTCACGACGCTGATCTACGTCACGTTCTTCTCGAATTTCCGGATCATCGTGCCGTATCCCCTCGACGTGTTGACGCTCATCTGGTACGGTTTTTTCTTGGTCACGTTCTGGATTTTATGCGTGAGGGAAAAACGACGGTACCATGGACCGCCATTCGAGGTCAAAGAGGAAGCAGACCTGAGCTTGAAGTACGAGGTCATCCGCAAGACCACGCACACCGTGATTATGCTCGTCATCGTGTGTTACATTGCCTTTGGACCGCTGTTCATGAGCTTCGTGAACTGGCTCACCGGTATCTTTCCCATCTTCGGCGTGACGAGCTTGGTAGGGGACCCTCTCTACTATGGCCAATATACCGTGGCATTTCTCACGGTCATCGCGTTTCTCGGGCTCTCGACGTCGGAAATCGTCAGGGTCTTCTTTTATTCGGCCTATCCGCTGAAAGCGGTGAAGAAAATCTTTCGCCAGAAGGAACTTGGTTCCGCTCTCGGCTCGCACATCTCGCTGACCGTGGGCAGCATGGCGGTCATCTTGATTTTCGGGCCGAGGTATCCCGACATCGTTATGGCATCCATTTCCATCAGTGCCATCGCCGACGGGGCGGCCAGCATCGTTGGCCGAAAGCTGGGCACGCACCAGTACAAAACCGTGTTTGCGCGCAAGAAGAAAACCTGGGAAGGCCTTCTTACAGGCACGATCGTGAGCCTTATCTTGTCATTCTCATTCTTAATGTACCGGTTTGGTTTTCTCTCGTTTTTCCTTGCATTCGTCGCGACTGGCATGTTGGATCTCATCGATCTGCTTTCTATCCAAATCAGCGACAATTTATTGAACCCGATCGTCACGTCCACCGCGCTGGTACTCGTCGCGAACGCGCTAGGTGTAGGTTAATCAGCCATCATCATTGCGCCGATAAAATTGCGTGAAGACATAATGTTCTGCTATGAAGGACATAATGTTCTGCCATATTATACGTATATCCATTTCTCTTATAGACAAAAAGAACGCGAAAAAATCTCTCACGAGCACGGCGATTGAAAGAGCTAGATTAACAAGCTCGATATTTACGATATTTACGTTCAATTTTTATGAAGTATTCCCGGATCCGGGCGCCCCGATCACTAACTTTGACAAGTTTTGGTGGGAAGTGGTTTATAAATGTTCGTGAAGTGGTTATCGTGATAAACATGCGTTCTCATGACACTGGACGTGACGTTCGCATCCGCCGGAGGAGCCGCTGGTCGTGGCAACGAGCGGCAACGCCGCTGGTCTTGCTCGCGCTGGCATCGTGCGTGATGACGGGCACGTTGATCGGGCTGCTCGCCCGCACGGGCGGTCTTGACTCTCGTAACGCTGGTTCTCTATTGGCATCGGGTGGGATTCCCGTGGCCAATTTCACGGCAAACGCGACGGTCGTGCTGGTTGGAGACCGCGTGGCGTTCGCGTTCACGGGCGACCGCGGCGATGAGCCGTGTATGTTCCAATGGAGTTTCGGCGATGGATTGGCGAATGCCACGACGGAGAATACCACGCACGTGTATCTGGCCACGGGCAGGTTCGACGTGGCAATGACCGTGACCGATGCGGGAAATGAATCGAGTACGCTGGCGAAACCCGGTTGCATGCAAGTATTGGACCCGGCGGTGGATCACGATGGCGATTGGCTCACCAGCGGCGACGAGGTGCGCGTGTACCACACGGACCCGTTGAAAAGGGACACCGACGGCGACCGATTCATCGACGGGAAGGAAGTGCGCCTGGGAAAGAACCCGCTGGATGGTGCGAGCACGCCGCGGGCAGGGGACCTGTACTGGACACGCCAGACAGGTGATGCTATCTTTTCTTCCCCCGCTCTTGCAGATCTAGATCTTGATGGGTTTTCTGATATCGTTGTTGGCAGTTTCGATCACCTGGTATATTGCTTGGATGGCAGGACTGGGGGAATCAAATGGTCGTATCTCACGGGAGATCAGGTGCCCTCTAACCCGGCCATCGCTGATGTCGATGGAGATGGTAATATCGAGGTGTTCATCGGATCGCGAGACAATAAGTTGTATTGCTTCTATGGGAGGAACGGGACTGTGCGGTGGTCCTATCTTGCCTCGAATGACATCGCGTCTAGCCCAGCGATCGCCGACGTGGACAATGATGGCAAGAACGAGGTGGTGTTCGGGTGTATGAATAACCGCGTGTTTTCGCTGGATGCTAGCACCGGTTCTGTTGAATGGAACTACTTGGCAGGAGGGTACATCGAGATGCAGCCTTTGTTGTGTGATATTAATAATGATAGTAGTTATGAGGTATTCGTTGGAGCATCAGATTGCCATGTATATTGCCTATCAGGACTCGATGGCCATCTAATATGGAGGCAAAAAACCGGGGGACCTATATCAAGTCCGGTAGTAAGTGCAGACGTTGATATGGATGGTGATTTAGAAATCATAATCGGTTCGACTGATAATAATTTGTATTGCTTTACCGCATTGAATGGCTCTTTGGAATGGAGTTTCTTGCTTGGTAGCTATGCAGACGGGTATCTTTCAGTTGTAGACGTGGATGCAGATGGGCTCCTTGAGGTAGTGGCAGGTTCGGATGATGGAAAGCTATATTGCATTACTGCATCGAACGGCACGCTCGAATGGTCATACAGTACCGGTTATGGAATCGTAATTTCTGCTCCTGCAATCGCTGACATAGATAATGATAAAATACTTGAAATCATCGTCGGTTCTGGAGATAACAAGATATATTGCATTTCAGGATCAAGTGGAATAAAAGAATGGTCATATTCAACTTTGAATCGAATAAGATGCAGCACCACGATTGTAGATGCGGATAACGACGGATTGTTAGAGATTGTGGTCGGATCCAATGACGGGAAAGTCTATTGCCTCGTTGGGGCAGGACCCGCGTGGGCGATTCCTGGCCCATGGCCGATGTTCAGCGGCTCGCCAGTTCACCTCGGTGCTTGCATCGACACGGATGGCGATGGCCTGGTCGACGCGCTCGAAGCATCGATCGGCACCGACCCGGCCAACGCCGACACGGACGGCGATGGCGCTTCAGATGGTGCCGAAATCAGCGTGCTGTCCAACCCGTTTGACCCGCTCGACCGCCCCGCCCCGCGCGTGCCAGTAGCAATTTTCTCGTGGTCACTCGCGGTGCCGGTTCCCGGCCTGCCCGTGCAGTTTACCGACTCGTCGTACGACATCGGCGGCATCATCGCGTCGCGGTCGTGGAATTTCGGCGATAACACGACGGGTTCGACCGACCGGCATCCGGTGCATGTTTTTTCGTCGGCGGGAACTTTCACGGTCACGCTCGTCGTGACCGACAACGATGGCTCGAGCGGCACGATGGCACGCCTCGTCGAGGTGGCGGGGGATGCACAACCAACAGCGGACTTCTCGACGAATGCCACGGCCATCAATGCCGGCCAATCGGTTGCGTTCACGTTCAACGGGAGCCTCGGGAATCAGCCGGCATCGTTCCAATGGAATTTCGGCGACGGCATGCCCAACTCGACCGCCAAGGACCCGGTTCACCGGTACGTCTCGGCCGGTGATTTCACGGTGAGCGTTGAGGTGACGGACGTGGACGGCGACGTGTCATGTTTTCATTGGGCCGCGTGCATCCGCGTGGATGATGCCTACCCGGTTGCAAACTTCACGGCAAGTAGCACCATTGCCCTCATTCACACGTTAACCTATTTCACGTACACCGGCACGGACGGCAACGCGCCGCTGTCCTTCCAATGGACGTTCGGCGATGGGACAGCGAACATCACCACCAGGAATCCGTCCCACATGTATACAGCGGTTGGCAATTACACGGTGACCGTGATGGTCACGGACGTCGACGGGGACAAGTCCACGATGCAGCGGGTGAACTACATCCAGGCGATCGCGGACCTCGTACCGATAGCGAGCTTCGTGGCGAATGCCACGTCCATCGCGCCGGGCGCGTGGATCGGCTTCACGTTCACGGGCTCCGAAGGTGATGCCCCAGCGACGTTTTTGTGGAATTTCGGCGATGGTGGCACTTCATCCACCAGGAACCCGGCGCACCGGTACGTCACGGCCGGAAACTTCACGGCCATGCTAACGATCATCGACAATGACGGCGACGTGGGCTCGTCGACGATGGTCGTGCACGTGGCACCTCCTTACGTGCCACCAGTGGCGTCGTTCCATTCAAACGCCACGACGGGCATGGGCGCCGGCACCGCCGTGGTGTTCACGTTCGACGGGTCGTGCGGCAGCGGGACGCCCTCGTTTTTCTGGAACTTCGGCGACAGCACCAGCTCGACGAGCCGGGATCCCGTCCACGTGTACTGGGCGCTCGGCACGTTCGACGTGAACGTGACGGTTATCGATGGCACTGGCAGGCAAGACACGGCGGTACGACCCGGGCACGTGGTCATCGTGGACCTGTTCCCGTCGGCAAGCTTCGCCGCGAGCGATACGGTGATCGTGCAAGGTGGCTGGATCGCGTTCACATTCACGGGCACCACGGGCGATGGGGCCGCGACGTTCGCGTGGGATTTCGGCGATGGCAGCCCGGGCGCGGCGACCCGAGATACGATCCACCAATATGCGACCGCTGGCAATTTCACGGCCACGCTGTTGGTCACGGATAGTGATGGCGATTCAAGCACGGCCACCTGCTCGATCGCGGTAGTCGACAACCACGCGCCGTGGTTGACCGATGCGGTGGTCTCGCCGACCACGGGCATCGAAACGACGACGTTCAACTTCAGCGTGCGGTACTTCGACCTGGACAACGATATGCCGGTCGCCATCACGATCATGATCAACGAGACGACGTTCACCATAGTCGCGGCAAGCGCTGGGGACACGAACGTGGTGGACGGCAAGACATATTGCTACGCGGCGACGCTGCCGTGGGGGCACTACCAGTTCCGCGTGGATTGTTCGGACGACATGCACGTGGTGTCAACCTCATGGATGGCCGGGCCCGCCGTCGCGCCTTTCATGGGCCTCTCGCCGCAGCTGTCCAATCCTAACGCCAGCATCGTTTCCACCAATGGATCCAGCACGGCCGAGTTCTCCGTGACGTACGCGCATCCGTTCAGCGCGGCGCCCGAGTTTGTCAACGTGATCATCGATGGCCATTCATTTTCTATGGAAAAAACCGGCGCCGGAGATGCCGATTACGCCGGCGGGTGCCGGTATATCGCCACGGTCACGCTGTTGCCGGGGCAGCACGAATACCAGTTCCGCTGCGGCGATGGCTGGAACACGGTCTCGACGAGTTCCATGGTGCTCGACGTGGCAGCGGGGGATGGGCCAGCAGCGCTCGGCACGGGCAGCGTGAAGCTGGCGTCGATCGTGTTATCTGCCGTGTGCGCGGCGGGTGCCGTGTCGACGGGTGCCATTTCCCGGCGGGGTAACGTTAAGCGGCGCCGCGCAAAGGCACTGGAAACGGGAGCTGAATTCGAGCGCGATTCTTCCCACGATGCTTCTGAGCCTTCCCCTTGTGAGTCTTGAGGAAAGCATGTAATTGATATCCTCCTTCCTTGCCATGCTATTTCATTCTTGACTTCCCGGTTTTTCCATGTCTATGACTTCCCGTTTTCCGAAAATAATGAAATTGGTGATCTATCTCGAGATTGCTCTTTTTTATCAGAACGACCTGGAAATGTCCAGGTATGGTCAATTGCACTCGATTGGGAGTCTCCGGCTCATGATCAAGCCTAGCCAAATTTCCGCGGGTGAAAGTAGTCCTTCACGGCGTTCCGATGCATGATGTCCTTCCATCACGAATCAGATTTTTTCGAGTCATTTAAAAGGATTGAAGGAATATGATTTTGCTTTCAATCAAAGCCATAATTCCAAACTTTAAGTGATTTACTAATGTTGAATAAAATCTTTAGAAAATTTAAAAAAGTGTGCTTGGTAACATGTATCATGATGATTTTCCTCGCTTCAGCGGGAATCTCGGCATTTCAAGCGGTTCCTGGTGGAAGCGGTGCGAAAATCAACAGCAGTCCCGCGCTCGCTGCGAGCGACATTGGCGGGACGAATGGCACGGCATTTATCGCTGATGAAGGGGCCTCGTACGGCAACGAGACGCTTCCCGAACTGGAATCCTATGGGGAAAGCTCTTCTGAAGAAATGCCGGCAGCAAGCAATCCAGCTAGTTATGAATACCCAGCGACGTATTCCTTCGCGAACGACGAGGCGGGATATAACCCGGCAGGCTGGGACATCACGGAAATCCCGGACACCGACATCCAGGTCGTAACGAGCTACAAGGACAGCCTCAATTGGACCCACGCGTCGGTGCTCCTCATCAACAACTCGGATTCCACCGCCGACAGCGCGAGGAACGATTTCACGAGCAATCAGTCTTGTGGAACAATCGAGCTCTACTGTGCATTCGGCGAGGTTACGAAGAACCACGCGATCAAGTTGATCACCACGGATGACGCTACGGCAATCGAGATTGCTTTCACCAGCGACGGCCATATCCGAGCGGAGAGCGGGAGCACGTGGAAGGATGCCCGCTATGGCTTGAATACAAAATAGATATGCCTCTTGAGTTCAGCGCTGGGCATGATTCCATCTCGATAATTGTTGAATCGTTCCTCGGGCAATCTTACGGTATCCCGGTATTTACGACGGAAGCGTTAAGTGTCGCGAATCATTATTTGAACACTATAACGAGCATGTTTGAGGTTGGATCTGCCCAGGATTGTCATTTTGTTAACGCTCACTTCTACGCAGTTTCACCGTACTATACCGGTTCGATGAGTTTTGACATCGAGATTCAAGTGGGAGGAAACCCCGTAAATATTGCATCATGTGTTCTTTCACGAACTGGTACTACCACGACCCATACTGAGGGGTTTGTAATTGAATCGGTTATTGATCCTGTCAATCCAGCCACGTACTTGCTAATCGGCGGTGACCATATCCGTCGATTTGAAACCGTATTCACCGCTGTTTCGAACTTAAGAAAGATGTTGTTAGATGCGGATCGTCTAAATGCAGATCTTTCGTTCATCGGTCCTATCGAGTTGGGATCAGCTAGAGGGAGAACGTGTTATTTCATTTCTGCTGATCGTTTCACTCTTCCGATTCCGAATACTAATGTTATACTAGACTTTGTAGATTTTGCAAGAACTTCCGGATTTACCGTGCGTGTGGATTTACTGTCTGGGCAGATTTATTTTACAGGC
>Ga0315277_10012377_pt1 | contig 10703 bp, 11 predicted proteins | sample YL17G05_15_MG_FD_203695 | JGI IMG/M metagenome (GOLD analysis project Ga0315277, IMG submission 203695) | Sediment microbial communities from Yellowstone Lake, YNP, Wyoming, USA - YL17G05_15 | ecosystem: Environmental > Aquatic > Freshwater > Lake > Sediment | place: USA: Wyoming | collected... | reverse complement strand
GACGGGCCGTGGCCGAATTCACTTGACAGCCTGAAAGAGAACAGATAAAATATATGTAGATACGAATTGCCGGGCAGCCGATCGCCCGCACGCGGCGGCTTGGCCGTCCGGATTCGGCCCCACATCACACGGATTCTGCATCTTGCTTGCCAACGTTTTGATGTCGGCTTGTCATCGGCGTGCCGGACACGGCGCCTTGCCGGTCGATATTTCAGGCCTTTGGACTGACGTCGAGGAGGATTGCATTTATGGACAAGGGTAACCAGGGCAGGCTGAAATCACTGGTCACAGCCCTCAAAGCTTATCCCCCGAAGTTCTACCTTCTGGTCGCGTTCCTGTTCTTCATCATTCCGCTGAACGTTTCGTTGGGGGAAGATCAGGCGACGCTAACAGTCATCAACAAGACCGGGCGCTTCATGCATATGTATGTCAATGGAGCGCCGCATTTGTACGTCGCCCCGCTTCACAAAGTAAGAGTTGCGTCCGGGTCGCTCACGTTTACCGTGACCGCCTTCTACGCGCCGGGTCAGGGCGTTTCCGGCGCCGTCGATCGGACGTTTGAGGCTTCCTACTCGCCTCCGCCGACGACCTCATCCGGGTGTTGGAATGAATCCGAGGGAAGTAACGCAGGCTGCACATGTTCAGAAGCCACGGGCCCGGCTCAATACGGCGACGTGGTTTGGGAAGTCACGGCGGACACCATGCTGGTGACGGGACGATAATACACAGGAGGTCTGAAAACCATGCGGCATGTAAACCGGGCTTGTTTTGCAGGCCTTATTGTCGCCGTCTTCCTGGCGGCGGGTGTGGCCGGCCAGACCGAAAAACCTCGGGGGAAATTCTCCATTGGCGCCGGCGCAGGGATTTTCCAGTCTCTGGGAGGCTGGGCCGACCATCGGTACGCCCCCGGAATCAACCAGTTCACGACCGGATTCGCCCTGGAGTTTATCGTCGAGTATCAACTGGCGAGTTGGATGGGGCTGGCAGTGACCGGCGGCGGCGGGAGCCTCGGAACCGGAGAATGGGTGAACTACGCGCAGTCGTTGGGAGATGACATCACGGCTTCGGCTATGATGTATGACTTCAGTCTTTTGATTCGTCCATACGTACTGCAGCGGCCGGCTCATGTTGTCAAACTGGACGTTGGCATCGGCTGCTTTTCGCCACGCGGTAGCGAGACGTTTCAGTATTTTTCGTACGATTACAGCTTCTTGAAGAACGGTTTCGCCTTTGTCTTTGGCGCCGAATATTGCTGGTTCTTCAAGCCAAAGCTGGCCTTGGCCTGCCACGTCGGTCTGACCTATACGGACGGCGGAGTCAAATATGCCGACGACTTTTCCAAGGCCGTAATGGGTATGCCGTTGACCATCGGCATTCGCTTCCACCCCTGATGGCAGGCTATCAGGTAAACGTCGGGATCTGACGGGATGGTGACGGCGCCGAGGGAGGATTTCATCGTCTTTCAAGGAGGGCGTGCAGCAAACAAAAAGGGCGTCGTGTCGACGCCCTTCTTGAACTGCAATCTATGTTACACTGAGGGTGTGCGAGAGACTACTTCCGCATACGCTTACGGAGACCGGCGCCCATGCCCAGCAAACCCAGACCAAGCAGGGTCATCGTGGCCGGCTCAGGAACGCCGGGGGACGGCTGATAATCAGCAGCCATAACCATCTCGCCAAAACCAAGACCCCATGTGGGCTCATCAACGCTGACGGTCATCCAGTTCACGCCAACACCATGGGTAAACCCAAAGAAGCTCGGGCCATCCGTGCCGTCGATCAACTGCGTCAACTCACTACCGTCCATGAGACCGAGGGTAACGTCAAATGGGGCGTTCAAAAGATTGGGCATCGCCCACATTCCGAAAGCGGTCGGAGAGTTGTCAAAATACAAAGTCATGGAACTGACACCCATGCCCGTCCAAAGTACCGGTTCAGAAGAACCAGCCCGCCACGGGTTCCAAGAGCTGTTCCCGATCCGAATTTCGGCCGGGCTGGAAAAATCGATCATGCCGCCGTACGGATCTGTCAGCGAACTGATACTAGAGTATTCAGCGCCCGGGACTAAAACATCAAGTCCCCCGTGGGCATAAATATGCGCTACGTTTGTGGTCCAGCTCAATGCATTGCCGCTGGCGCTCAAGGCGACGACCGCGACGAGTGCGATGAGGATTCTTGCGAGTTTCATTTTGGTTTTCTCCATCTCATCCGAAGTATGTTAGTAGTATCTTATTTTCACCCTTACGATGGTAATTACAAGCAAACATGGTGCCGAAAAGTGTAATGCGATGGCTGGCAAGGCGTTACCATAATGCGATGCGATTTGGACGAGGGTAATTGTCGGCCTCGTTTACAGTAATCCTCATGGGAAACACCTGAAACCGTTTATATTGTTATGCTGCAATCGTTTAACCTAATGCGATGTAGTGTTCAAGGGCTGGACAAAAGAGACGCTCAAAGCCTAATCCGAGCAGAGTGAATCGCATCACATGCCGTGAAACCGTCGCATCGGAGCTTTTTTTTCTGCGAAAAGCATGCGAATCTCGCATCGCATCATGTTTTCTCAACTATTATGGACGATTGGGTGCCATTAATGGTTCATAATTGGGGCGGCACAATGCTTAATTGCAGGATCGACGGTAAGGTTGAACACGCTTTGACATACAGATGTGATCATCGGGCAAACAGTAATTGCTCTTGGCGTTCATGTACTCGCGAACCTCGGCTGATGAATGCCGGATTCCGGCGTATGTCGACACCAACTTCTTTATCTGGTAATGTGAATCGAGGCCTCCAATCCGAAAAGCTTGCTATCTTAAAATTGCCGCGTCAAGGTCCAACAAAAAAGGGCGCCGTTGCCGACGCCCTTTCAAAGATTGCGATCTATTCTAAGCGAGCTACGGTTACTTCCGCATGCGCTTGCGAAGACCGGCGCCCATGCCCAGCAGACCCAAACCAAGCAGGGTCATCGTGGCCGGCTCAGGAATCGACGGATCGTAGACATTTGAGGCGTCGCCGGACATATTGTCCAAACCGAAGTAGTTGCCGGCGTCATGAACCAGGATGTAGGCGATGTCGCTCGAGGCTGAGTTGACGGTCAAATAACCTAATGAGGTGTAGCCTTCCCACTGGGTATTGGCCGTTCCGGAAGCCATGTCAAGCAGGTTGTCGTTTTGGTCGTAGGCTTCGAGGTAGAAATTCGAGGCCGAGCTATAGCCGATCTGGAAGAACGAGCCGTCTTGGTTCAAGAAGTCGATGCGACCGCTGGCCTGGCTGGTACCCAGCCAAGCGAAGACGTTGCCGCCGATGTTGTAGCGGCCAGAGCCTGTGGAGTAGCCGAGGTCACTGGTGATGTTGTAAGACCCGTTCAAAGCATCACCATAAACCCAGTCGTAGTTGTCTGTGGTCGTGAATTGAAGACCCGGCACGCCGGAAGCGATCACTCCGCCGTCGTTGCCCAGACCCCACTCGAAGTCCAGGAACCAAGCATTGCTGGTACCGGTGAGCGCTAACACCGCAACGAGTGCGATAAGGATTCTTGCGAGTTTCATTTTGATTTCCTCCATCTCATCCGAAGTATATTTGAAGTGTTTTACTTTCACCCTACTGCAGCAGTTACAAGCAAGCCTGGTGCCGGAAAGTGTAATGCGATGATTGGCAAAGTGTTGCGATTTTGTGACGCGATCCGGATGTGCTTGGGGCCGGGGGATAACTGTCGGCCTCGTTTACAGCGATCCGCGGGAAAGACAGTCGGAATTGTCCATTCTGTTATAGTGCAATGGATTAACTCGATGCGATCAAGTGTTCAAAGTCTGGACAAAAAAGTCACACAATGCTTAATCCGAACAGACTGAGTCGCATCACATGCCATGAAATCGTCGTATCGGAGCTTTTTTTTCTGCGGGAAGCGTGCGATTATCACATCACAGCGGGTTTTATCAGTAAATATGGCCTGTGCGATTGGCCGAAACCGTTTTTCGTTCGCATTCTGGTCGGCATACTGTATAATTGCAGGAAAGGCAGTGAATCTGAAGATGAGCTTTCGACGAATAAGCGAAATTATCTGGGGAATGATAATTGTCCTTGGCGCCATATACCCGGGAGCCTCGGCACAAGAATACCAGATTCCGCCGTATGTCGACACCACTCTCTTTTCCGAAATTGAATTAAGCCTTAATGGTGAGTACCCCCTGGGCGTATCGATGGTCGTCGCCAAGACCAGTCAGCCGACCGCAGTCGTTTTGCTTTTCAACGGCTTCGGGTTTCGCGACCGCGATGAGGCATTCGGGACGATTAAACCGCTTCGCGACATCGCCTGGGGTCTCGCCACCCGGGGGATAGCCTCGATCAGGTTTGACAGCCGTTCATATGCGTTGGCGGCCGATGAGGTAGCCGGGATGAATCTCGACCGCTATCTGATGGGCGACATCGCCGCCCTGCTGGCTTATGCGCGGATGCAGCCGGAGCTTTTTGACACCAGCCGCATCTATGTTGCCGGTTATGGATTGGGAGGGTTGGTGGCGCCGGAGGTCGCCCGGCGCGACAGCAATCTGGCCGGGGTCATCCTGCTTTCCGCAGCGGCCAGGCCGCCCCACGAAATCCTGGCCGACGCTTTGGGCAGGTATGCGAGCACATCCGACTCGACGACCACCGGCCCTGACTCCGGGAGAGCCGAGGCTTTGGCCGTCCTCAAACAGCTCTCGGAACGGTCGCTTCCGTCGGATCAACTGGTGCTTTTCGCCGCCGCCCAAGTCTGGTACGACCTGATGGATGCCGGCGGTGTTCGCTCGGCACAGAACCTCGGTTGCCCAATCCTGGTCATCCAAGGCGGCCGGGATGTGGAAACGATCGACAAGGATTTTGCGCTCTGGAAGGAGGCGCTTGACCGTCGTGACAAGGTCACTTTCAAGAAATACGGCAATCTCAACCACTTCTACCAACCGGGCTGGGGTACGGCCACCGAGGCTGACTACGTGACCAACGCGTCCTCGGTTGACCGGCGCGTCATCGACGATATCGCCGCCTGGATCAAATCCCGGTAAGTTTTTTGCCATTGCCGCCCCTTGATTTGCAGGGGGCGATTGTGTATATATGCAGGCTGTTGTAGACGATCCGGTCAGGCAAGGCCGGTGTGAGAGTGCACATAGGCGATTGAGGATTTGACGACATGGCAACGTTTCTTGTAACGGGGGCGATCGGGCAAATCGGATCGGATTTGACCATTGCGTTGCGCAAGCGGTTCGGCGAAGAGCGGGTGATTGCCACCGACATCAGGATGCCGGCCGACGTCACCCTGCGCGATTCCGGCCCGTTCGAATTTCTCGACGTGCTGGACGAGCATCATATCATCCGGGTCATGCAGCAATACAAAATCGACACCATTTATCATTTGGCGGCGGTGTTGTCGGCGGTCGGGGAGGCGCGGCCGGGAGTGGCCTGGCGGGTTAACGTCAGCGGTCTATACAATATGCTGGAGACGGCGCGGCAGTACAAATGCGCGTTGTTTTTTCCCAGCTCCATAGGCGCTTTCGGACCATCCTCACCTCATGATAATACGCCCCAGGAGACAATCATGAGGCCGGAGACGATGTACGGCGTGTCGAAACTCACCGGGGAGTTGCTGTGCGACTACTATTTCAAAAGGTTCGGGGTCGATACCCGGGGAGTGCGCTTTCCCGGCCTGATTTCGCATCAGGCCGAGCCGGGCGGCGGGACAACCGACTACGCCGTGGAGATATTCTTCGAGGCCATCAAGCACGGGCGGTATACCTGCTACTTGAAGGCCGATACCTATCTCGATATGATGTATATGCCCGACGCCGTCAAAGCTATGATCGACCTCATGGAGGCTGAGCCGTCGAAACTGATCCATCGGAACGCTTACAATATTTCCGCCATGAGTTTCACGCCCGAGCAGTTGACGGCCGAAATCCGCTCGCACATTCCGGACTTCGTAATCGACTACGCGATTGATCCCGTCCGGCAGAAAATCGCGGACTCCTGGCCCAATTACATGGATGATTCGGCGGCCCGCCGGGAATGGGGCTGGAAGCATGAATACGATCTGCCCCAAATGACCCGGTCCATGATCAAGGAAGTGAGCCAACGCCTGCGCGGGTAGGCGCGGGAAAACCGCTGGTGACAAGGGATAAGCGATGATATTCGGCGTCGGTATAGACGAGATAGAAGTGGCGAGATTGGAGGAACGTCTCGGCCGCACGGACGGACTGAAAGAGAAGCTGTTCACGCCGCGGGAGATCGAGTATTGTGGCGCGAAGCGCCACGGGGCGCAGAATTTCGCGGCCCGATTTGCCGCCAAGGAGGCCTTCCTAAAGGCCATGGGAACGGGGTGGCGAAACGGCGCCGCGTTTGCTGAAATAGAAATCATCAACGACGACTTGGGAAAACCGGTGTGCGTCGTGCACGGCAAAGTCAAGGAATTCATCGAGACTAACGGGATCACGGGAATACACGTGTCGCTGTCCCACCTTGATGACATTGCCGCCGCCATCGTCATGCTGGAGAAATAGAGAAGGAAAAACGAGCATGTCTGAAATTGTCACATACGATCAGAGAATCAAGAACTTTGACTGGTCGATTTCCGAAAAAGAGCTTGAGTATAAGAAGGGCGATGCCCTCAACATCGGCTGGTACTGCTCCGACCGTATCTGCCGGCAGGGAAAGGCCGATAAGCTCGGTCTCATCTGGGAAGGTCATGCCGGCGAGGAAAAGCGATACACCTTCAACGATATTCGACTTGCCAGCAACACCATTGGCGCCTTTCTCCGTAGCCTGGGATTGAAGGACGGTGACCGCGTGTGTTTGTTCATGGATCGGATACCGGAATTGTACATCGGCTTGCTGGGCATCATGAAAATCGGCGCCATCGCCCAGCCGCTGTTTTCGGCCTTCGGCGACGAGTCGCTGTTTATCCGTCTGTCGGACGCCGAAACGTCGGCGATCATCACGCAGCGCAAGCACGCATCCAAGGTGCGGAAGATCCTCGACCAGATGCCGCATCTCAAGCATATCATCATCGTCGATCATGACGGCCGCAAGCCCCTCCAGGAACGCGAAATCGCTTTTTCGCTCGAAGACGCCGTTCCGGTGGAGCACTTGGATGTATATCCCACCAACGCGGAATCACCGTCGCTGCTGCATTACACCTCCGGCACGACCGGTAAGCCCAAAGGGGTCAAGCACGTTCATTATTCACTGATCGCCCAGTACCTGACCACCAAATGGGTGCTCGATCTGCGCGAGGATGATATTTACTGGTGCACGGCCGACCCCGGATGGGTGACCGGGACCTCGTACGGTATCATCGGACCGTGGAGTCTGGGCGCCACCCAATGCGTGCTTGATTCCGGGTTTTCCGCCGAGGCCTGGTACCGGTTCATAGAGAAACGCCGCATCACCGTCTGGTATTCGGCGCCCACGGCCATCCGGTCGCTGATGAAAGCCGGCGATGAAGTGGTCAAGAAATTCGACTTGTCGTCTCTGCGGCATCTGGCCAGCGTGGGTGAACCGCTCAATCCCGAGGCGGTCGTCTGGTCGGAACGCGTTTTCGGACTGCCGTTTCTCGACACCTATTGGCAGACCGAGACCGGGTCGATCATGATCACCAATTTCCCCGGGATGAAAATCAAGCCGGGCTCAATGGGCCGGCCTTTTCCCGGTATCACGGCCACCATTCTGGACCCGGAAACGTATGAGCCGATCCCCGGAGCGGGCAAAATCGGTCTCATCGGCTTCAAGCCAGGCTGGCCGTCAATGATGCGCGAGTACTGGCGCAACGAGGCGACGTATAAGAGCAAGTTCAAAAACGGATGGTACATTCCGGGTGATCGGTCGAGCATCGATAGCGAGGGGTACTTTTGGTTTTCCGGGCGCGACGACGACGTCATCAACACCGGCGGTCATTTGGTCAGCCCCTTTGAAGTGGAATCGGCCCTGCTCGAGCATGAAGCCGTCGCCGAATCGGCCGTCGTGGCCAAGCCGGATGACGTCAACATGGAGGTCGTCAAGGCGTTCGTGGTGCTCAAGCCGGGATACAAACCGGATGTGGATCAGGAGCTGGCCATCATGAATTTCATCCGCAAGAAACTGTCGCCGTTGGCCATGCCGCAGGAGATCGAATACGTCGAGACGCTCCCCAAAACCAGAAGCGGCAAGATCATGCGGCGAATGCTGCGGGCCAAGGAATGGGGTCAGGAGATCGGCGATACCTCGACCCTTGAAAACGACTGAGACGTCACAATCTATCGATAAAGGAAACAAACATGGACGAACTCAAAGAGGCAGTCCTCAAATACGTGAAGGCGGAATACCTCGATGATGAGGACCAGGAAATCACCTACGATACGCCGCTGATTTCGGGCGGCATCGTCGACTCATTTTCGATGGTTTCCTTGAAGCGGTTTTTGGAGAACAAGTACAAGATTTCCATTCCGGACGAACAGGCGACCCCGGAGGCCTTCGATTCGGTAAGCAAGATCGCCGTGCTGGTGAGGAAGTTCACTGAGTAAGACGTGGCGTCTTCCGCCGGCGGCGGGGAGGCGGCCGGGAATAATACCGCCCCCAGGGCCGAATACCTCGGACTCGCGGGGTATGAATCAGTGTGAGGAGTCAAACCATGAGTTACAGCGATAAAGTCCGCGGCATTTATAAGCAGCAGCTGCAGGACATTCAACAGGCCGGGGTGTTCAAGCAGGAACGGTTCATCCATTCCATGCAGGGCGCCGACATCGAGGTGGAGTTTCCCGCCGGATCGTCGCTCAAGAAGGTCATCAACATGTGCGCCAACAATTATCTCGGCCTATCCAGCCATCCGGACGTGGTCAAGGCCGCTCATGAGGGGCTGGACGCGCGCGGGTACGGCATGTCGTCGGTCCGCTTTATCTGCGGCACCCAGGATATCCACCGCGAGCTGGAACAGCGGGTGACGCAATTCCTGGGAACCGAGGATACGATTCTTTTCCCCTCGTGCATGGATGCCAACGCCGGGGTGTTTGAGGCGGTTTTGACCAAGGACGACGTCATGATTTCCGACCGGCTCGTCCATGCGTCCATCATTGACGGCATCCGGTTGTGCAGCGCCATGCATGACACCTTCAAGCACTCCAACATGGAGCACCTCGAGGAGAAATTGCAGCTCCACGCCGACCGAAGACTGAAAGTAGTTATCACCGACGGCGTTTTTTCCATGGACGGCGATACCGCCCGGCTGGACGAGATGGCGAAGCTGTGCGAGAAATACGACGCCATGCTCTTTGTCGATGATTCGCACGCGAGCGGTTTTATCGGCCGGACCGGGCGCGGGACGCACGAAAAATGCGGCGTCGTGGGCAAGATTGACATTATCACGACGACCTTCGGCAAAGCCCTCGGCGGGGCCTCCGGAGGCTGCGTATCCGGCCGGCGTGAAATCGTCGAGATGTGCCGCCAGAAGGCGCGGCCCTACCTGTTCTCCAACACCATTGCGCCGGTAGTGGTGTCGGGCGTGCTCCGCGTCCTCGAAATCATCTCGCAGAGCACCGAGCGTCGCGACAAGCTCGAGGCCAACACCGCCTACTGGCGCAAAGGTCTGACCGAGGCCGGCTTTATCCTCAAAGAAGGCGACACGCCGATCGTGCCGATCATGCTCTTCAACGCCAAGCTGTCGCAGGATGTTTCGCGCGACTTGTATCAAGAGGGAATTTACGCCATTGGCTTCTTCTTCCCGGTCGTGCCGCAGGGACAGGCGCGTATCCGGACGCAGATATCGGCGTCGCATGAGCGACACCATCTGGATAAGGCGCTGGCGGCGTTTACCAAGGTCGGCAAAAAGTACGACATCCTCGGCAAGACCAAGCAAGAAGTCATCGAGATGTACGGCGCGTAGCCTGATGATGCCCGGAAATGGGCATCACGGCGCCTTGATGGCGAGCCTGTAAGAACGCGACGAGGTACGGCGGTATGGCGTTTCGGACACTGGAGCGGATTTTCAATCCGCAACGGATTGCTCTGATCGGTGTCACGATCAATCCTAATAGTGTCGGGGGCAAAGTCCTAAGCAACCTCGTCGGCGGCGGGTTTCGGGGCGTTGTCTATCCGGTCAATCCCGACAGCGAAGCGGTGTCAGGCATACAATGCTATCCCGATCTCATAGGAAATACGGGATTCCATCAACGACACCGTATGCGGCCAAATCATTTGAAAAGCGTGGCTTCAAGTTCGCGTACGGGCCGGATTCCACGGTTGAGTTGATCAGAAACATCGCCGATTCATAAGAGGCGATGTATATGCCGCGGCGGGACAGTCGGGGCCGGCTGTGCGTTTTCCTGGAAAAATGGGCGGCGTCAGTCTTTGATCGGTTTGAAACTCACCGTTTTTTTGCCCCTCTCAGATGGCCGGAAATAGCCTCCGACAGTAACCTTGGTTACGATGTCTTCACGACGGAGATGGTGATCGCTGACCGACAGAACGCCTTGCGGTTTGAGCACACGGTTGATTTCTCTCAATATGATATCGGAGTCTCTCAGGCTGTGGATGATATCATAGAGGAGAGCGACGTCGATGCTGTCGTCGACCAAGCGGGTGGGGCAGTTCGATCGGACCGTCTGAACATTGTCCAAAGACAATCGCCGGACGATCTTCTCCACCGACGATATGGCAAGAGGGTTGATGTCGACGGCGGTGATTTTTCCCGAGGGGCCGACCAAC
>Ga0315277_10012376_pt1 | contig 10704 bp, 9 predicted proteins | sample YL17G05_15_MG_FD_203695 | JGI IMG/M metagenome (GOLD analysis project Ga0315277, IMG submission 203695) | Sediment microbial communities from Yellowstone Lake, YNP, Wyoming, USA - YL17G05_15 | ecosystem: Environmental > Aquatic > Freshwater > Lake > Sediment | place: USA: Wyoming | collected... | reverse complement strand
CTCGAGCGCGTGCTGCGGAGAGACAGGGAATTCAAGCACTTCGCCGGGCGGACGGTCGATATCACGCTGTATGCGCCGAAGGACGGCAAGAAGCGGTACATTGGTTTGCTTCGTTCGTTTGATGAGGGCATCGTCACGATAGAGGTCGAGGACGGCAGCACGATCGCCTTTCCCAGAGAGACGGTCGCCAAAGCCAGGCTTGTGTACGAGCGCAGGAGGTAGGCCTCATGAACGCTGATTTCATAGGCGCGCTTGAACAGATAGAGAGGGAGAAAAACATCTCGAAAGAAGTGCTGATGGAGGCCATCGAAGCAGCGCTTATTTCCGCCTACCGCCGGAATTTCTCGACCGCCCAGAACGCCAAAGTCGAGATACACCCGAAGACAGGCGAGATCAAAGTATTCTCGCTCAAGAGCGTCGTTGAAGAAGTCACGGACCCCCGCCTGGAGGCTTCGGTGGAGGAGGCTCGTGCCAGGGATCCGGCACTCAAGGCTGGGGATATGCTGATGGAGGAGGTCACTCCGAGGGACTTCGGCCGGATCGCCGCGCAGACAGCAAAACAGGTGGTAGTGCAGCGTATCCGCGAAGCCGAAAGAGGAGCGATCTATGAGGAGTTCTCCAGCAGGGAAGGCGATATCGTCACCGGCGTCGTGCAGCGCACCGAACACCGGAATGTGCTGATAGACCTGGGGAAGGCTGAGGCGGTTCTCCCGGCTCCTGAACAGATACCCATGGAATCGTACAGGCAGTCCGAGAGGATGAAGACGTACGTGGTCGAGGTCAAGAAGACCACGCGCGGCCCTCAGATCATCGTGTCGCGCACTCATCCCGGGCTTCTGAAGAGGCTCTTTGAACTTGAAGTGCCGGAGATACATGATGGGATTGTTGAGATCAAGGGTATTGCCCGCGAAGCCGGAATGCGGTCGAAAGTCGCCGTTTATTCGCGCGACGAGAATGTGGATCCGCTGGGGGCGTGTGTCGGGCCCAAGGGCATGCGAGTCCAGAGTATAGTCCAGGAACTCAGGGGCGAGAAGATAGACGTCATCAAGTGGGACCCAGACCCGGCCCAGTTCGTGGCCAATTCGCTCAGCCCGGCAAGGGTCCTTGCTGTATACATTGATGAGGAGGCACGCATCGCGCGTGTCGTCGTCCCGGATTACCAGCTATCCCTTGCGATCGGCAAGGAGGGGCAGAACGCCCGCCTGTCAGCCAAACTGACCGGGTGGAAGATAGATATCCGGTCTGAGACGCAGGCCCACCAGGAAGCTTCTGAGGAAATGCCACCGGAAGGCCGGTGATTCGTTTGCCGAGGACGCGCAGGATACCGCAGCGCACGTGCGTGGGTTGCGGGGCGAAGAAGGCAAAGAAACAACTCCTCCGGATCGTGAGGACTCCTGACGGGGAGATCGACATCGACCCGGGAGGAAAGAAAAGCGGCCGCGGTGTCTACATTTGCCCGGATACTGCGTGTCTTGAAAAGGCTATGAAGGCGAAAAGGCTCGAGAAAGCTCTCGAGCACGAGATCCCGGAAGATATCGTGGAGAAGTTGCGGCAGAAGATTACTCTGATTAACAGCGAAAGCCCTGTGGGGGTGGATGGATGACCGAAAAGCTTCGGGTATACGAACTGGCCAAGGAGATGCTCACGGACTCAAAGCACGTGCTCCGTGTGCTTTCTGATTTGGGCTTTGAGGGAAAGAACCATATGAGCACGCTTGACCAGCCAGTAGCCCAGAAAATCAGGGATGTGCTGACGGGCAAGGCGAAGAGCCGGAGCGAGAAGCCGCGGGCACAGAAGCCGGAGGCGGCCAAGGCCCAGGTGGAGCAAAGGCCCCGTCCTGACGCGTCCCTGAAACCCGAACCCACAAGGGTGGTCGAGAGAGAAGCCACAAGACAGGGGCCGGCGCAAGTTGTGACCAGATCCCGTGAGCGCCAGTCGTGGTTCGATGCCACGAGGCCCGTGACCAGGACGGCGCCGCCGAAGGCGCAGGCTCCCCGGAGCGCGGGTGGCAAGCCAGTCTCTGCTCCTCCGCGCAGTGCGTACGCCCAGCCGGGCCTTCAGGCTACAGGCAGGGGAGAACCGGTTGCCAGGAGGGCACCGGGAGTCTGGGTATCGCCGGTTCCGGGAGCAGTGATCGGACCCAAGCCGTACACGCCTGGGCCTTCGAGGGCTCTTCCCCCGAGGCCGAGAGGCGAGACCATAATCATAAGGCAGCCGCAGCAGAGAACCAGGCCTGCGGTCCAGGAGCCTGCATCTCCGGCTCCTCCGGAAGAACCGAAGAAGGAGGTCTCTCCGGCCGTTCCGCCTGTGGTTTTGCCGACAGAAGCGGTACCGCCGCAGGTGGCACCCGAGGTCGCAGAGCCTTCGAGAGTCTTAGCCGGACCGGTGATTCGCCCGTCCGGCCCTGCACGCGTGACGCCGGTTGAGGTTCAGCCGGTTGTCGAGACGCACGATATCGAGCATCCCGCCGCAGCGACGCCCAGCGTTGAAGTGGTGCCGCACGTTGTGGCTCCTCAGGCGCCCGCTGCTCTGGCCGGGGTGCAGGCGAAGACTGCTGTGCCACAGCCTCCGTCACGCGTTGCGGCACCTCTATCTCCGGTGCCGAGGCGCGAGCCGTTCCAGCCTGCTGGTCGCCCGCCGAGAGAGGGCCCACGCCCGTTCGACCGGGCGGCACGGCCGCCGGTGGGACCCAGGCCTCAGTACGAGCCGGGGCAGCCCCGGCCAGTACGCAGAGATGGCCCGCCGTCCAGGCCAGGCGCCCTCCGTCCTGATGCAAGGCCGCAGGTTGGCAGGCCGGAAGCACGTCCCTTCGTCCAGGATCGCAGCAGAGGGCCCAGGCCGGCATTCAGGCCGGGCAGTAGGCCCCAGGATGGAAGGGCGCCCGCAGCTCCTGCGCCGCAGGCTGCAGGTACTGCGATCCGGAGGCGCACCGCGGAGACGCCGAGGCCTTACGACAGGCGCCGCGAGAAGCGGGAGTCTTCCGAGGAAAGCCTCAAGCTGTCCAAGATCAGGAAACTCCAGCGCAAGCCGCAGGAGCTCAGGCCCAGGGGCACGGAGCGCCCGAAGGAAGTCATTATCGAAGGTCCTGTAGTGGTTAAGGACCTTGCATCCAAGATGGCAGTTTCAGCGGTCGATGTCATAAAGAAACTCATGACTATGGGCCTCCTCGTCAACATCAACCAGGAGCTCGACACCGACACGGCGCAGCTCGTCTCGGCTGAATTCGGCATACCGGCGCGTGTCAGAGCGCCCGAGATGTCTGCAGAGCAGAAAGTCGAGGCCCAGGCAGCCGAGGAAGACGCACCAGAAGACATGAAGCCACGGCCTCCTGTGGTGACCGTGATGGGCCATGTCGACCATGGCAAGACATCGCTGCTCGATGCCATCCGGCAGACGAATGTCGCGGCCGGTGAAGCCGGCGGGATAACGCAGCACATAGGCGCTTCGGTCGCTGAGGCGAACGGGCGCAAGATAGTGTTTGTAGACACGCCGGGCCACGAGGCCTTCACCGCGATGCGTGCGCGGGGCGCCGAAGTCACGGACATCGCAATCCTTGTTGTAGCGGCAGACGACGGTGTGATGCCACAGACTATCGAAGCCATCAGCCACGCGAAAGCGGCGGGTGTCCCGATAGTTGTCGCGCTGAACAAGATGGATAAACCGGACGCTGCGCCGGACAAGGTGAAGCAGCAGTTGCTCGAGCAAGGGCTGGTCCCGGAAGAGTGGGGCGGGCAGACTATCGTGGTACCAGTTTCCGCCCGCGACAAGACCGGGCTCGATGACCTCCTCGAGATGATCCTGCTCGTGGCAGACGTTGAGGAGCTGAGAGCGAACCCGTCGCGGCTGGCCAGGGGTTACGTCATCGAGTCGGAGCTGGATAAAGGCACAGGACCCGTAGCCACTGTGCTGGTGAAAAACGGGACGCTTAAGATTGGCGACTCGTTTGTCACGGGCACTACCTACGGTAAGGTCAGAGCTCTCACCGACGACAAGGGCAGGAGGCTCAAAGAGGCTGCCCCGTCCATGCCCGTGGAGGTCACAGGTTTTGAGGACCTTCCGCAGGCCGGGGACATCTTTCAGGCTGTCGACGACGATAGGATAGCCAAGGAGATCTCCGAGCAGCGCACCATCAGGAAGCGAGCCACAGACATGGAGCCGGCGCGCAGGGCAAGCCTTGAAGAGCTCTTCCGCCAGGCACAACAGGGTGAAATCCTGTCGCTCGACTTGGTCGTCAAGGCAGACGTTCAGGGAACGCTCGAGGCTTTGCGCAAAGCTATCGAAGGGTTGAAGAACGCTGAAGTCAAGTTGAGCATCATCCACGAAGGCGTGGGTGGGATCAACGAGAGCGATATCATGCTTGCCGCCGCGTCAAACGCGATAATACTGGGCTTCAACGTGAGACCGGACCTTGGTGCGCGCAAGGTAGCCGAGCAGGAACAGGTGGAAATCAAGACATACCGGATCATCTACGATGCGCTCGATGATCTGAAGGCCGCAATGACCGGTATGCAGAAACCCAAGGTCCACGAGGTTACCTACGGGAGGGCCGAAGTGCGGCAGGTCTTCAAGGTGCCGAAGGTCGGCACAGTCGCCGGCTGCTATGTCACAGACGGCAAAGCCCTGAGATCGGCGTCGGTCCGGGTCATCCGCGATGGCATCGTCATACAGGAAGGGAAAGTGGCTTCTCTGAAGCGCTTCAAGGACGACGCGCGTGAAGTCGCGGAAGGCTTCGAGTGCGGGTGTGGCCTGGACAGGTTCCAGGATATTAAGGAAGGCGACGTGCTGGAGTTCTTCGGCAGCGAGGAAGTCCAGCCAGAGTAACCAGGCATGGATCCTTTCGTAGGCGTGCTCCGTGTGGACATCTTCATCCCGGGCTCGGAGTCGTTGAAGGACAAGCGCCGGGTCTTGAGGAGTCTGATCGAGCGCATCCGCGGGCGTTTCGGAGTCTCTTGTTCCGAACTTGACGCTCAGGACCTGTGGCAGCGGGCCATCATCGGCGTGGCGTGCGTTTCCGGGAGCAGCACCGAAGCGCTCGCCACCATCGAGAATATCCTGGCCTGGATTTCCCGGCAGGACGACTTTGAAGTGACAGGCGTCCTGAAGGAAGTGCGGTAGAGGTGACCGGCGATGCGCGAGCAACGTGTCGGCGAGGCCATAAAAGAAGAGATTAGCGACATCCTGCATAACCAGCTCAAGGACCCGAGAGTCGGGTTTCTGAGCGTGACTACTGTCGAGATGTCCGGCGACTTGAAGATCGCCAAAGTGGGTATCAGCATCCTGGGTGATCAGAAGCAACAGGAGCAGGCCATGAAAGTGCTGAGGCATGCGACTGGGTTTGTGCGTTCGGAACTGGCTAAGAGAGTAAGCCTGCGACAGGCGCCGGATATTGTGTTCAAGCTCGATTTATCCATCGAGCGCAGCCTGCGGATCGCCAAGCTTTTGAACGAGATAAACCAGCCGGCCGGGAAAGATCAGAAACCCGCCGGTGGTGAGAACCCCTCCGGCGCGGCGGGCCGGGGAAGGCCATCCGGTGAGACGAGTGAAGGCAAGCGCGACAAGCAAGACTGAGAACAGATCATCGCGATGGGCGGTCATCCGCGCGCTCAACGGAGGCCGCTCTTTGGTTTTTCCCCTTCATTTCGACCCCGACGGAGACAGCATCGGTGCGACCATCGCGCTCGCGTCTGCCCTGGCGTCACGCGGCAAAAGAACGGTCGTGGTATCAAGGGACCCGGTTCCCGTGATGTTCGAGTTCCTGGCGGGCGCACGGGATGTCATTGCCCTGTCCGGTTTCCACGGTGACTTCGACACGCTGGTCCTGGTGGACCAGAGCGACCCGGAGAGGTCGGGCCTTCCGGCCCAGGACGTGGCCGGCAGGACGGTCATCAACATTGACCACCACCTCTCCAACAGCGGCTTCGGGCACGCACATTACGTGAACAAGCATGCTTCTGCGTCGTGCGAGATGGTCTACCACATCCTTCGCGATATGGGGATAGCCCTCACCACTGAGCTGGCAACACTGCTGTACACCGGGATCCTCACGGACACCGGCGCATTCCGGTACGACAACACCACAAGTGCCTGCCTTCGCGTTGCCTCTACGCTGGTCAGGGCGGGAGCACGCCCGGCCGAGCTCGCGCGCCGCATCTACGAAACGAGAACGCTCTCGAACCTGCGCCTGGTCGGGCGGGCCCTGGCGGGCCTTGAGATCAGCGATTGCGGCAAGGTGTGCTGGACGGTGCTCACGCAGCAGATGCTTGCTTCTGCCGGCGCGCTGGACGACGAAGGCGAGGGCATTGTGAGCTACACGAGGATGGTAAAAGGAGTCGAGGTCGGCCTGATATTCAAGGAGAGCGGAGATGGCAAGACGAAAGTGGGCCTGCGTTCCAAGGACAGCGTGGATGTGGCCGCTATTGCCTCGCGCCACGGAGGTGGGGGCCATGCACGGGCTGCAGGTTTCACGTATGACGGGCCGGCCGGCGAGGCTATCGCGTCTGTCGTCGCCGAAGTGTGCGCGGCCGTGCGTGATTCCACATGCAGGTAAACGGCATCTACAACGTGCTCAAGCCGCCGGGTATGACATCGCACGATGTCGTAGACGAAGTCAGGAAAGCCACGGGGCAGCGCCGGGTAGGGCACGCCGGCACCCTTGATCCTGCGGCGGCCGGTGTGTTGCCCATCCTCTGCGGCCAGGCAGCAAGGCTCGGGGAGTTCCTGATTGAGAAGGAAAAAGGCTACCGGGTCGAGATGGTGCTGGGGGTCGTGGCCTCCACGCAGGACCTGACCGTGCCGCCTGATCGCGTTATCGATGCCTCCGGAGTGCCGCGCGAAGAGGTGGAGGCTGCTGCCGCGCAGTTCGTAGGGGACATCGAGCAGACGGTCCCTGCGTATTCCGCGGTGCAGGTGGACGGACGACGGCTCTATAGGATGGCACGGCGGGGCAAGGGGACGCCCGTCATCAAGAGGCGTGTGCGAATCATTTCCCTGGAAATATTATCCATGAACCGTGGTCCAAACCCGAGGGTCCTCATGGATGTGGTCTGTTCGAAGGGCACGTACATACGGACATTGTGCCACGATATCGGGGCGCGGGTTGGACCCGGAGCAGCATTAGGATTCCTGCTGAGAACCCGGTCCGGGCCGTTCCGCCTCGAGGACTCGGTTACCCTTCAGGAACTCGTTTCGTCACCTCAGGCTGCGCTCTTGCCGCTTGCGGCTGCGCTCGAGGGGCACCCTTCCGCTGTCCTGTGCTCACGTGCTGCGCACCTGCTCCACTCCGGAATAAAGCCTGGACCAGGTGATTTCGTCTCAGTGCCGCGGGCCGCCGAAGGCGAGATCGTCGCAATCCTTGCCCCTGGCGGCGAACTGGTCGCTGTAGGTGTCCTGTCACCGGGCAACGTGATAGTGAAGAAGGTCTTTCCTGTATGAGAGTTGTCCTCGGGGTTCAGAACTGGCAGGCAGGCGAGACTTGCAGCGCGCTGGCGCTCGGAGTCTTTGACGGCGTTCACATTGGCCACCAGCAGATCGCAAGAACTACTGTGGAGATGGCGGCCGGCGGCTGCTCATGCCTCATGACCTTTCAACCGCATCCTGCGGCTGTCCTCGGAGGGGCCGGCCCCGAATTCCTGACGACGGTCCAGCAGAAAGCTCGGATACTGGCGAACTACGGGCTTGGTGCGATGATCGTTGAGCCTTTCACGCCTGCGCTCGCGGCGACCCCGCACGACCGGTTTGTCGAGATGATCGTGGACACGATCCATCCCCGGAGCGTGATTGTGGGCAGGAATTTCCACTACGGCAGAGGCGGCGGGGGAGACGTTTCGACGCTTGCAGCAAACGGGCAGAGACTTGGCTTTTGCCTGACGGTCGTAGAGCCGGTGATGCTCAGCGATAAGGTGGTCTCGAGCACGGCAGTCCGGTCGCTGCTGCGGGAAGGGGACCTGGAAACCGCCAACCAGATGCTCGGGCGACCGTACTCGATCAATGGAAAAGTGACTAGTGGCGATGGGAGAGGGAGAAAACTCGGTTTCCCGACCGCCAACGTGCTGGTTGAGCCGGGGCAGGCTTTGCCTCCCCGGGGTGTCTACGCAGTGCAGGCGCGTCTGGAAAAAAGGCTGCTTCCGGCGATGGCCAACCTGGGCACGAGGCCGACGTTTGGAGAGTCCAGACAGGTGCTTGAGGTGCATATTATCGGTTTTTTCGAGGACATATATGGAGAAACTCTTGATGTGGATTTTGTAGAATTCTTGCGCCATGAGACACTGTTTCCGGGAAGCGACGAGCTGGTTTTACAGATGAAGCGCGACAGGCAGCATGCCGTTAAAGCGCTGCAGCAGAGGCTGGGTTTCGTTTACAATGCCCAGGTGCTGTGATAGAATGAGAAAGCTTCAGGAAGGGCCGCACGCTAGGATTGTCGAGCCTCCGGCGACATTCTTGGCCTGCCGGCGAAACCGACTCCATGGAGGTATCTGCGATGTCACTCGACCCAACCCGCAAGAAGAGCATCATTGAAGAATTCCGGACTCACGAAAAAGACACCGGTTCGCCGGAGGTTCAGATCGCGCTGCTCACGACCAGGATCAACGGCCTGAACGAGCACCTCAAGGCGCACAAGAAAGACTTCCACAGCCGGAGAGGGCTCCTTAAGATGGTGGGCCACCGCCGGGCGCTCCTGAATTACCTCAGGGAACTGGATGTCGAAAGGTATCGCGTGATTGTCGACAAGCTGGGACTCAGGAAATAGGGGCGGGGCGACCCGCCCTTTTCCTTGGACAAGCCTACTGGCTTGTCATTTTGAAAGGGGGCAACCTGTTTTTTGTCAGACCTACTAGATACATATAAGACGTTCTCGATGGATCTAGCTGGGAGAACGCTCACGATCGAAACCGGGAAACTGGCCAAGCAGGCAAGCGGCGCTGTCCTGGTAAGGTACGGGGACACTGCCTTGCTGGCCACCGCCACCGCCTCTGCCCAACCGCGAGAAGGGATAGACTTCTTCCCCCTCACTGTTGATGTGGAGGAACGTCTCTACGCAGTGGGACGCATCCCTGGAAGCTGGGGCAGGAGGGAAGGAAGGCCGCCGGAGAAGGCGATCCTGACTGCCCGCCTGACCGACCGTCCCATCCGGCCGCTGTTCCCGCATGGTTTCCGGAATGACGTCCAGGTGGTCATCACCGTACTTTCCGTGGACCATGATTGCTCGAGCCAGGTTACCGGCATGATCGCTGCGTCGGCGGCGCTAGTGCTGTCCGACATACCGTTCGGCGGACCGGTCGGTGCTGTGGAAGTCGGGCTGGTGGATGATGAGCTGGTGTGTAACCCCACCAGCGCACAGTCGGCATCGAGCCTGATGAGCCTGATCGTAGCGGGAACTCGAGATGCAGTGCTCATGGTAGAGGCAGGCGCGAAAGAAGTACCGGAATCGCGCATGCTCGAAGCTATCATGTTCGGGCATGAGAAGATCAAGGAAATCGTTGATTTCCAGGAGAGAATCCGCGCGGAGGCTGGCAGGCCGAAGCGCGAGATGGTCACTTTTGAACCGGATCCCCAGATCCAGTCGATCGTCGATGGAATGCTCGAAGGCCGTCTTCCGGAGGCAGTCAGGAAGAGCGACAAGCTCGAGAGAGAGGCGGCTCTCGATGAACTGCGGGCGCACATAATGGAAACAGTCCTCAAGGACTTCCCGGACAGGCTCCAGGACATCGAGGCGGTGTTCCACGAGTCGCTCAAGAAGGAAGTCCGGACCATGATAACGACTGAGGGGACACGTCCGGACGGGCGTAAGACCACGGAAATACGCCCGATATGGTGTGAAGTCGGCATGTTGCCGAGAACTCACGGCTCGGCCGTCTTCACGAGGGGTCAGACACAGGTGCTCTCCGTCGTGACGCTGGGTGCGGTCGGCGACGTCCAGGAACTTGACACAATAGGCGAAGAGGAGTTCAAGAGGTACCTGCATCACTACAACTTCCCGCCGTTTTCCACGGGTGAGACGCGCCCGCTCAGAGGGCCTGGGCGGCGAGAGATCGGGCACGGGGCACTCGCGGAACGGGCCCTGCTGCAGGTCATGCCGCCGGAAGAAACGTTCCCGTACACCGTGCGAGTGGTGTCGGAGGTCCTTGAGTCGAACGGGTCAACCTCGATGGCCAGTGTCTGCGGCAGTACGCTGTCCCTGATGGACGCCGGTGTGCCGATAAAGGCGCCTGTGGCGGGAGTCGCGATGGGGCTGATCAAGGAAGGCGACCGGTTCGCGGTGCTCACAGACATCCAGGGCATCGAGGATGCCCTCGGGGACATGGACTTCAAGGTCGCCGGGACGGAGAAAGGTGTCACGGCGCTCCAGATGGACATCAAGGTCAAGGGAATCGGCCGTGACGTTTTGCAGCAAGCGCTGGACCAGGCGCGCGAGGGCAGGATGTTCATCCTCGGCAAGATGACTGACGTGATCTCGAGCCCACGCAAGGATCTATCGCCCTATGCCCCGCGGATCATAGTCATGGATATCAACCCTGACAAGATACGCGACGTCATCGGCCCGGGCGGCAAGATGATCAACAAGATAATCGCCGAAACCAACACGAAGATAGACATAGAAAACAGCGGTCGCGTGTTCATCTCCTCCACAGATGAGGAAGGCGGCAAGAAAGCGGTCCAGATGATTGAGTCCCTCACAAAAGAGGTGGAAGTGGGGGCCACTTACCT
>Ga0315277_10012375_pt1 | contig 10704 bp, 10 predicted proteins | sample YL17G05_15_MG_FD_203695 | JGI IMG/M metagenome (GOLD analysis project Ga0315277, IMG submission 203695) | Sediment microbial communities from Yellowstone Lake, YNP, Wyoming, USA - YL17G05_15 | ecosystem: Environmental > Aquatic > Freshwater > Lake > Sediment | place: USA: Wyoming | collected... | reverse complement strand
CGTTTCGGAAAAATGATCTCCACGGTTCGCCCTGGACGATCGGATAGCAGGCTGCACGCGATCATTCCTTACGTCAATCCCGTCACGGCACTGTCCTTGACAAAAACTACATAGCAGGCGCGGAGGACACGGAGGCAAGAGAAGGGTTGGAGTTGGAGGGCTGGACTGTTACCAGCGGATTGACCCGCGATATGGTGACCGAAATGGGATCACTGGTGCACAAGGAGTTGACCAAATCGATTATCGGTGCGGCGATTGAAGTTCACAGGATTCTTGGCCCCGGTGAGATTGAGTTTCCCAGGTGAACAAGGATGTTCCGACTGCATGACAACACGCGGCGGCGGATCTGCCGCGCGGTCTTTCTGTTGCTGTGCGTCGTGCCCACCACCGGCGTGTCGGTCTGGTGCGCGCGGCGGCATCTGCCGCGCGTCGTTACAGCCGAAGCGGAGCGACTGGAGCGGGAACTGGGACTGGACGTTTCGCTTGCGGGCCTGCGGTATCTGCGCCCCGGGCGGGTCTTGTACGAGGGGCTGGAGCTGGCCGATCCGGAGACGGGCCGGCCGTTGCTGCGGTGCCGGGCGCTGGAGGCCGACTGGCAGCAGTCCACCGATCGAGAAGGTCGGCCCCGGGCGTCGCTGGTGTTGATCGCCTCCCAGCCGGAGATCGAGGCCACCGCCGCCGACCGGCTCGCGGAACTGCTGGATCGCATGCTGCGGCGCCCGACCATCCTGCGGACGGTGCCCGGCGGGTCGCAAACCGACGTGCGGCTGGCGGCCGGCCAACTGACGCTGCGGGCGGCCGGCGGCTCGCAGACCTTGAGTGAACTGCAAGGCAGCATCGAGTCTTTGGCGGGCGGCACACGGGCCGAGGCCAGTTTCCGGCTCGCCGGCATCGACACGCCGCAACCGATCCGGATCCGCATCGTCCGCAACCGCCAGATCACCCCTCCGGCAACCGGCTTCGAGCTGGACACCGGCGGCGGTGCGGTGCCGTGCGGGCTGTTGGCCGTCGGGCTGCCCCTGCTGGAACGGTTGGGCCCCCGAAGCCGCCTGCGGGGCTACATCTGGGCCAACCAGACGGGCGACGGCCAGACGTCCGCCGCCCAGACGTCCGCCGGCTGGGAGGGCGAGTTTGCCGGGCAGGTGTACGACGTGGACCTGGACGACCTGGTAAGCGGGCATTTCCCGCACAAACTCGGGGGGACGGTCCAGGTGACCGTCCAGTCGGCCCGCTTCCGCCGGCAGCGCCTGGAAGAGGCGGCAGGCACGCTGGTTGCCGGTCCCGGGGTAATCAGCCGTTCGCTGATCGACGCGGCCGTCGAGCGGCTGGGACTACAGCGGGGTGGCGAGCCGCAGACGCCGGGCGAGCTGGTGCCCTATGAGCAACTGGCCGTGGGCTTCCTGATCGATGCGCGGGGCCTGCAATTGCAGGGCGGGTGTTCGCCGTCCGGGCACCGCAGCGGAGCCTTGGTCGCCGGGGCGATCCTGGTCGACCGCCAGGGCCGATTGCTGGGCGAGCCCGTGGTGCAGCCCCAGCCGGTGGTCGCCTTGGTGCGGACGCTGGTCCCGGCGAGCCAGCACCAGGTTCCCGCCACCCGTCAGACCGACTGGTTGATCGGCCATCTTCCGGTCCCCCAGGTCGTTCCGCCGGCAGGTGCGCGGCCGGAGCTGCCGCAGGCGCGGCTGCGGCTGGGACGCGGGTCGTAAGGGTGATTTGCCTGGCTCAGCCGTTCTGGCGGTGGGGAAATTGTCTTGGGGTGTCGAGTCTGATAGAATAGTCTGGTGTCCGGAACGCCACCGAGAGGAGATCGTGAGATGACAAATGCTCTGGCTGAAGTCGGGCGAATTCTGTCGGGCATGACTCGCGCCGAGAAGGCGCAACTCCTGCAGTGGATCGTCCGCGACTTAGGCGACGCGTTTCCGGGGATCGAGAACGTCCCGGGGGTCAGCGGGGGTGAACCCTGCGTCGTTCGCACGCGGATTCCGGTCTGGGCGCTAGAGCAAGCCCGCCGCCTGGGAACGAGCGAAGCCGATCTATTGCGCTGCTATCCAACCCTGCGTGCCGATGACTTGGCCACTGCCTGGGCATACGTCCGCCTGCACGGTGACCAGATCGACGAGCAGATTCGGGCCAACGAGGAAGCATGACTGATGGCTCGGCTGTACGGGAACGAGAACTTTCCGTTGCCGGTGGTCCACGAACTCCGCCGGCTGGGTCACGACGTGTCGACGGCCACGGAAGCCGGCAGGACCGGACAGGCGTGGCCTGACCAGGCGGTGCTCGATTTTGCCGTCGCAGATGGACGTGCCGTGTTGACGCTCAACCGCAAGCACTTTGTGCGCCTTCACAGCATACAACCGGAGCATGCCGGGATCGTCGTTTGCGTAGTGGATTCCGATTTTGTGGGACAGGCCGCTCGCATCCATGCCGCGATTGCGTGGCAGCAGGATCTTTCCGGGCAACTGTTGCGCGTAAATCGACCGCCACGCTAGCGACCTAACTTGGCGGTTCGCACGGCGCTCGATGTGCCAAGAGCACTGGAGGTGCCGACGGGAGCACCCCCGCTGCACACTGCCCACTCAATACACGCTAGGCATTGAGTCGGTCCAGCCCACCACCGGCACGTCGCGATTCATCACGAAGATCTCCACGCGGCGGTTCTTCTGGCGATCCGTGGGCGTGGCGTTGGGGGCGATGGGCTGATGCGGGCCGAAACCGGCCACCCCCATCCGCTCCTCCGGGAGCCCCTGCCGGCGCATCTGATCGGCGACGGCCAAGGCCCGGGCGGAGCTGAGGTGGAAGTTGTTGGGAAACTGGTCCCGGACGGACCGTCCGGCAATCTGCTGATTGTCGGTATGGCCGCAGACCATGATCTTCAGATCGGCGGCCTGGGGAGACTTCAGCACGCGGACCAGCTCGCCGAGCACTTTTTCGGCCCCCGGCTTGAGCTGGGCCTCTCCGCTGTCGAAGAGGACGTCGGTGTCGAGCTTGCTGATGCCAGTGACCGGGTCGAATTGCAGGGCGGGATATTGGCGGGAGAGTTCGGCCAGTTGGGCGCCGACTTCGGGGGGGACGCGGGCCCGGCCGCCCACCAGTCCTTTGTACTGCTCGTGCAGCTCGGCGCGCTCCCGCTGGTAGTTGACCAGTTGCTTGCGGTCCAGCCCGACCTGCTCCTGTAACTGGGCCAACTCCTCTTCGGTGCGGATCAAGCGGTCCTCCGTGCCGCGGTTGTGGACCTTGAGGTTCTCTATTTCGGCGAGTTGGGCGCGGCACTGTTCGGCCAGCGCCTGATTCTGCAACTGCGATGCGGTCAGTTGCGTGTTGGGCAGCAGCGTGCAGCCCGAGACGGCGATCAGCGTCCCCAACCAGAGAGAGGCCGACAACAGGCGAGAGGCCTTCATGATTCGACTCCTTTCGAATCGTTGGCTATTGACTCTCAGAAAGCCAATGCCACCTCGTTTAGCCGTCGCCGGCACGGCGACGGAGACGTTTCTCCAGGCCGACGTGCCGTCGGCCGCTAAACCGGATGCTGCATTCTTTTCTGAGCATCAATAAACGCTGCGGGATTCCCGAAATCACGAAATCCTGTTTAGAAGAAGCTGAGGATGAAGTCCATAATCGAACTGTTGACCTGATACGCCCCGTCCCAACTCCACATGTTTCGCATCAGGTCGTACATCATCATGCCGACCAGCACGAGGAAGAGCGCGCAGAAGGAAAGGCTGACGATGTTCCAGGCGGTGTAGGGGGCTTCGGGAAGTGCGGCGGCGGCGGCAGCCCCCAGCGGGGCGCCTTCCATCATCAGCGCTCCCGGCTGGAGGGCCAGCGGGGCGGTACCCAGCGCGGCGGCATCGACGGCCGCGCCGAATCCCATGTCGGCGGCTGCCCCGGGGCCGAGGTCTTCGTCGAGCATGGCGGCCACGCCCGATCCACCCGGCGTGCCGGCGATCATGGTGGGCGACTCGTCGCCCTCGAGGTCCAGGGCGATGACCTGGGAGCCGCTTTCGGAATCCTCCTCCTCGCTGACTTCCTCCAGCGGGGTCAGCAGGAAGTCGTCGTCGGTTTTCAGTTCGGTAGGCGCTTCCGCCTCGGGGGTTTCGGCCACGCCGATCATGTCGTCTTCGCCCAGTTCGAGCGATTCGTCTCCGCCGGCGGCGGCAGTCCCCAGAGGCTCTTCCAGCGAGAGACCGCTGTCAGCCGGATCGACCAGCGAGATGCCGCTGTCTCCGCCGATGGTGATGTCGCTTCCCGTCCCACTCCCGCCCAGCACCAGGTCGTCGTCTTCCAGATCCTTGCCTGCCACGTCGACGCTCGAACCGCCGCTGCCGCCCCCTTCGCCCGAGGTGACCTTGCTGTCCTCCAGCGTGAGGTCCTCCTCCAAGGCCAGATCGAGTTCTTCAAACTGCAAGACCTTGGAGTCGAGCTCGTCGGCTGCGGTCTGCGGCGGTTTGGGCTGCTCGGCGAGTTTGAGGTCGCTGTCGGTCGACGGCTTCCTCCCGTCTTGCACGCCGCCGATGACTGTGCCGGAAGTGCCGGAGGCGGACGGGCCCAACTCGACCTCGCTCAACAGCACGTCGCTGTCACCTTCGTCGGGAGCGGCGGGGGGCTGGGCCGCACGCTGCTGGACAAGTCGCTCGACTTCCTCCGCCCGGAACTTCCACTGGGCACCGTCGCGGTAGCCGTGGAGTTCCTGGCGCTGGGCCATCTGCTTGACTTGGTCCTCGCCGATCCCAAGTGCCTTGGCGGTCTCGTCGGTGTTGTAGTATTTTTGGGCCATGGGGACCTCCCAGTCCGCACAAACAAGACGGGTCGTCTCCGGCTAAATAGCCTTGCGTGATTCCGGGAAAAAGGGGACAGGTCCAATTTGCCCGAACGGCCCGAAGGGTGCTTCGCACAAATTGGACCTGTCCCCTTTTTCCTCCCTTCGTCACTTTGTTTCCAACAGCGCCTGGATTTCTCGCGGCAACAGCCCCTCGTTGTCCAGGTACGTCAATTGCAGGTCCCACTGGATGTTGCGGACGCTGCGCAGCGCGATCTTGCCGGTGACCTGCTGGATGTGGTAGACGCTCATGGTCTGCCGCTTCCGATCGATGACCGTCAGCAGTTGGCCCTTCTCCCCCACCGGACCCGGCACGACCATCAGGTCGCCACCTGATTCGGCCTGTTGGTAAGGCGCCAACCGCTGGGCAAAGACCTCGTTGCGGTGGTCGAGTGCGCCGACCGCCACCCACACCAGCCCTGCACCTGCCAGGGCACCCAGCACCGCTGCTCTCATCGCTGACCTCAAAGTCTGGAGTCTAGGGAGGCTGGGGCCCTTACTTCCATTGTAAAAGCCCCAATCTCCATTGCAAGAGAAATGACCCGAACGGTTGACAAGACACGGGCAATCGGCCCATACCCTGCCCCGGACACTCGGCGACCGCGGCCTGTGCGGAGGCGCATCCGAGGATCAGGGAGAAATCCCAACTTCTTACTTGGAAAAGGGTTGCGATTCGAGGACACCTGCGCCTTGCCGATCGCCCGAGAACCAACCGGGCGCCGACAGAGGACAGGCCGCCGAAAGCTGTTCGCCTGAAACGGGTTCGGAAAGGTCGAGTGGCGGCGAGTTTAGCCGTCCGGCCGCTCAGGTGCAAGGTCAGCTCTTCCCCTTTCCTGCCCTGTGCCCGGGTCCTAGAATGGGCTGTGGACCCGGCACCCTGACTCCCTCACGTGATGGGCCGCGTGTGCGCATGATTCTCGACCCTTCCACCACGCCGGTCGGTCTGTTGCTGAGCGGGGGACTGGACAGTTGCATCCTGTTGGGGCGGCTGCTCGATGAAGGGCATCAGGTCCAGCCGTTCTACGTGCGGTCGGGACTGGTCTGGCAGCGAGCGGAATTGCGTGCCGCAGAGCGCTTCCTGCGGGCGGTGGACTGTCGGCAGTTGGCGGACCTGGTAATCCTGGATTTGCCGCTGGGGGATCTGTACGGCAAACACTGGAGCGTGACCGGGCATGAGACACCCGACGCAGCGAGCCCAGACCGCGCAGTCTACCTGCCTGGTAGAAACGCCCTGCTGGTGATCAAGGCCGCCCTGTGGTGCCGGCTTCACGGGATCGACCGGCTGGCATTGGCGGTGTTGCGGTCAAATCCGTTTGGGGACGCCACGCCCGAGTTCTTCGACGATTTCGAGTCGGCGCTCTACCGCGCCACCAGCAGGCGGGTCCGCATAGTTCGTCCCTTCGCCCAGTTCGACAAGCGCCAGGTGATGGATTTGGGCCGAGGTTTGCCGCTGGAGCTGACGTTCTCTTGTATCGCGCCGATGAGAGGGACGCATTGTGGACGATGCAACAAGTGTGCCGAGCGAAACGCGGCCTTTCGTCTGGTCGGCGCCGACGACCCCACGCGGTGCGCGGCCGACATCGTGTGTGCGGCGGACTCGCCGATTGTCGGGGTAAGGCAGGGGAAATGACGAAGCACGAATGACGAAGTGCGAATAACGAATGACGAAGCCGGCCGCCGGCCGCCCCCGTCTATCCACTGCCCACTGTCCACTATCCACTATCCACTCTCCACTCTCCACTCTCCACTACCCACTGCCCCATGTTCAGCGTCTCTCGCGAAATCGACTTCTGCTACGGCCACCGGTTGTTGGACTACCAGGGGAAGTGCCGGCATCTGCACGGGCACAACGGCAAGGTGGTGATCACGATCGAGGCATCCGGATTAGACGAGCAGGGGATGGTGCTGGATTTTGCGGATATCAAGCGCGTGGTACACCGCTGGATCGACGAGAACCTGGATCATCGGATGATCCTCCACCGCGACGACCCGGTGGTGACGGCCCTGAAGGAGGCAGGCGAACCGATGTGCCTGCTGGAGGGCAACCCGACGGCCGAGAATATCGCCAAACTGATCTTCGATTTCGCAGTCGCTCAGGGCTATCCCGTGGTCGAAGTCCGCTTTTGGGAGACGCCCGGCTGCTTTGCCACCTACTGCCGAGGCTGAGGGGGGCAAGAAAAACAAACAGTCCGGGCGGCCCGCGGACGGGCGGACACCGGACTGTTTCCCCCCTTGGGAACGTACTTCAGCTTCGGGTGTGTTGCCTCCGATCGGGATGTCCCGCAGTCCCCATCTCCCCGCCGCGAACACCCGAAGCACCGTGGTCCAACCCCGCCCCCTTTGCCGGAGCGTTGCGTCCACCTTATCCGCGTGGGGTTGCAGACGAAATAATCGGCCGGTCAAGGCCCGACACTTTGGCAAACTTTGCCGGTTAGCGCGATTCTGCGGCCGCCTCGGGGGCAGCCAAGCTGCCCCTGGCACCAGTTCTGCGCTCGAAGACGCCCCATTCTCTGCTGGCTTTGCATCCTTCCTGTGCTTGCCAGTTTCTCCCGGTTGCCTCCCCGAAACCTGTTTGCCGTTTCGGCTCAGAAAATGTGCCGGTTAGGCCGATTTTGAGGATGCTTTGGCTACCAGCTCGCGCCGGCGGTATGCAAATCCCGGGCGTACCGCTGGTCCCCCCATCGAACCAAGAACCAAGGAACCTACTCGTGATCAAGCTGACCAATCTTTTCCAGGCCGGCGCCAAATCGCCCATCCTCTGGGGAACCCTGGCAACAGCCGGGTTCTACGGGCTAATCCACGCCGACGTCTTGGGCGGACAATTCCTCCGGCGCTACTGTGCCGGCCATCCGGTGGAGTACGTGGAAACGGCCATGTTTTTCGTCGGGCTGGCCGTGCTGGTCGTGAAGGCCCTGGAGATACTTGGCCAGTACCAGGCGGTTTCCAGGCCCGTCTTGGGGCCGCTGTCCCCAACGGGACGTCTGGCTGAAGATTGCGGGGTGTTGCTGGATCGGCTGGGCGATCTGCCGAGCGGCCGGCGAAACGACTATCTTGTCCGCAGGCTGCGGGAGGCGCTGGAGCACGTGCGGCACCGCGGTTCGGCAGACGCACTCGACGAGCACCTGAAGTACCTGGCCGATCTCGACGCCGGCCGACAGCAATCGAGTTTTGCCCTGCTGCGGATCATCATCTGGGCGATTCCGATTCTGGGCTTCCTGGGGACGGTGATCGGGATCACGCTGGCGGTGGCCAACCTGGCGCCTAGCGCCCTGGAGGACTCTTTGCCGAAGGTCACTGCGGGGCTGGGCGTGGCCTTCGACACCACGGCCCTGGCGCTGGCGCTGTCGATCGTGCTGATGTTCGGCCAGTTCATTACGGACCGGGCGGAAGGGGCGCTGTTGGCGGAGGTCGACGATCGGGTGTGGGCCGAGCTGGAGGGCCGCTTCGAGCAGCTTCCCGCCGGTCCCGACGGCCAACTGGCGGTGGTCCGCCGGATGGCCGAGACGGTGGTCGGGGCGACCGAAGGACTGGTGCGGCGACAGGCCGAGCTGTGGCAGGAGTCGATGGAGGTTGCCTCGGCGCGGTGGCGAGAGATGGCCGATGCCGCGGGAAAGCAACTGCAAACGGCCCTCTCGAGCGCCTTGGCCGCCAGCCTGAAGGCCCACGGCCAACAACTGGCTGCCATCGAGCAGTCGGCCGCCGAGGAGAACCGACGGTACTGGAACCAGGTGCAGCGGACCCAAGCCCAGAACACCCAGGCGATGGCCTCCTTGCAGGAAGCCTTGGCCGGGCAGGCCGAGGTGCTGGGCCGGGCCGTAGAGGCGGCGGGCGAGGTGGCCAGGCTCGAGGACGCGCTGAATCGCAATTTGGCGGCGCTGGCCGGCGCCAGGCATTTTCAGCAGACGGTGATGAGCCTGGCCGCCGCGATTCACCTGTTGAATGCCCGACTTGCGGAGCCCCCGGCCGTGGTGCCCTCGATCCAGCTTGAAACTAAGCGAGGCGGAACTCAAGCGGCATGAGACGGACTGTGTGGACACATCGAGGCAGGCGACAGCAGGCAACCGTCAGCGTATCGCTGTTCCCGTTCCTGGCGGTGCTGGTTTGCACGATGGGCGCGTTGATCCTGCTGTTGCTGGTGATCACGCGGCAGGCCCGGCTGCAGGCCGTCCAGTCCGCCGCGGCCGAAGCCGTCAAGCGCGACGACGATCTGAAGCTGCAGCGGGAGCTGACCCAGTGGCGGAGCGAGCAGTTGAGGGTCTCGCTCAAGAAGACCCAGTCGCAGTTGTCCGACGCGCGGCTGGGACTGGGTCATCTGGAAGATCACGCCCGGCGGCTGCGCAGTCAGGTGGCCCAGCTCCAGGCCAGCTTGCAGGACCTCGGCCAGCCGGGCGGTGGCACCCACTTGTCGGGTACCCACTTGTGGGTGGGCGGCCGGCAGCGGGCCGAGTTGGAGGCGGAGCTTGGGCGGGTGCAGGCCCAGTTCGCCGAAGCCCAGCGCACGCTTGCCGAGGCGCAGCAGTCTGCGGAGGAGCGGCACCACTCGTACGCCGTGGTTCCCTATCGGGGGCCGCACGAGACGTTCCGCCGTCCGATCTACGTGGAATGCCGCGCCGATGCGGTGCTCCTGCAGCCGGAAGGGATTGTCCTCACGGAAGACGATTTTTCCGGCCCGCTGGGGCCGGGCAATCCGCTGGCGGCTGCGCTGCGGGCGGCCCGCGAGCGGCTGCTGGCCGAGGGAGGTTTTAATCCGCAGCAGTCGGGCGAGCCCTACCCGCTGTTGCTGGTTCGCCCCGACGGCATCGCGGCGTACTATGCCGCCCGGTCGGCTATGACGTCCTGGGCCGCCGAGTTCGGTTATGAATTGATCGGCGAGGACTGGAAACTGGATTTCCAGGCGGCCGATGCCCAATTGGCCCAGGTGATGCAAAGCGCGGTCGATACGGCCCGCGTCCGCCAGCAGCAACTGGCGGCCGCCGCACCGAGCCATTACGATCGCCTGCGGTCGGGGCGTTACCGGGTGGCTCCCGTCCGCGGCGGCGCCGTCCCCGACGTCGATTCACCCGGCGGCAGCCAGTCCGGCTACCAGCGGCAACAGCCGGCGGGGGGATTCACCAGTCGCTTCAAACCGGGCGGCGATGACAGTCGGGACCGGGCGTCGGGCCCTGGGGATTCCGGGCAGGAGGGCCAGGCGTACCAGGGGCCGCCACGCGAGGGGCCGGCAGCCGAGGGCCCGGCCTTGCGTCCCGGCGAATGGCGTCCCAGCGAAACGCCCTCCGGCAAGAAAGAACTGCCGGCCGGCAAGAAGGCGGCCCCTGGGAAACGCGGCGCGCACGTGGAGAGCCTGGCCAAACACCGCGGGCAGGATTGGGGTTTGCCCGACGCGACCAGAGGCTCGGTCCCCATCAGCCGGCCAATACGCGTCGAGTGCCATCGTGATCGCCTGGTGATCGTGCCCGAGAAGGGAACCGCCCGCAACAGGTCCGTTCCTCTCGGGCCGCAGACCGAGGAGTCGATCGACGAGTTCGTCTCGGCCGTCTGGGAACAGATGCAGTCCTGGGGGATCGCCGGCAACGGGATGTATTGGCGGCCGATACTCGACGTCCACGTTGCCCCGGACGCCGAGGGGCGCTACGCCGAACTGGATACCCTGCTGGAGGGCAGCGGCTTCAGCATGGAGCGGAAGCAGTAGTGGTGAATGCTGATTGCTGAATGCTGAATGAGGGATGATGTAGGAGTCGATTTCAATTGGCGTCCGTCAGTCCCCGAGAACCCGGAGAAGACTGAGAGACCACTTGTTACTGAGCGGCGGGGGGGGCCCCCCCCCCCCCCCCCCCCCCAAGCAGGGGGGGGGGGGGGGCTGTTGAGACGGGTAGACAAACAAAACC
>Ga0315277_10012374_pt1 | contig 10706 bp, 6 predicted proteins | sample YL17G05_15_MG_FD_203695 | JGI IMG/M metagenome (GOLD analysis project Ga0315277, IMG submission 203695) | Sediment microbial communities from Yellowstone Lake, YNP, Wyoming, USA - YL17G05_15 | ecosystem: Environmental > Aquatic > Freshwater > Lake > Sediment | place: USA: Wyoming | collected... | reverse complement strand
TGGCCCACGTGCGGGACCTGCGCGGCGTGATCGACCGGGAAAAGGCGGAGATCGGCGTCTTGATCGCGCTTCAGGAGCCCACGAAGCCCATGCGGGAGGAAGCGGCCGACGCCGGGTTTTACGAATCTCCCTGGGGAAAGCACCCGCGCCTGCAAATCTTGACCGTGGCCGAACTCTTGGAGGGCAAAGGCATCGACTGCCCGCCGCAGGAACAGGTAAATGTCACCTTTAAGAAGGCGCCGAAGGCGAAATCGGCGGGGGACGCCGATAAGCAAAACAATTTGCTCAAGGACTAAGGGCGGGCGACATGGCTTTAATGGTGGCATGGGCATCTTGCCCATGAACGGCGGTGCGCGAACCGCCCCAATAGAAACGACAAGGAGGACTTCGTGAGCCTTTCGCCACATAACGCGTCCATCGCTTACCTGTCCGCCGTTGAGATGGCCGGGAAAATCCGGGCAAAAGAGCTGTCCCCGGTAGAAATCGTCCATGCCCTTCTCGACCGCATCGAAAGGGCGGGCCCCACGCTCAACGCCTTCTGCACCCTGACCGCGGACACGGCCCTCGATGAAGCGCGCCTGGCCGAGGCGGCGGTCATGAAGGGGGAGCCGTTGGGGCCGCTGCACGGCGTGCCCTTCTCCGTCAAGGACCTGGTCTATACCAAAGGCGTCCGCACCATGCGCGGCTCCAAAATCTACGAGAACTACGTCCCGAGCGAAGACGCGCCCCTGGTCACCCGGCTCAAACAGGCCGGCGGCATCATGTTGGGTAAAACCTGCACCCCGGAATTCGGACACAAGGGCATCACCGACTGCCTCGTCTCGGGCGTCACCCGCAACCCCTGGAACACGGACAAAACCCCGGGCGGCTCCAGCGGCGGCGCCGGCGCCCAGATCGCGGCCGGCCTGGGCCCCCTGGCCGTGGGCACCGACGGCGGCGGCTCCATTCGCATCCCCTCCTCCTTCTGCGGCATCTTCGGGCTCAAACCCACCTTCGGCCGCGTGCCGGTCTGGCCGGCTTCGGCCCTGAACATGCTCTCTTGCGCCGGACCCATGACCCGGACCGTGGCCGACGCGGCCCTGATGCTATCGGTCATGGCCGGTCCGCACGAGGCCGACCCGCTTTCCCTGGAAGGAACGCCGGCCGCCGATTACCAGGGCCGGCTCAAGGACGGCGTCAAGGGCCTGCGCGTGGCCCTAAGCGTGAACCTGGGTTACGTGCCCTACGTGGACCCGCAGGTGATCGAGACCACGGCCGCGGCGGCCCAGGTCTTCGCGGGTCTCGGCGCCGACGTGGAAGAAGTCGTGCCTGGATTCGAGGACGTGGGCGTCATCTTCGGCGTGTTCTGGCTGTCCGGCATGGCCGGCATGTTGGAGAAGGATTTACCCAAGTGGCGGGACCGCATGGACCCCGGCCTGGTGCTCATGGTCGAGGCCGGGCTGAAACTCCGGGCCGCGGACGTCACCCAGGCCCACATCCGCCGGACTGAATTCCAGGACCGGGTGCGGCGCTTTTTCGAGCGATACGACCTGTTGCTCACGCCCACGCTGCCGGTGCTGCCTTTCAAGGCCGGGGTGCTGGTCAAGGAAGCCCTGGAAGGCGTGCCCCTGGACTACCGCAACTGGAGCCCGCTCACCTCGCCCTTCAACCTGAGCCTCAGCCCGGCGGCCAGCGTCCCGGCCGGATTTTCCAAGGAGGGGCTCCCCATCGGCCTGCAGATCGTGGGCCGCCGTTTTGCGGACCTGACTGTGCTCCAGGCCTCGGCCGCCTTTGAATCGGCCCGGCCGTGGGTGGACAAAACCCCGAACCTGTAACCGAAGGAGCGCCGCATGTCTCCCCTGATCCCCCTGCCCGAAAACGACCAGCTCTCCGCCGAAATCCGGGAGACGCTCGCCAAACTCCCGCCGCTCAACGTCTTTCGCATGGTGGCCAACGCCCCGGCCAGCTTCCGCGGGTTCCTCGAACTGGCCACGTCCATCCTCACCAAAAGCGAATTCGACGTCCGCAAGCGGGAAATCGCCGTGTTGCGCGTGGCCCATGTGACGCATTCCAATTATGAATGGACCCAACACGTGGCCGTGGCCCGGCGGGCGGGCGTCAGCGACGGGGAGATGGCCGTCATCGCCGCCGAGGACCCGGTCCGGTCCTTGACCGAGGAAAACAACCTGCTCTGCCGCGTGGCGGACGAGATCAGCCGCGAGGTGCGGCTCTCCGACGAGGCCTTAGAACAAATCGTGGACCGCTACGGCGTCCGCCAGGCCACGGAGCTCATCCTGTGCGTGAGCTATTTCAACATGCTCAGCCGGTTCCTGGAATCCACCCGCGTGGCGCTCGAACAGACAGCCGCGCGCTGACGCTTTCTTCAGGGGATAGGCGCATGACCGCCGCCGGAAATCACCCGCCTGCCCCGGACAGCCTGGCCGGCCGCCGGGCCGCGCCGCCACTCAGAAAAACGCTCACCCGGCTGCTCCTCGTCCTGTTCGTCTGCCTGCTGACCGGCGGGGTCTGGTGGGCCGGCTGGACCGACAACTTCGACTCCCAGTACTACGACATCTGGCACGCCCTGGCCGGCGTACGGAACCAGCCGCGCCACACCGTCATCGTGGCCGTGGACGACGAGGCCCTGCTCTTGTATCGCGACGAGCCGCTGGTCTTCTGGGGACCGCATTTCGCCCGGGCCCTCGAGGTCATCCGGGCCGCCGGGGCCCGGCTCACGGTCATGGACTACCTCTTCACGGTCAGCGCCGAGTCCTGGCTGCGCAAGATCGAGCTGGGGGAGAGCGAGACGAGCCGGACCTTCGACGTTCCGCTTAGGGAACAGTTCGCCTCCGGCCGGGTTTTCCTCACCGGCGCCGTGGCCACGGACAAGCAAGGCCGGGCCGAGCTGCTGCTGCCCATCCAGGATTATTTCTTTGTCCTTCCCGACGGGCTGGCCGATATCGCCCTGGCCAATTTGTACACGGACCCGGACGGCGCGGTCAGGCGCTTCATGCCCGCCCTTTTCCGGTCCCCGGACCCGCCCCGCCTGTCCGTGGCCGCGCTCATGGCCGTGCACGTCCTGGGACTCGATCCGGCCGCCCCGGAGTGGAAAATCGGGCGGGCCCGCTTCGCCAATGCGCCCCAAACCTACCCCATCGGCTTCATCGGCCCGCCGGGCACTGTGCCGCGGGTCTCCCTGGCCGCGCTCCTGGCGCCGAACGCCCTTCAGAACCCCAGCCTCCGCCTGCTCAAGGACAAAATCGTCATCATCGCCAGCGAACACGTGGGTGTGCAGGACATCCACCTGACCCCCTACGCGCGCGGCTTCCTGGGAAATCGGGGCAAGGTCATGACCGGGCCCGAGGTGCACGCCAATATCATCGAAACCATGCTCACCGGCCGATACCCCCGCCCGCTCCCGGCCTGGCTGCCCCCCTTGTGCTTCGCCCTGGCCATTGTCCTGTCCACGGCCTTCTTTTTTCGTCTCCGTCTCTGGCCCGGCCTGCTCGCCGGCCTGGGCCTGCTGGTCGCCGCGGCCCTGTCCGGGTACATCCTTTTCCGGCTGGATTGGGTTCTGCCGGTCGTGGGCATGCAGCAGGGCGTAGTCCTGAGCTACCTGGGCGTCCTGGCCACCAAGCTGACCGGCGAGGAAAAGGAGCGAACGCGCCTCAGAGGCATGTTCGGGCAGTACGTCTCGGACGAGGTCGTGGAAAAACTTCTGGCCAGCGGACTCCGGCCGGACCTGGGCGGAGAGACGCTGCCCGTGACCGTGCTCTTCGCGGACATCCGGAATTTCACCACCATCTCCGAACGGCTGTCCGCCTCGGAGGTGGTCGAGATGCTCAACGCCTATCTCGAACGCGCCTGCGAGCCGATATTGAAAGCCGGCGGCACGGTGGACAAATTCATCGGCGACTCGATCATGGCCATCTTCGGTTCGCCCGTGCCTCATCCCGATCACGCCCGGCGCGCCCTTCGGGCCGCATTGGACGTGGTCGAAGCGGCCCGAGACTTTGAAAAGGACTTTATGAAAAAGCAGTTTGCGGGGCGGGGCCTGCCCGATTTCCGCATCGGCGTGGGGCTGCACACCGGACCGGCGGTCATCGGCAACATCGGCTCCCAGAAGCGGATCGAGTTCACGGCCATCGGGGACACGGTCAACATCGCCTCCCGCCTGGAAGGGCTCACCAAGGAACTGGGCTGGCCGATCGTGGCCAGCTCGGAAACGGTGGATGCCGCCGGCCCGGGCGTGGCCGTCGGCGGACGGCGGGGCGCCCAGGTCAAGGGGCGGCTGGGGGAAGTGCAGGTGGTGGAAATCCTGAACCTTGAAGAAAACGAGGAGGCGCAGTCATGAAGCATCGTCACCCATCCCTGGGTTCGGCAGTCCTGGCGCTGGCGGCGGCGCTCCTTTTTCTGGCCTTGGCCGCGCCCGCCAGCCGGGCGGCCACGGCGGACGTCGGTTTGGTCACCAAGCTCGCGGGCGAGGTCACCTATTTCAACGAGGCCTTTCAAAAAGAGCCGGCCAAGGCCCGGGCCTTCATGAAGATCAGGCAGGGCGACCGGTTCACCCTGGCCGCCGGCGCCGAGGTCCGGCTGGTGTACTTTGCCAGCGCCATCCAGGAGACCTGGCAAGGCCCGGCGGTCCTCATGGTCGGCGTGGACAAGAGCCAGCCCGCGGCCGGCGTCGGCCAACCCCGGGTCCAGGCCCTGGCCGCCGACGCCGCCGGCGGGGTGAAGCGACTGCCGGCCCTGCTCCAGGGCAAGCGGCCCGTCCTGGCCGGCCAGACCGCGGACAGACTCACCTATACCGGCCAGATCGCCGTGCGCGGCGCGGACAGCAAAGGGGAAGAGGAGGTGCCGCCCCTGAGCCCCCAGGCCCAAACCGAAATCATGTCGGCCGAGGCGGTCTACCAAAAGGCGGTCAAGGAGGCCGCGCCGGACGACATCCTGCCCGAGCTCGTCCTGATGGGCGTCCTGGCCGAGCACCGCCGCTACCGCCGCATGGAGACGATTCTCGAAATCGCCTACCGGAAACAACCGGACACCGCCATCCTCAAGGACGTGGAAAAAACGGTCTACCGTCCCGAAGATTACAACCTGTTCCTGCGGGAGCTCATGGACCTGAAAAACCTGTCCGCGCCCTTTGCCGTTCGGCTCAAGCTGAACAAGACCCGTTTTCGCGTGGGCGATCCCATGACCCTCAGCTTTACCGTGGACCGCGATTGTTATCTTATCTTGCTGGACATCGCCACGAACCAGATGATCACGGTGCTCTTCCCAAGCCCGGGCCTGCCGGACGGCCGCGTCAAGAAGGGCCAGACCTACACCCTGCCCACGCCGGAGATGGGTTCCGGGCTGCAGGTGACCGGACCCAAAGGCATGGAAACCCTCAAGGTCCTGGCCACGCTCAAGGCCCCGGCCCTGCCCCCCAGAAACGTCCAGGACCAGTCCTTCCACTTGATAGACGAGAGCAATCTTAGGGAGCTGAGAAACCTGATCGAAACCATGCGCCAGACCCCGGCCTCGGACTGGACCGAAACCAGCCTCGAGTTCAGGATCGATTAACCTTTGGTCGGGAAACGAAGAAAAGAGAGAGCTTAGGTGGGAACCCGGCGGCCTGGTGGGCGTCCAGGTCGCCTGTCCGCTCCGCTTCCAACGTCGTCGATATCGCCGGAGGGGTGAGCCGTTCCGGAGGCCCTTTTTCCGCTCAACTGCGGGGATGTTTTTTGAAAAAGTCCCACATCAGCGTATTGGCGTCCACATTGGCCGTGGTCCGGCCGTAGATGCTCTCCTGAAGGAGGCCGGTACGGCCGGGCCAGGTGTGGCCGCCGCCCTCGATTCGGTAAAACACCACCTCGGCTCCGCCCCGGCCGCCGCTGTAGCGAATCCGCGTGACGCGCGTGCCATCCTCCTTGCCGACGGAAAGCTCCACCTGCTCCGGCTTCTCCCCGCATCCGTTCTGCCGCGCCCACCACCTGACAAAATCCTCGGCAGCCAGAGACGAGCCGCGGAAAGTGCCGATGCTTCCGCCGGTGTAATAGGCGAAGGGATCGGTCGTGCCGTGAAAATAGATCACGGGCACGGCCCGGGACGGATGTTGGGTCTCGGCGGCCTTGAGCCCGATGGTGCCCGCCACCGGCGCGATGGCGGCGATCTTCCCGGACAGCTCGATGCCCACGCGGTTGGTCATGCTGGCGCCATTGGAGATGCCGGTGACATAGATACGGCCGGGATCGGCCGGGCCCCGCGACACCAGCTCGTCGATGAGCGCGCCGATGAAACGCACGTCGTCCACGTCCGGCAGCCGGCCGTCGTTCTAATAAGGCTTGCCCTGGTACAGGCCGATGGCGTCCGGATAAACGGCCACGAAATATTCACGGTCGGCCAGCGCGGACATGCCGGTGAGGTTTTCCATCTGGACGCCGTTCATCTGGCCGCCGTGCAGAACGATCACGGTGGCCAGCCGTTCGGACGGCTTGTAGGAGGCGGGCAGGTGAAGCCGATAGGTGCGCGATTTACCGTCCACCTCCAGAGTCCGGTCCTGGCTCGCCGGAGCGATCTTTCTGGCGGCGTCCGTGACCGGCTCGGCCGCGGTCGCCGGCCTCAAGGCCGAGGGGGCAGAGGCCGCGCCGATAACCGTTGACCATTTCTCGCCGCGCGCCAGGGCTTCCACCTGGGCCTTGCTCAGGTAGCGGCCCTCCCAGAAGTATTCTCCCATGCGGGCCCGGACCGCTCTCGGATTTTTGCCAGATTCGCAATAATCTCCTTCCTGCCAGGTGATGAGCTGGGGCGCGCGTTCCCAGGTCTTCTCCGCGCTGGACATGACGCGCATGACGATCCCTAGCGAAGCGCCCACCGGCCAGGTCCGCCAGGTGATGCCATTGGCCTCGGTGGCGCCCGCCGGCCGGTCCTTGTCCGGGCCGATGACTATGGTGTAATAGCCGTCCTTCCCGACCACCACTTCTTCATCCGTGATATTCACCACCGGAGTCAGCTTGGTCTTGATGCCGGTCTGCAGGGTGATGTTCCAATACCGCAACTCGTCGGACGGCCCCATGACCGGGTCGCCCTTGAGGGTGTGCGGGATGCGCGGCGCCTTGCCGTGGAACACGAGCAACTGGCCAGGCCCGAGGTTGGCCGAGCTAACCAGATAGGTGTTGAAGACATGATGATCGCTCACGTGCTCGTCGTTCCCAGGGGCCGCTACGTTTGGTCCCATCTGTCCGAAGGCGGCGATGTAGCGCCTTGGCAGGTCGGTCGCGCATCCGGCGGCGCCGGTCAGGTAATCCCTGAAATACGTTATCAGGTACGCGGTCTGGAAATTTTTATAAAGGGCCATCACGCCGTCCGGCATTTCGAATAACTTGTGCGTGAAGGGTATGTAACTACCGGGCTGGCCCGCCTTGGCCGCACTCTCCCGGGCATAGGCCCGGAGTCTTTCCTGGGCCTCCTCTTCCTTGACCGACCGGCCGTTTTCCAGCGCCGGGTTGTCCTTCAGCGCATAATCCTGCACGAACTGGCGAAGATTGACCGGCATGCCCCGGCTGATCGGCGCCAGCACCGGCTTCTGCCCAGGGAGCTGTAAACGAATGACCGGAGGCTCGACCCCGGCAAACGACTCATACCGATCCGGCAGGTACACCCGCACGTAAACCGCTGGGCCGCGGGACTTGGGGCCGCCGAAAAGGCTCCCCGGCTCGGCCGTGGCCGTGCCGCCGATGCGCAGGTTACCGGGCGCCCGGTAAGGCGGCACCGCGGCCTTGGGGTTGAGCGCCACCGGGTCGCCGTCCCGGAGTTCGAAGGTGATGTGGAAATGGCGTTTCTTGGCGTTGCGATCCGCGCCGGTGAGCAAGGGGTTAACGTGGCCCGGATCGGGCACGATGTCCTGGTCCAGCAGATGGACCTCGGGCAGACCCACGCCGTCGCTCGTGACCAGGGCCTTGCCGCTCCACGGCGCCGTCACCTGAAAGCTCATCATGCGGGCATGGGGGAAATCCCCTTCGATCAGGATTTTCGTGCCCTCCGGCAGGGGCTTGTCATAGCGCCAGAGATAATAGGTGTTGTCCGGCGGCTCGCCCTTGGCGTGATTGACATACCCGGACTTTTGCCACGAGTCCGGGTCTTCGGCCAGAATCTTGAACCACTGGGCCCGCAGGTTTTTCGCGCCCACCCAGGTGTCCGGCCAGTCCATCGACTCGGGCCGGCTGGTGTCCGTGGTGCCCCACTGGCCCGGGACCTCGCTCTGCCCATAGGCGGCCAGGGCGGAGCATAAGATGAGGACCGCGATGAGAAGCGCGCCAAGCCATGGTTTGCGGTTCATACTGCCTCCCGTTTTCCGTTTCCCCGAATTTTCGATCTTTGGCCGTATTATACGATCCCACGGGCGGGAACATCCCTGGCCTGAAAGAAATTCATATTTCTCGAAATCGTTCTGAAGAGGGGGCATGGAGGCCGGCATGGCCGGCCGCAGGCTTACAAGACGATGCGGGTCCCATCCTCGGCCGCTTCGACATCGAGGCCCGGAAGCCGGGCCAGCATGTCGTCGCTCATGTGGGTCAGGATCAACCGCTGGCAGGCGATTTCCGGACGGTGCGCCGCCAAGGTCGCGTAGTCCAGGTGATTCTTCACCTTCTTGTCGAAGAAATAGGCCTCGCAGATGAAAAGGTCCGCATCCCAGGCCGCCTGTGCCAACGTGTCGGTCCACTCCGTGTCCCCGGAATAAACGATGAGCCTGCCTGCTACCGCCACCCGCAGGGCATAGGCCGGCGCGCCGCTGGCGTGCACCATCGGATACGCATTAACCATGAGCGGTCCGATCGGTTTAACCATCCTTTCGGCCAGCTCGATATAGGTAATCGAAAATTTCTGACGAGTCCTTGAGGAACCTGGGAAAGAAACCTCCATGGCCTTGTGAATCCTATCTTCCAGACCGGGCGGCCCGGCGATCACGAGCGGCCGGGTGCGCTTGGAAACGAGCTGCGCCTCGAGAATGAAAAAAGGGATGCCGCCGAAATGGTCGCCATGCAGATGGGTGATCAGGATGGAGTCAATGGAGGCAGGGCTGACTCCCCAGCGCTTCATGGACGCCAGGGCCGACGCCCCGCAGTCGATCAGGAATTGATAATCCCCGGCCACGACGTGGATGCAGGTCTGGCCACGGCCCCCGCTGCCAAAGGCATCACCGCTTCCAAGAAATTGAATGACTACCTTAGACACGCTTTTTCCTTCGCGGTAGTTGGCGCGGGCCGTCTTGTAGGTTGGGTTGAGCGAAGCAAAACCCAACATATTTATTCTCGAAAAATTCCAATCCTATTGGTACAGGCAACAGATATTATTTATATCATCACCAATCCGGCAAAGAAACCGTCATTCTGGCGAAAGCCAGAATCCAGACATAATCGTTGGGTTTCGCTTCGCTCAACCCAACCTACAAAATACTCACGACCTACCGGGTGGCCCGGACAACGTCCGGGTCCCGAAGGGACAAGAGGGTGAAGCAACCAGGTTATGAGTCTATCAAAAGCCCACCCAACAATAAGACGCGTGGCAATACAAAAAAGGAGGTTATTACTTATCAGCCCGGTGCTAAGCGGCTCTTGCATCTGTACGCCTCTTGCGGCTTCGCCGCCCGGACGCTGTCCGGGCCACCCGTCAATCAAATATAGCTATTTTATATATGAGATGAATACTCAATTAGATGAATACTATTCTGTCGAGCGTATTGAAAAATTTTCTTATGGACGCGCCTTAGACCACGTGCGTTCAACAGAACCATAATACAGTTACATGAAGGATTTGCTGTCATAATATCAACTAGAAAATCAATATCTTTTTTAGCGTCATTGAACTGGCTTTGTATTTTTGCCTCAATTGCTGTATGAAAAAATTTAATTGGTACAGAGCTAAATCGTGCCTCAATCAACCCTTTCTTGTAACGATCCTGAATGTTAATTGCTGATGAAAGCTAGGCTTGGGCTGGTAGATTTTTGAGGACTGCCACGTCTATTGTTGTTTTTGAATTTCTTTTATGTGGATCCGCTAAAAATATCGGTTTTATTTCAGTATGCGCATATAGATCCATTCCTTCAAGAGCTTTTTTTAGCCTGCAATAAATTTCAGAAACTATGTCTCGCTCGGTAGTAGGTATATTTGGATTTACTATATTGGGTTCACAAAGCCTTATATAGTCAGCTCGGAGATCGGATAAAATGCTTCGTATTCTTTCAAATTGTTCGTTCATTTCATATCCCAAACAAGAATTGTAGGTTGGGTTGAGTGAAACGAAACCCAACGATTTTTATATTACGATTGAAATTTCAAAATAAGAAGATGTGTTGGGTTTCGCTGCGCTTAACCCAACCTACATAAAATTGTGCATTTTTTTACAACCCGCAGGCCGTCTTCCACCAGGCGAAGCGCTCTTCCCGTTGGGTCGCGCTCCATGTGGGCGCGAACAGGCGCGAGACGCGGCGCATGTTGCCGGTGCTGAAGGGTTTCCACATACCCACCGCCTCCCCGGCCAGAAGGGCCGCGCCAAAAGCCGTGGCCTCGACCGGCTCCATGCGCTCCACCGGCTGGCCCAGCGCGTCGGCCTGAATCTGCATGAGCACGTCGTTCATGGCTGCGCCGCCGTCCACCCGCAGCACCTCGGGCCGGACCAGGCCGGACGTGCCGTAGAAGGCCTCGAGCATCTCCCGCACGCGGAAGGCCACGCCCTCCATGGCCGC
>Ga0315277_10012373_pt1 | contig 10706 bp, 14 predicted proteins | sample YL17G05_15_MG_FD_203695 | JGI IMG/M metagenome (GOLD analysis project Ga0315277, IMG submission 203695) | Sediment microbial communities from Yellowstone Lake, YNP, Wyoming, USA - YL17G05_15 | ecosystem: Environmental > Aquatic > Freshwater > Lake > Sediment | place: USA: Wyoming | collected... | reverse complement strand
GTCATTATAATTTCTCCTTTATCTATCAAACTATTAACTTCAATATCATATTCGCTAGCAGCAGCTAAAACCTGTTCAACAATAAAAAGTTTCTCTTGAGGCAAATAAAAATCAAGAGAATTATTAAGAACTTGTTTAGCACTCAAAGTAACATTTTCAACACAATCAATAGGGAAAACTTTATTGGTGTTATCCGCAAAAGAATCAGCCGATAAATCACCATAATCTTTCCTAAATTCGTCTGGAATATTTAAAACTCTTATTTCAACCATACTAGCTACCCCTATATCAACAATATACGGAATTATATCCTTTTCTATATGTAATGATTGCATAACCTTAGCTTGAAATATCTCACTAAATCCAAATTTTTCATTATTTTGCATCGCTAAAGCTAAAGTACCAGCATGAATATCGGCTGGATTTTTAGTAACAGCAGAACCAACAAAATTACTATCAATAAAAATACGATCAGCTTCACCTGTTTTTTGACGTTGAAGCAAATGATCACAATATTGGAAAACATTATCAAAAACTTCTTCACACTTTGAACATTTTGCTTTCCCAAAAGCATTTTCCATAGAGAAAAAGAGTTTATTCTCAGCGGCTCTATCACGCATAATCCGAGCTTCCATTGGGTGTTTATATTCCCAAATAGCAGCTTTAACTACAATAAAATCATGTTCTAATGGATCAAAATTAGCAAAATATTCTTTATCTGCTTCAGCTAAATTATTGATAGGGACATACTTAGCTTCATAAATAGTACCAATATTTTGATTTTTATGTTCCCAATTAATAGGTTTAAAAATAGCCGTATGAGTAGATTCTGACATATCTTCTGGAGTAAAACGATCATTATTCTCATTTCTGGTAGCATGACAAAGAATATATTCTACATGCATAAGATCAGAATTTTTGTGAGCACTGGCAACCGCTTGAGATTCTTGAGTTTGTGGGTCAGATATAATACGGGCCGCAGTTGAAATAATTCTTTCAATTTCCCCCCTGCCCCCATTACGTTCTGCATGCATTTTCCTGTGGCAACTACGACAAATATAACGTAAGTTACTACGATTATTGTTCTTACGATTACCATCTTTGTGATCAATATCTAATTGCCCACTAGTAGTACCACATTTCACACATTTCTTTTTAAGCGGTTTAAATTGCTTATCCCCTTTATTGTGTTTTCTGTCCGCAGCAAATCTGCTATGGTAAGTGTCGTCGGCGACTGAGACTTCTTTATTCATTGTTATCCCCACTATGAGAATTATTTCTTTTTCTCAAAAAATGGTTTAGCAGTAGATGGTTTAGCAGTAGATTTCTCGTCATCTTTTTTCTTTTTATCTTCATCTTTCTTGGCAAATGTTAAATTCCATGCTTCGGCAAAATCTGTACCAAGATCATCATTCATTCCATCTTTATGACTCATTTCTTCTCCTTTGCTCATATGTTTAAACATTTTCATCTGTGCAATACGTTTTTCTGCTTCTTCTTTAGAAGAATACACTTTAGGCAATAAAGTGCCATCTTCTTTTCTAATCTTCCAACCTCCCGAAACTTTAACAGCAACACCTTGCGCTAAATTCATTATGCCCCTCTAGTAATAATATCAGATAAAACAAAATAGCATATGGTTGTAGCATTACAAGACGCATATAAACCAGTCATTTTAACTGGTTGCGGAAATGTAATGACACCAGGTATGGCCTTACTAGCTGGAACATAAAACTCAAACTTATTAGCCATTGTATGATCTCGAATAACAACACTAATTGGCCCCGAAGTACTTTTATTAGCGTAAGTAAATCCCCAACATTTGAATGTAGATTTACCATCTTTTATCCATGTCGCCGCATTAGATGTTGCCTTTTGAACTTCAGTATCGGGATATCCCATTGAATATAAATCTTCCATCATAAACCTCTTTATAGTTTCTTTTCTAACTCTGTTAATTTTAACTCAATTAATCTATGGGCCAACTCATTAGATGATATAAGATTAGTTAAATCTTTTTGTAAATTTTGTCTTTCATTTTGTATTTCAACTACTCTGTTTACAGCCAAAGTAAGAGTATTAACATTCTCAGTTAATATAGTAATTTTAGGTTGTAAATCAATAGTATTAGATTGAAGCGTTGTTAAACGTTCTATTATAAGAGCCATACTCTCAACATTGGTTGTTAATTTGTCAATTTTAGCATCATGATTATTGACAACATAGGTAAAAAAAGTACCGACTACTATTACCAACACAGCAATAGACCAAATACTAAGTTGTTTATATGAAACTAAAGATGTCTTTTCCAAATCTATTAACCCCCTTATGGTTGAGTCATAAATTTTAGTGTATCTATTTGTAATGTTTCGAATTGTTCAGAACAATCAGTAATCTCACAAACTATTGTCACTAAACGATCTACTTTATTCGTCAATTCATCAATTCTCTGTCCCTGTTTATACAAAATCCCAAAAGATACAGAAAAACAAACAACAAACAAAAACAAAACCACTAATTTCTCTACATTCTTCATCAGATTACCTCGTAGGTTTTTCTTTCTCTTTGATAGGCTTATCGTTAACTACTGTCTCAGGTTTAGTGCTATCTTTCTTTTTTACGGTTTTAGACACCTTAACATCACTATCTGAAGGTTTGCCCTGACTAGTATTTTGGTTACCACTATACGGAAGTGATGGAGCTGCCCATAAATCTTGATCTTTCTTCTCGTCTTTTTTGCGACCTTTTTCAGTATCATAAATATATCCAGAATCATCAAGCGAAGTTTCAACAGAAATCAAACCACGATCATAAAAAGACAAAACTAAATTTTTAATGGCTTTTTCATCAGTTAAATTCATTCTATCCCATTTAACTTTTACTTTTATACCTTCAAAACCATTATACAAAGCTATTTCATTGCAAATCTTTTCCATCCAAAGAGACATCATTTTTCTCCAATGTGATAATCTTTCTACTAAAGAAAGAATAGCCACCCATTCGTCACCTTTAGATTCTAACGACATCAATACTGGAGGAATACCCAAAGCTATAAGAACATCTTGTTTGGCTTCTCGATATTTGTCTTTATATTGTAAAACTTTACCTTCGGGACCAACTTGTAATATTTCAACATCATGTGCCCAAACTAAAGTTTGGGTAGCTTTAGGATCAGAAATAAGACTTTTAAAAGCACTTAACCTAGCTTGAGACGCTGGATATAAATCATTACCAATTTTATAAATTGTAGTTAAATTAACTAACCCCTCAGTAACACTTTCATCTAATTTTTTCATTCTTTCAATTAAAGAAACTGATTCAAAACTTCTTAACAAATATGGTGTTCCCCAAGCTTGATAACTTTTGGCCCTTCGTTTCAAATGGGTAATATATTTAGGGTTAAGACGAACACCCTCACCAAAACTTTCTCTTTGATTTAATGCTCTTAAAACACTTCTAGGAACTGCTTGTTTAATTAAAGCAGCTTCTGGATCACTTCGACCATCAGAACGTAACTTATCTAAAAGTTTGTCGTCATATTTCAAATAAATAACTTCTTGACCAAAAGCAATAGGTCCATCTGGGATAGAAATAGATTGGGGATTAATCAAATGAACATTGGCAGGAAATTTAAAATAACTGCCGTTTATCTCAATATCATCCCATTTGACATATGGGAAAGCATTACCAGAAGTAAACCACTCTAAACATAATTCTTGAGCCAATGGGTAGATACCAGGTAAAGTATTTGTATTGGTCTCATTGACAATTTCGAACCAACGTACTAATATTTCATCAAGTTTTTTATTCCCAGTATCTTGTGGCTTGACATCAGTAACAGCGAAATCAATCAAAACATCAACGGCATTACCCACAATGGCATTAAAACGATATAGTTTATTGCAAACCGTCATTTGGGTATAAATATCGTTAAAAATATCTTTATATTTGTTTAGACTGTCAATAAAAGCAATCGGCGTTTTAATAGAACTGGGAACTTTAAGACCAACTGCTAATTCAGGACGAGAAACATAAGATTCTTCTTGATTCTTTTCTATTTCTTCTATCATCTTTTCACCCATGAACCTAAAGGTAACTCAAACTTAACTGATACTTTCAATTCGTCTAAAAAGTCATTAGCAGCTTGATTAGCTAAAACTAACGAAGTAGCTCTGTCTTTTTTAAATTGAGAAGGAACATCAAAAGTGTAATAATTCCCTTTCCCTTCTGCTTGTAAAACTAACAATTCTCTTTTAGTTTCTAATAAATCGTTGGCAATTTTTTCTAACTCTCGATCAGAACACCGTCTAATATCAATTGGAAACTCAAGATTACGATGTTGCATATCGGCTTTAAGTCTCATATACAAATCATTAACAACAGGACGAGTAAAATTCATCATTCTTAATAAAAACAAACCCTGTTTTCCCAATAAATCTTTATCGTCTTTGTCTAAAATAGGAGGTAAAACCTCTCCCATCATAGTTTTAAATGATTGAGATAATAAATCTTTTATGGTCGTTCCTCCACCACCAGAATCACAACTAATTTGAACAAGATTAGGAAATGCTTGCATTAACCTTCGAATATGAAAAATCATTTCTTGATAAGAAATACCATTAGCAGTAAAAACATGGACAATTTGTTTAACTTTACCAACAAGTTTAACTATAGTAATAGCAAAATTATCTCCCCCCGCAACTCTAGCAGCATCTATCCCCATAGCATAATAAAATTGTGGTTCGCCAAGAATTTCAATGGGGCAATCAAGTCGAAATTCGGTTCTTCTGGGAGTACAAGAATCAATTAATCTAGCAGAGAAAAACCCCACATTTTCAATGGGGAAACGACCAAGATTCTCCATTTCGTATAATTCTTTGGTGGTGTCCATACGCATCATTTCATAAACTTCATAATCTAATTCGTATGGAGGATCCTCAATTAAATTCAAATCTTCAAAAGTATACTCATGTAATCCATATAATTCTGGTCTTTTAACAGACATAACATTGTATAAAAGATATTGTAAATAAAAATGATTCCACGTATAATAAGCAGTTGACGAGATAATAAGTTTGTTCTCAACCCCCTTACGTTTTACGTTCATCATAGGGCGTACAACAGTCTTAACAATGTTTTCATCTACTTGAGCATATTCATCAATTAGAACAACATTATAACGCCGACCCCTAATCTTCTGTCCTGTGCCTAATGGTAATCCCTCAATAAATGACCCATTATGGAATTTAGCAAAAGCTTTAAATGTAGTTCGTTGAACATGACCCACAATACAAGCTCGTAAATAGGGAGATTGCTCATAAAACTCTGCAATCTTATCAAATAAAAAATCTGTTTGTTTAAATGAGGGAGAAATAACACCTATAGCTACGCGAGGATAAAGCATAGCGTATAAACAAGCAAACAATGCCAACATCCATGTTTTACCAATACCTCTACTCATCAGCATAAGATTATATTTTTTATCCCACAATGCCCTCAATATGACTCTTTGAAACCAAACTAATCTTACTCCCAATAAATCTTGAGCAGCCAAAACTGGATTGATACGATAATATAATACCAATTGTTCAGATAAATTAAGCTTATCTTGTTCTAATTTGGTTAATCTAGCCTGGAACATTATAATTCATACCCTAACGAAAGCTCTTTACTGGGTATCTCTTTTTTAGCTTCTCTTTGATCATTTAATTCTTGACCAACAGCTTCAGTAATTTCAGAAATACGTTCACTGTCTAAATTAGCACTCAATTTACCACCAACTTGTAATAAAGCTTCAACTTTTTCGATGGGTGGCAAAACATTAATTGGTGGCCTTTGGGCCTTCAAATTAATACAACGCAATTCTTCTTCATATTCAAGTCTAAGCGTTTCGGGCATTCTAGCTAATTTCTCATCAAGACTAAGGGCTAATTCAGCAACATTCCCATCAATCTTATTTAAAATACCTGCTCGTTGTTCTCTAGTAATCCCCAATTTACTTTGAATTTCTGTCACTCTTTTTAAACTATCGGTTAATTTTTTGCTATAATCACGATCAGGATATTTCAATTGCATTTTAAACAAACGTCTTTGACTTAATTCTTCAACTAACAGTTGTTCTAACAATGGTTTATCAGAACTCTCGTTAAACTCAAAATCTTTCACATAAATATCTTTACGTTTACCCCACCAAATTCGTTCATTTTGAGTCATTGTTCCATATAAATAATCATCACCAACATTATCATCTTCTTCTGGTTTCTCTTGTTCTTCAGATAATTTTTGACGATTAGGTTTCAAATTTTCATGGGAAACCCATTGAAATCCACTCTTTACTTTAATTCTAGTATCTAAATCTCTTGGACCCCGTTCCCAACCTTTTTGACACTCAACAAAAACTTGATCAATAATATCTTCTATTTGATTTTCTGGAACCCCTTTATCACGATAATATTCCTCAAGAATAGGACGCCACCGTAATTGATCTGCTTTGGTCATTGGAATAATTTGAGCCATAAGTATTCTCCTATCATTATATTATACGGTTATAATCAACAATAGTTACACAATATCCGCAAAAAACCCCCGATTTTAAAAATAATCGGGGGATTATGGTAAAAAATCTAGGTTTTAATGTATCAAATCAGATTTTCTCGCATAACTTCTTTAACTACTTTACGAATCTGTTGCATATAATTCAAGAAAGAAGTATAATTCATATTCAATAATTTAGCAATTTGAGTATAATTTTTGCTGTCTTTATTATAAATTACTGAATAAAAAATCGCAATTTTAATTACATGGTTAAGTTTAACAACAATATCAGACACAAATTTGTCATAACTGTTATAATCTAAATTCACTACAATATCACTACATAAATCACTAAAACTATCTTCAAAAACACATTGTTTAGTCCGATCAAAAACAACTCGACGATAAGCTGTTAAAATAATCAAATGAAGGTAATATTTTAAAGAAGATTTAGTAGGATCAAATTGATTCAAATGGCTTAGAATAAAAATTCGAATCTCTTGAGCGTGATCAAGAGAATCAGAAAAACTTACTCTGTTCGAATAAAATTTGATTTCTCTATCATATTTCTTAAAAAGATTCTTGTAATTAAAAATAACCATTTTAAACAGATAGCCCCAAAAAGAATTGCAACAAATTGCCATCATAAATATACTGAACTTCTTCCCCACCATTAGTTAACCATTTAGTATCACTCAAAGATTTAGTAAAAGCTTCTCTTAAATTCTTGCCATCAACATAAAAACTAAAAATCTTTTTGTTCACATTCTCAAACATATTAACAATTTCTTGTGCTTTACTCTTGTTTTCAACTGATAAAATTAACTCTACTTCGTTAAACTTAATCTGAACAGCGTTGGTATCTTCATCAGCAAACATAAGAACTCGATTTAATTTGTCATTAATTTCATCGGGGTTAATTTTAAAAATAAAGCTTAATGTTTTAGCATCAAATTTTTGAACGATTCCCCAAATATCCCCAATTGGATAATCTTCTTCACGATTAACAACAAAGATATAATTATCGGTTTTCCCATAAATTTTATCATGGTCTAAAAGCAAAGCAACTTCACTACAACCAACATTAAGAATACACTCACAAGCTTGCTTATGGAAAGCAATATTCTCTAATTTAGGGGCTTCAAAATCAATCACAGCTCCTCGTATACCATCACATGCTATCAATTTGCCCTCATATAAAAAAACTTGTTGAAAAACCCTAGCCGAATTGTCTTTAGACAAACAATGAGAAACAGAATGATAAGCTGCGCTAAACTTGTCTGTTTTAATCAAAGCCCCAAGATTAAAATTTTTAGAATAATAATCTATTTGATCTAATGCTTCTAAAGATTCTTTGGCTACTTTCGCATCTAACATAGGTAAAACATACTTAGATTTATTACACTTAATCTTACATTGATCACCAACAATCTCAAATTGAATTTCGCTATTAACGGCAAAGCTGTTGATAAGACTAATAATATGTTTCCCTAAAATATAAGCACAAGAATTATCTGGTTCTTCAATTTCATAGCAATTAACAAAAGCTGACCCCAAAGCATAATCATTGTATGCTTTAAATTCAATACGTTCATCTTTTCTTCTAAGCAATAAATATCTGTAGGCTAACGTCTGATGATTATGATTCAGAATCACGCTTAATATTTGGAATGCTTTTTTCAATTCTGAAACCGAACTTTTAAATTTCATTTTCTAACCTCTCTATAACTAACTGATAAATGGATTGGTTTAATCGCTTCAAAACCATTATAATAAACTCTTTAGCAGTAATGTAGCTAACTATTCGCTCAATTCCATCATAATTTTTAATAACATAATATCCATCGTGAGCTTTCCTATGGCAATCAAAACACAAAGTAAGCAAATTCACAAAAGAATCATCAATACCATCAGTACGAAAAACAATATGATGAGCAGCTAATCCAGTTTTACTTCTACAAGCTTGACAACATCCTTGTTGTTCGACAATTCTTCTTCTGTTAACTGGCCTATAAAGACCTTTCTTCTTTTGAAAATTCTTCTTCTCGCATTTGCCATCATTAGGAAAAACTTTATTCCTATTTTTCTCATAATTCATTTAATTATTTTGGTCTATCATCTAATTCTAAATGAGTATTTTCAAATTCCATAATAGCAAAAGCACACCATACTACTGAAGCTAAATGATGTTGACCATCTTCTGTATCATTTTGTTCTCCTCCCCAATACGCATTAGCATGACGTTGTAAAGCTGCATATAAACGGCTAAATAAAATCCCCTTTTGCCAATTTCTATCTGTGTATTTTCTAGCACCAATAGTATAAACTTCTGCTAATTTAGCTAATGGCCCTACTGGGATTAAATCATAGCGTAACTTATTTTGATCATATTTAACCCCACCCTTATCATCTAACTCACTTTTTCCCATTTAAGATACTTTCAACTTTTTTAAAAAATTGTTGAATAATTTCTAAATATTCTAAAACATCATTTTCGGCTTTCTTATCAAAATAAGAAAATCGAATAGAGTCTAAAACATCTTCTCTCCCAACCCTATCAATAAAACGCATAATTGCTTTTTCTGTCCAATTGGGATTTCTTTGATAGTCTAAAGGAAACATATGATTCTTAACAAGATTAACTACTTTCTTCTTATTAGGAACATCATAGACTTCACATAAAATTTTTGTTATTTCATAGCTATATGCTTGATGATTTCTAAAATGATGATCAACTCTATGAGCGTCATATTTACCCAAATCATGAAAAATAGCTACCCAACGTAAAGTTCCATCTTCAATAGGAACTTGATCTAAAACTCTTAAAGTATGATCAAAAGCATTTTTAGAACGACCCTTATTTTGTGGAATCTTTTTCAAAATATCTAAATAATAAAATATTGATTGTAAAGCTTTTCGTTTACTAAAATAACGAAAACATTCAGAAGAATTATCTAAAAATAAAATTCTCTTGATAAGGGTAGTTTTTTCTTGTTGAGATAAGAAATCACTTAGTTCTTTAACTTTAACATCTAAATAATATGGAAGAACTGCTTTAGCTGAAATTAATGTTATCGCTTGATTGAAATATAGTAAAACAGGATTCATATTATGACTCAGTAGCAAACCAATTTTTACCAAACCATTTATTCTTTTGTTCAACAATTGTAGTTAAAATCATACGGATAACTATACCATCTACAAATTCAAGGATAAAGTTAAACTTAACAAGACTTTCTAAAAATTCAATAGCTGCTTCAAGTTTATCTTTACTAGAAAGACTATCAATTTCTTTAGCAAACTTTTCTACTAAATTGACAACTTCTTCTATAACTTCAAGAATTTCCTTTGTTTTATTGAAATAAACTTGCGGGTCTTTTACGGACCAACCAGTAAAAGCTTCAGTAGCCCGATAAGATAAACTTTCATAATTAGTATTATCTTTAAGCCATCTTAAAGCTTTTTCGCGATCAAAACTTGACATAAATCACCTCATTGGATAAAAAGGAATAAGTTCATTTAAACTAAAAACTCTAACATCTTCACCATTATCTAAATAAATTTTTAAAGTTTCTTTGTTTTCAGCAAAAAGTCGCAACTTATCACGACAATTACCACATGGGGTAAATTCTTTTCTCTTGGGAACATATAAATACACAGAATCTATTAATTCTTCAACATCTACAGAATTAATAATAAAATTGCAAATAGCAGTATCTTCACCATGTCTAGCTATACCAAACTCATAATCAAAATTACAACCACTATAAACCTTATGATAAGTTGATAAAAGAGCAACTCCAACATAAGTAGTACTTTTTAAAAAACGACATCTATTAGTAGCTTCTATGGCAACTAATCTTATTTTTTTCAAAGTAGGAGGTAAATTCTCAATCGACATCTTAACCATTAATATTGTCCTTTCGCAACTTCTTGTTTATCCCAAGACAATAAAGTTCTCCCAACATCTAACAAAGATGATAGTTCTGCCATCTTGGCTTTACCTCTACTATTTATAAAAGAAAAAAGGCTAACTCTTTTATCCTCTTGGACTAAATTAGTAATCTCATCTTCATATTCAACAGAAACAAGACGAACGGCAATTTTTTGTTGTGTGGCTTTTAAATCTTTATCTAATTTGCTCCACGCCATAGCTTCAACTTCATTACAAC
>Ga0315277_10012370_pt1 | contig 10707 bp, 8 predicted proteins | sample YL17G05_15_MG_FD_203695 | JGI IMG/M metagenome (GOLD analysis project Ga0315277, IMG submission 203695) | Sediment microbial communities from Yellowstone Lake, YNP, Wyoming, USA - YL17G05_15 | ecosystem: Environmental > Aquatic > Freshwater > Lake > Sediment | place: USA: Wyoming | collected... | reverse complement strand
TTGCAATCCGATAAGGCAAGATATTATATCTTGAAAATTATGGTCGACGGCGAGTGGCACAACCTGACATCCTTGCTACGTGTCGCGAAAAAATATCGTCCTATCGGGCTCGTCGGGGTGGGTATGGCCTTGAATTCGCTGCAGGCTAGCATCGGTTGCGACATCTTCGAGAACGAGACAGAGCACGAAAGCTCCGCGGCTGACATCGTGGATTCGTCGTGGAAGATCAAGGATGATTACATGGGCATCTTGCGCGCTGTGGTCTCGTCAATGGATGGGAGTCCCTCCCCTGCCGAGCAAACCAGCAAGTTAACGAGCACGCTGGAACGGATGCAGCTGCAAAAAGCCGCACGGGCGGGTCAACCCGGCACGGAAAGCCAGTAAATCACGAATTTTTCACCGTTTCATTGAACCTTGACCCAGGAAATGATGTTAGAGACAGCACATACTATCAGCAAGTAGAATCCTGGGCCGAAATAGAGGAATAAGCTCGCGGCGTATGATGAGAACGCGATAATCATCACGTAAAACACGACGTGTCCGATGCAAAATGTCGCAGCCATCGCAAACAAGCGCTTGGAATTCGCGGAAAGCGAGCCCGGCGTCGACGCGGAAATCGTCATGATGGCACCGAAAAAGAAGAAGATGGTCGTGATCCACGCGACGAGGCAACTTGGCCACGCCAGCGTGAGCATGTTCACGGCCGTGGTACCTTCTAGGAATCCCCAGACATAGAACCGGAGGACATTTCCCGGGCTTGGCAAATATAGGATGTACAAGTCGACCGGCGGGAACGTGCCGAGAAACAAGAAAAGCACCATGAAGATGCCGGTGATCACGCCGAGCTTGCGGACGCCATGGCTTGCCATGTTATGCCTCCTTGTAGGTGAATGCTGCGATCATGGCCAACGCCATGTCAAACACGTAGATCCAGAAACCAACGTTGAGTGCTGCAAGGAGTTCTAGAACGCCATAGGTTCGCGACAAGAGAAAGGGCCGCGAACTCTGTCCGAGCACGAAGGCATCGATGAATAGGAGCACGAGAACGATGAGCTGGAGGAAAAAAGCAGCGATATACACCTTTTTCCCCTTTTCAGGCGGTTGCTTTGAACCGAAGATGCAGAGCAAACATGAAATAAACGGGAAAAACCAGTATATCACGCCTATCAGCAGCTGGATCACGTCTGCAGTCAAGAACCACCACGCCACGACGGGCATTCCTTGATAATAGCCTATTGATACCCCGAACACGCCGATAAGCATACCATTGTCATCGATGAAATATAACGGCAGCCTTGAATCGCCCCATGGAAAGAACAAGAAGGCAAGAAACGGCACCAAAATGCATCCTGCTAGGAGACCAAGTTTATTCATCGTGCTTGCCTCGATTCGGGGAAGGCGGAAAATGATCCGGCACTTGCATTACTCCCACGAGCATGGTGCCTTTTCTGCGACATGTAATTGTTCTCTTGGCATAAAACGTTAACCTCTTTGAACCATTACACGCCAGCGGGACGGGAGAAGGGACGCCGTTACGGATGATATTCGCCGGTTCAACCCAGGTGTGCTCGTCGTACAAGAAGCGTTTATGAGCCCGGGGGTGCTTCGGTCCGGCAATTTTTCCAAGGTTCTTCGTGCTTCAGTACGTCTTCACGTATTCCATTTGCAATCAAGCTTGGTGGCTTCTTCTATACGCCCGCATCCCTCGCTTGTACTCGGACACGTGCAAGGCCAAAAATCCTGCATAAACCGGAACGACCCACCAAAATTCATTGCCAATTATTTGCCAGGAAACAGAGAATGCGAGGATCATGAAGGAAAATGACGCGATCTCGATGATTATGATTACTTTGTTTTCATAATATAATTTGAAGAAATACGAATAGATCGGCGAGTAATCTTGTGCTTTTTTGTAGAGCTCCTCGGTCGTGCTGCCGCTTAGCAAGATCTTTTTACCGACAAGTTTTCCGTTCACGAAAAAATTGAGGCCCCAATCGATTGAATCTAGAAGCTCGTGCACGAGGATGTTGATCCCGCATATCAAGGATGCCCATGCAAGCGACGAGGATCCACCTGGCATGAAAAAAATAAGCAATGATGCGGCGAAAAACAAGCTTGGTACGATCAAGGTATGGGTTGGGAGCATCCTGTGATTGTGAGATTTTAAGAAACGGGTGAAAACATAATCCCCGTCTATGATACACCCGGAAAGGATGCATGCCGCGACCTCAAGGAATGATAGCTGGACGGGAATGACAAGAACGGCAAACAAGGTAACCGAGGCACCGAATCCGAGGTGGGTATTTACATGAATGGCGATCGACCTTATATCGAAGTATTAAAAATACTCGGCTTTTTGAACGCGATCGAGAATCTTTGCCGATGATTGCAAACCCTTGCACCTGGTATCTTCGACGAGAAAGGATGAGGCCGCAGCGGCAAACAGCGAGGCATCCTTGCATGCCTTGAAGTTGCTGCTTGCGTTCTTGAGCCTCGACAAGAACGAGACCAGGAACGTGTCGCCTGCGCCGGTTTCATCGATGATCTTGTCCGGCTTGAACGCGGGAATCTTTTCGATCCGGGGCGCACCGGCATCGTTCTTTCCAATATACGATCCTTTTCTGCCTAAGGTCAGCAAGACCGTGCTTTCCTTGAACTCGCCGAGGAAGTATTCGATACACTTGACGGGATCGTCGATGCCACTCACGGCGGAGCATTCGAAATCATCCCCCTTGATGACGAGCCGCTTGCCAAAAATGCTGTAGATCTTTTTTGCTTTTTCCAAGGCGTCATGCTGCGAGATGAGGCTGATGCTGCCATCCTTGTGAATGTCCCTCAAGACACCCTGCAAATCGATGCCGACGGGCTGTTCCTTCGTGATGGCTTGGCCCAGCTGGTCGATGAATTGCATGCTGATTTCCTGGCAAATCGCTCCGATGTGGAATCGCCGGGCGACGAACAGGTCGTGCGAAAACTCGTCAAATACGAGCTCTGAACACCTCGCCGGGCATGATACCGTGCGCTTGCCGCCTTCATAGACGAGCTCGAACCTGGTCGTCGGGGCTTTGTTGTCCACGAGCATGCAACTTAGATCAACTCGTTTTTCTTTGAGTGGATCGAGCAATTCTGGTAAAAGATCCTTTCCCACCTTCGTGGCAATACCAACGCGCCACCCGGGCTCGGCAGTTTTCGCGGCAAGGGACCCAAAGGTCACGGCGCCACCGGCACTAACCTTGAAAATATTTCTCTTCCCATTTTCAACGTGGATGACGGTATCCATGGCCAAGTGACCGATAACGACGAGATCGAATGGTTTTTTCATCTTGCCATCAAATCCAACATGGATATTTATAAAAGGGATGGCGTGCAAAAAAAGGTTTTAAGTTTATCTTTCAATTTACTACTGTAGATAGAAAACTAGCGATAGTGGGATTGCATGTCCGGCGAAGAAGATTTCATGAGTTCCTTCAAGAAGGAAATTGACAGCAGCAAGGGCAAAAGCGTCATTGAAGAACTCCAGGCGACAATCAAGGAGAAAGAGGTGATTATTTCCCAAAAGGACGAAAAAATTGCCGAGCTGGAAAAGAAGACCAAGGAACTCACGGTTATGGCAAAGGGCGCATTTCTAGCCCCGAAGTCAAGCGGCGGTTCAGCCCGAGCGAACGATGAAATCGAAGGCTTGCAGAAACAAGCCCAAGCGCTTAAAAACGAGAATTCGAAACTGCAAGATGATCTCGCCCGGTTAAAAAAATCAGAGGAACAAGTCAAGAAGCTCGAGAAAAAAATCGAGGACCAGAAAAAAGAAATCGTTGAACTCAAGCAAAAAAAAGACTTTGATTTAGCCCAATTTATCGATGAAGGAGACCCGACGCTCGTTTCCCAGATTCGCGTGCTGAAAACGCGCGTGAAAAACTTGGAGAAGAAGATCGAGGACGACAAACCCGACGATCTCAAGGACAAGATCAAGGACCTGGAATCCGACTTGAGTGATGCTCGGAAAGAAAAAAATGAACTGCTGTCGAAATCCAAGGAATTGGAAGTAAAGCTCGAGATCCTCGAGCGCTCGCCGCCACCACCTGCACCGCCATCGATGATGGCCGCGCCATCCTCGGGTTCCACGCCGGCGCCGCCCGCTCTCCCGAAAATGCCGCACATGGCTCTTTCCGGGGCTGGGCTCTCGTCTCCGTTGGATAAGAAAGGTTCATTTTCCACGCCACCTCCCCCTCCTCCGCCAATACCGTCGTTGACACCCGGTAGTCCACCTTCAGCGGTCGGCTTGCCACCTCCCCCTCCCGTCGCGCCATCCAATGTCCAGACAAATCCACTCGGTGCACATGTCGTTCCTGGCGTGCCGGTCGGGGCTCCAAGCCCTGCCGGGACATCCGGCGAGATGAATCGCCTGCAAAAGGAACTACGTGAGTTGCAAGAAAAGTACGCGACCATGTCGCACGAGGTCGACAAATTCAAGCTGACGGAAGACGAGCAGACCGTGCTGAATCTCAAAACCCGGCGCATCTATGACTTGCAAGATCAAGTTAAATCGCTCGTGAAACAGATCCAGGAGAATCCCGAGCTGAAAAAAGCAAAACAAGAGTTAGAACAAAAACAACTAGAGTTTGAACAGAAGCAGAAAGACCTTGAAAGCATAGAAAGCGAGAAAAACAACTTGATCCTTTATTACAACGATCTCAAGGAAAAATACGAGCAGATTTACAATATGATACAAGAGCGCGACCAATTCATCATGGAACTCCAGCAACAAATGCAACAAATCCGCGATATGATGCAGCAGGGTCAACCTGGGCAATAAAAAATAAAAAAACCTTCTCTTTTTATTCCTTTGGCTCCGAGCTAGATGAAGGATCTTCCGGTGAAGTTCCTTCCTTTTCTTCAGCCGGGGACAAATCCTTTTTCTCCGCGTCTAGGGCTTCTTCCAATTTTTCTGCATCCTGGGCTTCTTCCAGTTTATCCTCAACCGGGGCAATTTCTTGTTTTTCAACAGATGGCGCCTCTCCCTCCTTCCCGGGCTCTTTTGCTTCGGCTCCAGCTGGTCCACCGGCTTCTTTTGGTTCTTCGGTTTCCTTGGGTTTTTTCTTGGTCTTCTTCTCTTTCAGATCCTCGGCGATATCGTCGTCGATATCCTCGGGATATTCAGCTTGCAGTTCTGGATGCTTCTCCAGGTAGGCTTTTTGCCGGTCACGATTTTCCCTCAAGGCATCGAGCACCATGCGTCGTTCGCCAGATCCCTCGGTCGTGGTCTCCTTGAACTGCTTCGCGAGCTCCTTGGCACCCTTGAAGTCGTCGAGCGACGTGAGGGTCTTGATGAACCGGATCTTGTAATCATTGTCGTCGATTTTTGCAAACTTGTCCTTGATATACGCGATCGTGGTCGCGAGGTGCGGGGAATTCGTACCTTGCACGAGCTTGACGATGGTCTCGAGCATTGAAATGATGGCGTAGAGTTCCGAGACCTGGTAACGGTTGAGCAAAGTGAACAAGGTGTCCAGGGTTTGCTCGAAACCAGCGCTGCCCTGTGGCATCTGCTTGTACGCGTTCGCCACGAAGCCGTATGCCCGTTCTTGTAAGTAACGCGTGCTGATCTTCTTGACGAGCTCCATCACCCTAAGCATTTGAATCGGGACGGCTTCTGGATGCTTGGGCAGAACGTCCGCTAAAAATTTCACGACGGTCATGCGCATCTTCCCGCGATCAGGTTCCTCGGCCTTGAGCTCGATCGCGTCAACCATATCCAGCATTTTCAACCCGTCGTTGGTGTTCCCGCTCTCGTAGAGCTTGAATGCGTTTTCAAGAATCTGTCGCATTTTTCCAATGACTGGTTTCTCGCCGAAATCGAATTCGATATACCTAGAAATGTTGATGGATGCAGCGTCTGCTTGCGCTGCGGCCGCTGCGTCTTGTCCTTCAACGCCCCCCTCCGCGCTCTTCGCCCTGGGTTTCGGCACGATGTTCGTGTGCCCGATCCGCTCACCGAAGAGCTTGCCATTCTCGACCTTCAGATCGATGACATCGCCCTTTCCCCAGCCTAGCGATTTCAAGATGTGCTTGGGTAACGGGAGGTTCCCGAGCTGCGAAATGACCCCGGAATTTTCTTTCGGTTCTACTTCGGGCAAATCCGTTTTTTTTTCCTTTTCTGCTTTCGGTTTTTTCTCTTTTTCTGGCTTCATGCTTGCCGCGAACTCTTTTTTCAGTTCCTCCTTGAGTTCCCCTGCCAGTTGTTGTTTCAATTCGGACAGCAGCTTGGCTTTCATCTCATCTGGAGAAGGCGGCTTCGCTTCATCTGGACTCATGTGCTTCACTCATGCAACGTGTGCTTTAAATGCTCGACATCCACCGATATCGCGGTCTTGCTGGGGAAAATATTTAAAGAAGTGCTTGAAAAAAAGCAATATTCATTACGTTAGGAGGAATAAATTGAAGAATCTAGCACGGACGGGGTTCTCGTGAAGTGGGGTAAGGCGGGTGACCTATTTTAGGAGTTTCCTGTAGCGTGCGTTGGCTATCGACCATGCCAGGTCAAGCTCGTTCTGGGAGATGTTCTTGTCCTTCTGTTTCATCGTTTTCTTAATATCCTTGAAGTTATCAAGGCCCTGGTAGATAAAATTTAAAATCAAGTTCGTATATAAGAAAATGCTCGAGATCTTTTTCTTAAAGTCGGTCTTTTGTTGCTCAATGTTCCTGATGCCCATGCACTCCTTCAAGATCTCCCGCTCGATCTTGACCTTCTCGTCCCTGAACGGGTTGTTCTTGACCACGGAAAAATCGAGGTCGATCACGAGGTTTGGCTGGTATTGCAAGGGGTTCTGGTGTTCGTACTCGTCCTTGGACATGATCTCGATCGCATCCGCAGAATCCGCCAATTCCTGCTCGAAGAGGGATATGAAATTGATAAACAGCGATTTCAAGATTTGCTGGTCGCTCCCGACGAGAATCGCCTTCTGGTTCAAGAGAATCGCGCGCATGGCGTATGCAAAGGGTTCCTCGCCGAACATCTTGACGATGCCCGGGAGGCTATAGTTCTGGATTTGAGTGGTGTCAACAGCCGTAGTCGTGACATCAAAATCGCTGCGCTGGTATCCCCGAATCGCAAAGTTCTTATCAACGAAGATGTGAAAGCTATGGCCGCATTGCGCGTTGATGGCGATCGTTGACACGCCTTTCACGTTCTCCTTGATGATTCTAGTTGGAACGCCTACTTCTTGTTTAACATTGCATACCGGACATTGAACGTTTATTGCACGTTTATCTTCTTCAGCCATCACGGTCACAAATACTGGATTTTCATTTGTTGTAATTCCGGCCAACAAGAATCACGGGTTGGACAAGATCTGGACCCGTTATTACTCGGCATTGATGTAATAGAATTACGACTTCAACTAATATAAATATAATTAGACTAATATTCCTTTAATCTTTTAATCTTCCGCTTGTGGATTTTCCCCAATTTTTCACGATAAACAGACAGAATTGAAGATTTCCCTTTCCTTAACGGGATAAAGGCGATATAAATGTCTTTACGCATCGAGATCAAGTCGATGCTCTCGTACGCGCGCGCGCATCACATCTCGTGCACAATTGGTTTCCCGGCGATGGCCATGCGGCTAGCGCGTGCATCGAGCGAGTTTTTCACGGGTGGTGGCACGTGGCGAATTCTGCCATGGATCGGTCTCGCGTGATGCTGTTGCAGGGCTTTATGGGGGGCAACCGGGTGCATGTGGTTTATCATTAGAACGAAAAAGGTACGCCTTCCCACCAAAACCTTTTTTTTCGGGCTGGCTGATTCATTAGTATGAGCATTCCACCTAATTTCATCGAATATCAACGCCGTGAATATTGTAAAGATATCAAGTGTCCCATTCAAATGCTGTTGAACAAGGAAGCCGAAAAATCGCCGAAATACGAGGAAATCCGTACAATTTGCGGCGCTAGCTGCATCCATTCGACGCATGAGTTCCACAAGTGGTTAACCGAAAAGGGGTACTTGATCATCCATCCCAAGCATTGAAAACTGGACAATAGTCTTAAAAAGTAACTTGCCTTTTTTTTCGTATATAGTATTTTTTAGCATAGTTAATGAAGGTGCAATGAAAAATGTTGAATTCTTATCTCGATGTCGGGATTCAGAGCCGCATAAACCGCATTATCTCCCCGAAAGATAACCGTACGGTCATGCTGGCTATAGATCACCCTTATTTTCAAGGACCAACAACCGGACTTCATGATATGAGCAAAACAATTAAAATGCTCATGCCGTATTGTGATTGCTTGATGACCACGCGTGGCGCGGTCCGCCACAACATTTCAGCCGACGTTCTCGGTTCCAAGCCCATTATGCTCCGCGTTACCGGGGGCAACAGCGTGCTCTTTGAGGAGCTCAGCGACGAGCGCATCACGGTCACTATCAAGGAGGCAATCCGCATGGATGCTGCCGGCGTTGCCGTGAGCGTGTTCATCGGGTCACCCAATCAGCAACGCACGATCTTGAACCTCACGGACATGATCAACGAGGCGGAAGAGTATGGGATCCCCGTTCTCGCAGTGACCGCGGTTGGGAAGACCATGGCCCGCGATCTCCGGTATCTCGCTTTAGCATCCCGGATCTGCCAGGACGCAGGCGCCCGCATCATCAAGACTTATTATTGCGATGAATTCGACAAGCTGGTCAAGGCATGTGCTCCCACGCCCGTTGTCGTGGCGGGAGGAAAACATTCGAGCGCGCCCGAGGCATTAGAAATGGCCTATAAATCCGTCCAAGCTGGTGCAGTCGGTGTCGATATGGGCCGCAACATCTTCCAGGATGACAATCCTATCGGTATGATCAAGGCTGTCCGCGCCGTCGTGCACGATAATATGACACCGAAGGAAGCAATGGACATCTACCAGAGTTGCGCGGGCGAAGCGTGCAAGCTCGAGTAGAAATTACTCTGGAATGTACTATTTTATTTTATTTGTTTTCCATATAATTCGATCGTGGGCGAAATCCTCATGAAAGCAGCAGTGTATTACAAAAATAGCGATGTCCGGATTGAAATGGTCGATGATTTTCCCGCGGATGCGGGCGAGGTCAAAGTCAAGGTTATGGCCTGCGGCGTCTGTGGTTCGGATGTCATGGAATGGTATCGCATTAAAAAAGCTGGAAGACCTAATGGCATCGGAGCGTTCGGCCATGAATGCACGGGCATCGTTACCGAAGTGGGCTCGAAGGTTACCAAGAAAGTGCAGGTTGGCGATCGCGTGGTCGTCACCCATCACGTGCCGTGCAACACGTGCAACGCGTGCGTGATCGGGCACACGACGGCTTGCCAAACGCTGCAGTCCACCAAGTTCAAGAACAACTACGGGGCGTATGCGGAATACGTGGTACTCCCTGAAATCAACGTTGACAGGGGCATTTTCAAGCTGCCAGATTCCGTTTCCTTCGACGAGGGCACCTTCGTGGAACCTCTCGGCTGTGCAATACGGGGGCAGCAATGGGCGTCGCCGGCCGGCGGGAAATCCGTGCTCATCATCGGAGCCGGCCTCAGCGGGCTGCTCCACCTCCAAGCCGCCCGTTCAAACGGCGCCGGGTTCATTGCTATTTCGGACATCAACACGGACAGGCTCAAGGTTGCAACGAAATTCGGCGCGGATGCAACCATCGTCGGGACGGAGGACGTTCCCAAGAGATTCAAGGAGCTGAACGGCGGGTGGGGTGCCGACGTGGTCATCATGACCGCTCCCGTGCCGACGTGCGTGAAGCAATCCCTGGACGCGGTCGGCGCCGGCGGGACTATCTTGTTCTTTGCCCCGACGAACCCCGAGGTCAACTCGGAGATCAACATCTGGAATTTGTGGCAAAAAGAGGTCACGATCACGCATTCCTACGCTGCCGATTTCAAGAACCTGCAAACGGCCTTGAGATGGATCCAGCACAAGAAGGTCAACGTGAAGGATATGATCACGCACGTTTTCCCCCTGGACAAGACGCAAGACGGGTTTATGCTCACCGCCCAGCCCAAGAATGGCAGCTTGAAGGCCATCATCCACCCGCAAGAAAAGTGAACGCGGCGGTTACGCCTGGTCGTCCCGGTCCTCGTTTTTTCCCGGCTTGTAAAACCCGGGGTGGTAGAATTTCTTGTGGAAGTAACAATTTGCCTGGAATTTACAAAACACGCAATACTTGAGGGAGAACGCTGGCCGGCGCGTACCAAGCCAGAATTCCTTGTAGAATTTCATCATCTTCATGTATCGTTCCGTCTCGTACGGCACGTGGATGACGAGCTCCCCGAGGAGGCGATGATCGGCCTGGGAGATGTACTGGATCTTGGCATACTCCGACAATTTTTCGACGGGTAAATCTTTGCAATTCAGCTCCTTGTTGTAATTCTTCACGAGAAAGTAATAGGTGAGCAATTGCATCTTGTTTTTCTTCTCGTGAAAGTAGGGGATGGTCGGTCGAGCACGGGTCTTGAATTCGAGCAGCGTGCCCGATGCGAGATCGAATGCGTCAAAGGTGCCGCGGACCTTCAAGCCCGCGATCTCGCCAAGCATGGAATATTCCGTTATCTTCCCGTCGTGGATCGAAGCAAGCCGGTTCTGCTGGTACTTGTTCAAGTCCTCGATGCTGCGCCATTGCAAGAACGAGTTTCCCTTGCGAAACTCGTCAACGAGCGGGGACGTTTTTGTCCCGAACGCGAGCTCATTGTGCAT
>Ga0315277_10012368_pt1 | contig 10707 bp, 7 predicted proteins | sample YL17G05_15_MG_FD_203695 | JGI IMG/M metagenome (GOLD analysis project Ga0315277, IMG submission 203695) | Sediment microbial communities from Yellowstone Lake, YNP, Wyoming, USA - YL17G05_15 | ecosystem: Environmental > Aquatic > Freshwater > Lake > Sediment | place: USA: Wyoming | collected... | reverse complement strand
ACAGCATGTCGGATCCCAGCAGGCAGCCGCCCATGTAGTGGCAGTCGTTGTTGTAGCGGTCGTCGGTCGAGCACAGGCTGATCACCGCCGCCAGGGCGGGCGGACGGCGGGCCGCCACCTGCAATCCATTGAACCCGCCCCACGACTTGCCGATCATGCCGACCTTGCCCGTGCACCAGGGCTGGCGGGCGATCCAGGCGATGACCTCGAGCGCATCCTCCTGTTCCTGGGGCAAGTACTCGTCGTAGAGAATCCCGTCCGAGTCCCCGCTGCCGCGCAGGTCCACCCGGATCGAGGCGTAACCAAAACCGGCGAAATACGGATGGCGACCGAAGTCCTTGGGTGCCGTCGCATCATCCTTGCGGTAAGGGATGTACTCAAGAATCGCCGGCACCGGCTGCCGCTCGGCGTCCACGGGCAGCCAGATGCGGGCCGCCAGCCGGCCGCCGTCCTGGAGTGGGATCCACGTGTTTTCGATCTCGCGGATCGCGAAAGGAAATTCCGTTCTCACACCCATCGATGCTCCTCCAGAATGTTCGCCCGCGCCGTCGCGCGTCACACCTCAAGCCGGTGTGCTTTCGGTGCGCTGACGGACCTTCTCCCAGAACAGGCAGGCCGACCAGTGGTCGGGCTCGATCTCCCGCCAGGGGGGTGTCTCCACCCGGCACCGCTCTTCGACGAACGGGCAGCGGGTGTGAAAGCGGCATCCGGTAGGCAAGTTCTTCGGGCTGGGGATCTCACCCTGCAGTAGCAATCGAGGCCGTGCCGGTTGCCTCGCCCGATCGGGTTCCGGAATAGCCGAGAGCAGGGCCAACGTGTAGGGATGCGCCGGAGTCTCAAAGACCCGCGCCGTAGGGCCTACTTCAACCAAGGCGCCTAAGTACATCACCGCCAGGCGATGCGAGAGATAACCCACGATGTTCAGGTTATGGGTGATGATGAGGTAGGTAAGACCCAGTTGCGCGGCCAGCTCCTTCATCAGGTTGAGAATCTTGGCCGCCACCGATACATCCAGACCCGAGGTCGGTTCATCGGCGATCAAGAATTCCGGGCGCAGGGCCAGGGCTCGGGCGATGCCCACTCGCCGCACCTGGCCCCCCGAGAGCTCATGCGGGAACTTGTCCGCCTGCTCCTCCGAGAGCCCGACCATCTCGAGCAGCTGCGCCACCGTGTAGCGCTCGGCCGCGGGAAGCCGATGGATCAGGTAGGGTTCGCGCAACAGGTAGGCAATGCGCAGCCGCGGACTGAGACTCGAGTACAACTCCTGGAAGATCAATTGCATGCGCAGCCGCATGCCGCGCAGCTCGGTCTGGCTGGCCGCGGCCAGGTCGAGGCCGTCGTATACGACCCGCCCGCCGGTGCAGGGCAACAGGCCGACGATCGTTTTGCCCAGGGTGGTTTTGCCCGAGCCCGACTCCCCGACTAGGCCGACGATTTCCCCGCGGCGAATGTCGAGGCTGACATGGTCGACCGCGTGCACCACGGAGGGCGGGTGGCCCAACAGCCTGTCCACCAGGCTGTGCGGCTGGCGGTAGTGCATCGAAACATCCGCAAGCTGCAGCAAGACGGGAGCTCGTTCGGCCTGCGAGGGGAGCTCGCCAGCTGTCGCTACGACCCAGTCGAGCTTCGCAGCACCGTGGGCCGTGGCCGGACGGTCAGACGACTCCGGCGGAAAAGGGGCAAAGCAGCGCACCTGACCCGTGTCGGTCGAGACCAGCGGCGGTTCATCGCCACGACACATGAGCTGAACGTGCGAGCAGCGATCGGCGAACTTGCAGCCCCGGGGAAGGTTGAGCAGGCTGGGCACCATCCCGGGAATCGCGGCCAGCGGCTCCCCGCGCCGGCGGTAGGAGGGGATCGAGGCCAGCAGAGCCTGCGTGTACGCATGCCGCGCCGCCCGGAACAGCGTCTCGGCGGGAGCTTGTTCGACGATCCGGCCTGCGTACATGACGATCACGCGGTCACACAGTTGGGCGATCACACCCAGATCGTGGGAGATGAAGACGATGGAGGTGCCAAAGTCGCGGCGCAGTTCCTTCATCAGCTCCAGGATTTGCGCCTCGAGTGTCACGTCCAGCGAGGAGGTCGGCTCGTCGGCGATCATGAGCGAGGGCCGCGAGAGCAGGGCCATCGCGATCATGATGCGCTGGCGCATGCCGCCCGAGAAGTGATGCGGGTACTGATCCATCCGCTCGCCCGCGTCCGGGATACCTACCCGTTGCAGCACCTCTTGGACCTTGGCCCGCAGCTCTTCTCCACCCGCCATGGCGCGTTCCAGGTGCGCACGTTGGATGTCCTGCATCTGGGTGCCAATGGTGAAGACGGGGTTCAGGCTGGTCATCGGGTCTTGGAAGATGGCGGCCAGATCCTTGCCTCGGATGCGCCTGAGCTGTTCCTCGCTTTGCTGGAGCAAGTCCATCTCTCTCAGCCGTATCGCACCCGCCGTGATCTGTCCATTGGGGGGCAGCAGCCGCAGCAACGCGGCCGCGACGGTCGACTTGCCGCAACCGGATTCCCCCACGATGCCGACGATCTCCCCTGGCTGCACCTCAAACCCGACATCGGCCAGGGCCTTGAAACTTCCCTCGCGAGTGTGGTAAGTCACCTCCAGGCCCTCGACCCGCAGCAAGGGAGCCATCACGCCCTCCTCGACCCGGCCAGTTTGGGGTCGAGTATGTCGCGCAGGGCTTCGCCAAAGAAGGTGAAGCCGAGGGTGGTGACCATGAGCGCCAGGCTGGGCCACAGGACAGGCCAGGGCGAGGTGCGAATCCTTGAAAACCCGTCGGAGAGCATGACCCCCCAGGAGGGCGTGGGCGGCCGGACGCCAAATCCGAGGAAGGAGAGCCCGGCCTCAGTGGCGATGGCGCTGGGCAGGTCCATCGCCAGCAGGATAAAGAGCGGGGCCAAGACATTGGCCAGGATATGCACGAACACAATGCGCATCCCGCTGGCGCCCAGGGAGCGCTCGACCTCAATAAAGGGATTCTCCTTGACCGCCAGCACTTGGGCGCGCGTGACCCGGGCATAGCCCGGCGCGAAGGTGAGCGCAATGACGATGATCACGTTGCGGGTCGAGGGACCCAGCAGTGCCAGGAGAGCCAGCATCAGGACGACGGTCGGGAAGGCCTGGACGGTGTCGAGAATGATGAGCGTGAGATTGTCAATCCGGCCACCTGTATAACCTGCAACCAGCCCGAGCACCAGGCCAGCCAGGAGCGCCGCCAGCACAGCCGGAAAGGCCGTCCCGAGCGCGATGCGCGTTCCTGTCAGCAGGCGCGAAAGCAGATCGCGCCCCAGGTGGTCCGTCCCCAATACATGCGAGGCCGAGGGCCCCTCGTTGCGGTGGCTGACGTCTTGCTTGGCGAATGGGTAGGGCGCGACCACGGGGCCGACCGCTAGGATCAACGCCAGCAGCACGACGGTGATAAGTCCGAAAGCGCCCGACGGCCGGCGGGCAAGGTCGGAAAGCACATGCGGCCTGGAAATGACCGAGGCCCTTGCGGCCGGCGCAGCCTGAGTCACTGGCGCGTCTCCTGGTACTGAATGCGCGGGTCGAGGAAGTGGTAAGACAGATCGGCCAGCAGGTTGGCCAGCACGAAAAGCAAGGAAGTGACCAGCACCCCTCCGCGAACCACAGGGTAGTTGCGTGAGGAGATGGCGTCGAACATGAGCCGCCCGAGCCCCGGGCGGGTGAAGATCACTTCCACAAAGATGGCCCCACCTAGCAGACTGCCCATCCCGATTCCCAGCATGGCTACGGTGGGGATGATCGCGTTCTTGAGTGCATACTTATAGAAGACCAGGCGCTCGCTCAAGCCGTAGGCAAAGGCCGTGCGGATGTAGTTCGCATTCAGAACTTCGAGCACGCTGGCCCGCACCAGACGGGCCAGATAGCCTATCCACAGCATGGCCAATGCGGCGGACGGCAGGATGAGGTGCCGCAGGTAGTCGACCGGGTCCGACATATCCCCGACCCCGATGGCTGGGAAGAGCCTAAACAGCACCGCAAAGCACAGCAGCAGGAGCAGCCCGGCGACGTAAGCCGGCAGACTGATGAAGGCCACCGACACAATGCCCGTCACGCGGTCGATCCAGGTGTTGGGGTGGGCTGCGGAGTAGATGCCCAGCGGAATGCCGAGCAGGATGGCCAGCCCCAACCCCGCCACAGCCAGGATCAGAGTATGCGGCAGCGCCTGTCCAATCATCCGGGTCACCGGCTGATGGGTAAGGAAATCGGACCCCAGGTCGCCGCGCAGGACGCCGGTAAAGAAGTCGAGCAGCTGAAGAGGGATGGGTTTGTCGAGCCCCATTTCCTCGCGCACCCGAGCCGACATGCTCGGCGTGGCCCGCGGCCCAAGGATCGTCCGCACCGGATCCCCGGGGATGAAATGGACCAGGGAGGCCAGGAAAAGGGTCGACAGGAATATCACGACGACCGTCATGCCCAGCCGTTTGATCAGGTATGAAAGCATGGCCTGCGCCCTACCGGCGATGCCGCCGGGTGAAGCCCGACGGTGAGTGGCGGTCGCAGAGTGCGGGTGGTCCAGACGACCACCTGGCCGCCCCCTGCAACCGCCATCGTAGCCTACGCGCTCAGGTCATCCAGCGCGACGCGAGAGACTAGTCGCCGCTGAATGCCCACGGGATCGGCATGGCGAGCGCTGTCAGGCTGGCCTGCACGCCCTGCCGCACGACGAAGTAGCTGGCGGGATGAGCGATCCAGACCGCGTTAGCGGCTTCATCCCACACCTTCTGCAGGTCGATGTACATTTGCTGGCGCGCGGCGGCATCCACCGTCTTGAGCGCCCGGTAGTGCAGTTCGTCATAGCCCGGGCTGCACCAGTAGGCCCAGTTCCATTGCAGCACCTGGTCGCAGGTGAACCACGACGTGTTGTAGGACGGATCGGGGCCGGTGGTGCTCCAGCGAATGAGCGTGAGCTCACGATCCTTCAGGCCTTGCTCGCCGAAGCCGCCATCCCAGTAGGTGGCATCGTCCTGCGCCACGATCTCAGCCGTGATTCCAGCCTCTGCCAGATTGGCCTGTATCATCTCGGCGATCTGCCGATCCTGCTGTGCGCTCAGCGTGGTCAAGGTGATATCGAGCGTTGTCAGGCCGGCTTTGGCCAGGAACGCCTTGGCCTGGGTCACATCGCGCGCCGGGCAGGGCGCATCCGCCCAGTAACCCAGTTGCCCGGGGGCTAGCAGGGCGCAGGCCCGAGTGGCCTTGCCCCCGTACGCCGCCTCGAGAATGGAGGGAACGTCCACAGCCGCGCGGATCGCCTCGCGCACATTGATGTCCGCTAACTTCGGATGCTGGACGTTCATCAGCAGCACATCGTAGCTGAATGGGGTGATCTTCACGACCTGGAAGCCCGCTTTGCCTTCAAATTGCCCGATCAATGCCTCGGGCATCGCGGCGAAATCGAGTTCGCCAGTCTCGAGCGCGATCTGGGCTGCGCTGTCGTCGACGACCGGGATCAGACGGATCTCATCCCAGACCGGCTTCTCTCCCCAGTAACCTGCGAACGGTTTGAGCAGCACATACTGATCGGGGACCCACTCGACAAACTCGTAGGGCCCGGTGCCGACCGGAGTCTTGGCATAGGCCTCGGCCCCGTTCATTTCCCCGTACTTCTTGCACAGGATCGTGCCGTCGATGTCGGGCAGGGTGTTGGTCCACAGCGGCGGGAAGGGGTTCTTCAAGACAATCGTGCCGGTGTATGTGCCCGTGACATCCACTCGGTCGAGCTCCTGCCAGTTGACTTTCTCGGGGGAGTCCAGGGCCGGGTCGATGTATCGCTCAAACGAGAACTTGACATCCTGCGCGGTCAACTCTCCGCAACCGGCCTGGAATTGGATGCCTTCTTTGAGCTTGAAGTCGACCCGCAATCCATCGGCCGAGGGGGTGATCGACTCAGCCAGGACATTCACGACCTCTGAGGTTCCTGGCTTGTAGGCCACCAACCCTTCGAGGACCGTGAGCAGGATCTGGCCCTCCGCGGAAGAGGGCCGGAAAGCGGGATCCAAGTTCGAAACATCATTCATCAGGCGCAACTTGAGCACCCGGGGTTCGGCGACCGGGGCGGCGGTGGGGGGTTGCGCGACCACGGATGGTGCCGCGGGTGCCTCAAGGGTTGGTTGCGCGACGGGGGCCCCGCACGCCGCAAGCGACGCGACGAGCAGGAGCAGCCCAATTACGCGAGCCGTGCTGTGTGTTTTCATTTCTCTCCTCCACTGCTGAACTCGAGACGGGTGCGATACATCCCGCGCGGGGCCGCCTCCCGGCGCGAGGCCGATCGCGCGTGAAATGCGCTCCGAGGGAGACCGCCGCGGTCAACCCGCGGCGGCTCCCCGTTCAAGATTCACTCGGCGGTGAAGGCCCACGGGAGCGGAATCGCCAGCGGCGTCAACACCGCCTGGATGCCGCGCCGGACCGCAAAAAAGTCCGCCGGGTGCACGGTCCACACGACGTTGACAGCCTCGTCCCACACGCGCTGCAACTGCACGTACATCTCCGCGCGCTTGGCCTGATCCATTTCCTCAAGGGCCCCGAAGTGGTACTGGTCGTAATTCTCGCTGCACCAGTACATCCAGTTCCATTGCAGGACCTGCTCGCATGTGAACCACGAGGTATTGTAGGACGGATCGGTCCCGGTGGAGCTCCAGCGGATGTAGGTGAGTTGGCGATCCTTGAGCCCCGGTTCGCCAAAGCCACCATCCCAGTACGCGGCATCGTCCTGCACGACGACCTCCGCTGGGATGCCCACGTCGGCAAGGTTCGCCTGGATGAGCTCGCCCACCTGGCGATCCTTCTCCCCGTTGAGCGTCGTGATCGTCAGCCCCACAGGCGCAGCGGAGGCCTGGGCCAGGAACGCCTTGGCTTTCACCACATCCCGTTCGTAGCAGGGGGCGTCCTCCCAGAATCCAAGCTGGCCCGGGGCGAGCAGGGCACAGGCGCGCGTCGCCAGGCCGCCATACGCCACCTCGATGATCGCCGGGACGTCAATGGCGTAGCGGATGGCCTGGCGCACGTTGATGTCCATGAGGTTCGGGTGCTGGACGTTCATCAGCAGCCCGTCGTAGCTGAAGGGAACGATCTTCACGATGTTGAAATCGCTGTTGGCGGTGAACCGTTCGACCAGGGTCTCGGGGATGGGGGCGAAATCCAGTTCGCCGGTTTCGAGCGCGATTTCGGCAGCGCTGTCGTCAACCACCGGCACAAAGCGAATCTCATCCCACTCCGGCTTGGTGCCCCGGAACCCCTCGAACGGCTTGAGGATCACGTTCTGGTCGGGGATCCATTCGACGAATTCATAGGGACCGGTGCCAATCGGGTGCTTGACGTACGCGTCTGCACCATTCTGCTCGACATACTTCTTTGACATGACCACGCCCGCCATGTAGGGCAGCGTGTTGACCCACAGCGGCGCGAATCGTCCTTTCATCACAATCGTGCCGGTGTACTTGCCGGTGACATCGACTCGATCGAGTTGGCTCCAATTGACCTTCTCGGGCACATCCAGGGCCGGGTCGATGTAGCGTTCATAGGAAAACTTTACGTCTTCGGCTGTCACCTCGCCATAGCCGCCCTGGAACTGAACACCTTCCTTGAGCTTGAAGTCGATGCGCAGACCATCGGCCGAGGGGGTGATGGATTCGGCTAGGACGTTGACCACCTCGGTGGTGCCGGGTTTGTAGGCGACCAGGCCCTGCATGATGCACAGCAGGATTTCGTCTTCCGCCGTCGACGGGCGGTAGCCCGGATCCATGTTGGACACGTCGTTGACCAGGCGCACGGTCAGGATCTTGGGACCGGCCGGCTGGGGCGTGGCGGGCGGCACCGCGGTGGAGGCGGAACCCGCGGTCGCCTGGGACTCGGGGGTGGCCGTGGTGGGCGGTGCCCCACAGGCGGTGAAGCTTGAGAGCATGACGAGCAGGGTCAGCAGCACAAGTGCGCGATTGGCGACTGTTCTGTTCATTGCCCATCTCCATTCCATGGCAGGTGCGGCGGACGATCTCGACGCCAATGGGAATTCACGCGAGCGGGTTGTATGGCACCTCCTTGATCCGAGCACAGCGGATCATCGCGAAGTTGCCGCTGGATGGACCGCAGGGTCGCAGCGGATAAGCACTCCGGCACGTTGGGTCAGTCCTGGCTGAAGAGAAGGATGGGTTTGGGCGAGACGGGCTCACCCCATATCTCGGAGGCGCCAGCGCCGGTGCGCATGCGCCGCTGGGCGCTTGGGAGGAAGCCCGGGCGGATGTGTTCCGCGGCCGGGAGGATGTCCTCCTCAGCGCGTCGGTTGTTGCGAGGCAGGCTGGTACTCTCCTCCTCTCTGGATTCTTCCGTCCCGGGGTCGAAGACAAGGAGAGTTGTCCACTTGACTAGTTCTCTATATAACTGTAAACTCATTGTATAGCCGCTTTAAGGGCAAGTCAAGCGCCCAGCCCCCATGAGCCTCCTCAGCCGACCAGGCACGCCTTTCGCCCCTCCCTCGATACTTGAGCTGCGGCCGGCAATGGCCCAGGATCGTTCATCCTGGCCCAAGGCATGCCATGAGCGGGATCACCGGCTGTTCCTTCCGCCTGTCCCTCAAAACCCAATCGTCGATCGGCCCGTGCGCTTCTTGGAACTCTTTCCGGGGAGACGTCTCATCGCGCCGGCAGGCGGCTCCGCCGCGGGCCGACCGGTGCCCTTGGGCCACGCGCGCCACCCCCGCCCTGCGCTGTACCGCGCGGCCGTGCACGCGACAACTGTCCGGTGTGGAAGAAAGAATATTGAAGCGGGCCGCCGTGTGCGGAGCGAGGTCGGTCGGACCGACCGCCAGACCGCTGGGCGGCCGCCCGATCCGGGAGATGGCCCATCGCACGCGCAGTGATGGGCACGCCAAGTGATCCGCATGGGAGGAGGCCTGGAGTGAATGGAATGCAGGACCTAGTCACAGCCGTGCAGAGCGGTGATGAGCTGGAAGCTGCCGCGAGGGCCAGGCAGGCCATCCACGCGGGGGTGGCCGCCACGGACCTCATCGCCGCGATGACCAGCGGGATGAGAGAGGTCGGCGAGCAGTTCGCCCGCATGGAAATCTTTCTGCCCGAGATGACCATGGCCGCCCGAGCGATGCAGGCGGTTCTGAAAGAGGTGGACCCCGAACTCCGCGCGGCGGGCGTGTCCGCGGCCAAGAAGGGCACCCTGGTCATCGGCACGGTCCAGGGTGACATGCACGCGATCGGCAAGGACATCGTGATCAGCCTGCTGCGCTGCCATGGCTTCGAGGTCGTCGATCTGGGAGTCAATGTCAACGCCTTGGAATTCGTGCGCATGGCCGAGGCGGTCCACGCCCAGGCCATCGGGGCCTCGGCCCTCATGACAACCACCATGCCCGGACAGAAAGAAATCCTCAGCCTGCTCCAGGCCAAAGGCGTGCGGCAGAATTACCACGTCATCCTGGGCGGCGCGCCGGTCACCGCCGAATGGGTCCAGGCCTGCGGCGCGGACAGTTGGGGAGAGAACGCATGGACGGCCGTCGAAATCCTGGAGCGCATCATGGCCCAAAGGAGGCCCTGACATGCCCCCTGTCCAGATGTGGAACATCCTCGAGCGAGCGGGCACGGGTCCCTTTAGCGAAGAGGATGACTTCACCTTCAAGATCTTGATGCCCAAACTGCAGCAGGTCATCCGCAAGTACGGCATTCGCTACGATCCGGCGATGCCCATTCCCCAGGATGACGATCTGGCCGATCGAGTCTGGCAGGCGGCGGTCGAATTCTTCCTGGAGGTCGGCGTCCTCAACGGCGACACCCATCGGCGCATCCTGCTCGAGGAGGCGGAACTGCGCGAGGCGCTGTACCATGCCCCGGGGCGGTACTGGGTCGGCGCGGGCAAGGACGCCCGCTGGTGGGAGCACCGCACGATCGAGGATGAGCGGACTCCCTTCTGCATATTCAGCCCCGACATCACCTGCGATGAGGACCTGTTCCTGCCCATGTCGCTGGCCTACCTCCAGGAGCCGCTGGCCGATAGCGTGTGTGCCCCGATTCTCGAGGAGAGCATGGGGTTGCCGATCAAGTCCGGCACGCCCACGGAGATGGCCGGCGTGGTAGAGCACGCCATGAGCCTGCGCCAGGCGGCCAAGCTCGCGGGGCGGCCGGGCATGTTCTTGGTCGCGGTGGGAACGGCGCAATCCGATACCGGACAGATTGCCGTGAGCAACGATGAGTGGGGCGTGCGTCCCACCGACGGGCGACTGATTGGCGTATTGAGCGAGATGCGCGTCGATAATGAGCTGCTCAACAAAATCGCTCACTGCGCCCAGTTCGGTTGTTTCGTGGGATGCCTCAGCGGGGCGATCTATGGCGGCTACGCAGGCCGCGCCGAGGGAACGGCTGTCCTGGAAACGGCCTACCACCTGGTGGGGCTGACCATCTATCAGGCCAGCTTTCAACAGAGTTTCCCCTTTCATCTGCACTTCACCTCCAACAGCGGTCGCGAAATGCTGTGGGTCGTCAGTATGGTCCACCAGGCGGTGAGCCGCAATAGCCGGATTCTCTCGACCTCCAATGGGTTCCTTAATGCCGGTCCTGGCACAGAGATGGTGTTGTACGAGGCCGCGGCCCATGGGCTGGCCAGCGTCGTCAGCGGCGGCGATCTGTGGGAAACGGCCGTGGCCCGCAACAAGCACCGCAACTACGCCACCCCCCTGGAGGCCC
>Ga0315277_10012366_pt1 | contig 10708 bp, 6 predicted proteins | sample YL17G05_15_MG_FD_203695 | JGI IMG/M metagenome (GOLD analysis project Ga0315277, IMG submission 203695) | Sediment microbial communities from Yellowstone Lake, YNP, Wyoming, USA - YL17G05_15 | ecosystem: Environmental > Aquatic > Freshwater > Lake > Sediment | place: USA: Wyoming | collected... | reverse complement strand
CTTGGACATGTCAATGCGGATCAGGGCGTCCTCGTCGCCGAACAGGAACTCGGCCAGCGCCTTGGCCAGGAGCGTCTTGCCCACTCCGGTCGGCCCCAGGAAGATGAACGAACCGGTCGGGCGGCGCGGGTCCTTGAGGCCAGCGCGGGCGCGGCGGATGGCCTTGGCGATCGTGGCGATGGCCTCGTCCTGGCTGACGACGCGCTTGTGGATGTCCTCTTCCATGCGCAGGAGTTTCAGGGTTTCCGCTTCTTCGAGGCGCGAGACGGGGATGCCGGTCCATTTCGACACGATGTGGGCGATGTCGTCGGCGTGAATGACGGGTTTGAATTCCTCGCTGGCGCTGCGTTGGCGCCACTCTTCGAGGATGCGCTCGCGCCGCTCGAGGAGCAACTCCTTGTCGTGCTTGAGCTCCTGGCAGCGCTCGAATTCCTGCCGGAGCGACAGGGCGCGGATTTCTTCCTCGATCTCGCGGACTTTCGTTTCGATTTCTTTGAGCTCGGGCGGCTTGATGTTGGCCTGAAGCCGGGCGCGCGAGCCGGCCTCGTCCATGACGTCAATGGCCTTGTCGGGCAGCCAGCGGTCGGTGATATAACGGTCGGAGAGTTTGACCGCGCTGTCTATGGCCTCGTTGGTGATGACGACGCCGTGATGGGTTTCGTAGCGGCTGCGCAGACCGTGGAGAATGTCCACGGTCTCTTCGGGGGTCGGCGGGTCCACGATGATCGTCTGGAAGCGCCGTTCGAGCGCGCCGTCCTTTTCGATGTACTTGCGATACTCTTCGAGCGTGGTGGCGCCGACGCACTGAATCTCGCCGCGCGACAGGGCGGGCTTGAGCATGTTCGAGGCGTCAATGGCGCCCTCGGCGGCGCCCGCGCCGACCAGCGTGTGCAACTCGTCAATGAACAGGATGACGTCCTGCGAGCGGCGGATTTCCTGCATGATGGCCTTGAGGCGTTCCTCGAACTGGCCGCGATACTTCGTTCCCGCGACGACGGCCGCCAGGTCGAGCGAGAGCACGCGCTTGTCGGCCAGGATGTCGGGGATGTCGCCGACGACGATCTTCTGGGCCAAGCCCTCGACGATAGCCGTCTTGCCGACGCCCGGTTCGCCCAGCAGGATCGGGTTGTTCTTGGTGCGGCGGCAGAGCACCTGGAGAATCCGCTCGATCTCCTTATCGCGGCCGATCAGCGGATCGAGCTTGCCCTCGCGCGCCAGTTGGGTCAGGTCGCGGCCGAACGTGTCGAGCGCGGGCGTCTTGCTCTTCTCATAGGGAGTCGGCGCGCCCGGATTCTTGGGCTTCATGCCGGCGTTGCTGCCCTCGATGACGTTGAGCACCTCGCGGCGCGCGCGGTCATAGTCCACGCCCATGCGCCGCAGGACCTTCGACGGCAGCGGGCCGTCTTCCTTGATCAGGCCCAGCAGCAGGTGCTCGGTCCCGATCCAACCGTGCTTCATTTCCGTGGCGATGGCGCGGGTGGTTTCGAGCACCCGCTTGGCGTCGAGATTCGGCGCGATCAAACCGATGCTCGGCCCTTTGCCGATCTCGAGATTGCGCTCGATCTCGTTCTTGAGTTCCTCGAGGTCTATGTCGAGATTGTGAAGGGTCTGAACGGCCAGGCCGTCGCCCTTGCGAATGATGCCCAACAGGTAATGTTCCGGACCAATATAGTCATGGGCCAGACGGCCCGCCTCGGCTTTGCTGAGCTTGAGGACTTCCCGCATCCCGGGTGTATAGGGAGGCTTCTCCAACATCGTGGTCTCCTTCAACCGGCAAAACACGCGGTCTGAGGGTACGCTTCACCCTGGCCTCGTGCCATCAATTGAATCTTATGTATCGGGCTCCTTCGTCTGTCAACGATTGATTCTCCAAACCGTTCCCGGATTGCTGGACTGCCTGTTCCTTTAGGAGAGCACAAACCATGCCATCCGCGGCCTTGCTTGCCAGTCCGCAAGGCTTGGCAACGTGCGCCGAAAGAAAGACCGCCGCTCTGCGCTTCGAAGGGGTATCTTTGACTGGGGTTGTTCCAGTTATAGCGGCTCGCGGCCAACGGCTGGTTGTCTATTCCACTCTCCATTGTCGGTTGCCCCTTGTCCGTTTCTCATTGTCCGTTGTCCGTTTCTCACTGTCCGTCGCCCGTTTTTCATTGTCCGTTGTCCGTTGTCCGTTTTTCATTGTCCGTTTTTCATTGTCCGTTGTCCGTTGTCCGTTGTTCATGGCTCTCCGTTCGGGGAAATCGCCTCTTGACGGTCCGCCAGGCGGGCTTCTAGGCTAAGCGTGTTGAGGCCGCAAGGGGCAGAGAGGCCCTTCGAGCGGATGCGGAGCTGGCATTGTGAGATTGAAACCCGAAAAAGTCGAAGACCTGTCGCGCCAAATCACCGAGATGCTGAAGAGCGACTCGCGCGTGAAACTGCTCGTGCCGGCCGAACAGATCGAGGTGGCCGTTCGCAAGCTCTTGCTGGCCGACCTCCAGCGCGAGGACGAACTGATGGCCGAAGTGGACAAGATCATGGACGCCAACCGCAACAAGATCGCCGGCAAGAACATTGACGTCCAACTCATGCGCCGCAAGATTCGCGACCAGCTGGTGCGCCAGCGAAAAACTGTCCTGTGAGTGTTCCCCATGCGACTCAGCGACGACCGCATTCAATATCTCGCCGGAACGATGGCCGACGACCTGACGGGCGAGAAGATGATCCGCTTCACGGGGCTGCGAACCAGCCTCGTCACGGCGATTGCGCGCGTGATCACCAACGATCTGAAGATCGAGGATGAGATCAACGCCGAAGTCGAGCGCATGATCGAATCCATGAAGCGCAAGATACCGCGCGGCAGCGCCGAGTGGACGACGATCTTCTTCCAGAAGAAGGAAGAGATCGCCCGGCGCCGCAACTACATCCTCTGAGTCGCAGTGGGGTAGTCTGTCAGTCTGCCATTTCGCAGGTTGACGACCTGCGCCACGACAGCGGCTTGCTCCACCTCTCTCCTATGACCTCCAAGCGCGACATACCCAGGGGGGCGCTGGCGGCCCGGTCGGCGGGCCTGCTGGCCCGGTCGCTCGTTTGGGCGCCGATCGCGATCCGGGAGTTTCGCAGGCGGCGAAAGCGCCGCGAGCGTTTCCGCCGGCCCTGGTATCGGCACTCGCGCGTGCTGTTTTCGTACTCCCAGGTGGTCTGGCAGGAGGTCTGGCAGCGGCCCCAGGAGATCGCGCTCGGCCTGGCCGACCATCTGCCGGTCGTCTTTATGAGCCCGCTCCAGGTCCACCGCCTCTATGACAGCGTGCCCGACTGGCAACGCGACTTCCGCGTCGAGCGCGGCCACGGCGTGCGGGTCGTTCAGCCGCTGATCCTGCCGGGCGAATACAAGTCGCGGCTGATTTTCGCCCTGAACCGGCGGCTGATCTGGGCAGAGGTCTGCGCGGTGCTGCCGCCCGAAAGCGAGATCACGTTTTTGAGCAACAGCCCGTTTTCCGCCGACTTGCTCGGGCGGCTGGATTGGGCGAAGCGCGTCTATGATCTCATTGACGATTTTCCCGGTTTTGAATGGGCGCCGCCCAACGCCCGCCAAATGGAAGAGCGATGGCTTGCGGAGGCCGACGTCGTCCTGAGCGGCACCCAGGCGCTTCAGGAGCGTCACCGGGCGCGGCGGCCCGATATCGAGTTCATTCCGTCGGGCGTGCGGTTCGAGCGGTTCAACAGCGCGCCCGCCGAAGCGCCCGAGGACATCCGTTCGCTTCCGCGGCCGATTCTCGGCTACATCGGCTCGGTCAGCGGGCGGCTCGACCGGCCGTTGCTCGAGCACCTGTGCCGCGAGTTCGCCGATGGGTCGGTCGTTCTGATCGGGCCGGTGCACGGGAGTTTCGATCCGCCGCGCGGCGTCGGCAACCTGCACTTGCTCGGACCTCGGTCGCACGAAGCGCTGCCGGCCTATGTGCATCGGTTCGACTTGGCGCTTCTGCCCTTTGCAATGACGGAGGCGACGCAGGCCATCAATCCGGTCAAGACGCTCGAGTATCTGGCGGCGGGGCGCATTGTGATCTCGACACCGGTGCCCGACGTGGTACGATTCTTTTCGAATGAAGTGGTCGTCGCGCGCGACCGCGACGAGTTCGTTCGGTTGGCGCGTCACTGGCTGACGGCCGACTCCGCGGCGCTTCGGCAGCGCGGGATCGAGCGCGCCCGGCGGTCGTCGTGGGATGAAACGGTGCAGTGTTTCGTGCGGCGGATGGGCTTGATCCCCGCGACGGCGGAGTCCGAATCTCCCGGAACCGCCGATGAACGCGGATGAACGCCGATTTGTGAAGCGCAGAGGGACCAAGAGGCTCCGAAGAACCGATCCGACCACGGAGGCCGCAGGAGACATGAGGATGACATCCATTCCTTGCTGGATTCTGTCCTGTCGCCGTGTACCCTTTGGTCCCTGTATTATTCTGTCGCGATTTCTTGTTCTCACGCGAGGATTTCTCGTCGCGAAGGCGCTCTTGGTTTGTTTTCGGTTCTTCATTGTCCGTTTTTCATTGTCCGTTGTCCGTTTGGTTGCGGCCCTGGGCCGCGCTGTGGTCCTTGCGGTCCCTGCGTCTTATTCCTGGACTGTTCATAGAGAATTCCGGACGAGAGCCAGACCATGCGAATCGCCATAGATGCGCGGTATCTCAGCAGCGAGTATTCGGGCATCGGCCAGTACAGCGAGGATTTCCTGACCCACCTGACGGCCGTGGACTCCGAGAACGAGTACGTCGTGTTCGTCCATCCGTCGTACAAACGCGAGCTGCCGCTGGGCGAGAATTTCACGGTCAGGAAGTTCAACGCCCGCCCCGTTTCGCTCGCGACGCTGCTGCAGTTCGGCAGCGCCGTCCGTGCGGAAAAGGCCGACCTGCTCCATTCACTCTTCCCCTTGACGCCGTTGTTCTATCGCGGACCTCTATTGGTAACGATCCACGACCTTCAGGCGCTTCTCGTGCCCGAATTCACGGGCCTCCGGCCGTGGCCCATTCGAAAAGCCTATGATCTGTTTTATTGGTGGACCTATCCCGCCAGCGTCAAGCGGGCCCGCTACATCGTGGCCGTTTCCGAGGCCACGCGCCAGGACATCGCGCGGGTTTTTCCGCGCTCAGCCGACCGCGTGATCGTGGTCCACGAAGGCGTCCATGCCGACGAACTGGCCGAGTGTCCGCCGGAGCTGCTCGACCAAACGCGCGTTCGCTACGGCCTGCCCGAACAGTATCTCCTCTACGTCGGAAGCACGCGGCCCAACAAGAACATCCCGACGATGATCCGCGCCTATGCCGAGGCGATCCGCGACAACCCGGCCCTGAGCGACGTTCTGCTCGTGCTGGTCGTCACGCCGGACCGCTTCTTCGCCGATTGCAGCAAGCTGATTCGGGCGCTGAAGATTCACGAGCGGGTCCAGATTTACCGCAACATCACGCCGGAAGAAAAGAAGGCATTCTATCACGGCAGCCGGGCGCTCTATATGGTGACCAAGTACGAGGGATTCGGCTTGCCGCTGCTCGAGGCGCAGGCCTGCTCGGTGCCGGTTCTGGCGGCCAGCCACGCGTCGCTGCCCGAAGTCGGCGGCGATTCGGCGCTGTTTGTGGACCCGGACAATCCCCAGGCCATCGCCGAGGGGCTTGCGCGAATCCTCACCGAGGAAGCGTTGCGGCAGGACCTCATCGAAAAAGGCCGCCGGAATCTCAAACGCTTCCACTGGGAGAAAACGATCAAGACCTACGTCCAGATCTACAATCACCTGTTCTGACCGAGCCGTCCCGCCCACAGCTTTCAGGCTGCGCTTCCTTCGAAAACATTCCAGGCTGAAGCCTGTACTCCGAACCAGAAGGCAGGCGAAAGCCTGTACTCCAAACCAACGTTTGCGGCTTGACCCAGAAGGCTTTTCGTTGAGAATAGATGCAGGCGCGCACGCGACGCGAATGCCGCGACGAAAGGCTATCGCCCCAACGGTTTGACTCTATGGACCTCCTGAAACTTGGCGTTGTCGTACTGCTCATTCTCCTCAACGGCTTTTTCGTCGCCACGGAGTTTGCCGTCGTCAAAGTCCGCTCGACGCGCATTCGCATCCTGGCGCGGAGGGGCAGTCGGCGCGCCCGCCTGGCCGAAAAACTCACGGCCAACCTCACGGCGATCCTGTCGGCCTGCCAATTGGGCATCACGCTGGTCACGATCGGCCTGGGGTGGGCGGGCGAAAAGTGGGTGACCGAGATCGTCTTTCTGCCGCTGGTGCACTGGCTTGGCATTGCCTGGATCTCCCAGCCGGTCCTGCATAGCATCGCCTTCCTCTCCGCCTACGTCGCGATCTCGGCGCTTCACATCATCGTCGGCGAACAGGCGCCCAAAGGCCTGGCCATTCAGCAAGCCGAGGGGACGGCGCTCTGGGTCGCCGCGCCCATCCAGGCGTTCTACCTGCTCTTCTTCCCGATCGTCTGGCTGCTCAACACACTGTCCAACCTCGTGCTGCGCGCGGTGGGGATCAGCCCCGCCATGGGCGCCGAGGTGGCCCATGGCGAAGAGGAGTTGCGGCTGGTGCTCGCCCGGTCGCGCCGCCACGGACTTCTTACGGCCGACGAGCAACGGCTGATGGAAAACGTCCTGAACATGACGCAGAAAACGGCGCGCCAGGTGATGAGCCCGCGCGCGTCGGTCGTCTTTCTTTCGACCCAGATTTCGCTGCGCGAGAACCTGTGGATCGCGCGCGAGTCGGGCCACACGCGCTTCCCGCTGTGCGACGGCGACCTCGATCACGTCGTCGGCATGGCGCACGTCAAGGACCTGTTCGAGGCGCGCGAGTCCGGCCAGCTGTCGGCCGATTTCCACGAGGTGCGGCGCGAGATTCTTTTCTTTCCCGAAACCGTGGCGCTCGACCGGCTCTTGCGCGAGTTCCAGAAACGGCGCGTTCACATGGCCATTCTCGTGGACGAGTACGGCGTCAACGTCGGCATGATCACGCTCGAAGACGTGCTCGAGGAACTGGTCGGCGAGATTCAGGACGAGTTCGACCGCGAGTCGCCGCCGATCGTCATGATCCGCCCCGGCCAGTATCGCATAGACGGCATGTGCCCGCTCGAGCTGTTTCAGCAGGCGTTCGATTTCGGCCCGATCGAAAGCGGCGGGACGACGGTCGGAGGGCTGGTCTTCGAGCGATGCGGCCACTTGCCCGAGCGCGGCGACACGGTCACGCTGGGCGACGACCGTTTCCTGGTCGAATCGGTCAAGAGCCAGCGAATCGTCTCGCTGCGGTTCATCACGCAGCGGCCGGCGCGTTTGCAGCCGGCTTCGGCGGAGGCCGAGGCGATGCCCGACGAGCCGAGTCGCGGGTAGCTCGGTCGAGGCGTGGTGCAAGCAGAGAATCCCTGATGTTCGATGCCGGTTACATCAAACTGGCGCGAAACAGAACGGGACCCATGTCAACAATACCATGCTCCGCGTGATAAGAAGGCCGCGCAAGCCCGCAACTCCACACTCATCGCTCATTGCTCATCGCTCATTGCTCATCGCTCATTGCTCATCGCTCATTGCTCATTACTCATCGCTCATTGCTCATCGCTCAGCACTTCTCCCCCGGCGCGGCGCTTGACAATGTCCGCGAGCGAACCTACAACCGGACCACTTGATTGCAGTCGGAGTTCCCGATGGCTTACTTTCGTCCAGTCCCATCCACCGTCCGACCCGTCGTCGCCGTCAGGCCGCCAGGCCCGGAGGCGTCCGGCGACGTCATCCGGATCGAACACCTCACGAAACGGTTCGGGCGCAAGACCGTCGTCTCGGACCTCACGTTCGCGGTCCCGCCGCAGACCCTCTTCGGGTTTCTTGGTCCCAACGGCGCCGGCAAGAGCACCACCCTCTACATGCTGCTTGGCCTGGTTCGATCCACCGCCGGAAGCATTCAGATCTTCGGCGGCTCGTTCCGGTCGCCGGAGATACGCCGCCGCGTGGGCGCGCTCATCGAGACGCCCGCCTTCTACGGCTATCTCAGCGGCCGCAAAAACCTCGAACTGCTTGGCCGGCTGACCGGCTCGGCCTCGCGCCACGAAATTGACGAGGCGCTCGAAACGGTCGGCCTGCTTGATCGCGGCGGCGACAAGGTGGCCACCTACTCCGACGGCATGAAGCAGCGGCTCGGCGTGGCGCAGGCGCTTCTTCACCGCCCCGACCTTCTGATCCTCGACGAGCCGACCAACGGCCTCGACCCCGAAGGCAACCGCGATCTCTGGCGACTTCTGCGGCGGCTGGTCAGGGAACGGGGGCTGACGGCGCTGGTCTCCAGCCACCTGCTCGGCGAGGTCGAGGAGTACTGCGACCGCGTCTGCGTCATTGACGAAGGGCGCCAGGTGGCCTGCGAGACGGTCGAGCATCTTCTCTCGCTGGCCACGTGTATGCTCGACCTGGTTTTCCCCGACGAAGTGGCGCTCGATGCCGCGCTGCGGGTTTTTCAGCGGCACGACTGGGTGAGGGTCGTCAACGGCGCCGGCTCGCCTGCCGGGCGGACTCTGCGCGTCGAGATTGATCGTCCGCCGCTCGAACTGAGCCGCCTCTTGCGACAAAACGTGATTGATGTCGAGGCCCTCATCCCCGTGCGGCGAACCCTCAAGGAGTTCTTCCTCGCTCTGACCAGCAAGGGCAAGGGCGACTGGGGCCCCGGCGGCCCGCAGCTGTGAACACCCCCTCGAGGGCTTCGCAAGGAGCCTGATGCTGCACCCGCGGCGCCAACACGGAACGCCCGCGCACTTCCCGGGTATGCACCGCCGCCAGGATAGCTCCTCTTTATCCTTCAGCGATCCTTATCATGAGTGTCCCCGCGTTGCGTAATACTTGCTGCCGATGCGCCTGGTGGTTACCGCGGTAGGGGCTATTCCGGTTCGTCGAGGAGGTCTGTGCCGCGGGGGGGCGAGGGCGGTTTGCGGGTCTCATCCGGGACGGCCGGCAGTTCGTTGGCGCGGAGGCATGGCCCCCTGACGACGGCCGCCAGTAGCCTGGCCTGCTCGGGGTAGCCGTCCACTGTGGCCTCCAGCACCCACAGGAGTTCCAGGAGATCCGTCGTAAACTCGCGTGTCCACCGTTCGGGGCGAATGTCGTCCAGTGGCGAAGACTTTTTGCCCGCGCCTTTCTTCATGCGGTACTTGAGCCACGACTGCACGACTTTGAGGCCCGAGACCTCGAAGCCGAAGACCTCCCGCGTGACAGGCCGGAACTCGCCCTCGCCGACGCGGAGAGTCAGCGCCGCCACGTTATAATCGAACCTCTCCGGGTAGCCGTCCGCGTGGCCGGAGACGGGCTTGACGCATTTCGCCGCGCCGCGCGGGACCTGGCCGCTCCGCTGACCCTTGGGGACGAAGCGCTCGCCATACGTGTGCAGCCACAGCAGCCGCACGCCGATGGCGCGGACCTTCTCGAACAGCGCGGCGTCTTTCGTAATCGGCACGCGCAGTTCGCGCGTCTCCAGTTCCTTCGCATAACGTGCGGTGAAGGCCGGTTGCGCCAGCACGCCATAGACGTAGGCCAGGAAATCCTCGGGTGTCACCTTGCGCTTGTAAGCCGCGCGGAGCAGGTCGAGCAGGCCGGGCAGGATGTTGGCCTCCGTCGCATCGGCGGTGCGGTAGAGGGGAACGATGTCTTTTGCGCCGCGACCCGAGAAATGGTGCAGGTCGGGAATGTAGGAACATGCGGTAAGAGAAGGCCCAGATGACAATGCCTGGGTGAAGGTCGTTGTCAGGTACGCCTGTCGTTCGCTGCGTATTCCCCACAGCACAGGCCGCAGAAAGTCGCCCAAGCGGTTGTCTGCGAAGACCCATTGCCGATCCAAGGAACGATACGCATAGCGGACGATGGGCGGTTCCTGCGCATTTCGGGGCAGTGATTTCAGTGACTTCTCCCCGTTGCCATTAGGTGGCGCTTGGGGACAGGGCGACACGATTTTTCGATCCCGCGTTTCGTAGAATGCCTGCGCCATATCTCTGGAGCTCAGGAGCATTCGCCATCTGGCCTTCAGCGTTTCTTGATCGTGACATATTGGCCACGTACGCTTGAACTGTGCCCCCGAATGCTGCCACGGCATGAGATCCGTCAGGAGCGGCCAGTCGAAGTATCGGCCCTTGCCCGCCGGGCGGAAGGGGGCCTGCCAGTCCTCAGGACAGTCCTGCCACTTTACCGAAGCGAAATCGGCGATGGCGTCCAGCGCCGCAAGTTTGGCCTCGCGCCCGCCCTCAACGCGGGCGTAATGGACCTTGGCGGAATTCTTCTTCTTCGCTGTGTGCGAGCGGACAGCGACGGCAATGGCGACGGGCGTCTGGATGGCGAAGACGTTGTCGGTCTTGCGCGTGCCGCGCCCCTCGCCGCCCAGGTCGAGAATCCAGATTTCGTCGCACAGGCGGCGCATGTGCTCGCGCATGCCGCAGAAGGCATCGCCGTCGAGGTAGCTGGAAGCGCTGATGAAGCTCACCACTCCTGGCCCGGCGGCCGTCTTATGCTCAAAAACCTTCCACAGGGCCCAGCGCCAAAAGTAAATGTAAAGGTTGTAAAGATTATGGACACGAACACCGTGGCCGGCGGCCGTGGCGGGGTCGAGAAGGGTGCATCTTGACACTGTTCTGACTTTGGGGGCAGGGTGGGCGTCCGAAGTCTTGTTCCGGAGGTGGCTCAAACCCAACTGACGTGAGGCCTGTGGAGATGACGAGCGAGCGACGGAGAGCGGTTT
>Ga0315277_10012365_pt1 | contig 10708 bp, 9 predicted proteins | sample YL17G05_15_MG_FD_203695 | JGI IMG/M metagenome (GOLD analysis project Ga0315277, IMG submission 203695) | Sediment microbial communities from Yellowstone Lake, YNP, Wyoming, USA - YL17G05_15 | ecosystem: Environmental > Aquatic > Freshwater > Lake > Sediment | place: USA: Wyoming | collected... | reverse complement strand
CCATCCGGCCTCAGATTGGAGGCCGGATGGCTCGAAACTCACATACCCTCTAGGCAAGCATTCACGGCCTCGAATTCTGTCGTCAAGCCTCTCTTAGCCTGCAATGGGCCGAATCTCGTGCTTTGCGCCAATCCATTGAGCTTGAACCCTGTGCGAGAGTCGCCTTGTTCTCAATCTGCACTCGACCTCAGATAGCATCCCCGTATTCTCCGTTGCACGTTTGCGATCTCGCACTGTTCGCGCCGGCAAATGACCGACCCGACCACGCTGTCGACATCGATGGGACGTTCAGACACGAGCATGACCGCGAGGTATTTCAAGCTGCTCGCGCAGAACCCTGATGCGGAGTATGCGGATCGATGCCTTGATGCTTGGCTTCGATGTTGATTGCCGGCTAGTCCTCCTGACACAACCGTCCCACATATTAAGGAAGGCTCAGCACTCCCTCTGAAGTGGAGCGGGACCTGCGGCGGTGGGCACCGATCTGGACACAATTCATCCAGATCGCGATCAACTGGGTCCTTGCGGGAGGGTCGTCTTTCCCTCACGCGCGGGCTTCGGAGGGTGGTCCAACATCGGATGGAGGGTTACCAAATGGGCACGGGCTGCTGGTTGCGGGAAGAATCCCCCTTCAAACTGGGCCAGCCCGGACAGGGAGTCGCTTGATCTGGCACGTTGGGCACTCATGGAGAAGGACTTGCCTATTGACAGGCGGAGGAGAGAGGGATTAAGATGGCTATAACGTTATAACGTTATACCGTCTCCGCCCTATTCAAGCGAAGCTCTCTCGAGGGACGAACACATGCCTGGTGGGATTGTCGATCGCCGAAGCGGCGTGCCTCTCTACCGACAGCTGGCCGACCATATCAAAAGGCAGATCGCAAGCGGTGTCTGCAGCCCCGGTGACATCCTTCCCAGCGAAGCGGACTACATACGAGATCTCGGCCTCAGCCGGATGACCGTACGGCTTGCGTTCGGCCTCGTCGCGAATGCCGGCCTGGTCCGTCGTGAGCAGGGGAGAGGCACGATCATCCTCTCGCAGATGCGCAGCAGCCTCCCCCTGCTCGCAAGCTTTTCAGAAGAAGCCCGCCGGAACGGCCGTGAGCCGAGCGTCAAACTTGTGGGCAATATCGAAGAGCCAGTCACCAGTGCCGCTGCTAGAGCCCTATCACTGCCCTCAGGCACGAAGGTTACCAAGATCATCCGGCTGCGCCTTGTCGACCGTAAGCCGATTGGCCTAGCTGTCTCCTGGTTGAACACAACCAAGTTCCCCAGCTGGCGCGCTCTCGACTACTCCACACCCTCCCTCTATGAAGCCGTCGAAAAGCAACTCGGCCTAACTATCCTTAGCGCCACTGAGACGGTTCTCGCCGACATTGCAGAAGCTGACGAGGCTCGGAGGCTCCGGATGAAGCCGGGTTCACCCGTGCTCCGTCTGAGACGAACCACCTTCGTCCAAGGGGAGCAGGACAACGCCGCACCCGTGGAGTATACCGAGGCCGCCTTCAATGGCTCAGCCTACAGCGTGGACATAGAGCTGTACCGCAAGAGGACGCCATGATCAGTCTCAGCACTAGCGCACAAAGCAACTAATGAAAGGAATCGTGCATGAAGACCATCGACAAATTCGCCGAGTTGGAGAGGATATTCGGGACACGCAAACCCATCATCGGGATGGTGCACTTGGCGCCACTTCCGGGTTCCCCGCGGCATGACGGGATGAGCATGACCGAGATCACCGGCTTGGCCCTCGATGATGCCAGGCGCTTGCGAGAGGCCGGCGTGGACGGCGCCATCGTGGAGAACTTCGGGGATGTCATGTTCCACAAGCGTGTCCCGCCTGAAACGATCGCCGCGATGACCTACGCAGCAGCCACAATCGCCCGCGAGGTTCCCGGCCTGGTTCTGGGCATATGTGCCCTGCAGTCCGACGCCATTGCAGGCATGGCCATTGCCCACGTCATTGGAGCCCGGTTTATCCGCGTGCCCTACTATACGGAAACCTACGTGGTTGACGCCGGCTGGATGGACAGCATTGCCGCCGAAACGCTTCGCTACCGCAAGTTCCTCAACGCTGACGTCAAGATCTTTGCGGACGTCCATATCAAGCATGGCTACCCCCTTGCTCAACGGCCCATTGGCCAGTCGGCGTACGACCTCGAACACCGCGGCTTGGCGGATGCCATTCTGGTGACAGGAATCGCCACAGGAGCAGAGACCAAACTGGAGGATGTTCGGGAGGTCAAGGAGGCCGTTCATTCCACGCCCGTAATGGTTGCAAGCGGCGTGGACGAAAAGAACCTACCTCAGTACCAGGACTGTGCCGATGGGGCGATCCTTGGCACGAGGATCAAAGTCGACAATGACACCGAAGCCCCGATTGACCCCGTCAAACTCAAGTCGTTCATGAAGGTCGCCCGATCCATTTGGCCCAGGTAGGAGCAGCAGACATGAGCATGTACCCCGACGATAGCCGCTTTGAGGGTTTTCACAACCTGTTTGGTATGCGGAAGCCGATTATCGGCATGTTGCATCTGCCGCCGCTGCCCGGTTCGCCGGTCTACAACGGCGGGGGCTTGAAAGACGTGATTGCCCGCGCCCTGGAAGACGCACAGGAACTGCTTGAGGGAGGCGTGGACGGCCTGGAGGTGGAGAACTTCTCCGATCCGACCTACTTCCCCCAGGATGTGGGACCCGAACTTGTCGCCGCCATGGCCATCGTCAGCGACCATGTGGTCCGGGCGGCGACCAAGCCGGTTGGCATTTGCATCCTCTCGGATCCCAAGGCTTCGCTCAGCGTGGCTCATGCCGTGGGAGCCAGGTTCATTCGCGCCACCTTCTTCACTGAGGCTTCTGTGGATGTGTCGGGTCTAGTCTTGCCGAAACCGCACGAGCTCCTTCGCTTCCGCAAGTTCCTGGACCCTTCGATAAAGATCTTCACGGATGTGCACATCAAGCATTCGGCGCCGCTGGTCAACCGTCCCATTGGGGATTCTGCCCTGGACGCCAAATACTTCCTTTCCGACGCGGTCATCATCACCGGCACGCACACCGGCAGGGAAACCAAGATGGAAGACCTCGTGGAGGCCAAGAAGGCCGTGGAGCAGTTCCCTGTCCTCGTTGGGAGCGGCTTCCGCAAAGAGTCGGCCGCGCAGCTGCTGCAATATGCGGACGGCGCAATTGTCGGGACTTCTCTCAAGAAGGACGGGATAAGCTCAAACCCCGTCGATCGCCGTCGAGTGAAGGACCTGATGGACGTGGTGAAGGAAATCCGTTCCCGGGCATAGGCTGAGCCACCGTGTCCGAGGGCCTGAGACAAGGAGGTGAAGGGCAAGGCAGGCAAACCTATTGTAGAGATGGCTGTACGCACATCCGTGAGAACACCCTGCGAAGGAGGCAGAGATCGCCATGGGTAAGAAGAGCTTGATGACCATCGTGAGCACTATGCTCGTCATGGCAATGCTGGCTGCGTGCGCACCCGCGACGACGGCAACGGTCGCGCCGGCGGCACAGCCGAGCGCCGTCCCCACCACGGCGCCGGAGCCGACCAAGGCCCCCGCGCCAATCACTGTGGCGGTGGTTGCGGGCGGCGAGGTGGGAGACCTGGGCTTCATCGATTCGGCCAATGACGGCCTGAAGCGAATGAAAGCAGAGCTCGGGCTCAACACCATGATCATCTCGAACAAGAACGATAGCAACGTCAACTTGGACGTCCTGATCTCGGCCGCTGAACAGGCGGACCTGATCTTCGTGGTTCCCGGCTACTTCTTCGATGAACAGCTCAAGCAGGTGGTTCCCCAGTTCCCCGAGAAGACCTTTGTCTACGTGGACGGGGCCACAACGATCCCGGGGATGACCTCTGTCGTCTTCATGCAGAACCAAGGAGCCTTCCTGGCTGGTGCGCTGGCAGCTCTGCTGACAACGCGCACGATCGAACTGCCGAAGATGGACGCTGCCAAGGTGATCGGATTCATGGGCGGGGCGGACATGCCGGTCATCCACGACTATCAAGTGGGTTTCAACCAGGGCGCGAAGTACGCTGTTGGTGACATCAATGTCATCAACCAGTATGCCGGCACGCACTTTGATCCTGCCAAGGGCAAGGAGACGGCTCTGGCCATGTACGGCGCTGGTGCCGACATCATCTTCCAGGCGGCGGGCCCGACCGGGCTGGGTCTCTTCGAGGCCTCCAAGGAAGCCCAGAAGTACGCGATCGGGGTGGACACCAATCAAAAGGGCCTTGCTGCTGATTGGGTGGTCGCCTCCATGCGGAAGAACGTCGGCGACTCCATCTTCCAGTTCACCCAAGCCTTCCTGGCGGGCAAGATCAAGACCGGCGACGTCATGTCCTACGGCCTGGCGGAGAACGGGGTGGGGATCGACTACGGGGGGGTGAGCCCTGACCTGGTTCCTCAGGATGTGAAGGATAAGGTCGCGGAATTCGCTAAGATGATCATTGACGGCAAGATCGTCGTAGAAACCTACAATCAGTAGCGGTGCTGCTTCAAGTGTCCGGGTAGGGCGGAACATCTCCACCCTACCCGGCCTGGCAGCACGTGGGTGGCTTGCGGGGATACCGATGTGAGCTACGCCATAGAGACCCACCTGATCACCAAGGTCTTTGGCGACACGGTCGCAAATGACCACATTGACCTTGCGGTGGTCGAGGGGCACATCCACGCGGTCCTGGGCGAGAACGGAGCCGGCAAGACGACTCTCATGAAGATCTTGTTCGGCGAGGAACTACCCACGGAAGGTCAGATCGTCATCCGTGGCAGGCCGGTGACCATCCACAATCCGGCCGAGGCCCTTGACCTCTCGATTGGCTTCATTCACCAGCACTTCACTCTCGTCAACGAGTTCACCATCAGCCAGAACTTCGCACTGGGAATTGAGCCTCGCAGGGGTCTGGTCTTCTGTGACTACAAGGAGGCGGACAGGAGAACCAAGGAGATCCTTGACCTCTTGGACATGCCCCTCCCCCTCAATGCTCCGGTGGGTTCCTTCTCGGTCGAGGAGCGCCAGATCGTGGAGATCGGCAAGGCCCTCTACCGAGGGGCGCAGATCCTGATCCTGGATGAACCGACATCCGTGCTGACACCGCAAAAGATCGAGAAGCTTCTGGGTATTCTGCGTGTCCTGCGCAACGACGGAAAGACAATCATCATCATCACTCATAAGCTGGAGGAGGCGCTGGCCATTGCGGATGAGATCAGCGTGCTGCGCAAGGGACGGCTGGTCGCCACTCTTCCCAGAAACCAGGCGAGCCGAGACGACATAGTCCGCCTCATGGTGGGGGAAGAGCCTTTGGTCTCATTGACAAAGGGAGCCCACGAACTCGGGAACCCCCTTGTGCAGGTGGAAAACCTGTGCGTCAATTCCGGCGGGCGCAGGGTCGTCAGCAATGTGAGTCTCGCCATCCATCGGGGAGAGATCTTCGGCCTGACAGGTGTGGGAGGCAACGGCCAGGCCGAACTGGTGGAGGCATTGGCAGGGATGCGGCCCGTAGCCTATGGGGATATCCGCTTCGACGGAAGAAGTGTCACCCGATGGGATATCCGCAGACGACGCTTGGCAGGTATGGCCTATGTGCCGGAGAACCGCATCGCGCGCGGAGCAGCAGTGACGCTCCCGATCCTAGACAACCTGGTACTCGGCCACCACTACTTGCCGGGGTTTCACCACGGGATGCTTCTCAACCAGGTAAGGATGCGATCGCACGCGGCCAACGTAGTTCAGCAGTACGAGGTCATGACCAGCTCTCTGGATATCAACGCGGGCAGTCTCTCCGGCGGCAATCTGCAGAAGATGATCATCGGCCGCGAGTTTTCCATGAACACCCCATTCCTGATAGTGGCCTATCCGAGCCAGGGGATTGACATTCGAACGACGAAGTACGTCCACGCGGAGCTTGTCCGCCGGCGCGACGCGGGCTGCGCCGTGTTGCTCATATCTGGCGACCTGGACGAGATCTTCAGTCTGAGTGACCGCATTGGGGTCATGTATTCCGGGGAGATGGTGATCATTACCCGACCGGAGGATACCAATCGCCTCGAACTCGGACAATATATGGTCGGATCACGAAGAGGGAATGCGTGACGACCTCCGACCGTTTCGGCAGGGGGGTCCTGAGACAGGCGCTTAGTTTCGTCATTGTGATAGCGTTGGCTCTGGTCATGGGCCTAGTCATGCTTGCCCTGGATGGATTTGCCCCGGGGGACGTGGTCCGCAGCGTCTACTCCAGCACCTTCTCCTCCAGCTTCCGCTTTGCCAACATGGTGTCGCGGCTTGTCGTGATTGTCCTTGTCGCCCTGGCGGCCGCAGTGCCATTCAAGGCGGGAATCTGGAATATTGGCGGCGATGGGCAGATGACTGTCGGAGGCTTCATCGCAGCCCTGGTCGGTTTCTATGTCACGGGGCTTCCCCCGCTTGCGCACATCGGCTTTGCGGTTATTGCGGCGATGATCGGCGGGGCACTGTGGGCGGCGATCCCCGCCTTCCTGCGTTTGCGATACAAGGCCAACGAAATCGTGACCACCATCATGATGAACTACCTGGCCGTACTCCTCGTCGGATACTTGGTCAACTATCCCTTCCGTGCGCCGGGATCGGCCAACGCAGAGACCTCACTCATTCAGAACTCCGCCGTCCTAACCCGCCTGGTTACCCTGTCGAATCTCAGCACTGGGATCTACCTAGCGATAGCTGCGTTTTTGGTAATCTGCGTTTTGGACTGGGTGACCAGCTGGGGTTACGAATGGAAGGTTCTGGGGGCCAACGACGAGTTCGCACGCTACGGAGGGGTGAGAGAGACGAAGATGCGCTTCCTGGCCATGGCCATTGGCGGAGGACTTGCCGGCCTGTCTGGCGCGATCCAAGTGCTAGGGATGTTCTACAAGTACACCTATGGAATGGGGGGCGGCGTGGGCTTCACTGGGGTGTTGATTGCGCTCATCGCCGCCAACAGCCCGATCCTCATACTTGTTGTCTCTATGATCTTCGCATTTCTCGTGGGTGGTGCCATTGGACTTGAAGCAAGGCTCGGAGTGGCCACCGAGTTTAGCAGCATCCTGCAAGGCGTCATCATCCTGCTGGTCATCACCCGGTCCAGAATCTGGGGCGCCTTGTCTGCTCTGGGAAAGCGTGGGAAGCGGTATGGAGAATCTGGTTGAGTTTCTGCGGGCGGCAATCCGCCTGACCACGCCCTTGCTGCTGGCAGCGCTGGGGGGCGCCTATATGCAAGTCTCCGGAGTGCCCAATGTGGGCATGGAAGGGATGATGCTGATTGCTGCCCTGGCCGGGTATATAGCCAGCTTCATCGCTGGGAGCTGGGTGGCCGGCCTGATCTTTGGTGTGTTGGCCGCAATGGCCGTCGGGCTTGTGTACGCCTTTTTCTCACTGCGTCTCAAGGCGGACATCTTTGCCATCGGCATAACACTCAACATCCTGATGGGCGGAGTGGCAGCCTATGTGATCCGGCGCTACTACGACCAGTTGTCGGTGCTGCGTTCGCCCGACGCCGTGGTGCTTCCCGAGTTCTCCTTCCGGGCTCTTGAGGGCAACCCCATCCTGAATTCCCTCCTGAATGGCTATTCGCTCCTGGTGCCCATTTCGTTCTTGCTCGTCGCTGTGACCTTCATCATCTTCTACAAGACCCCCTTCGGTTTCTGGTTGCGAGCGGCCGGATCCAACCCCTTGGCGGTCAGCGCCGCCGGCAAAAGTGTGACAGGGATCCGTCTGGCGGCCTTCCTGATCAGTGCGGCGTTCTGTGGGTTGGCCGGCGTTCATCTCTCCCTGGGATATCTGGGCATGTTCGCCCTGTCCCTTGTCGCAGGGCGCGGCTTTGTGGCACTGGCAATTGTCTTGTTCGGGAGCGGGAACCCGACGACGGTCCTCATTTCGAGTCTGATCTTTGGCTTGGCGGATGCGGCAAGCCTGCGCATTCCGACCGAACTCATTCCCCCGCAGTTCCCCTTGATGTTGCCCTACGTCCTCACCATCCTGGCAATCACCATCATGAGCCGGTTCGCCAGGTCCTTCGTCAGCACCGAGCAATGAAGGAAGGCGGTACAGAGTGCGCCGATTCAGAGTCGCACGGCTGGTCGATTGGACCTTGCGGCACGACGTGGGGGCATGGAGCGCGAGATGCCGTCCGTGATGTGCGTAACTGGGACGGTTGCGGACACGGGTTTGGGCCTTGTCCTCCCCCATGAGCACCTGTATGTCGACTTGAGCTGCTACTGCCCGCCAGAGCCTCAGGACAGCGCGGCGAAAGCCTTCTACCACGAGAAGGTATCACCGGCCAACCGCGGTCAGGTGGTGAACAACCCCTGGGGGATAGTCGACAATACCAAGCTGACGAGCCAGGAAACGGGCGTGCAGGAAGCATCTGCGTTCGCCGCGCTGGGCGGAAGGACGATCGCCGACCTCTCTCCCTGCCCAGCGATGGGCCGCAATCCGTCGGGCCTCTTGCGTGTGTCGGCAGCGACCGGAGTCAAAGTCATCATGTCCGCCGGCCGCTATACTCTCCCCTCCATGACGGATGAGGACAAGACCCTCGGGATAGAGAACCTAGAAGCCCTTCTACTGCGTGAGTTCACCGACGGTGTTGACAGGGTCCGGCCCGGCTTGCTCAAGACCGGCTTCGTCTCCAAGATCGACGATGAGGCCGAAGTCCGATCGCTGAGGGCCGTAGCCCGGGTGCAGGGCAAGGTTGGTTGCGCAGTGGCTATCCACCCGTACATATGGGGACCATTGAGCCATCAGATCTTGGATATCATGGAAGAAGAGGGGTGCGATCTGCGCAAGGTGATCCTGTGCCACCAGGATTTCCTGGGAAAGAGCGGGGATTACCTAGACTCACTTGTCAGACGCGGGGCGTACATAGAGTTCGACACCTTTGGCAGCGGCTGGATCAATGATCCCATGTGGCAACAGACCGATCAGGAGAAGATCGGCTTCCTGGCGGATCAAGCTGCGCGCGGGAATGCCGATCACCTCCTAATCTCCGGCGACATGTGCATGAAGATCATGTTCCCACGATGGGGTGGCGCCGGATACGCGCACATCCCGAAGAACGTAGTCCCGGCCATGAAGGTCGCCGGCCTTGGGGGCGACATGGTTCACGCAATCACTGTGGAGAATCCCGCAAGGGTCCTGTGTCACTGAGGGCCAGAGGGAGTCGACGGATATGCCAAACTGGAAACAAGACCCAGTCGATATCCTGGGAATTGGCGACGCATTGGTGGATCTTTCGACCCATGCCCCGCGGATTCCACCGCGGGGCGGAAACGTCTGGAGCACTGCGCTGACATTGAGTGCGGGGGGAACAACCGCCAATGTGGCTGCTAACGCAGCCAGACTAGGCATCCGCTCGGGGTTCGTGGGGTGTGTCGGGGATGACCCCTACGGTCACTACCTTGTGGCGGAGTTCGAAAAGGTCGGTGTCGACACCCGCGGCATGGTCGTCCGGGCAGGCACGTTCACTGGCATTGTCCTGGCCATCATCGATGATGAGGGGGAACGCACTTTCATTGCCTGCGCCAAGGGCGCCTCCCACACCGCTCTGCTCCCCCAGGACCTGCAGGCACTCGACTACGCCTCCATCCGTGTCATACACACGAGCGGCGTCTGCCTGGTCGAGGAGCCGTCCCGCAGTGCGCTCTTGGGTGCCATGAAGCGTGCGCGCGAGGCAGGATGCCTGATCTATTACGATCCGAACCTGCGGCTGGAAGGAGATGTCTTCCCACCCGACCTGGGGAAGGCGCAGATGAAGGCTGTCTCGTATGCAGACACCGTGCTGATCGGCGATGAGGAAATGGGGTTGTTGCTGGGAGCTGGCACATGCCGTGAGGGTGCAGATCTCCTCCGCAAGGAGGGGGTGAAGCTTGTAGTCGCAAAACAGGGGAGCCAGGGAGCCACGGCGTACAGCGAGGCGGGGGAGGACCATTGCCCGGCGTTCAAAGTAGCCGTAGTGAGCACCGCCGGCGCCGGTGATTCGTTCGACGCGGCGTTCATCGCCGCGCGGCAACGCGGCGCTGGCCTGCATCAAGCGCTCGAGTATGCCTGCGCCGCGGCCGCCATCAAAGTCACACGTCAAGGAGCTCGTTCCGTTCCGGAACACGCGGATGTCTTGGCGTTTCTGGATGAACACCGACAGCCGTCATCGCAGTCCGCCGAGTTGTCCTGATAGCACGCATGTGGTTGATTCGAATTGCCACTGTGTCTCGAAGCCCCTCAGCAAGCCGATGATATGGCGAGACAGATGCCTGATCCGTCTCGGCCAATCATGCCCAAGCGCCGGGATGCTACCCGGATTGGATCCACCTTCTCCGGAGGACACGATACCTGCCTGCGATCGCTTCTCCGATTCCAGGCTCTGCGCACTGGAAGCGCGGTGACCACAACAACCCTAGGTTGTTTGTGTCCCCTTCCCTTGCAGCCTGGGATGTTGTAGTATGTTGAAGTGCATCCCGTGCGGTCGACAATCGTGGGCCGCACGACTCGAGCCGGAATGAGTCACTTTATTCGTTGAATCACCGACGGCGTCATCGCAGAGAATCAGGGAAAAACAAGGTGTGCGGGCGACCTGAGAGTCGCCCTATTCCCAAGCAAGGATTCGCGGGTTCGAATCCCGTCACCCGCTCCTTCAGCCAAATTCAAGCGCAACCGGCCTCTGATCGGAGGCCGGATGCCTTGAAAGTCACTT
>Ga0315277_10012362_pt1 | contig 10710 bp, 7 predicted proteins | sample YL17G05_15_MG_FD_203695 | JGI IMG/M metagenome (GOLD analysis project Ga0315277, IMG submission 203695) | Sediment microbial communities from Yellowstone Lake, YNP, Wyoming, USA - YL17G05_15 | ecosystem: Environmental > Aquatic > Freshwater > Lake > Sediment | place: USA: Wyoming | collected... | reverse complement strand
TGCCCTGCGTGTTGAGTATGAACGGACTCCATTGGGGGGAATTCTTCTTGTCCTTGTGGAATTGGCAGTTGTCGAACAGGCAGAACATGACCGTCATGTTCAGGCTGTTTATAATCTCGATGACCCGCTTTAGGATAGGAAAATAGTGCGTGTTAAACGCGCTCAAGTCCCATTTGTCCCTTGCAGTATCAAGAAAATAGGGTTGGAACTGGGACTTCTTGCCGTACTTGTGCGTCCCCCAGACCCCCCAAGGAAGCAGACGGACAAAGTTCGCGCCCGCCGTACTTATAGCCTTGAGGTGTTTTGTGAGGGCCGTTTCATCAAGTATCCATGCCTGCCCGTTGAAGGTTACAAACTTCGCGTCATCCTGGAGGAGCCCCATCAGGCCGTAGCCGATCCCGATTTTGTCGTCAGCGAACATCACTCCCCCCTAGACGCAGCAGTAGGCCACGCGAACCAGGGCCACATTACTATCCGATTGGTGCTCGATTTTCAGGCTGACGTTGAAATTCCAGACGCCGCAATAAAACGCCGTCGGTGCGGCATTCACCCCGGCCCTTTTCGTCACCATGTCCGCTATGACAGCCGTCCCGTCGATTGTTATTTTCAGGTTTTGATAGGCGGCCTGAGCTACCGCCCCTCCGGTAAAAATTGCGGCTTGACCTTTTCCCGTAAGATCGACGACGGTCTCATAGGCCCCGCCCCCGCTGTGCGTGTCTGTAGCCGCCGTTGTATAGATCATTTCCCCTCCCCCTGCCCCCGCCGTTAGTGAGTTAAGGCGTGTGTTGATATTTCGGAGTGCAGCTTCGTATTCTTTTTTACTGGGCCAGGCATCGCTCATGCGCGTCCTCCTCGAATGGAAAGCCGATCCCCCGGACACTCTCTCGCGGCCGGAATGGCGGGTCGCTCACGAGTTCCACGACGTGCCGCTCCGCCGTCGGGACTGATGGCACGATGAGGTCGAAGATAGGCGTGCGCACGACAGCGATCCCGTGGTAAACGTCCCAGCTCATCGGCATCGAAAGAAGCCCCTGGAGGATATCGGCCAAAGCCTTATTCGTCGTCCAGGCCAAATCCATCCGCTCGGCCGCAACTAGGATCGTATCCTGACAATAGAAGGCATGGGGGATGTGGAATCCGACCCGCAGGCCCGCATAACGCAGGATCGGATTCGCAAACGGATGGCCCTCGACCCTAATATACCTTTCGCCGACAGTCGTATGCTTGGAGTTCAGGGCCGCCTGCCATATCGGGTCAAAATATCCTTTGGCCCAAGTCGCGCAAAAGAACTCCCGGCAGCATTTCGGGAATCCCAAAAGTTCACCCTGTGCGTCATTGTCCCCCTTCTCGAAAGCCGCCTTAAATCGCAGGGTATCCGCAAGCGTCTTGGATACGATAACACACAGACTCGCCCGCTCGCCCGCCCGTGGCTCCTCGTGCCGGTGAGCGAATCCGTTAAAGTTCCGCACCCGCTTGATCGGCAGGCTGACAAGTCCCTGCTCGGCCCAAATCGCCGCAAGCCGCGGGAATTGATCTTCGCCTATCGTCTGCCATGCGCAGGGCCGATGTCCCGCCGCGACGCTCGAAACTTCAAGGTCCGATACCATCGCCCCGATTCTGGGGATGATAGGAGCCCATTCTTTCCGGGCCGCTTCACTCAGCCAGACCGTCCGGCATGACGGCGCCAGGTCAAGTCCCTCTATCAGTTTCATTTCAGACATCGGTATGATCTCCGTGTGGCTTGTCCCCATGCTCGTCGCCGTGCGCATCGCCGTGGCCGGAGCCTCCGGCCCATCTCCGCGCCCGTTCGTTCGAGTCCTTGAACTTAATATCCGGCATGAGACCCCGGAGCCTAGCCCGGACATGATTGAAGAGCATCTTGTATGCCTCGCAGAACCGGGTCCGGTTCCGCCAATCATTGTCGATACCCGCACCTCCGCAACCCCCGCTGCAAATACCCCAGAACTCGCATCCCTTACAGCCGCCGAGTTCCTGGGGGATCATCGCCAGGGCATGAACCCTTTCAGCACCGGGCCCCTCTGCGGCGAGCGCCTGAATCCCGTCCAGGGCCGCCCCTCCCTTGAGGCAGACACCGATGCCGCCGTCCTCCATGATGGCCGTCTCGGCTTGGGTCCGCCAGATATCGCAGCCGTTGAACGTGCAGGTCGAATCGCCGCCCTCCGTCAACATCTTCACGACGTCCCGGTAGGGATACCAGGCCCGCCCCGGATCCCCGAAGCAGAGGTTCGCAAGCTGGACGAAAGCCGATCCCAGCTCATTGGGCGTCAACTCCTCATCCCGGAACCTATCCTCATAGACGATGACTTCATTCGTTCGGACTGACCGGATTCCCATATTCTCCAGCCGGAGCAGGAACATCTCCGTAGAGCCAATAATATCCGGGGCCGCGTTGTATCGGCGGAGAAGCACGATAGCCGATACGCACAGTCCGGCTTCCACGGCCCGCTCCATATTTTCGAGCGTCTTATGTGTCAGCTCTTGAATCTTGCCGGGTGTCAGGTTGCCGTCATTCCAGCGGCCCTGATTCGTCACCGCCGTATCACCATCGATTGAAACCCCAACCCCGACGTTGAACTCCTTGAACATCGCCAGGTGCTCATCGGTTATAAGGACGCCGTTTGTCTGGATGGATGCCTTCCCATAAAGTTCGAACATCGTTTTAAGAATCGTTCGCAAATCGGTCAGCGGGAAAAGAAGCGGCTCGCCGCCGTGGACGCAGGGGGCCGAGTATTTCCGCCTATTCTCCGGCGTCTCTTTCTCGGCCTCCCGCCGCAAGGTCGCCAGCATAGCTTCAAGGTTATAGGCGACTTTCCCTTGCGTCTTTCGTATCCGCCGCTCGTAGCAAGATCGACAAAGCCCGTTGCAGTCCATCAGTTTAAAATGTAATCCCATTAATACTCCGAATCTCCGTGGTCGATATTTCCATGCTCATCCTGGTGGGTGACGTCCTCGTGCGGCACGTCCGCGTGGGCCTCATCCAGGTGCGTATCATCGGCATGCGTATCGACGTGCTCCCGGTCCCAATGCTTGTCCAGGTGTGCCGTGTTCAGGTGTTCGTCGGTGTATTCATCAACATGGGTATCCGTGTGGCCGTCCGCGTGCGTGTCCGTGTGCTTGGCATCTATATAAGCCGTATTGGTGTGTCCGTGATCGTCATGGGCAACATTCTCGTGGTCGATGTCCGTGTAGGCGCTATCCTTATGGGCATGGTCGTCATACTCGAAGTCGGAATAATGATCCCCGTGACCCACATTGGCGTGGTCAACATAATTGTCTTGATGCGGTTTGTCAGTATGCGGAACGTCCAGGTGGGTCCCGCTATCCTGATGCGGTGTATCTTCGTGCGGGGTATCCGTGTGCGAAGCGTTTCCGTGAGGCGTGTCCGTATATGCCGCATCCCCATGAGAATTAGCATGAGCAACATTCGCGTGGGTGTCATAGTGGGATTCGACATGATCCTCATCGATATGGGGCGTGTCGTCGTAGCTGTCCGCGTGTGGGATGTTCGTCCAGTCATTCGCGTGAGTGTCGTCGCCGTGGCTGTCCTCGTGCGGGACGTCCTCGTGGATATCCGCGTGACTGTCGGAATGGGTGACATCATTGTGCATGGCCCCCGTGCTCTGGATGTCCAGAACCGCTTCGACTTCGACCGTCGCCCGACCGGCATTTTTCACGAGCGTCAACGCCCGGTAAACGTCCTCATCAAGAACAGTTTGAGCGACCCCCTCTCCGTCGCGGATGGCTTTCGATATGACGATCTTCTCCGCTGGCCGATGGCCCAGGAGTAGCGCCGGGACCGATCCGGTTACACGCTTTTCCGGCGAGCGGATGATGTTCAAATAAAACTGGGCCAGGAGCGTCGCGTCGGAATCGACCGTCAATAGTGTTTCTTTCTCCAGCACTTCGGCCTGATCATATCGGAGTGCTATCTTCGCATCCGTCACCTCTTCCGCCAGCCAGTTCTGGGTCGTGGGGTCTTGGCCGTACTTTACGACAACAGATTTGCGGACCGGTGCTGTGTCATAAGCCAGGGAGAACGAGGCCATATCGAGTTGGTCAATCCGGGTTTCGGTTCCCGTCGTTCCTGGTGCATACCTGAACGCACCGAAGGTTCCATTTGCCAACGGGATAAGATGAAAAACGCATGAGTCCTGAAGTTTCCGAATGAAGTCCAAGACGCCGCCGGGAGCTTGATCCGTCAAATAAGCGGCAAGTGCCTGGACCCGATTCGCCTGAAGGTCGAAAAAGGATGCCAAGTCAATCTGGCTTTTCGGGATCGCCGGGGAATTGAAGACGGTCAGGACTGCGTACAGGATGTCCGCGCCGACGTTGCTGTAAGTGCCGTCCTGAATTTTGCACTTCGCGCCCTTTGCCTTGCAGGTGATGACCGCCCCCTCGGGGTCCGCAACCAGCGTAAATTGTCCGTTCGCCAGATCAACGGTGTAGTCCGTGGTGATGGTGAGCACCGCTCCGGCCTTATAGACCGCGCTGATAGCTTCCAGCGCGTGCCCGGCGATCTTGTATTTCCAAATCGTCGTGTGGATGCAGATCGGCGTGATGTTGTCCAACTCGCCGAAGAGGATCGGGATGGCCCGGCCGACGGCCGTCGGGTCCAGGTTGGGGTAGGTCGTCAAATCATAGAGGCCCGTTGGGATCGTCCCGAAAAGCCCTTCCCGCGCATCGACGACCTCGAAGGCGACCTCCTTGTCGTTTATGGAGGGCCTTGACGTCCGGCCCCAGAAGAGCGTCCCGAGTTCCGCGTAATCCGAGTCGATGGCCCCGGCCTTCAGCCAGAACTTTTTCAAGTGCCAAATGTAATCTTCGAGTGCCGAATACCACCAGCCGTCGTTTCCATATCGGAGCCCGCCCGCGGAGAACGCGACGTCCCCGATATAATAATCCCCGACGCTCTGGGTTATTTCCGGCGCTCCGCCCTGCGGGATGATGGCCCGATAAGGCGTCGGCTCCAGGATTCTCACCAGTGAAATATCATCCAGGTAAAAGTAATAGACTTCGCCGAGATCGGTCGTGCCCGTCTTGACGGTGAACTTGTAATCCGAATAGCCGTCGTCGGCCACAAAGGGGATTTCGACCTCGGTCCATCCGGCACTCGTGACACCAGTGACCTCGTTATCGAATACCGCGCCCCATGTCCCGGCAGTCGCGTTATACCAGACATTTGCGGCGCTATCCTCCAGACGCCATTTGACTGCGATGCCCGGCGAGGCTACCGAACTCTTGAGATAAAATTTCACCCGCCCCTTGCACTCCGGACGAAGGATAATCCCGCTTTGATAAAGCGACAAAGCGCCTGTGGTCGCGGCTGGGAGATAGCAGTTGTCCAGGTAAAAAGTATTGGCCGCGTCTGCGTTGACGACCGTGACGATGATCTTGTCGATGGCGTCCTTATTCGCGTCCGAAACGCCGGAGATGTCCCAGGTGACGGTCTGCCAGGTATCGACCCCGGCGACATTCGGCGTCGTCTCTGTCGTCGTCCCGCCGCTGTCGTGAATCCCGACCTTGATATTCGAGCCGGTCCTCGATGCCCGGATGTCGAATTTGATAGTATTTATTCCTGTCAGGTTGACCGGCGTTGCGAGGGTCCGGGTCAGCGTCTTGTTCAGGCTGGTCGTGATGGCCGCGACCGCCTTCAGGGAATAGGTCCCTTCCTGCTTTATCGTGCCTTCGGAGTAGGATTGAAGTGCCGGGGTCGTAAGTGCGACTTTAATGATGACGATGCCCTTGCCGCCCTGCCCGCCTGCCCCGTCACTGAGCGCCCCGCCGCCGCCGCCGCCCGTGTTGGGCGTCCCGGAGTTTGCCGCGCCGTTGGAATATCGACCATTCGCCCCGCCGCCCAAGCCGCCGAGACCGTAGCCGCTCCTTCCCGCTCCGCCTCCGCCGCCGCCGTAATAGGAGCCGAAATACTCCAGGCCATCACCACCGTCGCCGCCTATTTGACTGGCTCCATCGACTCCAGCCGTATCGGCTCCGCCCCCACCGCCCCCGCCCAGATAATTACTCGTCACGCCGTATGGCATCGCGTCGCCGCCGGCGTGGCCCTGGAGAGCTGTCCCGGCACCACCAGCCGCACCCGATCTTCCACCACCACCGCCGCCGGACCCGCCGGGATCACCCGCTTTGTCGCGTCCACCACCGCCGCCGCCGCCTTTCGCGGTCATCACTCCGAAGATTGAATCGCCGCCGGTTGCACCCTTGAGATCCCTGTCCGTGCCGCCGAGTCCACCTTCGCCGATCGTTACGGCCATCGCCCCGCTGACCGAATAAACATCGTCGTATAGCAGTCCGCCCCCGCCCCCGCCCCCACCGCCGCACTCGGAGTTTATATCGCCGCCCCCACCGCCCCCGCCCGCGACGACCAAGACTTCGGCATCCACGGACCCTGACAGGACGGTAAACGTTCCGCTCTCGTAGAATGTGTGGATGCGGTATCCGCCCGCCATCGTCACGGTCCCGCCCGTCGTGTTATACTCAGCGACATAAGCCGCCTGAGCCAGGGCGTCCGTCGCATACTCCATGCGCTCGAACCACTTGTCCCCGGCATCGACCGTGAACTTGGCCGCATAGGCCCCGCCGTGGACCTCCGTCGCCTCGCGACTTATAGATGAACCCGACGATTCGCTCTTCGTCCACTTAGATAATGCGGTCGCACTTGTCCAGTCCTCCAACCCGCCGTCAAGTAGCTTCTCAATCTCCGGCTCAAATACCGGGTCCCTGCCGCTTGAATCCATGCGGTCGCTGAATCCGATTAGGAAATACCCCAAGATGCAAAAATCATAAACACTAAGTGTCTGATGATTCGGGATGTCATCGGTTGAAGTGTGAAGATAAATTCGCGGGTCCGCCGGATCCAGGTCCATGAAAAACGTAGATTGCGTCGCATCGCAATCCGCCACTGAAAAAACCTCGGCATATTCGGACCCGTCCTCGATGACTTCGATGATCTCCCCGTCCGCCATCGGCGTGTAATATGAGCCGCCCCCACTGGCCGTCCACTCCAGATATTCCAACTCGATGGCCGGGTAGTGCTCGCAGACGACGAGCCGCCGGGAGTCGGGGAGTTCGAGCAGATCGGCGAAATTCATGCTTACATTTCCTCAGAAAGGGTCAGTGTCAGGTTCCAGACGTCCATGTGAATTTGGTCCCACTTCCAGGCCAGGGCGACTACATATTGGGTTTTCGTGTTTGGATCGTCCGGGTCCTCGCAGAACCAAAACGGGAGCGACCTTCCGACGGCCGCCCGGATAGTCTCAAAGTTGACTTTCTCCGATGTCCTGAATACATACTGCCAGGCTCCCGGCTGATCCTGGATAACGACCGCTCTCTGTCCGCCCGCGCTCGTCGTGATGATGCTCAAGTCCTCGGGCGTGAAGGCGAACCCGTTCTTGTAATTGATCAGGGGCGTAAAGGATGGCCCGATAAAAATTGGTCCGACCTCGATATATCCATCCGGGTTTGCGGCGTCCGAAATAAGGAGACGCCAATATTGATAGGATACCGGATCGTCGAAATAGGCCGCCATCACCCGTTCGTTAATAGGACTCAGGATCGCCTCGAATCCGGGGTCGGCCCAGGAATCTTCGTCATTTGCCTGAAGCGTTATGACCGCGGCGGCGGAGAAGTTATTGCCGCGAAGTGCAAACGCCTGAGCCGTAATCGGCTCATAGAAATTACGGATAATATACTGATCCTCAACGCAGCCCGTCGAGCGCCAACGCCTGCCGGGAATTCGGCGCTGCGTGTTCGTCACGGGGAAGTTCGTTTCTTCCGAGGATACGTCTGTCTCAAAATCCGTGCCTTCAATTCCCTTCCAGAGGTTGTCGTATAGAAACTTGCAGTTAGCCATATCAGTATGCCCTCACCGCCCGTGGGTGGATTTGCATGAGTTCGGTTCGGCTTAACTCCCGGATAGTTTTCGAGATGAAAACCTTCATTTCATGACCGTCCAGATAGATGTGATTCTCGATAGTGATCGGCTGGCCTGCCGAGCCGCCAGGCCCCATGATGGCCTCTCTGAGCTGACGCGGCGAGCTGACGATCTCAGCCTCTCCGCCCTCGGCGACTTCGTATTCCTGGCCCGAAGACTGAGACATGAGGAGCGCCTTCTGTTTGAAAATGGCACCCTTCGCCGCCCCGATAGGTTGGCTCTTGATGAGCGCGATCTGGATGGCCCCGGCCGCCGCGACGATGGCCGCAAGGATCGGCCCGAAGATGGCGCCGCCCTGCGCCCAAGCCTTCGTGACGCCCTCAGCCGTGTTGATGATGGCCGTCATGATGGCGATGACCTTCCGCGCCCGCGCCGCCTTCACCTCTTCCGCCCGGCGCTTCATGCTGTATTCGGCCTCAAGAGCCGTGATGGCCTTCTCCTTTTCCTCTTCATTCATCTTGCTGGCGTTTATCAGGTCAAGCCGATGCTGGTATTCCTGGTCCAGTTGGAGCATCCGGTTTGTCGTGCTTTGCGTCATAATGGCATCAATCGACGCAGTGACGGTCGAGGCGATACCTAGAATTTTTTGGAAGGTTTGCTGATTCGCCGCAACCCATTTGGCGACGTTCGTAGTCCATGATTTCGTTACTTTCGGCGGACCGGCCTCCATATTCACGACGGCCCGCTTGGCAACCGCCTCCATTTTGTTATAGGCCGGAATGGCCGTGTCGATGATCGTATCGCCGAACGCCCTGAGCGATTTCGTGGCGGCATCCATGCCGATCGCGTATGTCGCCTCACTGATAGCCCCGGCCTTGAAAGCCGCCGTCAGCACCTTCTGCTCGTTGAACACGGCTGCCATCGCCGCCTTCAACGGTTGGTATTTGTTGATGATCTCTTGGGCCGACTTCGCCAGCGCGTCCCCCGCCTTCTTCGCGGCATCTGCGGCCTTGATTTGCTCAGCGGTCAAGGCGTGTGTCCTCTTCCCAACCTCGTCGATTTTAGGAGCCGCCGCCGCCGCTGCCGCCCTGATGGCATCCATCTTCCCGCGGTAGTCATGCCCGGCAGCCGCCGCCCGATCCAAAGCCGCATTGAGCTTCACTTGGGCCTCGGTCATTTCCCGATCCGCCTTCGTCGCCCCGAAGACGTTCATCATCAAGTCGCGGCACGCACTCGCAAATTTTCCTGTGAACTTAGCGGCCGCCATCATCCCGTCGATGACCGTATTCAGCCAGAGTTGGAAGTCCGGCGAAGTCGCCAGCTTATCGACCCATGCCTTCAAGTCCTTGATCGCATCCTTGAAGGACTCGTTCTTGACAATCGCGCCGCCGACTGTTTCCTGGACTTCATCCCAAGCGTTAGATAACTGCTTGATCGCGCCGCCGAAGGTGTTGGTCTCGGCCGTTGATCGTCCGTAGAGCTTCCCGAGCTGATCGAGAAGTGATGCCTGCTTCTCCTCCCCCGTCAAATTCTCGGCAACCCTGATACCGACACGCCCAAGCGCCGTGTAGTTCCCCTCCATCGCCTTCGTGACCATCATGGTCGCGCTGTGAAGGTCTATCCCCATCGTGGATGCCAGACCCATCGCGCCCTTCGTTGCCCGGTCAAGTCCGTTCTGATCGAGGCTCGTAAGTTGAAGGAGAAGCGCCTGACTGGCCATGACCTGCTCATCCGTGTAGGTCGTCGCTCGCATCTGCTCCGCGGCAAACTTCTTATAGTGCTGAATGTTCCCTTCGACCGTCCGGCCCGTAATCTCAAGCGCGGCGCTCAGATTGTTCTCGGCTTGCTCGGCTTCGATAGCGGCCTTGACGGAACCCTCGACGAAATTCTTGAATGCGGCGTATCCCTTTTGTAGGGCAGCGACGGCAATCTGGCCGATAGCAAACTGCTTCCAGAGCCCGCCGAAGGAAGTCCCGGCCGCCGTGGCTTGGCCCGCAGAATGATTGATCGCCCCGTCCAAGTCCTTGATAGACTTCAAGGCCCCGGAAGCGTCACATTCGACGATATATTTTACGTCAGCCATTCGATTCTCCCTGAGCCTTATTCCTTCGCTCCGCCGCGACAGCCTGGAATGCGAGGTGGATAGCGTTCAGCGCCGACAGCGCCAGTCTCCGCGCCGGGCCACGAAGCCCCGCACGCCGAAACTCTTCGGCCACTATCCCCACCTCAAGCGTAAAGTGATTCACGTTCTCGCAATACCAGTTCCACACCCCAATCTCGAATGCGCTCAGCTTCGCCGCAATCGCGTCAAGTTGGCAATTCACGCACTCCGCCGTTGATTCGCCTATCCCGTGCTCGTGATCTTCCGGCTTTAGGATCGACTCCCAGTGGTCGATGTAGTAGCCGAGATAGGCATTTAATTTTTTAGGAAGTTCTCCGGGTTGCCCGCAAACTCCGCAAGCTCCCGCACGAGGACAGACGCCGCCGGATCGACTAGCACATCATCCACCACGGCCTCGGGCCCCTGCACCTTGAGCCCGAATAGGAGCGGGAGATACTTGTCCTTCGTCTCGCGCGTGCAGGGCAGGGGCGCGTCGCCCTCAGTCAAGTCCCAACCGTGAATGGCATCGCTCACGGCCCGCCGAATCACGTCCGAGATGCGGGGAGGGCGAGTGCCTTCCCTGGATTCGTTGACGTAATCCTGCACCGCGTCAAGCGCGATGAAGCCGACCTTGAACGTGATCGTGATCGGCTCACCCGTTGTTTCGAGGGCATAGGTAACCTCAGCCTCTGGCTGTAGCTTT
>Ga0315277_10012361_pt1 | contig 10711 bp, 9 predicted proteins | sample YL17G05_15_MG_FD_203695 | JGI IMG/M metagenome (GOLD analysis project Ga0315277, IMG submission 203695) | Sediment microbial communities from Yellowstone Lake, YNP, Wyoming, USA - YL17G05_15 | ecosystem: Environmental > Aquatic > Freshwater > Lake > Sediment | place: USA: Wyoming | collected... | reverse complement strand
ACATGACGACCTCGAAGCAGAATATCGGCAGCGAGCACAGCCCGCATCCTGCCAAGGACACCGAGAAATCCGCTTTCTTCTTGAAATTGACATAGCACAAGCCCTCGATCAGGCCCCACATAACGAACCACGATACGATCCCGAGCATGATGAACGCAGGCAATTGCAGCATCGGCGTGAAGAGCGTGTCCGTGCCATAGAAAGAGTAGGCGGCGAAGAAATAGAAGTAATTCTGGAAGCCAAGCAGCGCGCCGGCGATGTACATGGTGATCGGGAGGAACAATAAATATCGCTTGAACCGCGAGGTTCCTTCAAATATTTTCGAGAACAATAGCCGTGAATCAAGCCAAGCGAGGTATTCCTTGATCTTCCGCGCTTCCTTGCCGTGCATATCCTTCTCCTTGATCGCGCCGAGGTATGAAACGTTGTCTTGCATGAACTGCAGCGTCATTTCGCCCAGCTTGGTCAGATAGTACTTTTTATCGTCCTTCTGGTAAATAAGCGTGGACAAGGTGTTAAGGTGATGATACAAGGTTCCCGTGCCGATATCGAGCGCAGCTTTGAACTCGGTGAAGGTTCCATAACCATTTTCGCCGATCATGCGCAAGATCTTCCGGCGGATCTCGTGGTCCAGTGCCTCGTAGAATTTCTTTTCCAGGTCAACCGCCGCGGCTTCGATGGCTTGCTGCTTGCTATTGTTGGGTGCAGGCTCGAAGCTCGGATGGAACACGATGAACACGATGATCTCGAACACGCAAAGGACGAGGCCAAGACCGCACAAGAAATACCCGATCTCGAGCTGGTTGAACAAGCCTGCGTAAAACGCGGTCACCACGAGAAAAATGTAGATGACGATGCTCGTCGCGATGATTTGCACGGCGAACCATTGCAATTTCCGTTTCTCCCGGAAAAAATAAAAGATCGTGCTTCCAATGCTCGCGAACGCCGCGATCACGAGTAAAAGCCATCCTCCCGGGAAGGATTCATCAACCGCCTGGATGAATTGCTTGTTTCTCGTCCACTGGCAGAAGAACGATGCAATGATGAGCGCGCATCCAGCCAAGTTGATCGACTGGACAGCGTAGGCTCGCTGCCGCGATGACATCTGTTGCATCAGCGCACATCCGTGGACGAATTCTAATGGATCGAGGTAAGCGAGGGCATAAAAAACTTCGCCGCGAGTTACTGCCAGCACAACGGGGAAAAAAGGAAATGAAAAAAAGGGTTATTTCTTGTCGAACGGGTATTTCCCGGCAGCCTTCAACTTCTCAAGCTCCTCTTTTTCAAGGGTGTTGAACGCAATCTTCCCTACGAGAGTTTTTGGCAATGTTTCCCGGAATTCAACATCCCTCGGCGACTCGTACTTGAGCAAATTCGCCATCCCGAAGTCCTGGATTTTCTTGACCATCTCGGCGTTTGCCTGGGACTTGTCCTTGAGAATGACGAAGGCCTTGACACGGGTAATTTGCTTCTCGTCGGGGACCCCGATGATGCAGACATCCTCGATGTCGGGCATCTTGCGAAGGGTTTCTTCTACATGGTTGGGATAAACATTGATACCGGACACTTTCAGCATGCGCTTGAGGCGCAGCGAGAAGTAGAAGAATCCATCCTTGTCCATCTTGCCAAGATCACCGGTGTGGAGCCATATCCGTCCGTCTGCATGCTTCTTCAGCGTTTCCGCGGTCGCTTTCGGATTGTTGAGATAGCCTTTCATGACGGCGGGACCAGATACACAGAGCTCGCCCTCCTCGCCGCACGGGGCCTCCTCGTTCGTTCCTACCTTGCAAATCATCGCGAGCATGTCGGGGAACGGAAGACCGATGCTCCCTTCTCTATACTGATCAACCGGCATTGCCATGATCGCGGTGACCGCTTCGGTGAGGCCGTATCCTTCCAGCAAGTTACACTTTGCACCGCGACCGTGCGTGACCGCTTCGAACTTTTCCTTGGTCTTGCGCGGGAGCGTGTCGGCGCCGCAGAACGTCTGGGTCAGGCAAGAGAGATCCGCGCTCTTGAAATCTTCGTTACTCGCCAAGGATTCAAACAAGGTAGGCACGCCCACCAGGAAGTTGGGTCGTTTCTTTTTCACCAGCTTGGCGACGGATTCCGCCGTGAAAATTGGGATCAAGATGGTTTTGCCCCCAGCCATGAATGCCGTGTTCACGCAGACGCCCAATCCAAAACCGTGAAATATTGGCATAATCGCCAGCATTGACTGTCCCGGGCCAAGAGTCCCCCAGGCCGTGACTTGCATACCTTCGGAGATCATGTTCATGTTCGTGAGCTCGATGCCCTTTGGGGTGCCCGTGGTGCCGCCGGAATAGAGAATGATGGCCGTGTCGTCCGGCGACATTTTTGCCGTCTCCATTTTCGGGTACGATCCCTTCATGATGTCGCTGAACCAGATAACCTTGTCATCGGCTGGCACCTTGGCTATCTTCCGGCCTTTCGCGAGCCAGAACAGTGGCTTGAATGCAGGCGGGAAGTAATCCGGGAGCTTGCTCAAGATCAGTTTCTTGACCGGCGTTTCGCTAAGCACTTCCTTGAAAGGCTTGTATAACGCGTCAAGGGTCAATGCCCACGTGCTGTTGCTCAAGTTGAGGTACATTTTGATTTGTGGTGGCGGGCTCTGGGGATGGATCATAGATGCCACGCCACCGAGCTTGTTGACCGCATAGACCGGGATGATGCCTTGCGGGCTGGTAGGCATCGCGATTGTCATGACATCACCCTTCTTGAAGCCAGCCGCTGCCAAGCCATCTGCAAACTTGTCAATTTCTGCTAACAACCTTTTATATGTCGAGGTCATCCCGCCAACTCCGAAGTCCCAAGCGGGAGCATCGGGATATTTTTCCACGGTTTGCGTCAAACGCTCGTAAAGCGAGACCTTTGGGTAGGCAATGGATTCCGGAACACCTTTAGCGTAGAATTTCAGCCAAGGCTTCGTCTTCGGAGCATTGATGACCTCGCCCGTGAACAATTCATTTTTTTTCGTTTCTTCTGCCATGAAATCACCATTACGGCCATTAACCCCGCCTCTTTACATGGTGGATTAATGATGTGCGTAAGATCCATTTAAAAAAATATAAGCATTGTTTCCGATGGGATTCTTTATTTGAGGTGACGGGATTCTTTAACCAAGGAATGCACATTCCATTGTACACACTACCATTAAACTCGACGGAAATGAGAATCCAATGGATAAGCTAGCATATTTCGACTCTTCCCATGATTTTCCCGAGGAAATTGCCATGGCCGCGGGTTTCACGCCCTACAAGATACTCGGTGACGTGAAAACCCCGAATGACCCGGCGGACCAGTATCTCCAGAATTTCATATGCCCCGCGGCTCGCAGTTTCATGACGGATGCCCTGGCACATTCGGGCGAGTGGGCCGGCATCGTTCTCGCGCACGGTTGCGACACAACGCACCGGTTTTATGACATTTGGAAATTGCACGTGAAGACTCCGTTCTTGCATTTCTTGAACGTGCCGATGAATTACGAGAGAAAATCCGCTGCGAAGTTTTTCAAGACTGAAATGAAGCTCTTGATCACCAGGCTCGAAGCAAAATTTGGCGTGAAGATCACCGATGCAAAATTGAAAGATGCCATCAAGACATCGAATGAGATCAAGGGAAAGCTGCAAAAACTCGCCGCGATGCGGGGAGAGAAGGATATCACTAATCGAGAATACCTTGAACTCTGCGTGAAAAGCGTGCAATTACCGAAAGCCGACCTTCTCGCGCTGCTCGACAAGAAGTTGAAGGAGTGGGCAGCGAGACCCGCGTTTCCCGATGGCAAGAAAAAGATCCTGCTGACCGGCTCCGACGTGACGTATCCCGAGTGGATGGACACCCTCGAGGAAGCAAATCTCCGGGTGGTCCGGGATGACTTGTCGATCGGCGAGCGGTGCTTCGCCACCCTCATTCCCGACAAGGCCGATCCGCTGGATGCCATCATCGAGTACAAGGCAGCCATGCCGCGCCCGGCGACGAAGAACCCGCCCGATCCAAGGCTCGATTTCTTGCTGAAAGAGCTGAAGGACAGTGACATCACCACGGTCGTCTCGCAGAACCTCAAGTTTTGCGAGCCGTACGCCTTCGATTCCGTGTACACGATGAAAGCGTTGAAAGCAAAGGGCTACAAGGCGATCCACCTGGAACGCGAGTTTAGCCCGACGATCGACCGCCAGGCAGTGAATCGCCTCGAAGCATTTATGGAGATAGGTGAAAAAGCATGAGTGAAGCCACTCAAGACACGAAAAAATTGCTGCGAGTCGAGCGGTTGCCGGCAATTAACAGCCAGCTCGGCAAGATCATCAAGAACTACTTGATGAAGTCGAAGTTTATGTCATCGTTGCCGTGGAAGAAGACCGCGTGGGTGACCGCGGGATTCCCCGTGGAGCTATGCTACTTGTTCGATATATTTCCCATGCACCCGGAGAATGCCGCATGCGTGGCCGGGACGGCGAAAGTCTCCTTGAAACTCATCGAGTATGCGGAGAGCCTCGGTTTCTCCCGGGATCTGTGTTCCTATTTCAAGACCAACATCGGCGCCGTTGGCAAGAAAGTTGGCATCGCGCAAGGTGCCATTGGAAAGCCGAAGTTTCTCGCCAGCACGAACACGATCTGCGACACGCACGTGAAATGGTTCCAGACGCAAGCCCGGGAATTCAAGGTTCCTTACTTCTGCTTCGACATCCCCGTCGCCGTGGCGGGCACGGATGATGCGCGCATGGAGGAGTACATCGATTACGTCGTTGATCAATTCAACGAGTTCATCGAGTTTGCGGGAAAGATCACGGGTAAGAAATTCGATGAGAACAAGTTCAACACGATCCTTCAAAAATCCGCCAAGCTCAGCGATCTCTGGCAAGAGATCTACGAGTATCGCAAGCTTCTCCCGACGCCCGTGTCGTTCCAGGATACCATGGCAGCGATCTTCCCGCTGGTCATCTTGCCCGGCTTGGACATCGGCATCTCATTTTACGAGGCCTTACTCAAGGACATCAAGGAACGGGTGGCGAAGAACACGGGATCGCTCACGAAGGAACAGGAGAAATACCGGGTCCTGTTCGAGGGCATCCCCATGTGGTACAAGATCAAGTTCTTCCACGAGCTCGCCAATTACGGTGCCATCATCACCTACGAGCCTTACACGTTCTCGTTCGGGCCGAAGAAGAAGATCGGCCTGCCCATCGACAAGCAGCTGCGGGAGCTCGCCCGGCTGATCATCGACACGCCGTACAACTATGCCGTGGAGAAGCGCATCAAGTACTTCGAGAAGGTCATCGATGATTACAAGCTCGACGGCATCATACTGCACTCGAACCTGAGCTGTCGGCCGTCGTGCACGGGCATGGTCGACTTGAAGAATGCCATCCAGAAAGACAAGGGTATCCCGGTCTGGCTAATGGATTGCGATATGGACGATCCCCGGGCGTATGCCGATGAGCCGATGAAAAACCGGATGGAAAGCTTCATCGAATTGATGGCATCGAATAAAAAATAGATGTTTCTTTTTTTTAGTGCCTTTTTTTATCCTTTGTACTGCCGTTGGTCGAGGCCTTGCTTCTTGTAGGCTTGCCCGAGCTGGAAATATCTCTCAGCGCCTGTTGCTTGCGGCGTCGTGTCTTTTGGCTCCAACTTGCCCCTCACTTCGGCGGGGGCTCCCATCATCTTGGAAAAATCTTCCACGTCCTTCGTGACGAGAGCGCCGGCGCCGATGATGCAACCTTTGCCTACTTTCTTGCCCATGAGCTTGATGGCACCGATGGCGATGAGGTTGTTGCTGCCGATGTCGCCCGGCCCGTGCGCGATGGCACCATGGCCCATGAGCACGTCGTCACCGAGCGTGATGCTGGTGTCGGCCTCGGCATGGATGACGCAATTATCTTGAATAGAACATCGTTTCCCGATGCGTATCTTGCACATGTCACCGCGGATGACCGCGCCGGGCCACACGTTCGTTCCCTCGCCGATCTCGACGTCGCCAATGATGGTTGCACCCGGTGCGACGAACGCGGTCTCGTGTATCTTGGGCACGATGCCTTTCTGGTTAGGCATGATCATGATTTGCACCCGTTAAGGTTTTTTTCTGCAAAGTTAATATTTTTCGAAGGGAAAGATCCAAATTAACACTTCCTACTCAGCAAGGTGGATTGCGATTCTACTCAAAGGGAAAAATATCGTGATAACCGGCGGCGGCCGGGGCATTGGACGATCAGTTGCCGTGGCATGTACCAAGGAGGGCGCCAACATCGGCTTGACCTCGCGGACCATGGACGAGCTGGAAAACGTCAAAAAGGATATCGAGAAGATCGGCACCGGCGTCAAGGTGGTGCTGAAGACCGGCGATGTCACCAATTATTCAGATATGGACAAAGCCTTCAAGGAATTTCAACAAGAACTCGGCCCGTTGAATGCGGTCATCGCCAACGCGGGCGCGTCGTCCAAGAAAGAATCCCACGACTTCGATCCCGCGGAATTCGCCCGCATCATGAACGTCAACGTGCTCGGCGTGTTCAACACGTTCAAGGCGGCGTATCCCGTCATGAACAAGGAGAGCAAGGACGACAAGGCGCGTTTCATCATCACGGGCAGCGCGGCGTATAACGCCGTGATGCCGAAGTTTGCCGCCTACGTGGCATCGAAATGGGCAGTCGTCGGGCTGCAGAAGGTACTGGCGCTGGAATACACGAAGGAAAACATCTCGTTCAACATGCTCTCGCCCACCATGGTCGACACGCGGCTGCTGCGCGGCAAAAAAGCAGGGGATGGCCAGAAGCCCCCGACGGTGATGGATCCCGAGGAGCTCCCGATCTATTACATCTTCTTCTTACTGCCGGAATCGAACAAGATGAACGACACGATCGTCGACGTGAACGAGGTCCAGGTCGTGAGAAAGGTCATCGCAGAAGCACCGCCCGAAAGCAAGGCCTCTTGGGAAGTCTTCAGCCCGTATTTCGAGCAAAAAGAGCCCGGGTTAGCGCAGAGCACGAGGAAGCTCAAGCGGCTCATTGAATTTCTTCTGAAGCACTGAACAGCATGGTGTACATCATGACGATAACCACGATCGGCATCATCGGCACGGGCAACATGGGCTCTGCCATGATGAAGGGATTGATCAACAAGGGCATCATCAAGGCTTCAAAGATAAACGCTTTCGACGTCAACAAGGCACTCCTCGATACCCAAAAGGCCGAGCTGGGCATCAACACGGCGTTTGCGACGAACAAGGAGCTCGTGCAAGGATCGAACTTGATCATCATGGCCGTGAAGCCGCAAGTGCTCAAGGAGGTCTTGCAGGAGATCGCCGAGGACCTGGCCACATCAAAGCCCATGATTTCCATCGTCACGGGCGTGCCTATGGCGTATTATGAGAAGATCGCCGGCAAGAAATTTCCGCTGGCGCGGTGCATGCCCAACACGCCGGCGCTCGTGAACGCGGGCGTGACGGCGGTGGCATTCAACGAATTCGCGCAAGCCGATTTCAAAGCTGATAGCAAGAAAATCCTGGGATCCATCGGGAACGTGCACGAGGTGCCGGAAAAATACCTGGATGCGGTTACTGGCTTGTCCGGCAGCGGCCCAGCCTACGTGTTCTATTTCCTGGAAGGCTTGATCGATGGGGGCGTGAAGATGGGCTTGCCCCGCGACTTGGCGAGGGCATTGGTGCTCGACACGGTCGCCGGGTCGGTAAAACTCGTTCAAGAAACGAACAAGCATCCTATGGTGCTCAAGGATCAAGTCACGACTCCCGGCGGTACGACGGTCGAGGGCTTGCAGGTGCTTGAGGACGGGAACTTCCGAGGCATACTTATAAAAGCTGTCGATGCGGCCGCGAAGAAATCAAAGGTGCTCTCGGACAACATCATGCAGCAATGAGCTGCGCTGGGACCTATTCTTTTTCCATTTGTATTAAGAAGGAAGGGAACGCTCGCGTTGAGCGGGGAAAACCTCAGATTTCAAAGACGCGGCGCGGGTAGATGTGAAAATCGGCTTCTTTTTTGCCCTGGAACGTCGCGAGCACGCGATAATCGAGCCGCAAGCCAGCACGGTGCAAATATTTCGTCAAGTATTGCTTCACCAGGCGCTTGCTCACCGGTTTCGTGAGCTTGAGCTCCAGCATATTCTTGGATCGCACGACTTCTTTCAAACCACTCCGGGGCGTGATCCGTTCTTCCAAGAAACGCGCCATGTTATCGATATCTTTATCGTTATTGAAACTCAGCTGATCGGCGTTGACCGTGATGGGCTTGACTTCTACTTCCTTTTTCGCGGCCTTGGCCGGTTTCGCAGATTTAGCAGAACTCTTCGCCATGGACATGACCTCCGTGGAATGAGATCAAAAATGAAGGCTGGTTTTTGAAGTTACTTCGAGCGGTTGACGGGGAATCACGCGGTGCCGGCGCGTATCTTGGCCAGCTGGTTTTCCAGCTCCGCGATTTTCCGGTCAAAATAGCTTGCGCCGATGGCGTGGTGTGCATCCTTCAAATATTGCATGTCCTTGAGCACATCGAGAAAATGCCGCTTTCGTTGGTGCCTGGCGATGCCTTTCGCGATCAAGGCGAGTTTCATGTCCCGGTTATTGGCGAAAAACGGGCAAGAGCCACGTAGCAGCGAGGCTTGCGACGGCACCAGGTCAATTTTCTGCTGGATATCGGCCGGCATCTTGTTTTCGTGCAAGGCGACGAGCATTGACAGGATCTTCAATTGCACGGGCGAAAAATCGACGTTACCGAGGTTTCGGTTCACGTGGCACAGCGCGGCCATTTTTTCATCCGCGTGAAAATCAGTCACAACGCAGATCCGCACCGGGTGCACGTATCCTTCCGCGACGTAATGCATGCAATTGAACGCGGCCTCTGGCGACGCGTAATGGTAGCAAGACGGGCACTGGCTCGACGTGATGCGGCTGAGCACGTGTTTCCCGGGCACTTGCGGGTTCGCGAGCATGTCGCCCGAATACGCGTCGATGAGGAAGCAGCGCCCGTCCTTCTCGGTCGTGATGAACCCGTGCGATGCCTTCACGGGGTAAGGAACGAACAACTGCACGTGCTGGATGAATTCCGTGGATCTGACCATTGCTTCTCCAGTATAGCCGGGGGCATATAAGATTCGCCCTTGGAAAAAATCGCCACGACGCCTTTAAGGATGGGATGCACGTGGGATCCTCGCAGAAAATATATAGCTGGGGCGACCCAGATGATCGCAGATGCAACATCTCCAAAAAAACAGAACACGAGATCGATGGAACATGAACGAAACTATGTTGAAACCTGCACCGGCTAGCGCCATGGTCGGGCGGTACGATCTCCCTCTTTCTGATATCAAGGCTTCGACGTGCTGCTAGCGATCGGCGTAGCGAGCAAAGCTACGGGATCTGGAGGCATCAGAAGCAGCAGCAAGCGTCCGATGTGACAATTGAAGTATAGAGGATTCCAAGCCAGGGCTTTTTGGAATTACAGGTTGTTCCCTTCTTTCTTCCAAGAGTAGACCATCGAGGAGGTGATCACCTACCAAGAGAGGAGCGAGCTAGAAGATATCGTGCTTCAGTTTTACTTAGGCAATGAAATCTCCAAAAATAGTACTGATTAATGAGCCAAAAAGAGAATCCTTAAATAGTTTCATTAAATCAATTATCCTAGAAACAACAAAACAAAAAGGTGCATAATCATGCAAGATCTGAAGAAATGGTTCGACTGGGCAGGATTGGAAACCTCGATCATACCGGGTGGCATTCCCGTCGGCAATGGCAGGTTAAGCGGTCCGGCCATCTTCGCGATGGACATCGGCCACAAGGGCCGCCAGCAGCGCGAATTCTTCCGCATTTGCCCCGGTGATGGCACGTTCGATGTTCACGTGATCGATGTCGATACAAACCTCCACCAGGTTGTCATGTTCGTCCGTGAACCGGAGCGAACATTCACCGAAACCGTCTGGGATCCCGATCAAAAAAAATATGTAGGTAAGACGAGGCGGACTCCGGCTGCGGCTCGAACCCTGCTCGTGGGAAAGGATCAGACGCATCTCTTCATTGCCCAGCTCCCGAAGGGAAACAAGCCCGCGAACACAGTTAAAGAGGCGCACCGGGCACTGAAACCCGGGCTGGTTCACCAGCGTGAATCCACCACCAGCCGGATCAAGCGCCAAGGCGAGTGGTTTTTCATCCCGGCGACGCCAGTCGAGGAGGAATCAATAGCGACGGAAAAGGCCATGATTACCCGGCATTGCGGGATCGGGAACAGGACAGGACCCCGTGCTCACCTGGCTGAGGAACTGGTCACCACAAGGCTGGGTACATTCGTGCGGGGGAGCATTCGCCATCCGGATCACAGACCCGTTGAACTCCATAGCTGGTTTCGCGTGGTCGCGAATCGCGAGGAACAACGGTCTTGGATCGGTGCTGCTGGTGTCCGTTGGATTGATTAAACGACTTTTTTTTAATCCCTCTATTTAGGATATTAATCTGCATCATCTTCATCTTGCGGTCAATGCATCCGTTCATCGGACGCACCCGCAAGACTAAAATGAACTTCCTAAAACGAGAATTAAGGCGACAAGGCAATGGACGAGAACAAAAGAAAAGTGCTGTTGGACATCGGATACATGATTCGCCAAGCTTGCTGGTGGTGCCGGCACGGCCGATTCACCATGCTTAGCTCTGATTGGGGGACCTGCAAAATCCACCATTACGATCATCTGA
>Ga0315277_10012359_pt1 | contig 10712 bp, 10 predicted proteins | sample YL17G05_15_MG_FD_203695 | JGI IMG/M metagenome (GOLD analysis project Ga0315277, IMG submission 203695) | Sediment microbial communities from Yellowstone Lake, YNP, Wyoming, USA - YL17G05_15 | ecosystem: Environmental > Aquatic > Freshwater > Lake > Sediment | place: USA: Wyoming | collected... | reverse complement strand
ACCTGACCTGTGAGGATGCGAGTCTTCATGAACCACTGCTCTCTTTCCAAGATTTCTATCGGAGTATGGCATCTCCAGCAGAGGCTCACTTCCTGCTCTGTGCTTTCAGTTTTTCCGAGAAGTCTTTCTTTTTTCAGATCCTCGATGATGGCTTTTTTCGCTTCTTCGGTTTCCATGCCGGCGTATTTGCCGGCTTTTTTAGTCATTTTTCCCTTCTCGTCGATGACCATGATTACTGGGAGGCCGTGTTTGACTACGCTTTTTACGTCTGCTTTGTCTCCATAGGTGCATATCATGACGATGCCGGTTCCGAATTTCGGGTCTACGAGGTCATCTGTTGTTACTTCAACAGTTCTGCTGGTTGTTGGCACATGTACCTTGATTCCGACGTACTGTTTGTAGCGTTCGTCTGTGGGATTTACGGCCACGGTTACGCAGGCTGGTATCAGTTCAGGTCTGGTTGTGGCTATTTCTAGATGATCGCCTTTTGCGAGCTTGAATTTGACGTGATGCAGTTGTGCGTTTCTGGTCTGGTACACAACTTCGGCATCTGCTATGGCGGTCTCGCATCTTGGGCACCAGTTCACTGGATGTGTTCCTCGGTAGATGAATCCTTTGTTGTAGAGGAGGATGAATGACAGTTGGGTTCTTCTCCAGTAGTCTGGGTTCATTGTCTTGTACTCGGTGGTCCAGTCTATTGAGTAGCCGAGGCGGGTGGTGGCTTCTTTCATTATGGCTATGTACTTGTTTACGAGTTCTTCGCAGAGTTTTCTGAACTGGTCGGGCGGAAGGTCGGTTTTTTTTATCTTGTGTTTTTTCTCAACTTCAACCTCAACGGGCAAGCCGTGGCAGTCCCATCCTTGTGGGAAGTGAACGTTGTAGCCTCTCATGCGTTTGTACCGTGCCACCATGTCGAAATACGTCCAGTTGAGAACGAGTCCCATGTGGAATTCCCCGGAAGGGTATGGCGGGGGGGTGTCGATGCTGAAGGTGGGACGGTGCTGGTCGTTCCAGTCGAAATGGTAGACTCCTGTTTCCTCCCATTGTTTCTGCCATTTCTTCTCGATCTCTTGAATGTTGAATTCTCTGGGCAGTTTCTTCATCTTGGGCAACCTTGTCCTAAGCGATTTTGGAGTTATGCTAGGAGAAATATTGACCTGCTTATTTAAGGCGATGTTTTCTTCGAGTTTCAACCCTTTTCTGTCTTCTGATTTTTGGTCTGGGACGTTTGAGTGTCTTTTTGAGATTCTGGATCTGTCTTGTGGCATGTTTGGTTGGCGTGGCTGTGTGGTTGCCTACCTACCTTTTCTGTGGTAACGTTTGTGGTAATGTGGTTTGGCAACGGTTGCTTGTTGGTTTCGTTCGGTTTGTTGGCAAGTTGGGTTTCGTTGGTTTCGTTGGGTTTGTCGAGTGTAGTTGTGAAGTCGGGTGGGCTTGAGGGAGTGTTTGGGCGTTTGAGGGGTTTGTGTGTGGAATTCTTTTTTGGTGGTAAGGGTTGGGTGTGTTTTTGGATGTGTTGGGGGTGAAGAAGCAGTCGGGGATGCGGGTTGATGCTGTGGTTTGGGAGGGTTATCGGGAGGTTTGTAGGCGGGAGAAGCTGCGGCCGGGTGAGCCGGTTGAGGAGTTTTTGGGGTTTGTTTTGCAGAGTGGTTCGGCTTTGAACGCGTTGAACATGTTGCGGAGCATGGGGGAGGCGAGGTGCGAGTGTTTTGACGCTTATGCTCGTGTCTTGTTGGATTGGTTACGGAAGGGTGTGTACAGTGTTTTTACTGCTAATGAAGCTGAGGCTTCTGTCGGGTACATGTTGCTCCAGGCGCTTAGGCAAGTCGCAGATCCGGGGTTGAGGAGAGAGGTGGAGGAGGCTCTGAAAAACTCGAGGAGCAAAGTGGATGAAAAGGAGCGCGAGAGTGCACCGGTCGTTGCTGAGCCGGCTGCTGAAGCTGTGGGTGATGAAGATAATCCGAAGGTTGAACTGTCAATTGAGGAGATGGAGCAGAGGATCGCCGTTCTCAGAAGAGTCAAAGAGCGTCTTAGAAGGAACCGAGAAAAAGGTCTGTAGACTCTTCGGGACTCAAATGATGCGAGACTTTTCTGAAATTACTTATACCACTTGAGATGACGGAGTAGATGAAAGGAGAGTGGCGGAATGACTGTTTTCAGAGTGGAAACATACGTCATAAAGCCTGAAAAGCAGGAGGAGTACATGGCGATCATGAAGAAGTGGGCCGCATATATCAAGAAGAACAAGGAGAAATGTAAGGAGTTGAAATCATGGAGACTGTTCTCCCAAATGATTGGTGGCAACTCGGGCGGATATGTCGAAATGGGTGAGTTTGACAGTTTGGCAGGCTTTGAGAAGTTCATGCACAAAACCTTTCATGGAGAGGACGCATTAATCACGACGATTGTGTCTGGGTTCACGACTTGTGTGGTGCCTGGCACATACTCGGTCAACATATGGAATTCCATCATGTAAACCGCCACGAAGCCTCGCCTGTTGACACCTAACCTTTTTCTAGACGAGGCCCCTAAGAGTTAATAGAACCAGTATGTTGAAATCTAACAATACCTGTGAAATAAGAGCTATTATTGCCTTGTTTTTGTTGGCGTTCTTGTTTTCAGATGTTAATTTTCTGGGTTTTAGTCAATCCGAGAATATGAACCAAAGAATACAGGGCTTGTTGCCCTTATCCCAATTAACCACTCAAAAATCTTTGCGGGAATTGGCTGATGAGAATAATCTGCATATTGGTGCTGCGGTTAGTCAGTGGGAAACATGGGACCCGCTCTTTCTTTCCACGATGCGAAGGGAATTTAATACTATGAGTCCGACGTGGGAAGCATTTTGGACTCAAATTCATCCTGAACCCAATCGATATGATTTTGATGAATTGGATAATTTGGTAGAGATTGCTGAAAGATATAACATGTCTTTGAACTATCGGGGGGATATCGTCTGGCTTCTAGGTTATCCTGCATACTTGGCACACGATGATCCCGCGGGAAGCATCAATCAAAAGAGCGATCTGACCAGAGATGAGTTACTCTCTTATTTGAATGATCATATTGAAACAGTTTTTGGACGGTATAAGGGAAAATTCGAGAGTATTTATGTTGTGAATGAACCTCTTGAGACAAGATACAATGAAACAACTTGGGAACCTCTCCCAACAGAGATGCGGCATTCCTTTTGGTACGACAACATAGGTCCAGACTACATCGAATATGCATTTAATAAAACTCATGAAGTGGACCCAGATGCAAAACCTTTCTTCAATGAAGGGTTGTGGTGGGGTGTTAATCCGGCCATTGCCGCTGACAGAAGAGACCAGATATGTGACGGTCAGAATAATCGAGAAGCTCACTCCCGTGGCCAGTATCGTCACAACAGCGAACTTAAAGTAGTTATCCCTGTAGAAGACTATCAGATCTCTGACCAGTTTGGCGATCTCGCCTTTCTTTTGTTCTTCCTCGACTCCACTCAACGTACTTTGTGAGTATAATCTATGAAGCGTTTTTCTGAGCCGATTGCTTTGTCGGGTTATGTTCATCGACAATAAGAACCACGTGGATGCAAAAGTCAGCTCAAACGCCCTAAGCACTGTCAGACTTAAGCCATACCTTTCGGTTGCCAGTCCGATCATAGCGTCCGACATTAGAATCACGGATGACGTTATTGATAGTACTATGATCAGAGACAGTAGCACCGTTTCAGATCTTATTCTTCCCAGAACATTACCAAGCATATTTGAACCCATACAGCAAGAAGCAAGAAATATCGATTATGTATGAAAGATACAGCCATCCGCAGATTCTTAGAACGGTCAGATCTTTCTTCTCGAAAACACCGATGTGAAGAAAGTGTTGGACGCTGCAAGGCAATGCAGATATGAACAGATCAATGCGGAGGATGGGGTTTGAACCCGTGTCGTCCCAAGGTTACCGGTTCGGCTGGTTCTGTGAGAGTTTAAACGTGGGTTCTAACTAAGCGACCCCACCACAATAATCTAGACCTCATCGCATGTTTACTCATGTTCTCTGAAGACTTTGACAGAGTCGAGTTCGCACACGTACTCGAAGCCTGTCTATACCAGCTTCTGAGTTCATTGAACGCTTTTTGAAGTCGTGGAGTGAGAGTTATCTGCCTAAGTTCGCTAGTTGCGTGTACAAAAGGGGGTTTTGGATATTCCTGTGGCCACGCACATGATTGTGTGATTATTTGGCTTAGGAGTTGCTCACTAGCGCGCATGTGTGTTCCTAAATTCTCCTTTTTCAAGTGGGTAGAATTGAGTCGCGCTTCCCAGACGAGCTTCTAGGTATCCCAACGCACACAATCATTCATAGAACAAAACAAAGCCATGAGCATAAACTACTTGGCGGACGGGTTTGGGAATAGGCATACGCGCTGGCACTTCATCCTAGTCGGTAGCAGTATAGAGAGGTTCATTGTCAATTTTTCGGGATGCTAAGCTCCTTTGGTTAACATGCCTGGGCTCTGAACCATGCAAGACCCTAAGAGTCAACAGAACTGAAAACCGAAGAAGTTGATTGCCTGAACACAGGACTTTGCCGATAGACAAATATACGTATAGACAGCACTTATTCTTGCGAGGTTTAGGGGGAGCTGGGATCATGACCCGGCTGAGAGGACGGTTGAACACCGTCGACCCATAGAACCTGAACCAGGCAATACTGGCGGAGGGATGTACAAACGGGTAGCAAGTCTTCTAAGAAGTCGAAAAAGCAATCCTCCAAGAGTTTCGGAGGTGTATAAGAGGATTGTCTCCTAAGATGCCTCCCGAGTGGGGGACAGAACCAGTACCAAAAAACAAGCGGGTTCTGGGGTTTGTCGACTATTTTGTGTTGTGGTCCAGCCTAGCCATAGGTTTGCTTGTGCTTCAGGCTGGCGGTCTGCTTGTTCCCGGCTTGTCTGCTCTTGCTGCCATTGGCGTCGCCGTATTAGGTTCGATTGTAGGTTCTCTGATGTTAGCGTTGGCTGGTGGCTTAGGAAGCAAATACGGCATACCATCGATGGTCAGCTTGAGAGCAGTTTTGGGGCGGAATGGATCATTCGCACCAACAGCCCTTAACGTTGTTCAACTCGTTGGCTGGGCAGCATTCGAGATATTGATAATGGCCAATTCCGCGATGCTTATTGCTGGTCAGTTTCTAGGTCCGTACACGATATACTTTTGGATTCTTGTCTTTGCAGTTTGGTGCATGGTGCTGAGCCTCGGGGGCCCTCTGGTCGTCATAAGACACTGGCTAGAGAAATTTGCCATTTGGCTCACCTATGGAACCACGATCTTCATTACGTACATCGTCCTTACCAACTATTCCCAGCTCTTTTCATCCGGTGGAGACGGGTCCCTGCCGATAGCGTTGGCTTTAGACCTGGTCATAGCCATGCCGATATCATGGTGGCCCCTAGTGTCTGATTATAACAGATTTTCAAAAAGCGGCAAAGGAGCCATTCTTGGCACGTTTACGGGCTACACGTTCGCAAATTCCTGGTTCTACGCCTTGGGGGCTTTACTTGTTTTGTCCTATCCTGGGAAAAGCATAATCTCTTCAATATTTTCTATTACGTTCGGGGGCTTAGCCCTGGCCGTATTGCTGGTGGACGAAACTGACAACTGCTTTGCCGACATATACTCAGGCGCCGTGTCTGTGCAGAACGTATCGCCCAGATCTAAACAGTGGAAGCTTGTCATCACGATCACTGCCATCAGCGTTTTCCTTGCAGCTTTGATACCTGAATATTGGCAACCAGCCTACCAAAGCTTTCTCCTCTTCATTGGGGGATTCTTTGTACCCTTACTTGGCGTGGTCGCAGTGGACTTCTACGTTATCAGAAGAAGACAATACGATCCGGAAGAGTTCTATTCTTCAGCAAAAAGCCTCAGAATCAAACCAGTAGTCTCTTGGCTCATGGGACTAATACTGTATTTCGTATTATACAATTTCACGACTTGGGGTTCAAGCATACCCTCGTTCCTAGGTTCAGCCATCACGCTTTACGTACTTGAGAAGGTGACCTAAGATGGAAAAGACGCACAGCAAAATCCCTGTAGCAATCACGATAGCCGGAAGCGACTCTGGAGGCGGCGCCGGAATCCAAGCAGACCTCAAAACTTTCGCAGCGCTGGGCGTTCATGGCACGGTAGCAATTACGTCTGTCACGGCTCAGAACACCTGTGCGGTCACTCTCGTCGAGGATCTGAAGCCAGAAATAGTTCGAGAACAGATCAAGACAGTTGCAGAAGACTTGGGCATCGATGCCGGAAAAACAGGAATGCTTCACACCAAAGAGATAATCAAAGCCGTTTCTTTGGAACTTGCAAAGTACAGGTTTCCGCTAGTCGTCGACCCGGTCATGATCGCCAAGTCTGGAGCCTCCCTCCTAGAACCTGAAGCAATCGACGCTTTGCAGAAATGCATTTTGCCAAGAGCCACAGTCGTCACGCCTAACACGTTTGAAGCTGAAAGGCTTGCTGACACTAAAATCGAAAGTCTAGAGGATGCTAAAAAAGCAGCTAGAAGAATCTCTGAACTAGGACCAAAAGCTGTCGTAATCAAAGGCGGACACCTGAAGGGCACTAACGCGGTCGATCTTCTCTATTACGAAGGCAAATTCAAAGAGTACAGTGCTCCCAGACTTGAAGTAAAGACCACGCACGGGACGGGTTGCTGCTTTTCAGCAGCAGTGGCAGCCGAGCTTGCCAAGAAAGCGGACGTGCCAACAGCAGTCGAGAGAGCAAAGGAAATCGTGACTTTAAGCATAAAGTTTGGCTTAAACATCGGAAAAGGTCACGGCCCAGTAGACCCGATGGCCTATCTCTACCGCGAATCTTCACGATACAACGTATTGATGGACCTAGAAAAGGCCAAGGCCTTGCTTGAAGCCAATCCCAGAGTTGCAGCACTTGTTCCTGAAGTAGGAATGAACATTGCAGAGGCAGTCGGGTACGCGGAAGGCGTCAGAGATGTAGCTGCCATAGAAGGCAGGATTGTAAAGACGTGCGAAGGCCTAAAAGCAATTGGCAATCCGAGATTCGCATGCTCTTTCCATCTTGCGAAATACATAATCGAAATGATGAAACGTGACAGCAGGAAGAGAGCTGCAATCAACCTGAAATTTTCAGATGAGACTCTGAAGATTCTGCAAAAGCGCGGTCTAGCCGTCTCGTTCTATGATCGAGCGAAGGAACCTAAAAGAATCAAAAACACTGAAGGGATGACTATCCCTTGGGGGGTGAAGGAAGCCGTGAGCAGAGTCCCAGAAGCCCCAGACGTGATTTACCACAGAGGCGACATCGGAAAAGAACCGATGATTGTGATTTTTGGAAAACAAGCCTATGATCTAGCGCGGCTTGTCGTACAGCTTGTAAAGGAAGTGAAAGCGACGTGACTGTAAAAACAAGCACGACGCACGTTAAGAAGCTGGCATTAGTCATCGTCTTCTCCTCATTAGGGGTAGCCATGTCGCCTTTCGCTTGGTTTCAATTCCTCGGCACTAAGGCATATCCAACACAGCACATGGTTAACGCGGTCTTGGGAGTGCTTGTAGGTCCATACTGGGCGGTCATTGCAGCTGTTCTCACAGGCACGGTGAGAAACGTGTTGGGAACAGGCACGCTGTTCGCGTTTCCAGGCGGCATACCAGGCGGCATAGTTGTCGGTGGTATCTACTGGATTCTCAAACGATTCAACATAATCGAAAGAAAGCGCCTAGTAGCGGCTCTTTCAGAACCAATAGGCACGGTCTTGATAGGCGCTCCTATCGCTCTTTTCCTGCTCGCTCCTTGGCTGGGGTCTCAGACGCTCTTAGACTTGACAGCAAAACAGGGATTCCTGCCGGCCTTCCTGATATTTGGATCCGGATGGGCTTTGAGCTGCGTCTCCGGAAGCATTGTAGGATTCTTGATCCTTCTGGCCTTAAGCACGGTCAGAATAGACAGAGAGACTCTTTTTGGCGAAAAATGAACAAGAAGTGCGGTTGAGAGGCACAGACATTCTAGGAAAGAAAGTCCTGATACTTGGCGAGACCGGGTCTGGAAAGACCAAGCTGGCAGCCAAGCTGTTCAAAGAACTAACGATGCTGCTGGATCCTGAGCAGATAACGGTTATTGACCTAGCCCCTCAAAGGGTTGGCAAGATTGGGGGGAAGATAACCGATTACGTAAACGTAGGGGGTAAGGCCAACTACCTTTCACCGGAAACTGCTTACACTCCCAGATTATCCGGCAAATCGCCTGATCAAGTATTGCATCTTGCACGATTGAACAGAGAACGGATGGAACCCTTACTGAACAGGTTCATTCAAGACCCTACTGAAGCCCTAGTCATAAATGACATTACACTCTATCTTCATCTCGGCAAGCTAGAAACAGTCTTGAAATGCGTGAGGTTAGCTAATACTTTTCTAGGTACAGCGTACTACGGCTCGAAACTTGCTGAAGACTTAGGAACAGGAATAAGCGTGAAGGAAAAGCAGAGAACTGACAAGTTGGCTGCTTCCATGGACTTAACTGTGAAAATCGACGATCAAGAGACAAATAATCGAAGACAACTTCGGGGTTCACGAGAAAGAGCGTCCTAGAGAGCATGCCTGACAAAGTTGGCACAAAGAAGAGAACGACTGTTTCAGTGTGTCAGCCCTTTCATTTGAACTGATCAGAAGGTCTGTTATCCCTCAGAGAATCCTCTCTGGAAAGGCGTACACATTCATCCTTTTCCCGCGTGCAAAACCTACCAGAGTCAAGCCTACGTTTTTCGCAATCGCTATTCCCGAATCGATCGCCGCGGCGAGTGAGCCCACAACAGGCAATTTCAGCCTTGCCGCTTTGGTGACGATGTCGCCAGTCAATCTTCCGCTCAAGGCGAGGAAGCATTGCTCAAAATCTGTTTTGTTTAAGGCGCAGATGCCGATCGTCTTGTCAACGGCGTTGTGGCGACCAACGTCTTCAGCGAAAGCGACAAGAGATCCGTCGCTTCTGAAAATGGCGGCAACATGGGCTCCTCCGGTCTTTCTGAAGGTCTGCCCGACATAGTTCAACTGATTCACAGAATTCAAGAGGGTCGTTGCCTTCACTTTCAAGTCTGATTTGATCTTGTGAAGACGCCGAGAAGGTTGAAAAGGTTCTCTGCTTCCGCAGGCTGAGAAAACCACGCGAGAGATGTGTTTCGAAAGCTTCAGCCTCTTCTCCAGGTCAACGTTATCTTTCAGGCTTACGCGGCAGACTGCCTCTTCTTCTTTCAGGTTTATCTCCTCAATCTCTTCAATCGATTCTATGATGCCTTCAGAGAGTGCGTGTCCGACTGCCAGTTCTTTCAGGTTGGTGGGAGAGCAGAAGATCGTTGCGTAGTGAGTTCGGTTCAGGAATATGTGGAAGGGCTTTTCCTGCGCTACATAGTCTGTGGTTTCCTCAGCTTTCCCTGTTGAAACGTCAACTCTAACGATTCCGACTTCAAGCATGGTTCTCACTTCTTCAGTTCTGAAAGGACAAAACCTACGATTTCGTCTGCAATGTCAGTTTTGGCGACCGACTGCAGACCCTTCCATCCGGGTTGACTGTTGACCTCAACAACGACCGGTCCATTCGGACCCTCCAAAATGTCAATGCCTGCAATCTTGCATTCGATTGATCTAGCTGAGGTGACCGCGATTTCTTCAAGCGTTCTGTCAAGGTCTGCTGCCACGGGGCGGGCTCCGAGACTGTAGTTGGTCTTCCAGCCTTTGGCTACTCGCTTCATCGCCGCAACAGCACGATTGCCAACGACAAAGGCGCGAATGTCTGAGAAGCCGTGTTCCACAAATTCTTGGAGGTAGATTGCTCCGTGACAGAACCTTATTGCAGCAAAGACGGTTTGAGCGACCTCAGGATCATTGACTCTTGTAGCACCCACTCCTCTTGAACCGAATATTGGTTTGACGATCACGTCGCCGCCCAGCTCATCAAAAGCCTTCAAGGCTTCCTCAGGGTCTTCGGTCACTGCCGTGCGAGGCACTGGTAAGCCGCTTTCATCGAGTATCGCCAGAATGTCAAACTTGTCGACACAGTGCTCGATTGCTTCGGGCGGGTTTATCACATACATACCCTGCCGCTGAAGCCTGTAGAGTGCGTCCATCCTGAAAACTAGTTCTTCAAGCGAACCGCGCCCGATCGGACGGATTATGAGAGCGTCCAGTTCCTCATGAAGACTCAGGCCGCCAGCACTCAGCAAGGGCGAATATCCGACACGGGCCACTATTTGAGGAAGGCTAAAGCATGCGTGCGGAATGCTTCGTCTCGCCAAGGCTTCCAGAAGTCTGGTCGAGCTGTAAGAATTTCGGTTTCTCGTCGCGATTCCAATCTTCAAAACAGAAACCTTCTGTATCGTTCAACCCGTAAAAGAGTGCTGCTCGACTGCGTTCTTAAAGTTTCCGAGGAAGAAAAGGCCTAGAATTTGTGAATGTACGGGATCAGTTGTCTCGCGTTCTCAAATCTTTCAGACAGCTTAAAGTCAAGGTAGGCACCGTAGGCGTTGAAGTACGGAGGTCCCTTCCGCGAGAACAGAGTCAGAACCTTGCTGCCATGGTTTATTTTGAAACCTTCTTCGCAAGGTTCATGCCCTCTGACCAGAAAATCGACGTTGAACGTTTTCAGGATTTTGTCTGTCACGGTTTTACCGAAAAGTCCTCCGGCACCTCTAGGCGATGGTGAAAAATT